>WNFW01004176.1_pt1 | contig 10123 bp, 8 predicted proteins | sample 5400131 | NCBI WGS metagenome assembly WNFW01 (sample SAMN13153362, study PRJNA577476) | soil metagenome | isolation source: 20 cm soil or saprolite under grassland replicate 1 | place: USA:California | collected 2016-06-15
GGTGACCAGGAGGACGTCGACGCCGGCCTCGCTCATCCTTGCCCGGGTCTTCTCCAGCCTCCGCGCATATTCCTCATCGGGAAACGCTGCCATCCGCCACCTCCTTGGCCGGCTGCCGGTTGAGCAACAGGTGCTCGAACACGCGCTGAGCGGTGTCGAGGTCGCCGAGATCGATCCACTCGTCGGGCCGGTGCGCCGCCTGCTCGATGTCGCCCGGTCCGAACAGAACGCATGGTATCCCCGCGCCGTGAACGAGGAAGCCTGCGTCACTCGCGGCTCGCCACGCCGAGATCCGGCGCGGGATACCCGCTTCGTTCATCGCCCTGCTCATCGACTGCACGAGCTCGTGGTCGCGCGGTGTCTCAAAGGCGAGATAGTCCGGGCCTGCGACCACCTCGGCCTCGAGCCATGGCACCCGCCGCCGTGCCCTTGCGATTGCGTCCTCCAGCTCCTCGACGACCTGCTCCGCGGTCTCACCCGGGTTGATGCGGCGGTCCACCTCGATCTCGCAGCGGTCGGGTACGACGTACGGGCGCGTGCCGCCATGGATCGTGCCCACGGTAAGGCTCGGCGGCCCGAACTGGGGATGGGGACGGCGCGCGAGCTCCGCATCAATCGACTCGAGCTCGAGCGCGATCCACGCGGCGGCGGTGACCGCGTTACGGCCCAGGGCTGGCGACGAGGCATGAGCGGATGCGCCGGTGACGATGACCCGGAAGTTCAGAAGCCCGCGGTTGCCGGTCACAAGATGCATCGCCGTCGGCTCCGCAAGTACGGCGCGGTCGGCGCGAATCCCCTGCGCCACCAGGGCGCGCGTGCCGGCGGAGTCCTCCTCTTCGCCGACAACAGCGGCCACCGTCACGTCGCCCGCGGGCTCCTCGCCGCGCTTGCGCAGGTCGACGATCGCGCCCAGCATGGCGGCCAGCCCGCCTTTCATATCGCAGGCACCGCGACCGTAGAGCCGGTCGCCGTCGACCTCGGCGCCGAATGGGTCCCGGATCCATCCCTCCCCGACGGGGACGGTGTCGAGGTGCCCGGTGAGCAGAAGATGCGGACCCCTTCCCACCTTCCACCGGGCGATGACGTTGGGTCGTCCTGGCGCGACCTCATCCAGCACCACGTCGAGACCGGCGTCTGCGCACCAACCGGCGACTGCGTCGGCGGCCTTCCGCTCCTCACCCGTCGGCGAGGGGATCCGGACCAGGCGCTCGAGAATCCCCCGCGCAGAGCGCTGCATGCGCCACCGAGAGTGCCACAACCGCGATGTGGGTCGGCGCCGACGGCCGTCGGCTACGATCCGGATGTCCCAGTCAACGCGACCGGAGGACCGCCACATGAAGGTGCTGATGCTCAGCCAGGCCGAGGTCACGGCTCTCCTCGACCTCGACCGGCTTCTCGACGCGCTCGAAGACGGATTTCGGGCTCTTAGCGCCGGGCGCGTCGAGGTACCTCCGCGAACCGCGGTCAACGCCGAGAACGAGGGGTGGCTCGCCACCATGCCCGCCTACGGACCGGGAATGGGCGTTGGCGTGAAGCTGGTCTCAGTTTTTCCTCACAACCACGCGCTGGGTGTTCCGTCACACCAGGCGCTGATCGCGCTCTTCGATGCGGCGACCGGCTCGCCGGTCGCCGTGATGGACGGCACCCGGATCACTGCGATTCGCACCGCCGGCGCGGCCGCGCTTTCCGTCCGGCACCTGGCCCGCAAGGACGTGCGGGTCCTGGGCATAGTGGGAGCGGGTGTGCAGGGACACGCCCACCTCGAGATCATGCCGCGCGTGCGCGGGTTCGAGGAGATCAGGGTCGCGTCGAGGACGCCGGAGAGCGCGCGGCGGCTGGCGGCGCTCGATTCCAGAGCCCGCGCAGTAGAGAGCTTCGAGGCAGCGGTGCGCGGCGCGGACGTCGTGGCGCTGTGCACGCACTCCGGCTCGCCGGTGATCAGGCCCGAGTGGGTGTCCCCGGGCACCCACGTCACCTCGGTCGGGTTCGCGCCACCCTCAGGCGAGCTCGATCGCCGGCTGGCCGAGGCGGCCGACCTTTACGTGGAGTCGCGCGCGGCGGCGTTTCTTCCGCCCCCCGCGGGGTGCATGGAGCTTGCGGGGATGGATCCGGACGGAGCGACCGAGCTGGGCGAGGTGCTGCTCGGCACACGGCCCGGCCGCCGCTCGCGTGACGACATCACCGTCTACAAATCGATGGGCCACGCCGTCGAGGACCTGGCTGCCGCCGGTCTCGTCTACCGCGAGGCGGTCGCCAAGGGAGCGGGCTTCGCGGTCGAGCTCTGAACTTCAGCTCTGCATCGTGCGGCGGACCGCGGCGAGCACACGGTCCATCGACGGCAGGTAGTGGTCCTCCAGCGAGGCGGCCGGAAACGGGACGTCGAAGGCGGCGACTCGCGCCACGGGCGCGTCCAAGTCGTAGAAGACCTCCTCCATCAGCGTCGCGGAGATCTCGGCTCCGAACCCGGCGGACAGTGGCGCCTCGTGGACGATCACGCAATGCCCTGTCTTGACCACCTGCGCGCATAGGGTCTCCACATCGAGCGGAACCAGGGTGCGGAGGTCGAGCACCGTGGCCGATACGCCCTCGGGTGCCAGCGCTTCGGCCGCGCGCAGGCACAGCTCCACGGCGGCGCTCCAGGCCACGAGGGTGACGTCCTGCCCCTCGCGCACCACAGCCGCCTTGCCAAACGGCACGGTGTAGGGGCCATCCGGAACCTCGGACCGGCCGGCTCGATAAAGGCGATCCGGCTCGCAGTAAAGCACCGGGTCGGGGTCGCGAATCGCTTCGATGAGCAGGCCCTTGGCGTCATGGGGATTGGAGGGCATCACGATCTTGATTCCGGGCGACTGGACGAACTGTGCTTCGATGGCGTCGGAGTGGAACTCGGGGCTGCGGATGCCGCCCCCGAACGGCGCCCGGACGGTGACCTGGCAGTGATACCGTCCACGCGAGCGCTGACGGTACTTGCCCAGCTGCGGTCCCAACTGGTGGAAACCCTGGGCGGTGAAACCAAGAAACTGGATCTCGGCCACCGGCACCATGCCGGCCAAGGCCAGGCCGAGGGAGGCGCCGATGATGCTGGCCTCCGCGAGCGGCGTGTCGACGACCCGGTCCGTCCCGAAGCGTTCCACCAGTCCGCTCGTCGTCCGGAAGACACCCCCCAACTTGCCCACGTCGAGGCCGAGAAGCATGACCCGCGGATCGCTCTCCATCTCCTCGGCGAGGGCGTTGTTGATCGCTTCGACGATGTTTCGCTGCGGCATATCAGCCTCCGCTTCCGTCGACGAGCTCGGCCCGCTGCCGGAGTACCCGCGGAGGCGGATCCTGGTACACATTGGCGAACACGTCTTCCGGGCGAGGCGCCGCAGCGCCCGCTGCGTGCGTGAGCGCCTTTTCGTTCTCCTCGCGCAGTTCCTCGGTCCACGCCGCGTCGCGTTTGGCGTCCCACATGCCCAATCCGGCGAGGTACTTCTGGACGCGTTCGATCGGGTCGCGTGTGCGCGCCTCCTCGAACTCTTTCGGGTCCTGGTAGCGGGAGGGGTTGTCGGTGGTGTTGTGGAAGCTCATGCGGTAGGTGACCGCTTCGATAAGGGTTGGACCTCCGCCGTTTCGCGCGCGCTCGACAGCGTCGCACGCGGCGTCGTAGACAGCCATCACGTCGTTGCCGTCGACCTCCAGGCCTTCGAAGCCGTACCCGGCGGCACGCAGCGCAAAGCTTTTGGTCGCCGACTGCACTCGCCGCGAGGTCGAGATCGCCCACTGGTTGTTCTGGAGAAAGAAGACGATCGGCGCCGCAACGACCCCAGCCAGGTTGAGGGCTTCGTGAAAATCACCTTCCGAGGAGCCGCCCTCGCCGATGTAGGCGATCACCACAGAGTCTTCGCCTCGAAGGCGGAGTCCCCACGCCAGGCCGGTCGCCTGCGGAAGCTGCGCCGCGATCGAGACCTGCGTCGGCAGCACCTTGACCCCATCGGGGATGCGCGCCGGGGCGATCTTGCCGAGGTACTGGGCCGTGATGACCTCGAGCGGGAGGCCGTGGTGGACGGTCGCCATCAGTTCCCGGTACTGCGGCACCATCCAGTCCCGGCTCGGATCGACGGCCATCGCCGAGCCGATGATCGAAGCCTCCTGACCCGTGCCTGGCGAGAACACCCCAAATTGCCCCTGGCGCTGCAGCGCGATCACGCGCTGGTCGTAGAGGCGTGATTTCATCATCCAGCGCAGGGCTTCGAGCAGGAACTCCTCCTCCATGCGCGTCTTCGCACCGGCGGAGATGGTGCCGTCGGGGAGCAGCACCGAGCGGCGAGCCTGCACGGGCTTATTCTTGCTCAGGCTTGCGCCCTCTGCGCCTGCTGCGCGGCGCGCTCACCGCTGAGGGCTGCGCCCTCCATGTTGGAGGCCCAGCTGTAGTCGCCGCAGAAATGGATTCCACCCACGGGCTCGGCCAGCTGGTCGAAGGTTTTCATCCGGCCGACGCTGTACAGGGGCATGCCATGGGGCCAGCGCTGAACCTCAACCCTGACGACCCGATCGCGATACTCCGGGCGCTGGCGGAACAGCTCGCGAAGCGTGCCCGTCTTGATCGTGTGGTCGGGGTCGTCCCAGACCACGCGCGAGGTCGGGTCGCCGACGATGTTGTGAAAGCAACCGCCGCGCTCATCGAAGTTGCCCGGCGTTTTGATGATGAACGCATCGAGGTTGTACGCCACGTCCGCTCGCGCGGCGGTGAGTGGATACCGGCTTGGCCGCGCATCCCTGGGACTCACGACGATGTTCGTCGTCATGAAGCGGCCGTAGCGCACCGCCCGCAGGGCTGCGCTCTTCCATCCAGGAAGCTCAACGATTACGTCGGCGGCCACGGGGGCGGGCAGGGCTGAGACCACCCGGCGCGCCCAGACCCGCCGCATCCCCGCCTCTTTCTCGACCTCGATGGCGTAGCCGCCGTCCACGTGACGGACCGACACGACCCGGGACCTCAGGGAGACGCGTCCGCCGATCCCACGGGCAAGCGCCTTGGTGAACTCGTTCGTACCGCCGTCGAACACGGCGTCGCCACGATCGTGGCGCGGCACCGGCTGGTCGCTCCACGGCGTGCTGCGCTGGTCTCCCCACAGCCACAGGGCGCCGTAGAGCGAGATCTCGACCGACGAACCCGAGTTCATGATCTGGCACCAGCGATCGAAGAAGCGATGGGTGTCACCGGACACATCTCCGAGCCACTGGTCGAACGCAATGTCGTCCAGCTCGGGGAGAGTCGCTGGCCGCCGATCCATCTGCTCGGCCGTGATGCGTTCGATGCAGCTCTCTATCTCGGAGCGAGAATCGGGATCGCGCGGATAGAGACCGCGCCAGTACTCCTCCAGGTTGTCATCACGCAAGAGCCTGGCGCCGACCTTGTCCGCCAGCTCGACCACTTTCACGCGGTCGGTGGAGACGTACTGCGCCCCGGTGTTCAGCCAGATGCCGTCCTCCTGCTGAAGGGACCTGGTCCTGCCGCCGATGTGGTCCGCGGCGTCGAAAACCTCGAGGTCCTGGTCGCGCAGGAGGTACGCGGCGGTCAGGCCGGCGACTCCTCCCCCCAGCACCGCGACGTCGAGCCGCTCCAAATCGGCCTTCCTCCATGTGCGAGTTGCATGTGCGACATACGCGGTCGCGAGGCCTGCTCGAATCAGTCGCAGGCCACCTGTACGATACCGAGAACCGAGGCTGTACCAAGCCGAGGGGAAGCACGCAGCCGTCGGACCTGTCGAACCAGGAGGTGCTGGGCATGGGGGACTTCCTCCAGTACACAGTCATCGGTCTCACGGTGGGATCGTTCTATGCGCTGGTGGCCCTCGGCTACACCATCGTCTACGGAATCATCCGCCTGATCAACTTCGCTCAGGGAGACCTGTCGATGGTGGGTGCGTTTATCGGCTGGACCCTGCTCGTGTCCCTCGGGCTGGAGCACCTTCCCATCTACCTCGCCCTCATCATCGCCTTCGTCGTCCCGATGATCGGCACCGCAGTCGTGAACCTTGGCATCCTTCAATTCGCTTACAAACCGCTGCTCCGAAGATCACTGCTGGCGATCCTGATCACCGCGCTCGGCATGTCTCTGTTGCTCCAGAACGGCGCTGAGCTCATCTGGGGCGCCGCAATCGAGGCCTACCCGCCGAACCTGCTGCCGCCGACTGGCTTCTTCGTCGGTCCGGTTCACGTCACCTACGTGCAGATCGCGCTGGTGGTGGCGAGCCTTCTGCTCATGGGCGGCCTGGTCGCGTTCATCCAGGGCACGACGATCGGCACCGCCATGAGAGCCCTCGCCGTCGATCACGACGCCGCCCGGCTGATGGGCATCAACGTCGATGCGGTCATCCGCGTCGCATTCGTGCTCGGCGCGATGCTCGCCGCCGCGTCCGGCGTGATGCTCGGGATCTACTACGTACAGATCCACTTCACCATGGGCTTCCTGCTCGGGCTCCGAGCCTTCACAGCCGCGGTGCTCGGGGGGATCGGGAACATCCCAGGGGCGATGGCGGGCGGCATGTTGATCGGCTTGCTGGAGGCGTACACCACCGGATATCTCTCGGGAACGTGGGAGGACGTGGTCGTGTTCGGCGTCCTGATCACGGTCCTGATCGTCAAGCCCACGGGCCTGTTCGGTGAGCGCGTGGCGGAGCGGATGTGATCGCGCGGCTCGCCGACCGGCCGGTGGGGCGCGCCTACGTGACCCTTCGCGGCCGCCTCGGCCGGACCCCCTACTGGTCGCGAGTCATCGTCGTCCTGGCGGCGATCGGCGCCGCGGTGATCTCCTGGGACGACGACTACGTCACCGCAGTCGCGGTCTCTGTGGCGACCTACGCCATGCTCGGACTCGGGCTGAACATCGTGGTCGGATACGCCGGCCTGCTCGACCTCGGCTACGCCGCCTTCTTTGCGATCGGCGCCTACACCAGCGCCCTCCTCATGACCCAGGCGCACTGGAACTTCTTCACCACGCTGCCGTTTGCCGTGCTCTTCACCGGCACCGCCGGCGCGATCCTCGGCTATCCCACCCTGCGCCTGCGCAGTGACTACCTCGCCATCGTGACCCTCGGGTTCGGCGAGATGACGCGTATCACGTTCAACAACTGGGAGTACGCGGGCGGGCCGAACGGGGTCCTCGGCATCCCGTGGCCCAACTTTTTCGGATACGAGCTCAACACGCAAGGCGACTTCTTCATCGTCGGCCTGTTCCTGCTCGCCATCGCGATGATCTTCGCCGAGCACCTCGACCACTCCAGGCTCGGCCGGGGATGGGTGGCGATCAGGGAAGACGAGTTTGCCGCGGAGTCCGTCGGCGTTCCTTCCCTGCGCCTGAAGCTCTTCGCCTACGTGATGGGCGGCATGTGGGGCGGCCTCGCGGGAGCCTTCTTTGCGACGCGCATCGGAGCCATCGACCCGACGAGCTTCACCTTTCAGCTCTCGGTCCTGATCCTGATCGTGATCGTCCTCGGAGGCACCGGAAGCCTTCCCGGCGTGCTCCTGGGCGCGCTAGTCGTCGTCGCGCTGCCTGAGGTGCTGCGCCAGGCGGCTGACACGCGGCTGCTCGTTTTCGCGGTTCTGCTCGTCGGGATGATGCTGCTGCGACCCCAGGGACTGTGGCCTCGCATCAGGCGCAAGCCGAAACCGTTCTACGGCCTGGAGGAGGAGGAGGCGGAGGACGTGGCGGCCAGGATCCTGCGCGAGCACCAGGTCCAGATGGAGGCGAGAGATCGCCGGCACGCAGCCGCCGGCCACAAGGTGCCCAGCGTCGGCGAGACGCTGCTCCAGGTGGAGGGGGTGGTCCAGCAGTTCGGCGGCCTGCGGGCGATCGACAACGTTTCCTTCAGCGTGCGCCGCGGCGAGATCTTCAGCATCATCGGTCCCAACGGCGGCGGCAAGACAACCCTCTTCAACTGCATCACAGGCGTCCAGCGACCGAAGCGGGGTCAGGTCCTGTTCGACGGCCGGCCGGTCGTGGGGCTTCGTCCCCACGTCATCGTGGGGCGCGGCATCGGTCGCACGTTCCAGGGGATTCGTCTGTTCAAGAACATGGCCGTGTTCGAGAACGTAATGGTCGGGCTCTACCCGCGCCACCGAACGATGACCTGGCAGGCGATGCTGCACACCCCGGGCGAGCGAAAGGACGAGCTCCGCACGCTGCAGGAGTCGCGACGCTGGCTGAGCTTCGTCGGGCTCGAATCGGTGGCGGGCCGGCTCGCGACCGAGCTCTCGTACGCCGACCAGCGACGCGTTGAGATCGCGCGAGCGCTCGCCGCACATCCTCACCTGGTGCTTTTCGACGAGCCGGCCGCGGGCATGAACCCGACGGAAAAGGTGGAGCTGGTGGGAATCATCCGCAAGATTCGCGACCTCGGCATCACGATCGTACTGATCGAACACGATATGTCGCTGGTCATGCGAGTCTCGGACCGCATCGCGGTGCTCGATCATGGTGTCCTTATCGCGCTGGGCAAGCCTGTCGAAATTCAGAACGACCCGGCTGTCATCGAGGCGTACCTGGGACGCGAGGACGACGACATGGGCACCCTGGCCGCGCAGGAAGCCTGAGGCGGAGATGGCTCTCCTCGAGGTCCGGGACGTGCATGTCTACTACGGCAACATCGAAGCGCTCAAAGGCATCTCCATGCAGGCCGAGCCGGGACAGATCGTGGCCATCCTGGGGGGCAACGGAGCCGGCAAGACGACGACCCTGCGCACGATCTCCGGCCTGCTGCGCCCCCGCAGCGGATCGATCACGTGCGCCGGCACGAGCCTGGTCGGGGTCGAAGCCCACGTCATCGTGGGCATGGGTGTCAGCCACGTTCCGGAGGGCAGGCGAATCTTCAACATCCTCACGGTGGAAGAGAATCTCGCGCTCGGCGCCTACCTCATCCGCGCTCAGCATCAGCTCATCAAGGAGAGGAAAGCCGCTGTGTTCGACCTGTTTCCCAGGCTGGCCGAAAGGCGTTCGCAGCTGGCCGGGACTCTTTCGGGGGGCGAGCAGCAGATGCTTGCCATCGGCAGGGCGATGATGTCCGACCCGAAAGTGCTGATGCTCGACGAACCATCGCTGGGTCTGGCGCCGATACTGGCGAAAAGCGTCCTCAGGACCGTGCGCGAGATCGCCAATCGAGGTGCCGCCGTCCTCCTCGTCGAGCAGAACGCCCGCCAAGCGCTTGCCATCGCCGACCACGCGTACGTCATCGAGGTCGGGCGCATCGTCCTCGAGGGCACGGCGGCCGTGCTGGCCAAGGACGAAAGGGTGCAGAAGGCATACCTCGGCGGCTTCGAGTCGGTCGCCGGCGCCTGAGCAAAGAAAAAAAGGTGGGGCGCGCCGTGCGGCCCCACCCTTCAAGTTCAGGTCTGGCTGTCTACGAGGACGCCACCCAGGTGCCGCTCTTGCGGATCGCGATCGGCTGAAACTGCGGCGGGTTCCCCACCGCGTGCACGGCCAGGAACTGGGGCGTCGGGCGGTCGCCCTTGTTGTCGAACGCGATGTTGCCGGTGGTGCCGTCGGCAATCTGGACTTTGTGGATGGCGGCGTTGAGGCTCTTCGCCTCCGTCTTGCCGCCGTTGTCCTTCAGCGCCTGCGCGAGGACCATCATGCCGTCGTACTCGTACGACGAGTAGTCTCCCGGCTCCTTTCCGTATTTCGACTTGTAGGAGCTCACCAACTTGTCGTTCTTGGCGTTGTGGATGAACTGGGTGGTGGGCAGTGTGTTGATGGTGATGCCGGGGTTCGTAACTGCCGCGCCAGCGACCTTGATCACGCTCGGATCCGCGCAGGCAGAGTCACCGTTCAGCTTGTAGGACGGGGAAAGGGCCACGTACTCCTTGGCGAGAAGTCCGAACTCGGGGTAGTAGCCGGTGTAGAACAGGACGTCGGGATGGGTCGTGCCGACCTTGACCAGCGCCGCCGTGTAGTCCTTCTGACCAGGTGTGATCGCATCGAAGTAGGTGACGGTCATCCCGGCCGACTGCGCGGACTGCTTGGCGGAGTCCGCCACGCCCTTGGCGTAGGTGGTGTTGTCATGCATGATCGCGATCTTGCTGGCCTTGAGCCACTGCTGCATGAAGCTGACATCCGCCGGCGCTTCGGCGTCGTCGCGGCTGA
>WNFW01013348.1_pt1 | contig 10122 bp, 10 predicted proteins | sample 5400131 | NCBI WGS metagenome assembly WNFW01 (sample SAMN13153362, study PRJNA577476) | soil metagenome | isolation source: 20 cm soil or saprolite under grassland replicate 1 | place: USA:California | collected 2016-06-15
CGTATGCGACGCGGGCGAGCTCCTACAGGTGGTTGAGAACGAGCGCAGGGCGCGCCAGATCGCGCAGGAGCGCGAGCACAGGCTGAAGACCGAGGCGCTGGCCCGGCGGGACGCCCGCAAGGTCGTCAGCCTCGATGAGGTATTCGAGAAGGTGATAGAGGGGGAGATCAAGGAGCTCGGCCTGGTGCTGAAGGCCGACGTCTCCGGATCGCTGGGCGCGTTGCAGGACGAGATCGCCAAGGCGCCCCAGGGGCAGGTGGCAATCAACGTGATCCACGCCGCCACCGGTGGGATCAACGAGTCGGATGTGATGCTCGCCGCCGCGTCCGGCGCGATCATCATCGGCTTCAACGTGCGCCCGCTGGCGGAGGCCCGCCGCGCCGCCGACCGCGAGGGTGTGGAGATCCGCACCTACTCGGTGATCTACAAGGTCACCGAGGACCTGCGGGCCGCGATCGAGGGCCTGCTGGAGCCGGAGGAGGTCGAGGAGGCGCTCGGCCAGGCGGAGGTGAAGGAGCTCTTCCGCTCGTCGCGGGTCGGGACGATCGCCGGCTCGGTGGTGACCGATGGCCGCATCACCCGCATCGCCGAAGCGCGCCTCGTGCGCGACGGAACCGTGGTATGGACAGGCCGCATCGGCTCGTTGCGGCGCTTCAAGGACGACGTCGGCGAGGTCGCGGAGGGCCTGGAGTGCGGCATCGTTCTCGACGGCTTCCAGGACGTCAAGGTCGGCGACGTCATCGAGGCGTTCGAGACCCGCCAGATCGAGAAGAAGCTCGAGTAGCGGCCGCAGCGGCAGCACGAGCAGGGCTAACCTCGCCCGGGTGACCCCTTACGTCTGCCTGCTCGAGATCCACCTTCACTTCGGCGCGTCGCGCGATCTGAAGGGCAAGCGCAAGGAGCTCCATTCGCTGAAGGCGGGCCTGCGGCAGCGATTCGGCGCAAGCGTCGCGGAGATCGACGGCCAGGACACCTGGCAGCGAGCGACGCTGCTCTGCGCGCTGGTCGGGGGTGGCGAGGTGTCGGCGCGCGCCGACGAGCTCGAGCGCTTCGTCGTCGCCCGCTGCCCGGACGGTGCCGCCTTCGCGCGCGAGCTGCGCAGCCTCGAGGACATCCGCGGCTGAATCAGCCGCTCAGGCTCGAGCCGAGCGGTGCTCGCCGGGCGTGCGCTGTTATGTTGAATCCGCGATGAGCGAGCGCATGCGGAGGGTTAACGAGGCCCTTCGCGAAGTAATTGCCGCCGCCATCGCGGGGGAGCTGGAGGATCCCCGGATCGGCTTCGTGACCGTGACTGCCGTCGAGACAAGCCCAGATCTGCGCTCGGCGAGAGTCTTCGTCAGCGTCCTCGGCGATGCCGAGGAGCGGCGCCGGACCCTCGCCGGGCTCGGCTCCTCGCACGGGATCATCCAGGCGGCGATCGCTCGCGAGATGCGGCTGAAGCGCACGCCGACGCTGAGCTTCCACTACGACGAGGGCCCCGAGCGCGGGATCCGCCTCGCTCGCCTGCTCGACGAGCGCCGGGAGCGGCAGTGACCACGGCGACCGCGAGCGACGTCGAGCTGGTGGTCGCCGAGCTTCGATTTGGCTCGCGGTTCCTGTTGACGACGCACGAGGGCCCGGACGGCGACGCGCTCGGCTCGCTGCTCGGCCTGCAGGCGATCCTCACCCAGCTCGGCAAGGACTCGGTGATGTTCCTGGCGGCGAAGGAGTTCCCGCTCCCGGTCGAGTACCGGTTCCTGCCGCTCACCGACGTATTCCACGAGCCGCCGGTCGATATCGTCGACCGCACCGTCGTCTTCCTCGACTGCGGCAATATCGATCGCACCGCGGCGGACTTCCTGCGCCAGCGCAACGACCGCCCGGTCCTGAACGTCGACCATCACCACGACAACACGCGCTTCGGGACGATCAACCTCGTCGACACCTCGGCCTCCTGCACGGCCGAGATCGTGTACGAGATCGCCCGCCGGCTCGGGGCGGAGATAACGCCCGGAATCGCCTGCGCGCTCTACGTCGCGCTGGTCACGGACACGGGCCGCTTCTCCTACGAGAACACCGGCCCAGCCGCCCATCGGATGGCCGCCGAGCTGATCGAGGCGGGCGTCGACGTCCACGACACCTATCGGCGCCTCTACGAGCGGGTGCCCGTGGAGAAGCTCCGCCTGGTGGCTCGCGCCCTCGACTCGATCGAGCAATACGACGATCGTGCTCTCGCGATCACCTACATCAGCGCCGCCGACTACGAGGCGGCCGGGGCGGAGGAGGTGCTGACGGAGGGAATCATCGACTACGTCCGCTCGCTCGAGGGAACGCAGCTCGCCGCCGTCGTCCGGGATCGCGCCGAGGCGGCCGGACCGAGGCGGAAGGTCAGCTTGCGCTCGACCGGCGCGAACATCGACGTGAGCGCGATCGCGCGCCGCCACGGCGGCGGCGGCCACCGCCGGGCCGCCGGGTTCTCGACCGATCTGCCGTATTCGGAGCTGGTCGCCGCGCTCCGTGCCGAGCTCGCAGCCCGCCGGTAGCCCGGATCCGCACGGGCCCGGCGTCCTCCTCGTCGACAAGCCGGCGGGCCCGACTTCGCACGACCTCGTCGCGCGCGTGCGCCGCGAGCGCCACGGGAAGGTGGGGCATGCGGGCACGCTTGACCCGTTCGCGACCGGGCTCTTGATCGTCCTGGTCGGGCGCGAAGCAACCCGGCATGCTGCGCGCTTCACTGCCTTGCCGAAGACCTACCGCGCAGTGGCGCGGTTCGGCGCCGTCTCGACGACCGGTGACCCGCAGGGCGAGATCACCGAGACCCGTCGGCTGCCGCGGGCGGAGCTCCAGCTGCCGACCGGGAGCATCCGCCAGCGGCCGCCCGCCTACTCGGCCGTGAAGGTCGGCGGCGTGCGCGCGTATCGCCGCGCTCGCCGGGGCGAGGAGGTGGCGCTTCCCCACCGCGAGGTCACGGTCTACCGCTTCGATCAGGTATGGCGGCGCGGCGATCGCGCCTGCTTTGAGATCGAGTGCTCGAGCGGCACGTACGTGCGATCGCTGATCGTCGACCTCGGTGACGCCTATACGGAGAGCCTTCGCCGAACCCGGATCGGCCCGTTCTCGGTCGAGGAGGCGGAAGCCTTCCTGTCCCTGGACGCAGCGATCGCCCGGCTGGAAGGGCGGCGCCCGTAGGCTTCCCGCCGCGATGTCGATCGTCGTGACCAAGCTGCCGGACGCTCGACGCCGGCCTCGCCGCCTCGCGATCGGGAGCTTCGACGGCGTCCACGTCGGCCACCGCCAGGTGATCGCCGGGGCCGACACCGTCCTGACCTTCGAGCCGCATCCGTTGCGGGTCATCCACCCTGAGGCGGCGCCGAAGCTCCTGATGCCGTTCGACGTCAAGCGCGACGTCATCGAGGGACTCGGCGTCTCCGAGCTCGTCGTGATCCCGTTCGACAAGGCGTTCTCGACGATCGAGCCGCAGGACTTCATCGACCGGGTGGTGCTCGAGGCGCTCGGCGCCGAGCATGTCTCGGTCGGCGAGAACTTCCGCTTCGGCGCAAAGGCACGGGGAACGCCGGAGCTCCTCGCCTCCCGGGACGGGTTCTCGACCCGGATCGTTCCGTTGGTGGAGGTCGACGGCGAGACCGTCTCCTCCACCCGAATCCGGGCGCTGGTGGCCGCGGGGGAGGTGGAGGCGGCGTTGCGCTGCCTCGCCGCGCCCTTCCTGCTCGAGGGCGAGGTGGTCGGCGGCGACGGGCGCGGCCGGCGGCTCGGGTTTCCGACGGCGAACATCGTGCCCGCCGACGACCTGGCCTGCCCCGGGCACGGGGTCTACGCGGCGTTCGCGAACGGGCACCCGGCCGCGGTGAACGTCGGCGTCCGGCCGACGTTCGAGACCGGCCGCGGCGTGCTCGTCGAGTCCTACCTCATCGATTGGGAGGGCGACCTTTACGGGCGCGCGCTGCGGGTCGCGTTCATCGCTCGGCTTCGTGGCGAGCGGCGATTCGCCACCGCCGAGGACCTTGTCGCGCAGATGCGCCGCGACGTCGCGGAGGCGCGCGAGGCCTGTGCTACGTTCAGAGGGCCGTAGCAGTCGCCGCGGCTTTTTTATGACCCTCGCCAAGGAACGAAAGCAAGAGCTGATCGACAGGTTCGGCCGCTCCGACGGAGACACCGGGTCCGCGGAGGTCCAGGTGGCGCTGCTCACGGAGCGGATCAACGAGCTGACCCAGCACCTGCGCTCGCACGGCAAGGACCATCACTCCCGGCGCGGCCTGCTGATGATGGTCGGCCGCCGGCGCCGGCTCCTGCGCTACCTCGAGCGCTCGGACGTGGACCGCTACCGCCAGCTCGTCGCCGACCTCGGTCTCCGCCGCTAGCGCCGAAGTTGCGATTCGTCTCGCATAGCGAGATCAACAGCAACTTCGCCGGGTGGGGGGTGGCCGCTAACATCGCCCGCTAACTAGAACCGAGAGTTCTGAAGCGATAGCCGTCACCCGGACGGCTGAAGGGAAGACAACCGAATCATGAGCATGTTTGACGTTCGCCGCGTCTCGACCCAGATCGGCGGGAGCGAGATCTCGTTCGAGACCGGCAAGCTCGCCCGGCAGGCGAGCGGCGCCGTGGTCGCCCGGGCCGGCGACACCATGGTGCTTTGCACCTCGCCTGTCGGCGCCCTGCGCGACGTCGACTTCCTGCCGCTGACCGTCGACGTCGAAGAACGCCATTACGCCGCGGGAAAGATCCCGGGCTCGTTCTTCCGGCGCGAGGGCCGGGCCGGGGAGAAGGCGACGCTGACGGCGCGGATGATCGACCGCCCCCTCCGGCCTCTGTTCCCGAAGGGGTGGCACTACGACACCCAGATCGTCTGCCAGCCGATGTCGGTCGACCACGTCCACCCGTACGACATCCTGGCGATGAACGGCGCCTCGGCGGCGGTCGCGATCTCCCCGATCCCTGTGCCGAAGCACGTCGGCGCCGTGCGGATCGGGAAGCTCGACGGCGATTTCGTCGTCAACCCGACGGAGGAGTCCGTGGAGGACCTCGAGATGGACCTGGTCGTCTCCGGATCCGACGAGGCCATCCTCATGGTCGAGTGCGGGGCGAACGGCGTGACCGAGGCCGAGGTGCTCGATGCGCTCGACATCGCGCACAGCGAGATCAAGTCGCTGGTCGGGGCGATGGAGGAGTTGCGGCAGGCCGCCGGCAAGGAGAAGCTCGACGTCGCCGAGCCGGCGGTGGATCCCGACCTCCTCGAGCGGATCCGCGCCGCGCACGGCGCGAAGATCGATGAGGCGACGCAGATCCCGGAGAAGCTCGCCCGCCAGGAGGCGGTGAAGGCGGCCGAGCAGGAGGTGCTCGCGGCCTACGCGACGCCGGCCGCAGAGGACGTGGAAGCCGACCCGGCCCTCGCGGAGGAGGTGACACGCGCCTTCGACGTGCTCGAGAAGGAAACCATCCGGCGACGGATCGCCGTCGAGCGCAAGCGGCCCGATGGCCGCGCGCAAGACGAGATCCGGCCGATCGACTGCGAGGTCGACGTGTCGCCTCGGGTGCACGGCTCCGCGCTCTTCACCCGCGGGGAGACCCAGATCCTCTCCAATGTCGCCCTCGGGACGACGCGGATGGACATGAAGGTCGACAACCTCGGGCTCCAGGAGCGAAAGCGCTTCTGGCACCACTACAACTTCCCGCCGTTCTCGGTGGGCGAGGTCGGCTTCATGCGCGGCCCGAAGCGCCGCGACATCGGCCACGGGGCGCTCGCCGAGCGGGCGCTCACGCCGACGATCCCGGGCGAGGAGGGCTTCCCCTACGTGATCCGCGTGGTTTCCGAGACCCTCGAATCGAACGGCTCCTCGTCGATGGGTTCGGTGTGCGCGTCCTCGATGGCGCTCCAGGCCGCCGGGGTGCCCGTGAGCGCGCCGGTCCCTCCGCGAGGCGCTCGAACAGGCCCGGCGGGGCCGCCTGTACATCCTCGACCGCATGGCCGAGGCGATCGCCAGCCCGCGAGAGCGCCTCTCGCAGTACGCGCCGCGGATCGAGCAGATCAGGATCGACCCGGACAAGATCGGCGCCGTGATCGGCAAGGGCGGCGAGAACATCCGCGCCCTCCAGGAGGAGTTCGAGGCCGAGATCGATATCGACGACGACGGAACGGTGCGGATCTATGCGCCGACCGGCGATCTCGTCGACGCGTGCGTCCAGCGGATCGAGGCGATGACGAAGGAGGCCGAGGTCGGCGACCGCTACCGCGGCAAAGTGGTGAAGACCACCACCTTCGGGGCCTTCGTCGAGCTGACCAAGGGCACCGACGGGCTGCTCCATATCTCGAACGTGAAGCCCGGCGAGCGGGTGGGCACCGTCGAGGACGTGCTCAGCCCCGGGGACGAGCTCGAGGTGACGGTGGTCGAGGTCGATCGCGAGCGCGGCAGGATCGGCCTGCGGCTCTCCAACGACCCCGCGATCGAGGGCAAGTCGGCCGCGGAGCTGGCAACGGTCGGCACCGGCGACCCGACGATGGGCGGCGGACGTCGCGACGGTGGCCGCCGGGAGGGCGGCCGGCGCGAGCGCGAGCGCCTCGACTCAGGACGCGGCGGCGACCGTCGTCGGCGTGGTGGCCAGGGCCGCCGCGAACGGTGAGGGAGGCGCTCCCGGAAGGCGTAGAGCTCAGCGAGCTCGACTCGGGCCTCGGCGTCATAACGGAGACCATGCCGGCCGTGCGGTCGGTGGCGCTCGGGCTCTGGGTGCGCACCGGCTCACGCGATGAGACACCCGCGCAGGCGGGGCTCTCGCACTTCCTCGAGCACCTGCTGTTCAAGGGAACGCCGCGCCGCTCCGCGATCGAGATCTCCGAGCTCCTCGACGGGATGGGCGCGCAGGCCAACGCCGCGACCGGCAAGGAGTCGACGCACCTCTACGCGCGGTTCCTGGACGCGCACACGGAGGCGGCGTTCGACCTCCTCGCCGAGATGCTCGCCCACCCGGCGCTGCCGGCGGGCGAGGTCGACTCCGAGCGCGAGGTGATCCTCGAGGAGATCGCGATGTACGAGGACGAGCCCCAGGACCGCGTCCACGACGTCCTCGCCGAGGCGATCTTCGGCGACCATCCGCTCGGCCGCCGCGTGCTCGGCAGCTCGGAGGTGATCGCCTCCGTTCCGGTGCCGGAGATCCGCGCATACCACGACGACCGCTATATCGCCGCGAACGTGGTCGTGGCCGCGGCCGGACATCTCGATCACGAGCAGATCGTCTCGCTCGCGCAGCGCCACCTGCCGCTGGGGGCGGCGGGCGCCGCGGCAGGGAACGGCGCTCGGCCTGAGCGCGAGCCGCGGCTACGGTTCCATCCCAAGGAGACGGAGCAGTACCACGTCTGCTTCGGCGGCCCTGGGCTCGCCCGCGGCGACGAGCGGCGGTTCGCGCTCTCGGTCCTCGACGCCGCCTTCGGGGGCTCGACGTCGTCGCGGCTCTTCCGGGAGATCCGCGAGAAGCGCGGGCTCGCCTACGCGGTGGGCTCATACATCGACCAGTTCGTCGACGACGGCGCCGTCGCGATGTACGTGGGGACGCGCGCGGACAACGTCGCCGAGGCGTGCGAGATCATCGGCCGCGAGCTAGTGCGGCTGCGCGACGACGGGCTCGAGCCCGAGGCGCTCGACCGCGCGAAGGAGCATGTGAAGGGGCGGATGGTGCTAGGGCTCGAATCGAGCGCAGCCCGCATGACCCGCTGCGCCCGTTCGTTGCTCTACGGCATCCCGCTCCTCTCGATCGACGAGCTCCTGGCGCGGGTCGACGCGGTCACCGCCGACGAGGTGGCGGCGCTCGCGGGTGAGTTCTACGACCCGGCAGGGCTGTCGGCCGCCTGTATCGGGCCGGATGACGACAGGTTCCGAACCGCCGCCGAATCCGTCAGCCCGCAGTTGGTGGCGGGATGAGTCGGCAGTCCGCAGTCGGCAGTCCGCAGACCCTCGATCAACGCGCTGCGGACTGCGAACTGCGGTCCGCGGACTCGTGATCCGCGTCGCCGTCTCGGGCGCAGCGGGGCGGATGGGCGCGACCGTATGCGAGGCGGTCTCCGGCGCCGATGACATGCAGGTCGTGGGCAGGGCCGACCCCGCGCTCGGGACGCCGCTCGCCGAGGCGCTCGCGGAAGCCGAGGTGATGGTGGACTTCTCGACGCCCGGGGCGGCGCCGGCGAACGCTCGCGAGGCTGTCGCCACCGGGGTGCACGCGGTCATCGGCACGACGGGGTTCGAGGTCGGTCGGCTCCGTGCGGACGTCGAGGCGGCGCGGCGCGACGGCGCGAACTGCTTCGTCGCGCCGAATTTCGCGATCGGCGCCGTGCTGATGATGGAGGCGGCCAAGCTCGCGGCGCCGCACATGGGCGAGTGCGAGATCATCGAGCTCCACCACGAGCGGAAGCTCGATGCGCCCTCGGGCACGGCGAAGCGCACGGCAGAGCTTGTCGAGGCCGCGGGCGGTCGCGTCCACCAGCCGCTCCACTCCGTGCGCCTGCCCGGGTTCGTCGCCCACCACGAGGTGATCTTCGGCGGCGCGGGCCAGACGCTCACGATCCGCCACGACTCTATGGACCGCAGCTCGTTCATGCCCGGGGTGCTGCTCGCGGTCCGCCGCGTGGGTGAACTGCCTGATGCGTTTACCGTCGGGCTGGAGGCGCTGCTCTGATCGGTCCGCATTCCGCGCGTCCGCAGCACTGGGGTCCGCGCTCGTCTGCGGGCGGCGGTCTGCGGACTCCCTGTCTGTAGGGTCCCGCGCCATGGCTGACCTCGCGCGTCTGGACGCCGCCGCCCAGGCCGAGCTCGTGCGCTCGGGGGAGGTCGCGCCGATGGAGCTTGTCGAGGCGGCGATCGAGCGGATCGAGGCGCTGAACGGCGAGCTCAACGCCGTGATCCACCCGCTCTACGAGGAGGGACGGGCGGCCGCCGCCGGCGAGCTTCCGGACGGGCCCTTCCGGGGCGTGCCCTTCCTGCTCAAGGACCTCGGCGCCGCATTCGCGGGCCAGCCTTTCCACCTCGGCATGCGGGTGCTCAAGGAGGCGGACTTCCGGGCGCCCGTGGACACCTACCTCGCCCAGCGCTTCCGGGCGGCAGGGTTCGTGACGATCGGGAAGACGAACTGCCCCGAGCTGGGGATCCTGCCGACGACCGAGCCCGTGGCGTACGGCCCGAGTCACAACCCGTGGGACATCTCGCGCTCGACCGGCGGGTCGAGCGGCGGGTCTGCGGCGGCGGTCGCCTCGGGGATGGTGCCGGTGGCGCACGCCAACGACGGCGGCGGCTCGATCCGGATCCCCGCGTCGGAGTGCGGCCTCGTCGGGCTCAAGCCCACGCGCCAGCGGATCTCCGAGGGCCCGCTCATCGGCGACAACATGTCGGGCCTCACCGTCGAGCTCGCCGTCTCGCGATCGGTCCGCGACACCGCCGCGATCCTCGACGCCGTGCAGGGGGCGGCGCCCGGCGACCCGTACGTGGCGCCGCCGCCGGAGCGGCCGTACGTCGAGGAGCTTCAGGCCGACCCCGGCACCCTTCGCGTGGGCGTCGTCACGCAGCCCGTGGCCGACGAGACGCCGCAGCCGGCGGTCGTCGAGGCCGCCCGCGACGCCGCGGGGATGCTGTCGGACCTCGGGCACGAGGTCGAGGAGGTCGACACGTCGGCGTTCTCCGGGGTCGACGTCATCCAGACCTTCATGACGCGCTGGTCGTCCGGACAGGCGGCGAACATGACTCAGCTCTCGCTCGCGGTGGGCCGTGAGCTCGGGCGCGAGGACGTTGAGCCGCTCACGTGGGCGCTGACCGAGATGGGGCGGCAGGTGACCGGAGGCGACTACCTGGCGGCCGTGGCCCAGCACCAGCTCCTCACGAGGATGGTCGCCGGTCTCTATGAGCGCTTCGACCTGCTGCTGACGCCGACGCTCGGCGAGGTCCCGCCGCCGCTCGGATCGTTCGACGACTCGGGTCCCGACCCGCTCGATGCGATCCGGCGCGCCGGCCTCACCGCCTGCTTCACGGCGCTCGCCAATGTCACCGGACAGCCGGCGATCTCCCTCCCGCTTGCGTGGAGCGAGGAGGGACTGCCGATCGGGATCCACCTGGTGGGTCCCTACGGGGGCGAGGACTTGCTGATCCG
>WNFW01010973.1_pt1 | contig 10120 bp, 12 predicted proteins | sample 5400131 | NCBI WGS metagenome assembly WNFW01 (sample SAMN13153362, study PRJNA577476) | soil metagenome | isolation source: 20 cm soil or saprolite under grassland replicate 1 | place: USA:California | collected 2016-06-15
GGCGTTGGCGTGCATGAGCAGAAGCGCCATGGGCTTGCCGACAATGTCGCTGCGTCCGAGCACGACCGCGTTTGCGCCTTCGATAGGGATATCGCTGCGGCGGAGAATCTCCATGCAACCCGCGGGAGTGCAGGCCACTAGGCCGGGACGGCCGCTGACGAGACGGCCTAAATTGACGGGATGAAAACCATCCACGTCCTTGGCTGGATGGACGGCTTCGAGGATGCGCTTGGTGTCGACTTGCTGGGGAAGAGGAAGCTGGACCAGGATGCCGTCGACGTTGTTGTCCTGATTCAGGTCCTCCACAACGGCGAGAAGTTCTCGCGTCGTAACAGTCGCGGGAGGCGTGAGGAGGCCACTCGCGAGGCCAAGTTGCTCGCAGGCTGCAATCTTGCTCTTTACGTAGAGCTGGGAAGCGGGGTTTTCGCCGACAAGCACGGCGGCGAGGCCAGGACGGATGCCGGCGGAGGTAAGCACGCGAACTTCATCTTTCAGTTCAGCGAAGATTTGATCCCGGATTTTGAGGCCGTCGAGAATGCGTGCGGTCATCAGGCGCTCGCTTTCGTGAACCGAAAGAAAATCATAGCACAGGGAGAAACCACGTCCGGTCGGATCTGAACCGTAGGTGGCCGGAGAGGGTTTGCGCCTTTTCAGCGGGATGGTGCATCAATGACTGACAGATGTTGAGGAAGGGACCAAACGAGAAGAGAAACTGCTCAGGCGAGGAGGAATCATGGCAGCACCAAGCGCAGGCACAAAGATCGTTTTGCAGGTCGGCGAGGAATTGCGCATCCGAAGTAATGGAGACTTGATTGTGGACAACCCGGAGCTGGAACTGGCGCGCGAGGAACGCGCCGCAGACGCCGTGCTGCTGTACCGGTTTGACGCGCAAGCGGGCGAGCACATTCTGCGGCTGCTAGATCCGGTGGCGGATCACCAACACGTTAAAGTGCACCGTCGCGACGATTAAGATCGCGGCACGGCAGACCATTCCGGCCTACTTTACGCGGTGGTAGGTGACTTCGATGACCGTGGGCTTGCCGTCGGCGCCGGTGATATCGCCGTGAGAAGTGTAAGTGTCGTCGGCATTGCGCGTGAGAATGGCGTCTTTCAACTGATTCATCACCGGATTGTCGAAACGGAAGGCGTTGGCGTCCCATTTCGTGAGATTCAGATGGTAGGCCTCGGTTCCTTCCCAGGGCTTCAGCTCCGGCGAGAAATGGCGAAAATAGAAAATGATGCCGGCGGCGGTTTCGCGGATGGTGAAAAGCTCGATGACGATCGTTTTTTCGTTGTCCGTGAGGCGGAAGAAGCCCTGCATGGTGCCGTTCTTGGGCGGCATCCACTGCTGTTCGGCGGTCAATTGCTTTTCGGAGCCGGGAGCGCCGAGTCGGCCTTCCCAACGTCCGGCGAGCCAGGCGAAATCAGCAAGCGTCACGGCTTTTTGGTCCGGCGTGACGACGAGGATGGCATTTTCTCTTTGCGCGTGCGACGCGTTGGCCGTCCCGTGACGCGCCAAAGCTGCACTCGAATGAAAAGCCAAGAACCCAAAAGCGGACAGGAGACACCAGCGGCTGAAGCGCATGAAAACCTCCTGCACTTCTATACAACAGAAACGGAAAAACCTTTAGGTTAAGCTCGAAGGAACTCACCAAGAGAAATAGCTCCGTTTGGGGTTTATAATCATTGGAGATTCGTCGCAATTTGAACTCGGCGAAATGCGTCCTTCGGACCTTCAGATGTGACGCAAATTCGCTTGTAGGACGACTGTAGGAAGAATCGCACGCGCCTGTAGGAGGAAATTGGCTGTACCTCAGGACAACTAGCCGCGGCGGCCTTGGTGTGCGAGATTGAGGTCTCCAAGGGGGGCCAATGGACAACACGATTGATTTCGATTTGACGATGCCTGTGCCGGCGGCGGACAAGCAGGAGAGGATTAAGGAAGATTGCAAGAAAATCGCCGATCTTTTTGAGGCGAGTGCGACGGCCATGTTCGAAGGCCAGGACGGTTTGATCTTCCATCTGGAATTTGACGATGCCGCAAAGTTTGGAAAGTTCGCCGAGTACCTGAGATTTCACGGTTTATTGCGAGTCGACGCGATTCATACTAAGAGCGACAAGATTCACTAAGGACCCCGGGCCCAGCCTCTCTAGCGCAGTTGATGTTGCGGAAACCAAAGCAACGCAAGACCACTCAGCCCGAAGCTAGCACTCCCTACCTGCCCAGAAATCTTTTCCATCTCCGCTTGCAATCTCGATAGGAACGAGTGACTCAGAAGTTTTGAGATTTGGCGCGAGACGAGAGAAATTGACGGAGGCGGGACGCCAGGTCGTCGCGGACGCGGCAGAACGCAGCGAGTTTTTCTTCGTGCGAGCCGGTAGCCTCGCCGGGATCCCAGATGCTCCAGTGGATGCGCTGGGGAGCGCCGGGAAAAACGGGGCAGAGTTCCGCGGCGGAATCGCAAACGGTGATAACCGTGTCGTAGCGCTGCCCCTCGAATTCAGAAACGGACTTGGAACGATGCGCGGAGATGTCAATGCCGATCTTACCCATGGCCTCGATGGCGAGTGGACTGACCCAGCCGTTGGGCTTGCTGCCGGCGCTGTGCACTTCGTAGCCGCTGCCGCCAAGCTTGCGGAGCAGGCCCTCGGCCATTTGGCTGCGCACGCAATTGCCAGTGCATAGGATGAGAACGCGATGAGTCATGCCCAATCCCTATTATGCGCAGTCGGCCAAGCACGAGACAGACAAGAATGTCTGTTCCCCCGAAGATTCACGGGCAGCAAGTTGGTCCGCAGCAGATGGACTTTGCTGCTGGCTTCACTGCGCGCACGAAGGCGCTGATGAATTTGCCGTCGATCTGTGGGCCAACCGTTTCGGGATCGAGGCCGGCGGCTTCGAGGAATTCGCGGGCCTCGTCGACCCGGTAAACGCGAGTGGCTTCCACCTCGATGGATTCAAACCCGGCCAGGGCAAGTTTTTCGCGATATTCATTTTCTTCCAGTGCGCCCGCGATGCAGCCGACCCAGAGTTCCATACTCTTGCGAATATCCGCGGGAACGTCGCCGCGAACGACAACATCGGATACCGCGAAGCGTCCGCCGGGCTTGAGAACGCGAAACGCTTCGGCAAGGACGCGGTCCTTGTCGCCAGAAAGATTGATGACGCAATTGGAGATAATGACGTCGACGGTGTTATCAGGCAGAGGAACGTTTTCAATGGCGCCTTTCAGAAACTCGACGTTCGTGACGCCGGCCTTTTTCTGATTCTCCCGGGCCAAGGCCAGCATTTCGTCGGTCATGTCCAGGCCATAAGCTTTGCCCGTGGGCCCGACGCGTTTGGCCGAAAGGATGACGTCAACGCCGCCGCCGGAGCCAAGGTCGAGCACCACTTCGCCGGGCTGGAGCTTAGCGAGGGCCGTGGGATTGCCACAGCCGAGCGAAGCGGCCACAGCTTTTTCGGGCAGGGCGCCCTTTTCCGTGTCGCTGTAAAGGTTTTTGGTGATGGGGTCGCAGCCGCTGAGCGACGCGCCTCCGCCGCAGCAAGCGGTGCCCCCGCTCGCGGCGCGTTTGGCGGCCTCGCCGTATTTCTGCTTCACCGCTTCCTGGATATTGGGTTCGCTCATGGGCTCCTCACTTTGAAATTTGGATGACGGACTCGGCCGGCACGGCGCGAGAGCGCGTGCAGCATTCTTCATAGAGAAAGTTCAGGACTTCGCGCAATGCGTCGGTGTCCGCGGAATACCAAAGATAGGTGCTCTCGCGGCGGACGTTGATGAGACCCACTTGCTTCAGTTTTTCCAGGTGGTGGGACAGGGTAGAGGCAGGGATGCCGAGTTCCTCCTGGACTTCACCAGCGACCATGCCATTTGGATGGGCGGCGAGAAGAAGGCGGAGAATTTGCAGACGGGGCTCCGCACCAAGGGCGGAGAAGCGGTCGGCGGAACGGGTGACGACGAGCGGATCGGGCTTGCGCATACTTCGATGATTGCAGAAATATGGAAGCATGTCAAGCCGCTCACCGCTCCCAACGTTTCTTGCCCCCACTGCATCCTAAACTGCGGGGGTGCTCAAGCTCTGGAAACGCCAGGGAATCGCTTTTGACCACGTTTCAGCCGCATGGGATACTTTTAAGTTCTGGGACAATCATGAAATTTCAACGGATAACCCTTCTCGCCATCACCATGGGCTTTGCCGGCATGTCCGGCATGGCGCAGACGCCGGAGAATCCTCGCGCCGAAAAAAAGAGCCAGGCTCCTGCCGCGGCAAAGGACCCCTTCGCCGCACCTAAGCAAGGCAGCTCCGAAAAAGATTCCGCGCGCGCGGAAGCCTATTACAACTACACGATGGGCCACATTTACGAGCAGCAGTATGAGGCTTCGAGCAACGCGGACTACGCCACGAAAGCCATCGAGGCGTACAAAAAGGCCTACGCGCTGGACCCGAAGTCGCCGGTGATTGGCGAGCGGCTTGCGGAAATGTACTGGAAGGCCCAGCGAACCAAGGAAGCGGAAAGCGAAGCGAAAGAAATCCTGAAGCGCGATCCGAACGATGTGCAGTCGCGGCGGCTTCTGGGAAGAATTTATCTGCGAAGCCTGGGAGACGTGAACGCCGGGAGCGGTCAATCCGAGACGGCGAACAAGGCCATTGAGCAATTCCGCGAAATCAACCGGCTCGATCCCACGGATGCGGAATCCGCGCTGTGGTTGGCGCGGCTCTACCGCCTGAAGAATGAGCACGACAAGAGCGGGCAGGTTTTGCGCGCCATCCTGAAAACCGATCCAGACAACGAGCAGGCGGTGGAGCAGCTGACACAACTCTTGATGGATGAGGGAAAGTCCGCGGAGGCGGTGGAGCTGCTCGAAGGGATTACCGCGCATTCGCCGACGCCGGTATTGCTGGACCTGCTCGGAGATGCCTATAGCCAAGCGCACGAACTGGCGAAAGCAGAAGCAGCTTATCGAAAGGCAGCGGAGGCTGACCCTTCCGAGCTGAGCCATCAACGCGGCCTCGGGCAAACCCTGCTGGCCGAAGAGAAATATCGCGAAGCGTTGGCCGTCTATCAAAAGCTTTCGGACCTGATGCCAGACGATTCGGATGTGTACCTGCGAATCGCGCAGATTTACCGGGAGCTGCATCAACTCGACAAGGCGGAAGAAAACCTGGTGAAGGCGCGCCAATATGCGCCGGGCAGCCTCGAGGTCATGTACAACGAAGGCATGCTGTACGAGTCGCAGGGACGTTACGAAGATGCGATTCGCGTGCTGTCGGATGCGGTAATGGGGATCAAGGGACAGTCGGCGACGATGCCTTCGCGGCGGAGATCACTGTCGATTCTATATCAGCAGCTAGGGCAGCTTTACCGCGAAGTGCAGAATTATCAGGCGGCGATTTACACGTTTGAAGAGCTGGGGCACCTGGGCGACGAGGAAGACCGGCGCGCGCGCATGATGATTATGGACACCTACCGCGCGGCCAAAGACTTGCAGAAAGCGCTACAAACCGGCAAAGAGGCGATGGCCAAGTACCCGGCAGACCCGGGAATTCGCACGAGCTACGCCTTGCTGATCGGGGAGAACGGCCAGACCGACGATGCCGTCAAAATCCTGCGGGCGCACTTGCATGGGGACACCAACGACCGCGAGACGCTCCTGAACATTGCGCAAGTTTACGAACGTGGGCGCCGTTACAAGGAAGCCGAGGAATCCGCGCACGCAGCGGAAGTTCTGCCGGGGCAGCCGCGCGACAATGAAATGGTATGGTTCCTGCTCGGTGCTATTTATGAGCGGCAGAAGTTTTACGACAAGGCCGAGGAGCAGTTCAAGAAAGTACTGGCCGTGAATCCCAAGAACGCGCCGGTGCTGAATTATTACGGCTACATGCTGGGGGACTTGGGAATCCGCCTCGATGAAGCGCAGTCGCTGGTCGAGCGGGCGCTGAAGGAAGAGCCTTTTAACGGCGGATACCTGGACAGCCTCGGATGGATTTATTTCAAGGAAAATAAAACGGCAGACGCGGAAGCCATGCTGCGCAAGGCGGTTGGACGCGAAAGCCATGATCCCACGATTCACTCGCACCTGGGCGACGTTTACGCCAAGCGCGGGCGCGCAGATTTGGCTGCCGCAGAGTGGGAAAAGTCCCTGCTTGAATGGCGCAAGTCGCTTCCGGCGGACCTGGAAACCGACAAAGTGGCGGAACTCGAAAAGAAGCTTTCGCAATCGAAACATCGGGTGGCGCAGAAATCCAGCGCCTCCGACGCCAAGCCGTAACTTACGAATGAGCGAAGTTCGCATCCCAGCCTTCGCGAAAATCAATCTGCGCCTGGACATCTTGGGCAAGCGCGCGGATACGTATCACGAATTACGGACGATTTTTCAAACCCTCTCCTTGCACGACGAAATCTGGCTTAAGACGTCACGGCAGCCGGGAATTACGCTGACCATTCAGGGAAACGCCTCGCTCGCCGCGGCTCCGCTTGGCGCGGATGTGCCGTTTTTCCTTCTCGGAGGGCGGGCGCTGGGAGTGAACCGGGGCGACGAGATTTATCCTCTGCAGGATATCCTCAAAATGCATGTTCTGGTCGTCGTCCCGCAAGGGATTCGCGTGGCGACACCGGACGCATTTCGTTGGGTGAACGCCAAGCCTCTCGGTTTGACAAAATCCGCAGTAGACCCTAAACTCATACAGTTCTGTGCTCTATCCTGGAGCGCGCAGGGAAGCGGCCTTTCCAATGATTTTGAAGGGCCGGTATTCCGGCGGCATCCCCGGCTTGATCAAATCAAGCGGGCCCTGCTCCAAAAAGGAGCGACAGAAGCCTCGCTGGCGGGTAGCGGTTCGGCGGTGTTTGGAATATTCCCGAGCCCAGCGATGGCGCGCCGAGCCGCTGTTGGGTTTCCGCACGATCAGACCTTCGTTTGCGAGACACTCTCGCGCGAGAGGTACGCTCGTAGGATGCGCATCGCCGAGTAAAACCGCGTGTGCGCTTTAGTGGAATCGACCTTCAGCGTCTCTTCGTGTCCATCTTGAATGAGGAATCATCCGGGCCAAATAACAGAGGGTGTGTGGCCGCTGAGTGGCTGCGCGGAGAACTGGCGTCGTGAATGACGACCGATTCAAGATTTTCTCGGGGACGGCAAACCCCGTGCTCGCGGAAAGCATCTGCCGTCACCTAGACGTGCCGCTCGGCAAGGCGCTTCTCGGACGATTCAGTGATGGCGAGATTTATTTCCAGATTCTGGAAAACGTCCGCGGAGCGGATGTCTTCGTCGTGCAGCCGTGCCATGCTCCCGTGGATTGTCACCTGCTGGAGCTGCTGCTGATGATTGACGCGTTCAAGCGCGCCTCGGCGTGGCGCATCACCGCGGTGCTGCCGTATTACTGCTACGCGCGGCAGGACCGCAAAGACAAGCCGCGTGTTCCGATCTCCGCGAAGCTCGTGGCGGACTTGCTGGAAACGGCTGGCGCGAGCCGCGCGCTAACGTTGGATTTGCACGCGCCGCAGATTCAAGGGTACTTCGACGTGCCCGTGGATCACTTGTATGGGTCCCCGGTGCTAGTCGAGTACTTCAGGCACTTGAAGCTGCCGAATCTGACCGTCGTTTCGCCGGATGCGGGCGGCGTGGAGCGCGCGCGGTTTTTTGCAAAGAAGCTGGACGCGCCCCTAGCCATCGTCGACAAACGCCGCGTGGACGTGGACGTGAGCGAAGTGATGAACCTGATCGGCGACGTGCGCGGCCGCAGCGCGCTGGTGGTGGACGACATCATCGACACCGCGGGAACGCTGGTGAAAACGGCCGACGCTTTGCTGCGCGAAGGCGCCACGCAGGTGTATGCCGCCTGCACGCACGCGGTGCTTTCTGGCCCAGCCATCGAGCGGCTCCAGAAGTCCAGGATCACCGAAGTCGTAGCCACGGATTCCGTGCCGCTCAACGAAGCGGCAAAAAAGATGGGGAAGATCAAGGTTCTGAGCGTTGCAGACCTGCTGGCGCGCGGAATTCGCTCGATTCACGAAGAGACTTCCATCAGTGAGCTGTTTATTTGATTTGTAGGACAGACATTCTTGTCTGTCCTCCGAGAACGAGCAACAAGACAGGCAGGAATGCCTGTCTTACAGGGAAGGGAAGAAGGCCATGGCACAGAAGGCAGAGAGAATTGTAGTGGAAGGTGCACCGCGCGCGGAGCGGGGTAAGAACGAAGCGCGGCGGCTTCGCCAGACCGGCAAAGTTCCGGCGGTATTGTACGGCGGCAAGGGCGCCCCGATCACGCTTTCGGTGAACGCCAAACAGGTGGGCGCCATCCTGCGTTCAGAGAGCGGCCATAACACGCTCTTTCAAGTGAGCCTGGCCGGCAAGCCGGAGCCAGCCATCCTGAAGGATTGGCTGGTCGATCCGACCACCGGAAAGCTCTTGCACGTGGACCTGATGCGCGTGGCGATGGACGTGCGCATGAAGGTGAAAGTGCCCGTGCACACGTTCGGCGAGCCCGCAGGCGTGAAAGTTCAGGGCGGCGTGTTCGAGGTGGTGACCCGCGAAGTGGAAATCGAATGTTTGCCGACCGACATCCCGACCGAGTTCCGCTTGGACGTGAGCGAGTTGATGCTCGGCAAACAATTGCGCGCGAGCGACCTAACGATTGACACCGCAAAAATGAAACTGCTCACCGAACCGGAACGCGTGATTGCGCACGTCGTTGCGCTCAAGGTCGAAGAAGAAAAGCCCGCGGAAGCGGCGGCAGCGGAAGCGGCAACCCCCGCCGAGCCCGAAGTCATCAAGAAGGGCAAGAAGGAAGTGGAGGGCGAAGAAGGCGCGGAGGAAGTGGAAGCCAAGGCCGAGAAACCCGAAAAGGCGGAGAAGAAAGAAAAGAAGTAATCGTTTGGACGGCGGCGGAAGGCCCGCGCTGGCGAGGCCTGCGGATAAGAGGCTATGCGGCTCATTGTCGGACTTGGGAACCCCGATCCGGAGTACCAGTGGACGCCGCACAACCTGGGATTCATGGTCGGGGACGAGCTGGCGAATCGCAACGGGATTCGCGTCGAGCGGCCTGAAGGCAAGGCGCTGGTTGGCCGGGGAAAGATCGCCGGGGAAGAAGTGCTCCTGGCAAAGCCGCAGACGTACATGAATCTGAGCGGCATCTCGGTGCGAGAGCTGCTCGCGAAGTACGAGTTGGATTTGGACGCGCTGTTGGTGATGTGGGATGAAGTGCAACTGCCGCTGGGCACGATTCGCATTCATCCGGATGGCCGCGCGGGGAGCCATAACGGCGCGAAGTCGGTGATCAGCGCCGTGGGCACGCAGCAGTTTGCGAGGTTGCGATTGGGTTGCGGGCCGGAGCATCCGCTGAGCAGCCGCAGGGAACACGTGCTGCGGCCGATGAAGAAGGCGGAATTGGGAGCCGCGGCGGAGATGCTGGGAGAAGCCGGCGACGCCGTGGAGATGATTCTGGCGCAAGGCTTGGACGCGGCGATGACGAAGTACAACCGCCGGAAGCCTACAGAGCCCGAAGCGTCGGAGCAAAAGTAGAAAAGAATTTGCTGTGCCGCCCTGGAAGAAAAACAGGCTGCGGATGCAAAAAAGGTTGAAAGGAAACGAGGTCACCATGGAAGAGCGTTATTACGATTTGATTTTCATCGCCCGGCCGGCAACGCCGGAAGAGGAGATCAAGAAGATTCTTGGCGTGGTCGAGCACACGTGCGCGGAAAAGGGCGGCAAGGTGGAGAAGACCGAACAGTGGGGCACGCGCAAGCTGGCCTATCGCGTGGCCAAGCACCGCGAAGGCATTTACGTGCACCAGGAGATTCGCACCACGCACGGCGAGTTGATTGCCGAACTGGAGCGCCGCCTCCGCGTGCAGGACGCGGTGATCAAGTACCAGACCGTGCGGCTGGACGAAGACTTGAAACGCCAGAAGAAGCTTTCGCTGAAGCGCGAGAAGCGCGCCGCGCGGCGTCCCCGCCGCACTGCGGCGCCTCCGCCAGCGGCGGCTCCGGAGCAGGCGGCAGCAACAAGTTAGTGGTCCGCTTGAAATCTTTGTGATGTGAGATTTTGCGAGTCGGCTGCAATCGACTCAAACATAGATTGGCCCCGGCCTGGCCGGGACAGAGGGAAAGGATGGCAGGTATGGC
>WNFW01006478.1_pt1 | contig 10119 bp, 6 predicted proteins | sample 5400131 | NCBI WGS metagenome assembly WNFW01 (sample SAMN13153362, study PRJNA577476) | soil metagenome | isolation source: 20 cm soil or saprolite under grassland replicate 1 | place: USA:California | collected 2016-06-15
ACGGCCGAGCAGCGGGTGGACTTCCGCACGCTGGTGCGCGACCTCGCGAGCCTGTTCCACACCCGGATCGAGCTGCGCCAGATCGGGGCGCGCGACGAGGCGAAGCGGCTCGACGGCGTCGGCCGCTGCGGCCGGCAGTACTGCTGCTCGAGCTGGCTCCCCGAGCTGCGGCCGGTGAGCCTGTCGCTCGCCAAGGATCAACACCTGTCGCTCAACCCGTCGCAGATCTCCGGCGGGTGCGGGCGGCTGCTGTGCTGCCTCCGCTACGAGCACGACTTCTACGTGCAGACGCGCAAGCGGTTCCCCAAGGAGGGGAGAGTGCTGCGCACCACGGTGGGGCTCGAGCGCGTGCTGGCGGTGGATGTGTTCCGCGAGACCGTGACCCTCCGGGTCGATGGCGGCGACGCGCGCGTCGTGGCGCTCGAGAAGCTGAAGGACGAAGTCTCGACCGCGGATGCCTAAGTTCTACCTCACGACCGCGATCGATTACTCGAACGGCGAGCCGCACCTGGGGCACGCGCTCGAGAAGATCGGCGCCGACTGCATCGCGCGCTATCACCGGTTGCGCGGGGACGAGGTCCACTTCCTGATGGGGATGGACGAGCACAGCCAGTCGGTGATCCAGGCGGCCGCCCGCGCCGGCGTGACGCCGCAAGCGTGGGTCGACCGGATGGCGGCCACCTTCACCGACTACTGGCGGCGCCTCCACTGCTCGAACGACGACTGGATCCGCACCACGGAGCCGCGGCACGCCCGCGCGGTGGCGGCGCTGCTCGCGCGTATCCAGCAGCACCACCCGGCGGATCTGTTCGAGGCGGAGTACGAGGGGCTGTACTGCACCGGGTGCGAGGAGTTCAAGACGGGTGCGCAGATCGTCGACGGCCACTGCGTGGAGCATCCCACGCTCGAGCTGATCCCCACCAAGGAGCGGAACCACTTCTTCCGCCTGAGCGCGTACCGCGACGCGGTGCTCGACCGCATCCGCTCGGCCGCGCTGAGCGTGCAGCCCGACATCCGCCGCAACGAGGTGTTGCGCCTGCTCGAGGCCGGCCTCCAGGACATCTCGATCTCCCGGCAGCGCCAGCCGTGGGGCATCCCGTTTCCCGGCGACCCGCAGCAGACGGTGTACGTGTGGTTCGACGCGTTGATCAACTACCTCTCGGCCACCGGTTTTCCGGAGGCCGGCTACGATCGCCTGTGGCCGGCCGATCTGCACGTCGTGGGCAAGGGGATCACGCGCTTCCATTGCGTCATCTGGCCCGCGATGCTGCTCGCCGCGGAGCTGCCGCCTCCCCGCGCGGTGTGGGCTCACGGCTACGTGCAGTGGTCGGGCGCCAAGATGAGCAAGACCGCGGGTACCACCGTCACCCTCGGCGAGGCGATCGAGCGGTACGGCGCCGATGCGCTGCGCTACTTCCTGTTGCGCGAGGTCGGCTTCGAGAACGACGGCGACTTCACCTGGGAGCGGTTCGACGCGCGCTACACCTCGGAGCTCGCCGACACGATCGGCAACCTCGTGTCACGCGCGCTCACCATGATCGTGAACTACCGTGGCGGCAGCGTGCCGCGCGACCCGAAGCGCTACGACACGCCGCTCGAGGCCGCGGCCCGGAGTGCGCTCACGGCCTACGCGCGGGCCATGGACGCGAACCGGCTGCACGAAGGCGCCGCCCAGCTCGTGGCGCTCGCGAGCGCCGCGAACCGCTACGTGGAGGAGACGGCGCCGTACAAGCTCGCGAAGCAACCGGACAAGGCGGCCGAGCTCGACTCGGTGCTGGCGAACCTGGCGCGTACCGTCGCCCGGATCGCCGTGCTGGCGCAGCCGTTCCTCCCTGACACCGCCGCGACCGTGTGGGCGACCGTGGGATCGCCCCTCCCCCGGGTTCTCCATTCGGCAGGTCCATGCAGGACCGGCGCACGGTTGCGCCGGTGTCGAGTCGTCTTCAGTGAGGTCGTCGCGAAGAGATGCGCAAGCAGGCGGAGCGCCGCTGGACCCTCATGGTCGTGCCTCACGGCTCGGGCTCATCCCGCGCGGTCGAGGTATCGCAGACGTTCGTCAAGGCACTGGTCGGAATCGGCAGCGTGGTGGCGCTGACGTTCCTGGTGCTGGGCGTCGCCGCGATTTCGCGCGGCGTGAACATCACGCATAGCCGCGCCCTCGAGAACGAGAACCGCCTGCTCGCCGACGAGATCCAGCGGATGCGCGAGCGCATGACGGTGCTGCGCGACACGCTGCATCGCTTCAGCGAGCGCGAGCAGGAGTTGCGGTTGCTCGCCGGCCTCACGCCCACGGATGCGACGGTGCAGCAGGCGGGCATCGGCGGGCCGGCGGGCACCTGGTCGGAGCGCGACAGCCTCAAGGCGCTCGGCCCGGGCGGCCAGCAGGCGCTCGCCGCGCGGCTCGACGTCGATGCCCTCGCCCGGCGCGCCAACATCCTGGTGCGGTCGCTGAACGAGGCGTACGACTCGCTCTCCAAGAACCGAGCGCTCATGGCCGCGACGCCATCGATCATGCCCACCAAGGGCTGGCTCACAAGCGCGTTCATGCGGGAGCGCATCCACCCGATTCTTCACCTGGCGCGCCCGCACGAGGGGATCGACGTGACGGCGCCGATGGGAGCGGAGATCGAGGCGCCGGCGGCGGGCATCGTGACCGAGGTGCGGTGGGAAGAGGGCTACGGCAACATCGTCACCATGGATCACGGCTTCGGGCTGGTCACCCGCTTTGCGCACTGCTCGAAGATCCTCGTGGTGCGGGGCCAGCGCGTGAAGCGGGGGCAGAAGATCGCGCTCGTCGGCTCGACCGGCCTCTCCACGGGACCGCACCTGCACTACGAGGTGTGGGTGAATCGCAAGCCGGTGGACCCGATGAAGTACGTCATGCCCGATGCCATCGTGGACTGATCGCCGGCACACAGACGGTGGTGATGGGGGGCGCAGGGTGCTGCGCCCCCTGCGTCGTTTCTGGCCCCGGCGCACCGTCACGGCAGCTGTCGCGTTGTGTGGTCTCCTGTGTCCAGTCCCCCGGGTCGTGGCCGCGCAGGACGCCGCCACGACCTCGTCCGCGGACACTCCCAGGTATCGGCTGAGCGGCGTGGTGATCGATTCGGCCCGCGCACCCGTTCCCGAAGCGGAGGTGATCCTGACCGAGGCGGGCGTGGTGCGTCGCCAGGTCGTTACGGACGCGGCGGGACGGTTTGCCCTCGGGGAGTTTCCTGCCAGTCGGCTCACCGTCCGCGTCCGTCGCCTCGGCTACGAGGAGCGCACCGTCGACGTGGCGGTGGGCGCTGCCGGCCAAGCGACGTTCGTCGAGATCATCGTGACGGCCATTCCGGCGCAGCTGGAGGAGGTGCTCGTCAACCCCAGCACGGCCGGACGACTCCGCGAGTTCTACGAACGCAAGCGCCAGCGGCAGGCATTCGCCCGCTTCCTGGAGTACGCGGACGTTCGCCGGCTCGCGCCCGCGAGCTCGAGCGAGCTGTTCAGGAGCGTTCCGGGCATCACGATCCGCGCCGCCCCTGCGGGCGGCAACACCATACGTATCCGCGGCTGCCAGCCGACAGTGTGGGTCGACGGGCAGCGTCTTCCGGGCGCGGAATTGGACGATGCGGTCCAGCCCACTGACATCGGGGCGATCGAGTTCTACCCGTCCTCCGCCGGGATCCCACCGCAGTACTTGGACCCGTCCAATCGTCTGTGCGGCCTCATCCTGGTCTGGACCAGGAGTCAGTAGGTCCGTCGCAGCAAGAAACCTCCCATAACCCGCGCGCCGGCTAGGGCCGCGTCCCGCAGGTCGGTCCAGGGTACGTCGGTGCGGCGGTCGGATTCGCGTCCCAGTACATCCTGGTCGAGAAGGAGTCGGGCCCCTGCCGCGCGATCGCGGCGGCGACGTTGTCCGCGTTCACCGACAACTCTCTGATGGAGTAGCGGTAGCGCCGCGGCACCTTGCTCTGGATCGCGTCCGGTCCGGGGATCACTGTCTCCGGCACGCACGTGCGCCTCCACTCGGCCCACGCCTGCACTCCGTTCGTGTACAGGGCGATCCACTTCTGCAGCGCGATTTGCCGCAGACCTGGGGTCCCCCCCTTGTAGGCGATCGCGGTGTCAGCCAGGTAGGCGCTGATGGCCGCGGCGTCGGTCACGCCCCACTGGTCCATCGAGGCCTGGATTCCTTGCTGATAGAATCCCGCCGCGCTGCCGGCAATCCAACCGCGTTCGGCCGCCTCAGCCAAAATGAACGAGACCTCGGCGTAGGTCATCACGAACGAGGGGAACGTCGCTCCGGTGCGGGCCCCGCACGTGGGACAGGAGTACACGGTCGCCCCGTAGAACACTGCTCCGGGGCGCGACGAGATGGTAAAGTAGGCGGACGCTCCTGACTGGGTCAGGGCATTGGGCATTCCCGCGTAGACCATCGTATCCGCGACCGTCGGCTGCGCGTACACGGCGACGCGTGGATCGCCCCTGGGGAGCATCTCGTTCATGAGCGAGTTCGACAACCGGTGGTCATCACGCGTGCGGAAGTTGACCATCCACGGATTGTCATAGACGCCGTCGCCGGGCCAAGGGAACCGGGCGTTATCGGCGTTGGACTGGAATACGGTGTCGGCGAGGGCCGCCTGGACCTGCGCTTGCGCGGTGACAGGGTCCACGTTTGCCAGGCGCATGGCCAGTCGAGCGCGGAGCGAGTTGGCGAACCGCTCCCACCCCAGAGCCTTACCACTATAGAACGGGTCCGCTGCGCCGAGCTTCGTCGCGCTGGCGGGTGCGGCTCCCATAGCCGTCACGGCCTGGTCCAGGTCAGTGAACAGGCCGGCGTAGATATCCTTCTGCGCATCGTACTTGGGCGCGGTCACTCCGCTGTCTCCGCGCAGGGCCTCGGAGTAGGGCACGTCGCCCCAGACATCGGTGACATAGCTGAACACCAGGCTCCGCAGCACCGAAGCCGGACCCCACAACAGCGGCTGGTCTCCCGCCTTGCCGACGTCGATCACCGCCTGGAGGTTCTTCAGCTCCTGCGTGTACGTGCGGATGAAGTCTCCGTCCGTGTCCCCGGGGCCGAGGCGCCGGTACGCGTCTTCATCGGGGTACTGGACTTCCGCGAGGTGCTGCACGGTGAATTCCGGCCCGCGCAGATCCATGGCGCCGCTGCCGAGCCAGCGCGTCATCGCCAGGCGTGCGGCGTTGGTGAACACCGGTCCCGGCGGTGCGGAGGTGGGATTGTTGGGATCCTGGTTGACGTTCGTCAGGTCGTCGCTGTTGCAGGCGCCCAACCCCAGCCCGAGGAGCGCCGCGATTCGTGCGAGGCGAAGCATTTCGCGTGTCATGGGACGATCCGAAGGTTGAACCCGATGCTGCGAGGATTCGACGGTATCATGTACTCCATGCCCTGAAAGTTGCTGCTGTTGTAGGCAAATTCCGGATCGACGTTCGGGACGTGCTTCCACGTCACCAGATTCCGTCCCGTAACCGCGATGCTCGCCGCGTGGGCGCCGAGGAACCACGCGGCCCACCTGGCGGGCAGCTCGTACGAGAGGCGCAGCTCGCGGAGCTTCACGTAGCTGCCGTCGTAGATGTACGGCTCGATCAGGTGGAACAGGCTTTGGAAGTAGGTCTCCGCGGTGACCCGGGTCGTGTTCGGCTGGCAGTTCGGCGGAGCCGGGGGTGCCTGGCAGGTCTTGACGTCAATGCCTGTCACCAGGATCCCAGGATCGTTCCAGTCTTTCTCGCGGCCACGGAGGCTACTCCCCATGGTCCCGGCATAGTCCCCGAGGTAGTTCGTGAGGCTCACGATCTTGCCGCCGTGGCGCACGTCGAGTTGCACGCTCAACGAGAAATTCCGGTAGCTCACTTGGTTCGCCCAGCCCCCGGTCCAATCCGGCTGGATGTTGCCCAGCACCGAGAAGGGACCGGGGATCGGTTTGCCACCGTCGGTGAGAATGTTGCCCGCCGAGTCGCGTGAAAACGGATTGCCGCGGATCGTCCCGTACGGTTCGCCTTTGCGCGCCTCGATCGTGACGTCGCCGAACAATCCGTTGCCGAGCACGATCGTGCTCACCCCCGGCGACAGGTCGATGACTTCGCTGTGATTGTGGGCAAAGTTCACGGTCGACGTCCACGTGACGCCGCCCGACGACTGCACGGGACTCACCGTCAGCAGCGCCTCGATCCCGCGGTTGCTGATTTCCCCGGCATTGATCCACCGCGACGTGAAACCGGTGGTCGGCGGAACCTGGACGTTGAAGATCTGATTGCGCGTGGACTTGTGATACCAGCTGGCGTCCAGCGTCACTCGGTTCTCCAGCAGCGACAGCTCGGCGCCCACCTCGTCCGAGCGGGTGATCTCCGGCTTCAACGCGGCATTGGTAAGCGAGGAGTCCAGCGAGAACTGCGGCTGACCCCTGAACTTGTTCGGGCTCCCGAGATAGACCGGCGTGAGCGCGTAGACCGGGGCGTCGTTGCCGACTCGCGCAATCGCCGCCCGCAGCTTGACGGCGGAGAACACCCGGCTCCGGAGACTCGGGAACGCGTCGGTCAGCACTACCGAAGTATTGACCGACGGATAGAAGTACGACCGAGCGTTGGTCGGCAGGGTGGACGACCAATCGTTGCGTCCAGTGCCCTCGACGGTCCACCAGTCGAACAAGGTGAACGCCGCGGACCCGTACAAACTGTTCACCCACCGCCGCTCGATTCGCTGACCGACCGTCGGCGCGATAGCGGCATTGGCCGGATTGTAGATCTCCGGCACGACGATTCCGTTGGTCTGTTGACTGTCCGCGTGGAAGTACTCGCGCCGGGTGTTGCCACCGACGACCGCGCTGACCTGCAGCCAGGTGGCGAGCCGCCGATCGCCCGTGACCGTCAAGTCGGTGTTGTTGTCGTTCCGATAGTCGTTTCTGAACCGGAAGCCGCCGGCGTACGCCTGGTTGATAAACGCCAGGCCCCCGCGCGCGAAGTCCTCCTCGATTCCGAGTCGGTAGATGTCGGAGCCCGTGCGGAGGGTGGCGTTCACGCCCTCCGCGATCTTATAGTGCGCCGCCACGGATCCAATGATCCGATCGCGCCGGTCCACGACCGGGTTTTGGTCCTGCAACCAGAAGGGATTGTTGTGGTAGTTGTAGTTCCAGTTGAACTCGCGGGTGGCGGGTCCGCCGTTCGTCGCTCCGGTTTTACCGGCGTAGTCCGCGAGCGCATGAAAGTCCACCTGCCGGCCCAGCCAGATGTAATTCTCCAGCGGATTACGACCCCAATAGCCCGTTCCCGGGCGATTTGTCCCGTTGTTGTACGTGTACTGCACCGACCCGTCCGCGGTGAACCGGTCGCTGGGGTGGAACGTGCCGCTCAGACTCGCCGTGCGGCGCCGGAAGTCATTGTTGGGAAAGATCCCGTTGACGTTGTCCCCGCCGAGCGACACCCGCCCGTAGGCGCGGTCATTCCCACCGCTCACACCCACCGTGCTGGACACGGTGAAGCCGGTACGGAAGAAGGCGTCCATGTTGTCCGGGTGGGCGATCCACGGGCCACCGTTGACCGCAGTGAACTGGCGGCAAGGCGCAGCCGGATCATACGTCGTGGTATTCTTGATGAACTTGCATCCTGTCGTCCGCCCGTCGAGCCTCGGTCCCCAGCTCTGGTCGGCACCGTCATTCACGCCGCCGCCGGATCCGTCGACCCAATCGAACTCACCGCCCGCCCCCTGACCATACTGGTTCTGCCACTGAGGGACGATGGAGGGGCTCTCCCACGTCACGTTCGTGTTCAGCTCGGTACGCATCCGGCCGCCGGTGTTGCCGCCTTTCCGTGTCGTGATCAGGACCACACCGTTCGCGGCGCGCGAGCCATACAGCGCCGCCGCGTTCGGACCCTTCAGCACGTTCACCGCCTCGACGTCATCCGGACTGAGGTCGGACAGGACGTTTCCGTAGTCGAACCCGCTGCCGCGATCGCCGCCGCGGTCCGCGTTCGAGACCGGGACACCATCCACGATGAACAACGGCTGGTTGTTCTGCGTAATGGAGTTCTGTCCCCGGATGATGATGTTGGTCGAGCCACCCTGGGTGCCCGGTCCCGTGATCTGGACCCCGGACACCTTGCCCTGGATTTGTTGGACGAGGTTCTGCGCGCGGGTCTGGTTGAGGTCTGCCGCGCTAACCTGCTGAGACGCCGTGCCCAGCCTGCTTCGCTCCCGCTCCCCACCCAGGCCCGTGACGACGACCGTGGTGAGCTCGACCGCCGAGGCTTCGAGCGCGAAGTCCTGCCGCAGCGGTCCCCCGGCGAGGTTGATCTGCACGGAGCGCGTCACATAGCCGATACGACGGGCGGACAGCGTCACCTCACCAGTGGCGCTCGCCGGTACCGTGAACCGGTACTTCCCCTGGGCGTCGGTCGTCGTGGTCAGGCGCAGTGTGGGAATCATCACGCTCGCGCCGACCACCGGCGTGCCGCCGGCAGCGGCCGTCACCTCCCCAGTCACGGTCGTCGCCTCCTGCGCAGACGCGACGGCGGGGAGCAGGCCGAGCAGCACGAGCCCGCTGTTGAGGACGGAACGAACGACGGACCGATCGGTTGTCATGGACATCCCCCTTGATCACCGCCTCCACTGGTTGCGGCCGCCGTCACGTCGTTCCCCGGGGCGAGGGTTGCACGAGAAGGGGGAACACCGGCGGACGACACACGACCGCCCGCATCCGCGCCCGGCCTGGCCGGGCGCTGAGGCGAGGAACAGCTCGAGCGTGACGCACATCGCGATACCCGACTCCGGTACCGGACTTTGACAACGCACGGTGATGATCAGCTGAGTTTTGACGCGCGTGACGCCCGACGGCAGGACGAGCGAGCACACGCGTTCGACGGCAAAGGGGAAAGCGGGCAGGCCCTGTGCCATCGCGACGGTCGCGGGCGGGCCGCACAACGGCACATACTGCACACCGGAGCACCGGCCGGAAAAGTTCACCACGGCAACGGTTTGGCTCTTTCCTGTTGCGGCGGCGCAACACGCTGCCTGACCGTCGCAGGTGCGGTCGCCAAGCTGCGCTCCGCCGGCTACTCTTGACCTGCCATGCCAGGGCCTCCGCTTCGTGACCTCGTCGCCGGGCTGACCGCGCTCTGCGCGCTCGCGGCGTGCAAAGAGCCGGAATCCCCCCCGAACGTGGGCTCCGGCCAGATCGCCTTCGCGAGCGACCGGCTCGGCCAGTTCGACATCTACCTCATGAACGCCAACGGGACCGCGATCCACGGGCTCACCGATAACCTGGCGTTCGACTTCTGGCCCTCGTGGTCCCCGGAGGGATCCCGCATCGCCTTCACGTCGGACCGCGACTCGCAGAACGGCTCTGTCAACCTCGAGATCTATGTGATGAACGCGGACGGCACGGGGGTGGCGCGTGTGACCTCCGACCCGGCGCACGATGATGAGCCGGCCTGGAGCCCCGACGGGGCGCGTCTCGCCTTCCGCAGCGACCGCGACGGCAACGACGAGATCTACGTGGTGAACGTGGACGGCAGCGGACTGGCACGCCTGACAACGGATGTCGCGAGCGACGTGCAGCCGGCCTGGTCACCCGACGGAAGCAAGCTCGCATTCGTGAGCACGCGCGACGGGAATCCGGAGATCTACGTGATGAACGCGGACGGCACGGGCGCGGTGAACCTGAGCGCGAATCCCGCGTCCGACCTCGGCCCGGCGTGGTCGCCGGACGGGACCAAGCTCGCCTTCCATTCGAACCGCGACGGTATCCTCGAGATCTACGTGATGAACGCGGACGGCTCAGGCGTCCTGCGGCTCACCAACCTCATCGCCTTCGACAGCGATGCCGAGATCTACGTCATGCGGGCGGATGGAACCGGTCTTGCGCGGGTAACCGGCACGGAGGCGGCCAACTACATCGCGCGGTGGCGCCCCTAGACGCGAGAAGCCGCTACCGCGAAAGCAGTAGCGGCTTCTCGGGCGTTTGCTTGGCCTGCTGCTAGGGCCGCTTGTCCACCAGATAGATGACCGATGGCATGGTATAGTCAGCGGTCGACGGCGTATAGATCCGATAAACCGGTGTTCCCGTCGCGGGAGAAGCGGGTGCGCCGGCAATGCGTGCCCTGAAACGGAAGCGGGTCGTGGCAATC
>WNFW01005241.1_pt1 | contig 10116 bp, 9 predicted proteins | sample 5400131 | NCBI WGS metagenome assembly WNFW01 (sample SAMN13153362, study PRJNA577476) | soil metagenome | isolation source: 20 cm soil or saprolite under grassland replicate 1 | place: USA:California | collected 2016-06-15
GGAAGCCCGCCGCCCCGAGCGAGCGATGCGGAGTCAGCACCGCGGAAAACAGCGTGGGTTCCATCGCTTCGGCGTTGCCGTCGGTCATGGCCACTGACTATACCGGGAACATGGCGCGCAAGACGATCCCCCGCGGGCGCGATAGCCGGCAACCGAAGCGACGCTCCTCCGGTTCCGGGGCCGCTCCGCCGAAAAACAGGCGGCGGCGGCCCGCGCCGCCTCCACCGCCTGCCACGCTCACCACCTGGACGCCGGGCGAGGTCGAAGCGGCGTTTCGCCGGTTTGAGGCCGCCAATCCCGAGCCCAGGGGCGAGCTTCAACACCAGGATCCGTTCACGCTGCTGGTCGCGGTGGTGCTCTCGGCGCAGGCGACCGACGCGGGCGTCAACAAGGCGACGCCGAAACTGTTTGCCGTCGCCGATACGCCGGAAAAGATGGTCGCGCTCGGCGAAATACGCTTGCGCGAATTGATCAAGACGATCGGGCTCTACCGGACCAAGGCCAAGAACATCATCGCGCTCTCCCGTGCGCTGATCGCCGAGCATGGCGGCAAGGTGCCGCACGACCGCGAGGCGCTCCAAGCCCTGCCGGGGGTGGGCCGCAAGACTGCCAATGTCGTGCTCAACGGCGCGTTCGGCGAGCCGGTGATCGCGGTCGACACCCACGTGTTCCGGGTTGCCAATCGCACCGGGCTCGCGCCGGGCAAGACGCCGTTCGAAGTCGAGCAATCGCTCGAGGCCGTCGTGCCGGAGCACTACAAGCGCCACGCCCACCATTGGCTCATCCTGCACGGCCGCTACGTTTGCAAGGCGCTCAAACCGGCGTGCGGCCGCTGCCTGATCAACGGTCTGTGCCGCTGGCCGGACAAGAATTTGCTGTCGGTGTGAATCCCTCCCCGATAGGGGAGGGTCGCGCGCGTAAGCGCGCGAGGTGGGGTGAGGTGATATGAGTTACCACCCCACCCGACTCTCAGCTACCGCTGCGAGCCGACCTCCCCTGGCGGGGAGGTGGATTCCCGCCGCCGCACGATCTGCTTGTGCACATGCACCATGAAGGCGGTGGCGAACAGCGGCGTGGCGAGGTTCAAGACCGGGATCGACACGAACGCGGCGATGAACAGCCCGGCGACGAACAATGTGCCGGCGTGAGAAGAAGATCAGAAGCCCGAGCCCGGCGACGAGCAGGAACGGCACCGCGCACAGGTAGATGAGGATCGCGAGCAGCGCCGCCTGGACGCCTTCGAGGATGGCGGTCCCGATCGGAACGGCGGTGCCGACCGGATCCGCGGGGTAATGCACGCGCTCCACCTGCTCGGCGATGGCATCGACGAAGAAGCTGGCAACCAGCGCGGTGACCGCCGGCATCAGGAACACGGCGCCGGCGACGATGCCCAGCCCCGCCGCGATCGCAACCATCCATTCGAGGATGTTCACCGGCGTATGGGCGCCGGGTCCCGCATGGATCTCGATCCAGGCGCCGCCGCGCTCGACGAGCGCGACGAGCCCGCGATCGATCCCGATGCCGAGCACGATGAGCAGCACGATGGCGAGCGCGATCGACCTGATGAGCAGCGCCCGGAACGGCGGCGACGCCATCTGGGCCAGGGCTTGGATCGCCGCATCGAGCATGAGGGATCTCCGCAAACCGAAGAGATTGTAGCCCGGACCGAGCGGCGCGCAGCGCCGCGCAATCCGGGAACGCCATCCCCGGATTACGCTTGGCTCCATCCGGGCTACAAGCGCGGCGTATATCAGCTCGCCGCGGCGCTTTTGCGGTGGCTCGCCCAAGCGGGCCGGCCCACGGGTGCGGGGCTCTTCGGTCGATCCAGCGCGACGGCCTCGAGACGCGGCGAAAGATCGGCCCAGTGGACCTTCTTGTAATCGAAACCACGCTCGAGCGTCGGCTTCACCACGGCGAAATATGGCGAAATGTCGAAATCGCGCGGCGCGTACAGCGAGGAATGCCGGATCTCGAGAATCTCCCGGCGCGCCGAGCGGCTCTCCACCCGCGTGACCTTGGGCAGGATCGGGTAGCGCACGAGCTCGAAGGCCTGGGCGATCAGCGCCGAGCAGATCAGCCGGGTCGGATCGCCGGAACCGAGCGCGATCATGCGCCGGCGCCAGCGCTGCGGCACCGGCAAGGGCATCAGATAGCGCAGCAGATCCGCGATGTTCTTCACGTCGTAATCGAACCCGATGCGCGCCACCGCATAGGCGCACACGCGCGCGCAATCCTCCGGAGAGAGCTGTGCCGGCCGGCACACCCGGGTGTGGCATGCGAAATATTTCGACAGCGGAGCGGAGACCACGCCCTCGCCCACGTTGGCCTCGATCAGCACATGCGGCTCGCCCTCGCTCGTCGTGCGGCTCTCGATCGGCCCGATGTGGAGCGCGGCATGCGACCACGTCGATTGCGTCAGGTACTTGATGACCCCGGAGATGCGGTTGTTGCCTTCGACCAGCAGCACGTCGCCGGGCCTGAGCGCCGCGCGCAACCCGTCGAGGTCGCTCGGCGTGAACGGCTCGTAGCCGCGCAGCGGCTTTTCCAGATAGCGCGCGATCGCACTGCCAAAACGGTCGAGCACCCAGCCCATGGCCTTGCCGTCCCCAGGTCCGGAGTTCCGTTTTGGTTACCGGATGCGAAATTTCATGCTTCAAACTAGAGGGAACTCGTTGCGTTTTGGTTCACGCCGGCGCGGACTCGAGCGGACGCCGGCGGCCGTTTGCAGGGGTGGGCTGGTTCGGGCAAGCTCGCGCGGCATAACCTTCCGGAAACCATGTCCGCATTGAGCCGCCGCTCGTTTCTCGCCGCTTCCGCCGCCGTTGCGGCGCGCCCCGCGCTCGCCGCTCCGGCGCCGTTGCCCGACGTCGATGTCGTCATCGTGGGCGCCGGGGCGGCCGGGATCGCGGCGGCACGCCGCATTGCGCCGACCGGCCGCCGGCTCGCCTTCCTGGAAGCGAGCGACCGCGTCGGCGGCCGCTGCTTCACCGACATGCGCACGTTCGGCGTTCCCTACGACCGCGGTGCGCATTGGATCCACATGCCCGATCTCAATCCGGTGGCGAAGCTCGCGGTGAAAACCGGGCTCGACATCTATCCGGCGCCGCCGGGCCAGCGGCTGCGGATCGGACTGCGCAACGCCCGCGAGAGCGAAATGGAAGATTTCCTGGGGAGCCTTGTGCGCTGCAATCGCGCCATCTACGACGCCGCCCGGGGCAGGGGCGATGTCTCCTGCGAGCAGGCGCTGCCGAAGGATCTCGGCGACTGGCGCCCGACCATGGAGTTCGTGCTCGGCCCGTTCGGGTGCGGCAAGGCGCTGAGCGAGATATCGGCGGTCGATTTCGCGAAATCGGCCGAGCGCGACGTCGATGCATTCTGCCGGCAGGGTGTGGGCACACTCCTGGCCAAGCTCGCCGCCGGGCTGCCGGTCCAGTTCTCCAGCCCGGTCACACGGATCGTGTGGGACGCGAAGCTCGTTGAGCTGGAGACGCCCAGAGGCGTGCTGCGCGCCCGCACCGCGATTCTGACCGCCTCGACCGGCGTGCTCGCCTCGGGGAAGATCAAGTTCGAGCCCGGCTTGCCCAGGCGCTACGTCGAGGCGATCGGCAAGCTCGGGCTCGGCAGCTACGATCACGTGGCGATCGAGTTTTCGGGCAATCCGCTCGGGCTGCAGAACGACGATCTCGTGTTCGAGAAAGCGACCGGCTCGCGCACCGCGGGCTTGCTTGCCAATGTGTCCGGCTCGCGGCTTTGCGTGGTCGAGATCGCCGGTAAACTCGGCGCCGGTCTCGCCGAGCAGGGAGAGGCCGCGATGACGGCGTTTGCGCTCGACTGGCTCGCCGGCATGTTCGGCTCCGACGTGAAGCAGGCGGTCAAGCGCACCCATGCGACGCGCTGGACGAAGGAGCCCTGGGCGCTCGGCGCGTTCTCGGCAGCTTCCCCGGGCGGGCAATGGGCCCGCAAGGCGTTCTCCGAGCCGCTCGAGGAGCATATCTGGTTCGCCGGCGAAGCCGTGCACGAGACGCTGTGGGGGACATTGGGGGGCGCCTGGGAGGCCGGCGAGCGCGCCGCCGACGCGGCGCTCAGAAGGCTCGGCAAGAAATGAACAGGGCGCTGATCGCCTGGTCGAGCGGCAAGGACAGCGCCTGGGCGCTCCACGAGGCGCGTCGCTCGGGCGAGCTCGAGATCGTCGGCGCGCTCACGACGGTCACGCATGAATTCTGCCGGGTCAGCATGCACGGCACGCGCGAGGAGCTGCTGGCTGCGCAGCTCGAGGCCGCGCGGCTGCCGGCGGTCAATGTGCGCATCCCATTCCCATGCCCCAACGAGATCTACGAACGCGAGATGGCGGCCGCGCTCAACGAGGCGAAGCGTGCCGGCGTTTCCCACGTCGTGTTCGGCGATCTGTTCCTGGAGGACATCCGCGCCTATCGCGAGTCGCGGCTCGCCGAGATCGGGATCACGCCGGTGTTTCCGCTGTGGCACCGGCCGACCGGCGCGCTCGCGCGCGAGATGATCGACGGCGGCCTGGAAGGCTACCTCGTGTGCGTCGATCGCAAGAAGCTGCCGGCGAGCTTTGCCGGACGCAAATTCGACCGCGCGCTGCTCGACAGCTTGCCGGCGGATATCGACCCGTGCGGCGAGAACGGCGAGTTTCATTCCTTCGTGACGGCGGGCCCGATGCTCGCGCACGCGATCAAGGTCGCGGTCGGCGACACGGTCGAGCGCGACGGCTTCGCGTTTGCCGATCTGATGCCGGACGTGAAACCGGCAACCGACTAGCCGTCCCCGGCTCAAGCGCGCAGCACGCCGCCGGTCCGCTTGCCCACTTCGTCGACGATCTTCGTGGCGACCGCGTCGATCTCGGCGTCGGTGAGGGTTTTCTCTCGAGCTTGCAGCTTGACCGCGATTGCGATCGATTTCTTGCCCGGCGCGATGCCTTCGCCCTCGTAGACGTCGAACACGGTCACGTCGGTGATGAGCTTCTTGTCGGCCGATTGCGCCGCGCGCACGAGGTCGGCTGCCCGGACGCCACGGTCGACCACGAAGGCGAAATCGCGCTCGATCGGCTGGAACGGCGAGAGTTCGAGCGGGGGCTTCGCCCGCGTGGGCTTTGGCTTGGGTTCCGGGATGCGCTCGAGGATCAGCTCGAAGGCGGCGGCCGGCCCCTCGGCGTCGAGCGCGTCGAGCGCGCGCGGATGGATTTCGCCGAAATGGCCGAGCACGTGCGGGCCGATCTGAAGCGTGCCCGAGCGGCCCGGGTGATACCAGGGCGGAGCTCCCGGCACGACCTGGATCGCGCCCATCGGCGCGCCCGCGGCGGCGAGCACGGCGAGCGCATCGGCCTTGACGTCGAACGCGTCGGCCGCGCCGTCGTGGTCCGACCAGTGCCGGCCGGTGCCAAACGATTTGGATTTTCCGCGCCGCACCGCCGCCGCCGCGGTGAGTTGATCCTGCGGCTGATCGCCCTTGAAGATCTGGCCGACCTCGAACAGGCCCACGTCGCCAAAACCGCGGTCGGCGTTGTGCTGCGCGGCCGCGAGCAGACCCGGCACCAGGCTCGGCCGCATATCGGTGAGCTCCGCGGAGATCGGATTGGCAAGCGCGAGCCCGCCGCCGCCGAACAGTTCCGCGCTCTCCTTGTCGGTGAACGACCAGGTCACCGCCTCGACCAGCCCGCGTGCGGCGAGTGCGCGCTTGGCGCGGCGGGTGCGCACCTGGCCTGGGGTCAGCACCGGCTTGCGCGGGCTCTCGCCGCGATCGAACGGGGTGGAGGGAATGCGATCGACGCCGAGAATCCGCACGATTTCCTCGACGATATCGGCCTTGCCCTCGATGTCGGAGCGCCACGACGGCACCGCGATCTCGAGCTTCGGATCTTGCCCGGCGACCGAGAAGCCGAGCGAGCCGAGCACGCGCCGCACCTCCTGCGGGTCGGCGTTCAGGCCGGCGAGCCGTTCGAGCTCCGAGGCCGGGAACTCGATCCGCTTTTGCTCGGCGCGAGCGTCCCCCGCGACCGTGATTTCCGACGGCGTGCCGCCGCACAGGTCGAGCACCAGTTTGGTCGCGAGCTCGAGCCCGGGCACCATGAAGGCCGGATCGACGCCGCGCTCGAAGCGGTAGCGCGCGTCGGAATGAATGCCGAGCTTGCGGCCGGTCTCAGCGATGTTGGCCGGATCCCACAGCGCGGATTCGATCAGCACGTCGGTGGTCGATTCCGAGCAGCCGGTCGCCTCGCCGCCCATGATGCCGGCGAGCGATTCGATCCCGCGCTCATCGGCGATGACGCACATGGTCGCGTCGAGCGCATAAGTGCGCCCGTCGAGCGCCAACAAAGTCTCGCCGACGCGGGCACGCCGCACGACGAGATCGCCGTGCACCTTGGCCGCATCGAACACGTGCAGCGGCCGGCTGCGGTCGTAGGTGACGAAATTGGTGATGTCGACGAGGGTGTTGATCGGGCGCAGCCCGATCGCGGCGAGCCGGCGCTGCAGCCACTCGGGGGAGGGGCCGTTGCGCACACCGCGCACGAGGCGCAACGCAAAGCCGGGACACAGCGAAGGCGTTGCGCCGAACTCGAGCTTCACCTTCACTGGGCACGGAAACGCGCCTTTGACCGGATCGATCGGCGGATCCTGGAACGTGCCGACGCCGGCGGCCGCGAGATCCCGGGCGATGCCGTGCACGCCGGCGCAATCGGGCCGGTTCGGCGTGAGGTTGATCTCGATCACCGGATCGTTCAGGCCGATCAGGTCGGCGAATTTTCGGCCGACCGGCGCGTCGGCAGAAAGCTCGATGATGCCCTCGTGATCCTCCGCGAGTTTGAGCTCGCGCGGCGAGCACAGCATGCCGCGGCTCTCCACCCCGCGGATGGTTCCGACCTCGAGGTCGAGCCCGGTGCCCGGAATGTGCGTGCCGGGCGGCGCGAACACGCCCTTCATGCCGGCGCGCGCGTTGGGCGCGCCGCACACGACCTGCACCGGCGCGCCCGTCCCGGTGTCGACCATGCAGACCCGCAGCCGGTCGGCATTGGGGTGCGGTTCCGCCGAGATTACCCGCGCGATGATGAACGCGCCGAGTTCCTGCGCCTTGTCCTCGACCCGCTCGACCTCGAGCCCGATCATGGTGAGACGGTCGACGATCTCGTCGATCGACGCCTGCGTGTCGAGATGCTCCTTGAGCCAGGCGAGGGTGAATTTCATCGGCGGGACTCCGCAGTCCAAGCCGTGTATCTCGCGACGCGCCACTTGCTCGGATTCCCTCCCCCGCCTGCGGGGGAGGGTAGGGAGGGGGCCGACTCCAGAACCTCAGCAATCAAGGTCAATACGCCGTATCGGTTGGCGATGACGTCGTTGTTGTTGAAACGTAGCACCCGATAGCCTTTTGCCGCCAAGAAGGCGTTGCGACGTTCGTCATGCTTCATCTGGTTTGTTTCGTAGTGCTGCGCTCCATCAATTTCGATCACCAGCTTCCGTGCATGCGAGACAAAGTCCACAATGTAAGGACCGATCGGGGTCTGACGTCGAAAGTTCGCGCCGTATAGGCGATGTGCTCGGATTCCGTACCAAACAATTCGTTCTGTCTTTGTCAGCTCGCGTCGCAACGTGCGCGCTCGTGCACGCATTTTAGGTTTCACGCGCCAAACCGGTTTTCGTGAAAGATCGGTCACTGCGGTTTTTCCAATTTCCCTTGCCCCCTCCCCATCCCTCCCCCGCAAGCGGGGGAGGGAGGAGTTGCCGGCCCATGCCACGCTATGTTCTCGGGCATGTCAGCAACCCCCCTCCCTAACCCTCCCCCACAAGGGGGGAGGGAACCGGCCGAGTTTGCGGCGCCTCCCGGTTCGCCTTCGGCGAACCGGCCTCCCCCTCGAGGGGGGAGGCGAGCGGAGATTGCGGGTCGCGCCGCGTAACTCTACCCCGTTCATCTCCGCTCACCCACTCAGCCCTCCCGCGAGACTGGGCACATCGAGCGGGCGGAAGCCGTAGTGTTCGAGCCAGCGCACGTCCGCCTCGAAGAACGCGCGCAGGTCCGCCATGCCGTATTTGAGCATGGCGATGCGATCGATCCCCATGCCCCAGGCAAAACCCTGGAATTCGTCGGGATCGATGCCGCAGTTCTTCAGCACGTTGGGATGCACCATTCCGCAGCCGAGGATTTCCAGCCAGTCCTCGCCCTCGCCGAACCTTATGCCGTCCTTGTCGTGTCGGCACTGGATGTCGACTTCGAGCGAGGGCTCGGTGAACGGGAAATACGACGGGCGAAACCGCATCTTGACGTGATCGACCTCGAAGAACGCCTTGCAGAACTCCTCGAGGATCCACTTGAGGTGCCCGAGGTGCGCCCGCCGGTCGATCACCAAGCCTTCGACCTGATGGAACATCGGCGTGTGGGTCTGGTCGGAATCGCGGCGGTAGGTGCGACCGGGGCAGATCACCCGGATCGGCGGCTTTTGGCTGAGCATGGTGCGGATCTGCACCGGCGAGGTATGGGTGCGCAGCAACAGCCGCGAGCCGTCCGGTTTTTCCGGGAAGAAGAACGTGTCGTGCATGTCCCGCGCCGGATGGCTCGCCGGGAAATTGAGCAAGGTGAAATTGTACTCGTCGGTCTCGATGTCGGGTCCTTCCGCGACCGCGAATCCCATGTCGGCGAAGATCGCCGTGAGTTCGTCGTTCACCTGCGTCAACGGATGCACGCGGCCCACTTCGGCGGGCGGCTCGCGCACCGGCAGGGTGACGTCGACCGTCTCGGTATTGAGCCGCGCATCGAGCGCCTGCGCCTTGAGCAGTTCCTTGCGGGCAACGATCGCGGTGCTCACCTCGTCTTTCAGCCCGTGGATGAGCGGCCCATGTTGCTTGCGCTCCTCGGGGCTCATCGTGCCGAGCCTCTTCAGCAACTCGGAGATCGCCCCCTTCTTGCCGAGCGCGGAGACCCGCACGCTTTCGAGCGCGGCTTCATCCGCCGCGGCGGCGACGGCGGCGAGGATCCGCGCTTCGAGTTGGCGGAGTTCGGATTGGAGATCGGACATGGGCTTGCTCGATCGGGCGGGAAGTTGTGACCGCGCGCAACGCATGGCGTCAAGCCCGCGGGCGTTGCGGTGCCGGAGCGAACCTCCGGCACGATCGGCCCCGCAAAGGCGGCGCGTGGATCAGGCCAGCGCGGCTTTCGCTTGGCCCACGATCGCCTCGAACGCCGCCGGCTCGCGGATGGCAAGATCGGACAGCACCTTGCGATCGACCACGACCCCGGCCTTGCCGAGGCCGGCGATAAATCGGCTGTAAGTCAGCCCGAACGGGCGCACCGCCGCATTGAGCCGCTGAATCCACAGCGCGCGAAAGCTGCGCTTTTTGCGCTTGCGGTCCCGGTAGGCGTATTGCTGCGCGCGCTCGACCGCCTGCTTGGCGACCCGAATGGTATTCTTGCGGCGGCCGTAATAGCCCTTGGCCGCTTTCAGGACCTTCTTGTGCTTGGCATGCGCGGTGACGCCTCGCTTGACGCGGGCCATGGCTCACTCCATCGAAAATTTTGGCCGTTCAGCCGTAAGGCATCCATTTCTTGACGATTTTCGCGTCCGATGGCGACATGATCGTCGTGCCGCGCAGCTGCCGGATCTGCTTGTTGGTGCGCTTGATCATCATATGGCGCTTGTAGGCGTGAGACCTCAGCACTTTGCCGGTCCCGGTCAGGCGAAAGCGCTTCTTGACCCCGGATTTGGTCTTCAGCTTGGGCATTTGGCTCTCCTGGGGCCGAGGAGATGCGCGAGCGCGATCCGCCGGCCCGTCCTGAATATGCGTGCTGGATGGAGCACAAGTCCGCCGCCACGGCAGCCCTTGGCCTGGCGGCGGAAGGCCGGCGTTATGGCAGATGCGCCCTTTATTGGCAACCGCCGAGCCGCGCTGGCCGCTAGCGCGGGGCGAACACCATGACCATCTGGCGGCCTTCGAATTTCGGCTCCTGCTCGACCTTGGCCAGGGGGGAGAGGTCGCCGCGGACGCGCTCGAGCAATTGGCTGCCGAGCTCCTGGTGGGCGAGCTCCCGGCCGCGGAAGCGCAAGGTGACCTTGACCTTGTCGCCTTCCTCGAAGAACCGCCGGATCGAGCGCATTTTCACGTCGTAATC
>WNFW01004638.1_pt1 | contig 10111 bp, 13 predicted proteins | sample 5400131 | NCBI WGS metagenome assembly WNFW01 (sample SAMN13153362, study PRJNA577476) | soil metagenome | isolation source: 20 cm soil or saprolite under grassland replicate 1 | place: USA:California | collected 2016-06-15
CACGCGTTCCGACGAAACGTTCCCGCGCACGAGCACGGGCTCGGCTCCCTTCGCGCGCAGCTCCTCGGCGGTCGCCTCGGCGGCGCGGTCGTTGCGCAGGTAGCCGATCGCCACGCGTGCCGCGCCGAGCTCGGCGAACCGCAGCGCGATCGCCTTTCCGATCCCCCGCGACCCGCCCGTCACGAAGGCGGTCGCGCCCTGCATCGTCACCGGTTCAGCGGCTTGTCGGCCGGAGCCGCGCTCGGGATCGTCTCCCAGCCGAGCCGCGTCTCCGCCTCACGCGGCCCCTCCTCGGCCTTGGACGACGCGTAGCCGAGGCGGTCGAGCAGCTCCGCCTTCTCCTCGGCATAGCGCCGCACCTCGTGGTTCTCGGGCAGGTCTTCGACCAGCTCCAGGACACGCGCGCGAAGCTGGTAGGCGAAGTGCGGCGTCGCCGGACCGACGATCGCGTCGACGTCGTCTCGGGTCGGAACGGCCACGGCGCGAAGCGTAGTGGACTACGGTCTCGCGGTGCGCCGGGCGTCAGCAGCCGACCTGATGCTGCTGCTGACCGTCACCATCTGGGCGCTCAACTTCACGGTCTCGAAGTACATCCTCGACGCCGGGTTGCGCCCGCTGCCCTAGTCCTCCTGCTCGTCAACCAGCTCAGCTTCGTCTTCGCGCTCGACCTGACGACGGCCACCACCGCGGCGCTCCTCTTCGGGACGCTGCCGATCTTCACGGCGCTGATCTCGCGCCTGGTCGGGATCGAGCGGCTCGGCCGGCGGTTCTGGATCGCGGCGTCGCTCTCCTTCGCGGGCGTCGCCCTCGTGACCGTCGGCTCGGGGAAGAGCGTTTCCGCGAACCTCGGCGGCGACCTGCTCGCGGTGCTCGGCGCCGCGACCTGGGGAGGCTACTCCGTCGCCGTCGCGCCGCTCATGCGCCGCTATTCGCCCTTCCGCCTGAGCGCGGTCTTCCTCTGCATCGTCTCGGTCCCGCTCCTGCTGCTCGCCTCGCCGCAACTCGGAGACCAGAGCTTCGACATCGGCGCGCTCGCCTGGATCGGTTTCGCGTTCGCCGTCCTCGGCCCGCTCGTGCTGACGAACGTGCTCTGGTTCACGGCGATCGACCGGGTCGGGCCGTCGCGCGCCTCGGTCTTCGCCAACCTCCAGCCGTTCCTCGCGGCGATCATCGCGCTGCTCCTCCTCGATGAGCGACTGACCGCCGTGCAGGTCGTGGGCGGGCTCGCGATCGCCGCCGGGATCGTCATCTCGCGGGAACGTAGGCCGCCGCTCGGGCCGGGGGAATGAGCATCTCCGCATCGTGATGTTATGATGCGGAGATGGCCAAGGTGCGAACGACACTCACGGTCGATGACAGCGTGCTGCGGGCCGTCAAGGTCCGCGCCGCCCGCACAGGAAAGGGCGACAGCGAAGTGATCGAGGAAGCCTTGCGAAAGGAGCTCGGCTTCGATCTTCTCGAACGGATCTGGGCACGAAACGACATGCCCGAAGACGATGCGTTGGCGTTGGCGGTCGAAGCCCAGCACGAGATGCGGAAGACCGCGCGCGACTGAGTGCGCGCCGTCCTCGACGCGAACGTCCTCGTTTCCGCTCTGCTCTCGGTGAGCGGCACACCCGCGCAGATCCTCGCCCGCTGGATCGGGGGGGAATACGAGCTCTGCGCGTCGCCCCATCTGCTCGACGACGTCGGGCGAACACTGAGCTCCCCCAAGTTTCGCGGCCGTTTCGAGCCTGACGAGCCAGCGGCTTACGTCGCGTTCCTCGGAGAGCACGGGACGATGGCTTCCGATCCCAAGGCCCCACCTCAGCGGGCGCCGGACGCCGACGATGACTATCTCCTCGCCCTCGCGGAAACACAACGAGCAGTGCTCGTAACCGGAGATCAGCACCTCCTCGGCCTCGCCGACTCGTTCCCGATCATCACGCCGAAGGAGTTCTTCCACACGCTCGAGGCCGAAAGCTAGGCTGAAAGCTCGTGGCTTCGATCAGTGCTCGCCTCGCCCGGAAGCCGCCTGGGTATCGCTTCACCATTGGACGTGTCCTGGCGATCTATGGCGCGATCATGGTCGCGCTGCTGCTCGCTGCGCTCGACCAGACGATCGTCGCGACCGCCCTGCCGCACATCGTCGCCGACATCGGAGGCCTCGAGAGCTACTCATGGGTGATCACCGCCTACGTGCTTGCGATGGCGGTCACCGTCCCGCTGTACGGGAAGCTCGGTGACATCCACGGGCGGCGGCTGCTCTACATCTTCGCGATCTCGATCTTCCTCTTCGGCTCCGTGCTCTGCGGGCTCTCGCAGAGCATGGGCCAGCTCGTTGCGGCTCGCGCCGTGCAGGGGACGGGCGCCGGAGGCCTGTTCGCCCTTGCCATCGCGACCGTGGGCGTCATCGTCCCGCCGCGCGATCGCGGTCGCTACCAGGGCCTGATCGGCGCGACGTTCGCGGCCGGCTCGATCATCGGCCCCGCCCTCGGCGGCCTGATCGTCGACCACACGACGTGGCGCTGGGTGTTCTACGTCAACCTGCCCGTCGGTGCGGCCGCCCTGGCCGTGATCGCGATCGCGATCCCGAAGCGGACGGAGCGTCGCGAGCACTCGCTCGACCTGCTCGGAGCGACGCTGCTCGCGATCGGCACGACCTCGTTCCTGCTCGGGCTCGTCTGGGGCGGCGAGACGCATCCGTGGAGGTCTACGCAGGTGCTCGGAGCGTTCGCAACCGCCCTCGTCTCGTTGACGGCGTTCGTGTTCGTCGAGCGGAGGGCGAAGGAGCCGATCCTGCCGTTCGAGTTCCTGCGCAACCCGATCATCGCCGCCGGCGTGGCCTCGGTCGGCCTGTCGGCGATGGCGATGGTCGGAACGATCGCGTTCGTTCCGCTCTTCGTCCAGGGAGTGATCGGCACCTCGGCCACCTCGTCGGGCGTCGTCCTCACGCCGTTCGTGCTCGGAGCCGTGGTCGCCAGCGCGATTTCCGGCCAGTGGATCTCACGGAGCGGTCACTACCGGCCGAACGCGCTCGTGGGGCCGATCGTGCTCGCGACCGGGCTCTTCCTGCTCTCTCGGATGGACACGTCGACGACAAACGCCCAGGCGGCCTCGTACATGGTCGTGGCCGGCGTCGGGCTCGGGATGATGATGCAGGTCTTCGTCGTCGCGGTCCAGAACCAGGTCCCGATGCGCGCCATGGGGTCGGCCACGGCCTTGACGCAGTCCGCGCGCGCGATCGGAGCGACGCTCGGCGTCACAGCGATGGGCGTGATCGTCAACCACGGTCTGCCCGCCGGATCGCACCTCGACCGCGGATCGGTGCACCGGCTGCCGCCGAACCTGCGGGAGTCGCTCGCGAACGCGCTGCAGCCGGCGTTCCTCGCGGCGTCGCTGCTCTGCCTCGTCACGCTCGTGATCGTGGCCCTGTGGCTGAAGCAGGTCCCGTTGCGCGAGGAGGTCGACACGCCCACGCCGGAGCCGGCCGCGCCGAGCGTTGCGCCCCAAAGAGCGCGTTAAGATCAGACGGTGAGCTCGACCGACTTCATGCCCATCAAGGGGTGGGACCACCTCGAGCTCTACGTGGGCAATGCGAAGCAGGCCGCGGACTTCTACGAGCGCGCGTTCGGGTTCATGCAGACCGCCTACGCGGGGCCGGAGACCGGCATGCGTGACCGCGCTTCGTACGTCCTCGACCAGAACGAGATCCGGCTCGTGCTCACGAGCGGCCTCCGCCCGGACAGCGAGATCACCCGCTTCGCGTGCTCACACGGCGACGGCGTGAAGGACGTCGCGCTCACGGTTCCGAGCGCGACCGAGGCGTACCGGCAAGCGGTGCAGCGCGGTGCGAGGAGCGTCGTCGAGCCACACTGGGTGGAGGACGACTTCGGCCGCGTCGAGCTGGCGGCGATCGCGACGTACGGCGAGAACATCCACACGTTCGTGAATCGCGACGACTATGCAGGGCCGTACCTCCCCGGCTACACGTCGACGACCGAGAACGGCTCGCCCGCGACCGGCATCGGCCTGCAGAACATCGACCACGTCGTCGGCAACGTCGAGCTCGGCCGGATGGAGCACTGGGTCGAGTTCTACGAGCGGGCCTTCGGCATGACCGAGCTGATCCACTTCTCCGACGAGGCGATCTCGACCGAGTACTCGGCGCTGATGTCGAAGGTGATGATGGACGGCGAGGGCAAGATCAAGTTCCCGATCAACGAGCCCGCCGAGGGCAAGCGGAAGAGCCAGATCGAGGAGTACCTCGACTTCTACGGCGGGCCGGGAGTGCAGCACGTGGCGCTGGCCACGGACGACATCGTCGGCTCGGTGCAGGAGCTCGAGGAGCGCGGGCTGCGGTTCCTCAAGACCCCGACCGCGTATTACGACGACCTGGAGGATCGCGTCGGCGAGATCGACGTGGAGTACGAGGATCTTCGTCGCCTGGGCATCCTCGCCGACCGCGACGAGGAGGGGTACCTGCTGCAAATCTTCACGAAGACCGCGCAGGATCGGCCGACGCTCTTCTTCGAGATCATCGAGCGCCACGGCTCGCGCGGGTTTGGAGAAGGCAATTTCAAGGCATTGTTCGAGGCAATCGAACGCGAACAGGCCTTGCGGGGCAATCTCTAACGCGAGAGGAGACAGCTGGTGGGCATAGGCGCAGTCCTCATCATCCTCGGGATCATCCTGGGCTTCATCTGGAACTGGGTCATCGGGATCATCCTCATCATTCTCGGCCTCCTGTTCGGCGGCTTCCGCCGCGGCCGCTGGTATTGACCTCGCTTCCCTGAGCGGCGGCGGTTACCGCCCGGCGAAGCCGGGCTCCGCCACCGCCTCAGCGGCACGTCAGGAAACCGAGGAGCACTAAGCCGGAAGCGGCCTCCCCTAGCCTTCCGTACATGAGCCCGCAACGGCGCACGGCACTCATCTCCGTCGTCGCCGCCTGCGTGCTCATCTCGCTGAAGCTCGCCACCGGGCTCGCGAGCGGGAGCCTCGGCCTCGTCTCGGAGGCAGTCCACTCCGGGACCGACCTCGTGGCGGCGCTGCTGACGCTGTTCGCGGTCGGTGTCTCCGGGCGGCCGGCCGACCGTGGGCACCCGTACGGACACGGCAAGGCGGAGCATCTCGCCGCGCTCGCGGAGGCGGGGATCCTCGTGCTCGTGAGCCTGTACATCTCGTACCGGTCGCTCGCGGTGCTCGTCGGCTCGGCCGAGTCGAACGTGAACCCCGTCTGGTACGTGTTCGTCGTCGTTCTGATCGTGATCGCCGTGGACGCGAGTCGGGCGATGGTGTCGCTTCGTGCCTCGCGCCGCTACCGCAGCCCCGCGCTCGCCTCGAACGCGCTTCACTTCGCCGGCGACCTCGTCGGCTCGACTGCCGTTCTGATCGGGCTCCTGCTCGCCCGCGCCGGCTGGCTGGAGGCAGATGCGGTGGCGGCGCTCTTCGTCGCGGCGTTGGTCCTGATCGCGGCCTACAGGCTCATGCGCGGCAACGTCGACGTCCTCATGGATCGTGTGCCGGTCGACGCCGAGCGGGCTGCGCTCGCTGCGATCGAGCAGTTGGAGCCGGGCGTGAAGCTCCGGCGTCTGCGCATGCGCCAGGCAGCGGGGCGCCACTTCGCGGACGTCGTGATCGGAGTCTCACCGGACGCCGGTGTGGGCCAGGGCCACGCGGCCGCCGACGCCGTCGAGGCCGCCGTGCAGACCGCCCTGCCTGAGAGCGACGTCGTCGTCCACGTCGAGCCTGCACCGGAAGACGCCGCCCTCCGCGAGCGGATCCTCGCCGCCGCGCTCACCGTCCCGCGCGTCCGGGAGATGCACAACATCCGAGTCGTCTCGGTCGATGACGGCCTCCAGGTGGCACTCCATCTCAAGCTGCCGCAGGACCTGACCCTCGAGACGGCTCACGAGGTGGCGTCGCAAGTCGAGCGCGCGATCTCCGATGCCGTTCCCGAGGTCGTCTCCGTGCAGACGCACCTCGAGCCGCTACGCGAGCCGGCCGCCGGGCGTGCCCCCGCGGGCGCGAACGTCGAGGCCGATGCGGAGCGCATCAGGAGGATCGTCGAGGGTCGAACCGGGGCCCCTCCTCGCGAGGTCCGCTTCCTCCAGACCGAGGACGGGCTGGTTGCGTTCCTCACGCTCGGCCTCGATCCGGAGGTCACGCTCGCCGATGCACACGCGCTGGCGAGCGAGGTCGAGGAAGACGTTCGCCGCGCCCTCCCCGAGCTTGCGGACGTTAGCGTGCACACCGAGCCCTGATGCCCCTCCCGGCAATACATGCCGGCTTCTGGCGCGCGATCACGCGGCGCCAGAGCCCACCCTCGCTCTCACCAAGGCTTCATCCAGCATTGGCTTCGAACGAGTGCGGCCTCTGGCTTGGTGCTCGCGACCCAGAAGCTCGGCGGCATCACCGGGAGGGGCATTGAAGCTCTGCATGTTCAGCCCAAAGGGAGCCGACCTCAAGCGAGGCTGGCCGGGACGCGTCGACGGCGACCGCGTCGTCCAGCTCGCGGCGCAGACGCTCCAGTCGTTCTTCGTCGGCGGTGGCCAGGCCCGAGAGCACGCCGAGTACGCGCTGGCCGACGTCGACCTGCGGCCGCCGGTGCTCTACCCGCCCGCGGTCCGCGACTTCTACGCCTTCGAGCAGCACGTCAAGACCGCGCGCGGCCTGCGCGGCCTGGAGATGGTGCCCGAGTGGTACGAGATCCCGGCCTTCTACTTCACGAACCCCGCGGCCATCTACGGCCCCGAGGCGGAGATTCCGTACCCGGAAGGGACGAACGAGCTCGACTACGAGCTCGAGGCGGCCGTCGTGATCGGCAAGGACGGCCAGATCGGCGGCTTCACGATCATGAATGACTGGTCAGCCCGCGACCTCCAGCGACCGGAGATGAAGATCGGCCTCGGCCCCTCGAAGGGCAAGGACTTCGCGACGAGCCTCGGCCCGTACGTCGTAACACCCGACGAGCTCGGCGACCAGCGGCTCGAGATGCTCGCCCGCGTCAACGGCGAGGAGCGCTCGCGCGGGAACATGGGCGACATGCACCACTCGTGGGACGCGATCGTCGCGCACGCGGCCCGCAACACGCGGCTCAGGGCCGGAGACGTGCTCGGTTCGGGTACGGTCGGGACGGGCTGCATCCTCGAGCACGGCGATGGACGCTGGCTCCAGCCGGGCGACGTCGTCGAGCTCGAGATCGAGGGGATCGGCGTGTTGCGAAACCGGGTCGGCCCGAAGGCTGCCTAGCCTTCTTTATCCTTCGGGCTGATGCCGACCTACCAGAGCCGAGGCGACGTCCCACGGAAGCGCCATATCCAGTTCCGGGACAACGGAACCCTTCTCACCGAGGAGGTGATGGGCCTCGAAGGCTTCACGGGCAACGAGTCGATCCTCTACCACCTGATCTCGCCGTGCCGCGTGAAGGAGCTCGGCGGGTTCCAGCCGATCGAGCGCGAGGAGTGGGTGCCCGACGCGCACGCGCACCGCCATTTCAAGACCTTCGGCACGGAGCCCGAGGGCGACGAGGTCTCGGGGCGGAAGCTGCTGATGTGGAACAACGACGTCGAGATCTCGCTCGTTCGGCCGAGCGAGACGATGGACTACTTCTTCCGGAACGGCGAGGGCGACGAGGTGTACTTCGTCCACGAGGGCAGCGGGACGCTGCATACGACCTTCGGCGACGTGCCGTACCGCGAAGGCGACTACCTCGTCATCCCGCGCGGGACGACCTACCAGTTCGAGCCGTCAGGCCCGCAGCGCTATCTGCTGTTCGAGACACCCGGCCTGATCGAGATCCCGAAGCGGTACCGGAACGAGTACGGCCAGCTGATGGAGCACGCGCCGTTCTACCACCGCGACATCCACCCGCCCACGGAGCTGAAGACGTACCGGGAGCGGGGCGATTTCAACCTCAAGATCCGCGTGCGCGACGGGTACCAGGACTACGTCATCGACTACCACCCGTTCGACGTCGTGGGCTGGGACGGCTACCTGTACCCGTGGACGTTCAACATCAACGACTTCGAGCCGATCACCGGGCGCATCCACATGCCGCCGCCCTCACACCAGACGTTCGCCGGCCCGAACTTCGTGATCTGCTCGTTCTGCCCGCGGAAGCTCGACTTCGATCCGCTCGCGATTCCGATCCCGTACCACCACTCGAACCTGCAGAGCGAGGAGATGATCTATTACGTCGACGGGCAGTTCTCCTCCCGAAAGGGGATCGAGATCGGCTCCGTGACGCTGCACCCGTCGGGGATCCCGCACGGGCCGCAGCCGGGGCTCGCGGAGAAGTCGATCGGCGCGACGGAGACGCACGAGCTCGCAGTGATGTGCGACACGTTCCATCCGCTCAAGCTCTCGAAGCTCGCCGGGGACCTCGACGACGGCGTGTACGCGTATTCGTGGTACGAGGAGCCGGGCGCGACGCACACGTACGACCAGGACCCGGCGGGGGCGACGTCTCACCTCTGAGCCCGGTCGCCGCGGCGCATTTCCGGCGCTCTATTTCAAGGCGCCGCCCACCTCCTCCCCGTCGCAATCGTAACGAGGAAATTCGCACGAATGAGTGACGCGATCGAGCCAGAACTGAACCAACCGCGCTCGGTCGTCCTCGACTTCGACGGCACGATCAGCGAATCCGATCTGCTCGACCGGATCGCGCTCGAGTTCGGCGACCCCGCCGTCTACCAGGAGGTCGAGGACGGGCTGCACGAGGGCCGCCTTCCGCTTCGAGAGGTGATCGTGCGCGAGTTCGAGCCGGTCACCGCACCGCTCGAAGAGGTCGTCGCGTGGGTGCTCGACGAGGCGAACGTCCGCGCCGGGCTCGCGGAGTTCGTGCGCGCGGTTCGCGCCGACGGCTGGGACGTCCACGTCGTCTCGAGTGGGTTCGAGGAGCTGATCGAGCCCGTCCTCGAGCGCGAGGGCGTCGAGGTCGAGCTGCACGCGAACCGCGTCGACGCGCGGTCCGATGGCTGGCGCGTCGAGTGGCGCTACCCGGACGACTGCGAGGTCTGCGGCGAATCGTGCAAGCGCTCGCTCCTCCCCGCCGGTGAGGTCGTCTACGTCGGCGACGGCTACTCGGACCGCTGCGCCGCGCTCGCCTCCGACCGCGTCTTCGCGACCGCAGGCCTCGCGCGCTACCTCGTCGAGCAGGGGAAGCCGTTCGAGCCGTTCACGGACTTCCACGCGTTGTCCGACGCGCTCGCGTAGGCGTGACGCTCGTCGAGCTCCCTGAGCCCTACGGCTTCGAGCTTTCGACAGCCCGCTACCGCGCCTTCGGCACCGACCTCGCCAACCTCTGGCACGAAGGGGGCCTGCATCGGGTCATCGAGGGGCGGGAGGTGCGGATCACCGAGGCGCCCGGCGGAGTCGACGTCCAGCCGCTCGATGCCGAGATCGCGCCGGTGGTGCGGAGGCTGCTCGGCGCCGAGTTCGACCTCGACGCGTTCTACGCCTTCGCCGCAACCGAGCCGGTCCTGGCGGATCTCACGACCGAGCTCCGCGGGGTCCGGCCGCCGATCGCCGTCGAGCCGTTCGAGAGCCTCGTCACGTCGATCACCGCCCAGCAGGTCTCCCTCCACGCCGCGTTCGCGATTCGCAACCGCCTGATCGAGCGCTTCGGCGTCCGCGCCGACCACGCCTACTCGTTCCCGACGCGCGAACGGGTGGCCGCGGCCGAGCCGGACGAGTTGTTCGCGCTGGGCTTCTCGCACCGCAAGGCCGAGTACACGACCGGCCTCGCGCGCAGCGACCTCGACCTGGATGGCCTCGCGCTGCTGACCGACGACGAGGTCAAAGCAGCACTGACCGCGCTGCCCGGGATCGGCGACTGGACGGCCGACTGGTTTCTCGCCCGCCACCTCGCACGGCCCCGCGCGTGGCCGGCAGGAGACCTCGGCGTGCGCAAGGCCGCGTCGCGCTACTACGGCGAAGGCCGCGACCTGACGACCGACGAGGTGCGCGCGCTCGCCGAGCGCTTCGACCCCTTCCAGAACCTGACGGCGCACTACCTCCTCGCCGGACTGCTCGGCGGCACCTAGGATCGGATTCGTGCTCACGCTCTACGACGCCGATCGCTGCCCCTACTGCGCGCGCGTGCGAATCGTCCTCTCCGAGAAGGGGCTCG
>WNFW01006192.1_pt1 | contig 10109 bp, 8 predicted proteins | sample 5400131 | NCBI WGS metagenome assembly WNFW01 (sample SAMN13153362, study PRJNA577476) | soil metagenome | isolation source: 20 cm soil or saprolite under grassland replicate 1 | place: USA:California | collected 2016-06-15
ACTCCTCGAAGGAGATAGAGGAGATTGCAGGGGTCAGCACTTTCAGCTACCCAGACGATCTGAAAAAATTCGATTCTGTCGTGGTGTCCGTTCCCCATCTTGAATATACCGAGACTCCCGTGCCACTACTCTTGAAATCGATCAAGTCGGGCACTTTCGTGCTAGACGCGGAGGGTGCCTGGCAGAGTTACAGAGACTTCTTCCAGCAAAAGGGCATCGACTATCGAAAGATAGGCGACGCCGGATGGGCATTACCGAGATCGGTGAAATGAACGGACCAACTCCTCGTGTATCCGTCGTAATTCCATGCTTCAACGAACAGGATAATATCCAAAATTGTGTAAAACAGATAGTGAAGGTGTTTCGGGCCGCACAGATCCCAAACGAAATCTTGGTGGTGAACGATGGGAGCTCCGACAATACATTAGCGGAGGCTCGTTCTCTCATGGGGTCCAATTCGTTCCTCCGTGTCATTGACCTCGGAGAAAACTGTGGAAAAACTATCGCGCTGAAGGAGGGAGTTCGTCGGGCCAGAGGCGACATTGTGGCTTTCTTCGATGCCGACCTTCAGTATAGTCCGAAGGATCTGGTCACCATGATCGCGCGATTGAGTGACAATGTTGACTTCGTAAATGGTACCAGAGACTACAATGGCTACGGCGCTTCTAGAACAGCGTTTTCTCGTCTATACAATAGAGTCGTGCGACTCCTATTTCGTATGAACCTTAGAGATTCTAATTGTGGAATAAAGGTCCTGAGAAGAAAAGCAGCAGATGCTGACACAATTTTCAATTATGGGCTTCCGTTGGTCGTGCCTCTCCTGAAGATTAGGGGATTCGAATCGACCGAGGTCCCAGTAATGCTGCATGAGAGAACGAACGGAGAGTCGAAGTACTTCCAAGATGGACACTTCCTCGGTGGGTCGAAGAACATTCGAGACATTACCTACCATTCAATAATGCTCCTGAACCTGCTCGCTCACGCTCCGTTCGAGTCGATGCGACAGATGATGACCCAAGGAGAAACGTAAGCTCATAATTCGTCCCGCCTGGTCAGGAAGCAAAGAAAGGGATGGCACGGATCGTTGTTCTGAGCCAGCGAAGCGTTAGACATCCACTCTCTGGAGGTGCTGGGAAGTATATCCATGAAATATTGCGTCGCCTCACAGACCGCCATTCTATTACGATTTTGTCGTCTGGAGGTAACCTCAGCAAACCAATCGAAGAAATTGATGGCATAACATATCGACACTTTCCCGAGTCATTGCACAGGATAATCCTTCCGGCAAGATATCTCACAAAGTTTGCGGGAAAGACTGATTTGTTAATCGACAACTCTGATGTCGGGATTCCCTGGCTCTCTCCATTCTATACGAGCGTGCGTAAGATTCTAGTGACCTACCAGATTGCGCAGGGCATATTCCGTTATGAACTTGCTCGACCGCTCTCTGAGATCGCAGTGAGCCTTGAACCACACATCTACTCGGCCTACAGAAAAAGCAAGATTGTAACATGTTCGCCTAGTACGAAGGCCGACCTTCTTTCCTTGGGGATACCCTCAGAGAGAGTATCGGTAATCAGACCGGGAATTGACGACTCGTTCAGACAATTCCAATGGGATGGAGCCAAATTTGACGATCCTACGATAGTATGCATCAGCAGATTTCGGCGTTACAAAGGACTCAGCCATGCGATCAGATCAATGAGGTATGTTCTTGAGAAGGTTCCAAAGGCCAAACTGGTTATCGTCGGAAATGGTGACCCGACAGAATTGAGAGATGAAGTTTCGCGAACAGATTACTCGAGATCGATAACCGTTCTAGAACGCAAGCCTAACACGTGGGATCCTGAGAAACGAGTTCTTTTGTCGAAATCTCATCTACTGTTAATACCATCAGTTCGCGAGGGATACGGAATAGTTGTAATTGAAGCCAACGCATGCGGCACCCCGGCGATAGGTTGGACGGTACCTGGAGTCCAAGATTCTATTGTTGATGGAAAGACGGGTCTGCTCGTACCTTTCGGCGACATCCGCAGACTCGGAGAGACCATTGCCAAGCTTCTCGGAAGTGGGTCATTACAGCTCAGGGCCTTTGCGCAACCCGCTATCGACTGGGCGAGACAACATTCATGGGACACCTCTGCGAAAATGTTTGCGGAGATAATTGATTCAGAAAGTTAATTCGGTCAGCGGAAGTAGGTTCGAAAGCAACTTCAGGAGTTAGACTGAGGTAACGAACCTAGGATCGAACAAGTGATGTCATGACGGGCGTCTCGATAATTATTCCGACCTACAATTCCTCACGGACTATCGGTAAGTGTCTCTGTTCGATCAATCGACAAACAAAGCCTTGTGCCGAGATCATTGTAGTAGACCGCTTCAGCGAGGATAGTACTAGGGAGATGGCAAGGCAAGCCGGCGCCTCGGTATTAGAAGCAGAAGCAAACAGGAGCGAAGCCCGAAACATAGGACTCAAACACGCTTCCTCCATTGGAATCTTGTTCATCGACTCCGATATGATATTGCCACGAGACCTTGTCGAGGAATGCGAACTCAAACTGCTTCAACATAGTGCGATAGTAATTCCTGAAATTTCAATCGGTCAGGGATTCTGGGCCCAGTGCAAGGCCTTAGAACGTCGCATCAATCAGGGCAACCCACTCACGGAAGCTGCGCGCTGCTTTCGAAGAGATCATCTATTGGCAGTTGGTGCTTACGACTCGGCTCTCGAGGCCGGCGAAGACTGGGATCTTCAGAACCGCGTTAAAGACAACGGCTTCTCGATTGGAAGGGTTGATGCAATAATTACTCATGATGAAGGCAATCCAAGCCTAGTGACATTGCTGAGAAAAAAATACGCCTACGGAAAAGCCATGGGTCCTTACTTGAAACAGAATCCGAATGCGTTCTTGCGGCAACTTAATCCATTTTTACGTGTGCTAAGGCCGAGCTTCAGGATAATTCCTTCCGACCCCTACCATGGGAGTGGCGTATTGATGATCAAGACATTGGAATTCGTCGCGGGTGGCCTAGGCAGAATTATGGCCGAAGTCGACGATCTTCGCTAGCAAATCGAACCGCTGAAGAGTGTCCGTGTGACTTTTCAAAGAACTTCTACTAGTCCCTGGGAAGCGAAATGTCATCAAGATGACCTTCAGACGGAGTCTTCCGTTGACCTCAAATTGAGGATGCCGCAGCGACCAGTGGTCGGAGCATTCGATTGGAATCAAGGTGTCACAGGACTTGCGTCGCCTGAAGTCTTAGAATTCATCGCGCCTTGGTTGCGTTGCGGGAACGGTCGTTGAAATGACTGACTTTTTGTCGACCCTCCAACACTTCGTCAGAGCCCATCTGGACTATGTGACTCTGGGCATACTCAGCCTAATCTGCGGTATTGTGTTGGCAGTCAACAGTGGGCTACCTATCGGAGGCGACGTACTTTTTGTATTCAATTCGGGGTTCGTGGGAAGGTACATCGACTCTTGGAATCAATGGATTGACGTTGGCTCGAACGTGCCCTATGTCATAGCTGGGCCACCATTGGGCGAATCGCTGATCCTTTCTGCATTAATGGCGTTCGGTTTGAGTGTAGCTCAATCGATCTGGGTCTTTTTCACTGCCATGACCTTTATCGGGGCGGCCGGTTGTTGCTATCTTCTTCACGTAATTTTTCCGAGAACAAAGGCGAGTGCACTTCCGGGTTTCATCTCGGGTTTCACATTCATTTACAATCCCCTATACGTGGTAGACACATACAAGTCCCTTTTTAGCGGGCTAGCCGAGCGAGCAGTTTTCCCATTAGCAATTGGTCTCTTCATCGACGGGCTAACCCGAAAAGACTTCAGGTTTTCACTGGGGTTTTCGCTGAGCTCATTTCTGATACTTGGTCGATTCCCAGTGCTTCAAACTCGTTATGGATATGGGATCATAGCTTCGCTATTAGTAATCTCTCTGGCTCGAGTCGCGTTTACCAAGCCAGCAAGCAGACGACCAGAGATAAGGTTCCTTCTACGCTATTTGACCCTAACGTTGGTATTTGTGGTGGCTGTGAATGCATACTTGATCAGTCCACTGCTGGCGCTCAAGAATACTTTTGCGGCGACCTTGACGAGTTATGATCTGAACTTCTTCTACAACTCTTGGTCAACGTTTGCTAATTCAGTGCGTCTTGTAGGGTCCTGGCCGCTGTATAACGGCTACGTGCCTTACGGTTCAAGTTACACGGGTAACTTAGGAGTTAGCATCGCCACACTTGGACTCCCCATAAGCGCCTTCGCATGCATCATCCTCCAAAGGGGTAGACGCTCGTTGGTTCTGGGCCTTGTGGCAGCGGCTCTTGTCATACTCTCAATGGGAACCAATCCGCCTTTGGGTTTTCTCTACGCCGCTATTGTTGGAGCGTCTCTACTGAAAGTGTTTTACATTTCGGACGCGTTCCAGCCTTTTCTACTGTTTGCATATTGTGTCATGATTGGTGCGACTGTTGCCGGACTGATGCTCGTAAGGAGAGCTTCTCTCGGGAGCTTGAGGGTGAGGGTATGCGTTCTAGTCCTGATAGGGCTGGTTTTGACATCGGCTGTGATTGGTGCCTGGCCCTTAGTTACTGGAGACGTTATGACGAACTATAATGCTCCGACGCAACGGGGAGCCACGATTCCCAGAGAGTATTCAGATGCAGCGCACTGGCTTGACTCTCAGACAGGTTCTTCCAGGGTCCTTGTAACCCACGCCCCAGGGCTATACGTCTCGACGGATTGGGGCTTCCAAGGTGCGGTCCAATTTTATCAAATGTTTTTCCCATCTGCAATTGTCACAGGGACAGGGACTCAGTATAGTACGTCTTCTCAGCTACTGCAAGACGTCTATGACGTCTATCACTACTACAGCTATCAACGACCTGTCGAGAGCATAGGTAACTGGAACTCGACTAGCCTCACAAGTTCACCCTGGAATGTTTCACCGCCCGACGCAATGACTGTCGAAAACGATCCTACGTCTCCCGAACCCTACTTGGTGTGGACAATTAACGCTCCAAGCCGTCCAACCGACGAGACTTTCATTCGACTCCCCCAGACGATGAATTGGAATGCTTACGATGCTCTAGTTCTATCAATGGGAGGAAGTTTTGACCCTGCTTCTCTATCCATTGGAATTCGAGACGTAAATGACTACGTGGGATGGTACAAACTTTCCAGCAACGTAAGGAGCCAGAACAACGGATGGTCGGAGTTGTTCCTTCCTCTGGCAACACCAGATGAGTCGGGGTTTGACAAAACATCGGTAGCCTCAATTTATCTAATGTATGACGGAGGCCCTGCTAGGTCAGCTAGCGTTTCGATCAAGGATATTCACTTGGCAAACATCTCATTCGATTCGATAGGTTGGGCTAAAACGTTGGGCCTCTTAGCCGTAGGATATGTCGTCACAGACAAGTCCTTGGTGCAAGGCAACTGGACCTTTCCAATTGTTAACAATTCCTCCGCTTTCAACAAAGTGTACAATGCCGGCCCTCTTACTGTCTACACGAATCGATTCGCTTCAAGTCTCATCTATGCGCCGTCGAATCTGACGATCGCTAGCTCCGCTAAGGAGATAACAAAGCTTGCGTCCTCTGAAGCATTCTCGCCCAACTCAACCGCGTTTGTAGACTCACAGTCGATTGCCGAGCTAAGGATGCAGCAATTCACGAGACCCGATATCGATGTCAAATTCCAATCTCCTACATTCTACACATTACACATCGTTGCAAGTGGACCTTTCATTCTGATTAATTCCGAGAGCTTTGATGCTGGATGGACGGCTTGCACTTCGCAATCGACTTGTTTTGTTCATTTTACGGTTAATTCCTTTGCAAACGCGTGGTATGTCACGTCTCCTGGTTCCTATGATATCTCGATCCGTTTCTTGGGACAGACAAATTACCAAATCGGGATAGGAATCTCCGCCGGCATTCTTCTTTGGGGAATTTCGTACCTTGTCGGGAGCATAGCCTTGAGTCATCTCCGGGTCAGACGTGTTGGGCGACGGAGCAACGACTACGCCGAAAATTCAGGACAGACAGAAGCGAGGCCCGGCTTGAAGCCACTGAAGGACTTCTGAGGTTTTTAAAAAGTCTGACTGGGCGTTGACCGTTTTTGGCCGATTTGCATCGCAATGATTGTGGACCCGCCAGGTCGGGTTAGGGAGTAGGTTTTGCAATTTATGAAATTGAGAGTGAGAGACTTTTTCGTCGAATAAGAATCGTCCGCCGACCACGCAGGAACTGGGAGGCAGGTTGTCCTTGGCTATGTTTTTCGCTTCAGGGGCGAAGTTTGCCGTCTCGATAGGCTCGTCAGTAACTAGACTTGCCGACGTGAATCTGGACATTCGCAGGAAGGTACTTCCTGACATAGTGGCAGACGCATGTCATCTCCCGTTGAGACCGGAAATAGCGGACTGCGTGATTTTTACGGATGTAGTTGAACATCTACCGCGAGGCAAGGAACGGGAAGCGTTCAGTGAGATCTTCAGAATACTCCGTTCAGGCGCAAGAGCTGTGATATCGACCCCGAGTGCTACTCCATTATTCAAAGTATTAGACCCTTCATGGTACATTTCCGGCCACAGACATTATTCGATTCCTTCGTTGGTCGAAATGATCGAAGAATCAGGATTGACTTGCACTCTTCGATTCGAGGCTGGCTTCCTTGCCTCAATGCTTGGAGTGCTGTGGTACAGCCTCGTGAGCTATCCTGCAAAGCGCTTACTCAGAGCTTCTGTCCCATATTCACCTTGGATACTCCGACGCCACGAAGAAAAGGAATATCGACTAGTTGGTAAGGGACGTTTCACGATATTTGTGATAGCTCAAAAGTAGTGAAATAGCAAGTCTCACTATGGTTAGGTTGTAACTCAGGTTCTCAAAGGATCCTTGTGGGTCGGGAATACGTTTTCTTTGTCTGGAAGTTTCCCTTTTCAGAAAACCGAAGCGCTTGCGGCTCAAGAGCAGAAATATTCGCGAAAGGGACCTTACCGCCTGTCTTTCAAAATGTGGGGAGGGTCGAGGTGAGTTACGGTGACCGATTCGTCGGGATCAAGCCAAATCGTCGCTGGCGATGATGTGAATAAGACGGTTCCACCCTTCGATATCTCTGAAACGGTTCCTCCGGCGATGTACACTGCTTCAGGGACCCCGTCTCGGTTGGTATAGGTAAATGGAGAGTCTCCTACGAGGATCGGCGCCACGCCTTGGGGGTTGTATCCAAGATTACCAGTAACTCTGAATTGAGAGCAGTCAAGTTCGCCGATTCCCCCCACTCCGTTACCTCGAAGGTCATTGTTTGAGACGAGAATCTCAATCATCACATTGGGGGTCTGCGAAACTGAAACCCCATAATTCTGAGTAGGCGTTGATTGATCGTCAAAGCATCGATTCCCGATGACTGAGACATTTGATATCAGCGGGGACTGCCCGGTCTGAACCAATATCCCTGCCCTTTTCGTGGGCGAGAGCGCGCAATCCTGGTTATTGTCATAGCAAATGTTCCCCTCAACAATTGTCTGGGAAGATGAGAGGCTAATCCCAGGAAGGGCATTGCCTTTGCAAATGTTCCCCTTAATGATCAAGGTTTGGAGTGGCGGGCCTACTGCTGTGGAAGTATCAACTAGGATACCCGATCCTGATCCTCCAGAGTTTGGTGCATCGAAACAACCGTTTGCGTCGACAATTATGTCCTCACAACCAGCCCATACAATCAGTATGCCCGGCCCGTATCCCGAAATGTGGTTGCCCTTTACGATAACCCGCTTCGTTGCATCATCTACCATGATCCCGGCGGTACCCTCTGAGGAATCGGGAGTCTTGATCAAAGTGTTGTTTGAAATCAACGAATCTGCGTCAAAATGCAAGTATATCCCGCGTCCGTGAGTTTCGGAAATTGAATTGTCATGAATGTTAGAGCCAGACGTTGACCCTTGTAGGCGGAAAACGTACACGGCATTCGCAGACTGGGGCGGGTTTGTGCTGGAAGGATCGGAAAAGCTTCTGCCCGTCTGCTCCAGCTGGCAGCTTGCGATCTCTGCTCCATTCACATTTCCGTCCGTGGCGGCTAACCAGATGCCAGCGTTCCATGTGTCATGAATGTAACAGTTCAAGACTTTCGCGTTTTGACCAGAGCATACTACGATTCCGCTTTGAGCGTTCGGGTTGGCGGGAGGAGGGTCAAGACTGGTTCCTGCGAGATTAGGATTTGATACAGCATTGCCGTCGACCTCAACATTCTCAATTGTAACATGGTCTCCGTTCACTTCGAGAATGTTGAAAGGGTTCGTAGAGCTCTGTGCTCCCTCGTTAACTCTTAGAACCGCTCCCTTCTCGCCGAGGAGATGAATCGACTTACCGAGCCTGATACAATTAGATAGATTGTAGATTCCTCTTCCTCTGTTAGAGCGTCGATAGCTGCCTGAATTACTGTTGCGGCATCCGTCCCAGAGTAGTCAACTATTCCCGTAGTACCGTTTTGTGCGTAGAAATTGTCCTGGTAGTAGACGATGTAACTTGCGGTCGAGAGTTGAGTACCTTGGGTAGGACGTGCGTTTGAGGTTGCACCAAAGATCGGGTCTATTCGTAGAGCTCCTGCTAAGCCAACTCCGGCGATGACAGGGACTGCTTTCTTTAGGAAGTCCCTTCGAGAGAAGTGACCCATAATGCGTTCAGCTTTGCTCTTTGTCTCTTCCTTTCTTGCCTTCTTCGAAGGCTCGCCTAGCCTCGCCCAGTGCAGGGGGAGCAAACCGAAGGTCACTTAACGGTGCCGCAGATAGTAGATTTAGGCCGAAGCGAGCCTTGCGCGCGTTGATTCTCCTTATCGTGCTCTTTTCAGCCACCCTCCTTTTGAGCTCCCTATCTTCGACTGCTGCTCAGCCTGTTTCCTCTAGTATGCTTGCACAGAAAACACAGGCCGCTTGTTCTTTTCTCAAGAGTCTTTACAATTCGTCGCTCGGGCTAGTGAGAAGCACTCCAAACAGCAGTATCTACTATGTTGCGAGCGACAACCTATTGGTCGTGAGGGCCATCTCGTCCTGCGATCCCACGACTAGTCAAGCGATCAACCAGTCGATCAGTTCTTGTTGCGACGGCGGCTACAACAAGATGCATGAGGCGCTGTTCGGAGAAAGAATCCATCTTCCAATCAATACCGCCGCAATCCACCGGGTGGCGAATTCGACAGCGGGCATACTCTTCCGAGGAGTCTCTCCGGCCACTGCAGGGGGCAACTACACTGTTCTCTGGGAGATCCATGATGCGACCGCAAGATTCCCCGACTGCACCTACGCAGACGTAACTGTCTACACAGCCCTAGAACTGAGACTGGAGGGCAACACCACTGGTGCCCAGCATGAGATGGACTGTCTCACAAGCATGTTTGATGGTAGGGGAATCGTGGACGAGGCCTACAAGGCCGGCTCAGCAGGGGAACATGGAATCTATCAGACCTACAAGCTCGCACTCTACAACTACGCTCAACAGGAAATCTCGGGAACGTACTTTTACGGAGAAGAGAATCTCTTCCGATTGCAAGGCCCCGACGGAGGCTTTCACACCGGCTACGACCAGATCGGAACATACGCCGGAACTGAGGAAAACGTCGAGACAACCGCGATCGCTATGATAGCCATCTCCACCCTGTCCACGACAAGCCCATTCCCGTTCCCGCTCTTCTCTATCCCGTCATGGATAATCTACTTCTTCGCCGCGTGGGCAGTGATCGGCGTAGTAGTAGTTGCGATTGTACTTGTCCTGGAAGGGAAGAAGCGAAAACAATCGTTCCCAAAGTAGCACAGAAAACCTACCAAACCCTCACTTGATCATGCGATAATCGTTCTTCTTCGGCAACCACAATGGAATCGGACCAGAAGAAAGAGAATACATCGCTGATTCCATCATCAACTTCTTGAAGGTGGCCTCGAACAGATAGGCGGCAGAGAATCACCGTGGCTTCTTGAATGTCCGAGCCTTTATCGTCAGTCACGTCATCTTGAAGAGGGGCCGGGTGGCCCCAACGACCATTCCAAGGCAGAATCTATGACTCGTATATGGTGGCTGATCGTTTTCGGAGCCGCGTGCTACGGTT
>WNFW01004186.1_pt1 | contig 10107 bp, 8 predicted proteins | sample 5400131 | NCBI WGS metagenome assembly WNFW01 (sample SAMN13153362, study PRJNA577476) | soil metagenome | isolation source: 20 cm soil or saprolite under grassland replicate 1 | place: USA:California | collected 2016-06-15
CAGCGGTATCGAGTTGCGATCGGCGCCACCGCCATTGGCCTGTGGCGGATTGGTCGCGACGTAGCGCGGAAAGGGATTTGCCAGTTCGCTCGCCGCGAGCAAAGCAGGCTGTGCCGCCCGTCCGGGCCGCGCAGTATGGCCGTTGCTCCAGACGCGGTGTCGCCATTCGACGATCTCGCCTTGGGCGTCAAGATCGGCTTCGATTTCGATCGCCATCGCCGCGCCGAATGGCGCATGTGACATCTCGTCTTGGCGCGACCATTGCACCCGGACCGGCCGACCGCCGGCGGCTTTCGCAAGCAAAACGGCATCAAGCGCCACGTCATCGGCGGCGTTATGCCCGTAGCAGCCGGCGCCCTCCATGTGCTCGACGATAATGTTTTCGACCGGCAATTTGAGCACCAGCGCGAGATCGGCGCGGAGAAAATAGACCCCCTGGCTGTGGGTCCAGACGTGGACGCACCCTCCGCTCCACTGCGCGATGGCGCAGGACGGCGCGATCGAGGCATGCGCGAGATAAGGGCGGGTATATTGCCGCCCGATCGTGCGGACCTTTGCACGCTTTCCAGAAGCTGTTTTCGTGTCAATGACCGTCGGCTCGGACGGCTGGGCTTTCAACCACTCCGCCAGCCTTTCTTCATCGGGAAGCGTTTCGCCGGATGACCACGCCGCGTCCTTGCGCAAGGCGCGGAGCGCATTCTCCGCGCCATCCTCGGTCTCGCTGACCACGCCGGCGAAATTGCCATCGCGCACGATGGCGACAAGGCCGGCAACGGCACGCGCGTGATCCTCAGACAGAGTGACGAGTCTGGCAGCGGAGAGTTCGGGTCGCAGCACGCGGCCATGTAACATCCCGGGCAGAGCGAAATCGTGAATGAAACGCGGATGCGCGAAAACCTTATCTGGAATATCCACCCGCTGAATCGATTTTCCGGCGAGGGTGCGCTGCGTCGAGGATTTAGGCGTCGCGCCTGGCGTAGCGTCGCGGTCCAGTGAGACCTCCGCGGCAAGTTCCCAGTAGCTCGTGCTTACATTGCCGGGTCCGGAGATGGTGCCGTCTTCGACGTCTAGCGCGTCGATTCCGACGCCCAGGCGATCTGAAGCGGCATCAAGAAAGATTCGCCGGATTTGGGCGCAGACGTAGCGAATGGCGCGTCCCGACTGCTGCACGGAAAGACTGCCCGACGTGATGCCTTCATTGGGACTGCCTGCCGTTGACGCGCGGACCATCTGGACGCGGCCGATATCGACATCGAGTTCGTCAGCGGCGATCTGAGCCAGCGCGGTGACGATGCCTTGCCCGATCTCCACCTTTCCCGGAGAAACCATCACGTGACCCTCAGGCGAGAAGCGGACCCATGAAGACAGCATCGGATTCGCCGCGAGGCTGACCGGCAATTTTGGCGCGGAAGAGGGCGCGGGCCTGGTCATCGGGCTTGCATCTCGGCCGCCGCGTGCAGCACCGCCCGCACCATGCGATTATGCGAACCGCAACGGCAAAGATTACGGTCGAGCGCGGCCTTCACGTCTTCGCCGGTGGGATTGGGGTTTCGCATCAATAGCGCGGCGGCGCTCATCAAGACGCCGGAAACGCAATAGCCGCACTGCAACGCCTGCTCGGCGATAAAGGCGCGCTGCAGCGGATGCGGCCTTTGCGGGCTTCCCAGCCCTTCGATGGTGGTGATGTTCTTGTCCGCGACCGACCACAGCGGCGTGTCGCACGCGGCCACCGCGTGATCGCCGACGATGACGTTGCAGGCGCCGCATTCATTGGCCCCACAGCCGAAATGCGGGCCGGTGATGCCGAGTTGCCCGCGCAGGATATCGAGCAACGATCGATCGGGATCGGCGTCGACTGTGGTCTCGGCGCCATTGAGGCGGAATCGAATACGCGGCATCGAGAGCGGGACCTTGATTCTGGTTTGCTGACTTACGGCTTGTCGCCGAATTTCTTGACGACCTCGGCCCATTTCACAATGTCGCCGCGCAGATATTTGTCGAACTCTTCCGGGTTCATCGACATCGGAACCACGCCCTGTTCGGTCCAAAGCTTTATGATTTCCGGCCGCTTGACTGCGGCATTCACGGCCGCATTCAGCTTGTCGATAACAGCCTTCGGCGTTCCCGCCGGCGCCATCAATCCCAGCCAGATGGTCGCCTCATAGCCGGGGACGCCGGCTTCGTTCGCCATTGGCACGTCAGGCAGCACGCTCGAACGCGTCTTGCCCGTGGTAGCGAGCGCTCGCACCTGGTTTTCGCTGATATTGGGCGCCATCGCCGGAAGCGCGTCGATCATCATCTGCACCTGTCCGCCGATGACGCCGCTGCGCGCTTCCCCGCTGTTGCGGTAGGGCACGTGTACGAGGTCGATCCCGGCCATGGTTTTGAAAAGCTCGCCCGCCATGTGATAGGGCGTGCCCTGACCGGACGAAGCATAATTCAACTTCCCTGGCTGCGATTTGGCAAGCGCGATGAATTCCTGCAGCGTCTTTGCCGGGACCTGCGGATGCACGACGATGACAAGGTCGGAGTAATTGACCGGTGCGATTGGCGCCAGATCGCGCATCAATTCGTATTTGCGCTGCGGCACCAGCGATTCATTCGCGGTCTGGGTATTCGACATCATCAACAGCGTATAACCGTCAGGCGGCGATTTGGCGGCCTCCAGCGTGCCGATCACGCCGCCCGCGCCGGTCCGGTTCTCGACCACGAAGGGTTGCCCGAAATTCTCCTGCAAGATGTTACCGATCAGCCGGGCCGTCACATCGGCCGGGCCGCCGGCGCCGAAGGGAACGATGATCTTGATCGGCCGTGTCGGATAATCCTGCGCCAGACATTGCGTCGCAAGAAGGGTTGGCGTCGCAAGAAGAGTTGGCGCCGCAAGTACGGTTGCCGCCAACGCAAGCGCAAGCCTTGGGCCGGTCATTTCAATCTCCCGAATCCTGGTCTTGTTATATTAGACTGGTTGTTGCCAAATCCAGATATCAAGTCTAACTGCAGGGGCAATGCGCTGTCGACGAAAGACTCGCTGTGAACAGCAGGAATAAAAGATAACTTCTGGTGTACCCACTCTCGCCAGAACAAAGGGATGGAATGCGCCAATGAAAAATCCCAGGATATCGCGCCGCACTGTGCTCAAGGGCTCAACTGCCCTGCTTGCAGGTGCTGCGTTCTCGACCCGCGTCATGGCATCAGCGCCGCCGCCGGAGCCGGTCACGCCTGCGCTGATCGAGGCGGCAAAGAAAGAAGGTCAGGTCATCTACTACACCTCGACCGATCTGCCGGTCGCCGAGAAATTGGCGAAGGCTTTCGAGGCGAAATATTCCGGGATTAAGGTGCGCGTCGAGCGCACCGGCGCAGAGCGCGTGTTCCAGCGCATCGGTCAGGAATATGCCAGCAACATCCACGCAGTCGATGTGGTGAATTCCTCCGATGCGGCGCATTTCATCGTCTGGAAGCGCGATGGCATTCTGGCACCCTATGTGCCGGAGGACGTCGCGAAATTCTATCCCGCCGAGCACAAGGACATTGACGGCCAGTTTGCGAGTTTTCGCGTGTGGCTCAGCATCATCGCCTACAACACCAATCTGGTGAAGGCGGAGGAGGCCCCGAAGAGTTTTGCCGATCTGCTCGATCCCAAATGGAAGGGCAAGATCGTCAAGGCGCACCCCGGCTATAGCGGCACCATCATGACCGCTACTTATCAGATGCAACGGGACCTCGGCTGGGCCTTTTTCGAGCAACTTGCAAAACAGAACATCATGCAGGTGCAATCGTCGGCCGACCCGCCGAAGAAGCTCGATCTCGGCGAACGCGCGGTGATGGCTGACGGCAACGAGTACAACATCTTTCAGCTCAAGGAGGCCGGCCGTCCCGTCGAACCGGTTTATGCCAGCGAAGGATCGCCGCTGATCATCGGGCCGAACGGGATCTTCAAGACGTCACCCAATCCGAACGCGGCAAAATTGTTTCAGTCGTTCAGCCTTGGCCGCGACGCCCAGCAGCTCATCATCGATGTTGGAGGCCTGCGCTCGGTGCATGCTCAGACGCAGGAGAAGGCGGGGCGCAAGCCGTTCAAGGATATCAAGACCATGAAGGATGACGCCGCGGCGGTAGAAAAAGAGGGCGATGCGATCAAGGCGCGCTACACCAAGTTGTTCCGCGTTTGATCCATTGGCAGCGATGATGACATCCGAGCTGCCAAAAACCTCCGTCGCCGAAACGCTCGCTGAGAAGATCGTGGCGCTGAAGGCGGGTAGCCTGCCGGCGACGACCACGCGCAAATGCGAAGATTTGTTGATCGATGTCGTCGGCTTGTGCGTGACCGCGCGCAACGAGGATTATGTCGCAAGCGCGCTTGCGGGCTGGGACGATGACGGCCCATGCACGGTGATCGGTCATCAGCGCACCTTGAACGCCGCAGGCGCGGCCTTCGTCAACGGTACTGCGGCGCATGGCGAGGATTTCGACGACACTTTCGAGGGCGGTCCGGTGCATGCCGGTGCGGTGATCGTGCCGGCGGTGTTGGCAGCCTGCGAGCGGCATAATTCCGACGGCGGCATGGCGCTGATCGGCATCGCCGTCGGCACGGAAGTTTTGTGCCGATTGAGCCTGGTGGTGCCGAAGGCCGTTCACAAGGCCGGGTTTCACCCGACCGCGATCTTCGGTGCGATGGGTGCGGCTTCGGGCGTCGGCGCGGCGCTCGGTCTCAATGCCAGACAGATCGTGGACGCGCTCGGCATCGCCGGCAGCATGGCAGGGGGCATCATCGAATATCTCGCCGAGGGCGCGTGGACCAAGCGGCTGCATGCGGGCTGGGCGGCGCAGTCCGGCATTCGGGCGGCGTTGTTGGCGCGGGCGGGATTTGTCGGTCCGCGCACCGTGTTCGAGGGCGTGCACGGTCTGTTTCATGGGTTTGCGCACACCACCCATGGCGACTACGAGGCGCTGACGGCCGATTTCGGTAGGCGCTGGGTGACGGATACGCTGGCGTTCAAGCCGTATCCGTGCGGGACGATGGCGCAGCCCTATATCGATTGTGCGAGACGGCTGGCTGCGCGCGGTATTCGGTCCGAGGACATCCGCGAGATCGTGTGCGAGGTGGCGGAGGGGACGGTGCACCGGCTGTGGGAGCCGCTGGCCGACAAACAACAGCCGCGGAACGGCTATGCCGCCAAATTCGCCACGCCGTATCTGCTGGCGACTGGTTTTGTCCGCGGTGGCGTCGGGCTTGGCGCGTTTACGCAAGAAGCTATCCGGGATTCCAGCGTGCTCGCGCTTGCCGCAAAAGTGAAGTACGTGATCGATCCCGAAAACCCCTATCCAAACAACTACACCGGCCATGTCAGGGCCGCCATGAACGACGGCAGCGTGGTCGAGGAGCGCCAGCCTTATCTACGCGGCGGCGCGCAGGAGCCGTTGACCCGGCAGGATGTGACCGACAAATTCGCGCTCAATGCGCAGCATGGCGGCTGGATGCGGGCGCAGAGCGATGCGACGCTGAAGCTGTTGGCGGGATTGTATCAGGGGAAGATTGATCTCAGCGCTTTACGAAGCTAGTTGCCGTCATGCCCCGCGAAGGCGGGGCCTCCAGTAATCGCCGGATTATCGGATCGTCGCAGGCATCAGTGTTTACTGGATCGTCCGCTTTCGCGGACGAGGACGATGGGAGAGAGGACGTGAGCGCCAACAACGAACTCAGCGGCAAGGTCGCAATCGTCACCGGTGCGGGACGCAATATCGGCCGCGCGATTGCGCTGGCGCTGGCGGACGGCGGTGCATCCATCGTGGTCAATGCACGCAGCAACCGTGCCGAAGCGGATGCCGTCGCACGCGAGATCGAGGCTGCAGGCGTCAGGGCTCTGGCCCATATCGCCGACGTGGCGGATGCCGCAGCAGTGCAGGCGATGGCGGATATGGCCGTGAAGCATTTCGGCCGAATCGATATCCTCGTCAACAATGCGGCCCTGCGGCGGGAAAAACCTTTCGCCGAGATGAGCTACCTCGAGTGGCGCGAAATCCTCGACGCCACGCTCGACGGCGCGTTTCATTGCGCAAAAGCCTGTCTTCCGGCCTTGCGAAAAAGCGGCGCGGGAACCATCGTCAACATTGGCGGCTTGAGCGCGCATACCGGAGCGAAGAACCGCGCCCATGTCGTGACGGCGAAAGCGGGAATTGTCGGATTCACCCGGGCGCTCGCGCACGACCTGGCCTCCGACGGCATCACCGTGAATTGCGTGGTTCCCGGCTTGATCGGCACGCCGCGCCCGAAAGACAGGCCGGAACCCGCGCATCACCGGAGCCATCAAACCATCACCGGCGAGCGCGGCAAGCCGGACGACGTCGCCGCAGCGGTGCGGTTCCTGTGCAGTCCCGGTGCGCGCTACATCACCGGGCAAGCCATCCACGCCAATGGCGGGGCTTATCTCGGCGCATAATGCATAGCACGCTCACGGATTTCGCTACGGAGCCGCGGATAAATGCACTCGGCTGTCGGGACGTTTGATGATACCTATCGGCGCATGAACCAACAGACAAAAATCGACATCCGGCATTCCACCTGTCCGCACGATTGCCCGTCGGCTTGCGCGCTCGATGTCGAGGTGATCGATGGTTCCACGATCGGCCGGGTCCGCGGCTCCAAGCTGCAGAGTTATACCGCTGGCGTGGTTTGCGCCAAGGTCGCCCGCTATGCCGAGCGCATTCATCACCCCGACCGGCTGATGCATCCGCTGCGCCGCACGGGTGCCAAGGGCTCCGGTCAATTCGCCCGGATCTCATGGGACGAGGCGCTCGACGAGATCGCCGATCGCTTCAACGCGGCCGAGGGCGAGTTCGGCGCTCAGTCGGTGTGGCCCTATTACTATGCCGGCACGATGGGGCTGGTGATGCGCGACGGCATCAACCGCCTTGCCCATGTGAAGAAATATTCGCGCTTCTACTCGACGATCTGCGCCAATGTCGCCCGCGTCGGGTTTGCCATCGGCACCGGCAAGATCGCCGGCGTCGATCCGCGCGAGATGGGCGTCTCCGACCTGATCGTGATCTGGGGCACCAATCCGGTGAATACCCAGGTCAATGTGATGAAGCATGCGAGACGCGCCCGGAAGGAACGCGGCGCGAAGATCGCGGCCGTCGATATCTACAACAACGACACCATGAAGCAGGCCGACATCAAGATCATCCTGCGGCCCGGTACCGACGGCGCCTTCGCCTGCGGCGTCATGCATGTCCTGTTCCGCGAAGGCTATGCGGACCGGGCCTATATGGAACGCTATACTGATTGCCCCAGTGAACTCGAGGCGCATCTTGCGACCCGCACCCCGGAGTGGGCGTCGTCGATTTGTGGTGTCCCGGTGGAAGAGATCGAAGTTTTTGCCCGGTTGGTCGGTCAGACAAAACGTTCGTTCTTCCGTCTCGGCTACGGTTTCACCCGTAGCCGCAATGGCGCGGCGCAGATGCACGCCGCGCTGTGCATTCCCGCCGTGACCGGCGCCTGGCAGTACGAAGGCGGTGGCGCGTTTTTCAACAATTACGCGATCTGGCGTTTCAACGAATCGCTGATCGAGGGTCACGATGCGATCGACCGTACCACCCGGGTGCTCGACCAATCGCAGATCGGGCGCATCCTGACCGGCGATGCGGAGGCGCTGAGAGGCGGACCGCCGGTCAAGGCGATGCTGATCCAGAACACCAATCCGATGGCGGTGGCGCCGGAGCAGGCGCTGGTGCGGCAAGGCTTTGCGCGCGAGGATCTGTTCGTGGCGGTGCATGAGCAGTTCATGACTGAGACGGCGCAAATGGCCGATATCGTTCTGCCGGCAACAATGTTCATGGAGCATGACGATCTTTATTACGGTGGCGGTCATCAGCACATTTCGGTCGGCGCCAAGCTGATCGATCCACCCGGCGAGTGCCGCTCCAACCATGAGGTGCTGCAGGGTCTCGGCCGTCGCCTCAACGCCGTGCACCCCGGATTCGAAATGTCGCCGCGCGAGTTGATCGACGCCACGCTCAAGAAGAGCGGCCACGGCGACATCGAGACGTTAGAGGCCGATCTGTGGCGCGACATTCAGCCGGATTTTCGCACATCGCACTATCTCGACGGCTTCGCGCACGCAGACAACAAGTTCCACTTCAAGGCCGACTGGGCGCATCCTCCCTGGGGCATCGCCGGGATGGGTCCTTGGGAGAAGATGCCGTCGCTGCCGGATCATTGGACCGTCATCGAGGAGGCCGACGAGGCGCATCCGTTCCGGCTTGCCACCAGCCCGTCGCGCAGCTTCCTCAATTCCAGTTTCAACGAGACGCCATCGTCGCTGGCGCGCGAGGGCGCGCCGACCGTGATGATGCACCCGGCCGATGCCGCGCAGCTTGGGATCGCCGATGGCGACGCCGTCACCTTGGGCAATACGCGGGGCGAGACCACGCTGACCGCCAAATTGTTCGATGGTCTGCGTCGCGGCGTACTGATCGCGGAATCGATTCATCCCAATAGGGCCCACATCGGCGGGCGGGGCATTAATACGCTCACCGGCGCCGAGGCCGTTGCGCCGGTCGGCGGCGCCGCATTCCATGACAACAAGGTCTGGGTGAAGAAGGCTGCGCCATCGGCTATTCCGAACACCTAAATCGTCCTTGCAGTTTGCCGCCATCCTGCCGTTAATGTCCGCGGACAGCTGATAAGGCGAGCAGGACAATGACTGACAACAACAGCGTGATACTTGAAAAGCGCGGGCAGGCGTTCTGGATCACGATCAACCGGCCGGAGAAGCGCAACGCCCTCAATGCCGACGTGATCGCCGGCATCGCGAGGGGTTATCGCGACGCGCATGACGACAAGGGCATCCGCGTGATCGTCTTGACCGGCACCGGCGACAAGGCGTTTTGCGCCGGCGCTGATCTGCAGAACAGCGGCGCGGCGTTCGCGATGGATCTCTCCAGGCCGAACGTCGACTACGCGGACCTGCTGCGACTGTCGCAGAACGCCACCAAACCTTCGATCGCGCGGGTGGGCGGCGTCTGCATGGCCGGCGGCATGGGGCTGTTGTGCATGACCGACATGGCGGTGGCGGCCGACCACGTGATGTTCGGATTGCCCGAAGTGAAGGTCGGCGTGTTCCCGATGCAGGTGATGAGCCTGTTGCAGTCGATCGCGCCGCGGCGCCTGATCAACGAGTGGGCGCTGACCGGCGAACCGTTCGACGCACGGACCGCGCACACGGCCGGACTTCTGAACTACGTAGTGCCGTCGGCTGACCTCGACGCCAAGGTTGACTGGCTCATCGGCCGCATCGTCGACAAGTCGCCGACCGCGATCCGGCGCGGCAAATACGCCATGCGCGCGATCGCCTCGATGTCGTTCGACGAAAGCATCGCCTATACCGAAAGCCAGATCGCACTTCTGGCGCTGACGGAGGACGCCAAGGAGGGCCTCAAGGCTTTCAGCGAAAAGCGCAAGCCGTCCTGGCCGGGGCGATAGCCCCCCAATGTCGTCCCCGCGAAAGCGGGGACCCATCACGCCGTGTCGCTTGTTTTGAGAGACGCTGCTCGACGACTTTTGCCCAACCGCTAACTCCGGTGGTTATGGGTCCCTGCTTTCGCAGGGACGACGATATGTTGATACAGCTACCCCGCGTTCGCCTTCAATCCGGCGGCCTCGATGCCGGCGATGGCGCAGGCCTCGTCATTGTCGGAGGTGTCGCCGCTGATTCCGACGGCGCCGAGCAGAACACCGCCGTCCTGGATCAGCACGCCGCCGGGCACCGGCACCATCCGGCCCTGCGCCAGCGTGTTCACCGCGCCGATGAAATAGGCCTGTTCCTGCGCGCGCTGGAACAGGGCGCGCGATCCCATGCCCATCGCCAGCGCGCCGTAAGCCTTGCCATGGGCGATCTCGCTGCGCAGGAGGCTGGTGCCGTCCTGCGCCGCCGAGATTTTGACGCAGCCACGGGCATCGAGCACCATCACCGCGAGCGGCTTCAGTTTCTTCTCGAGGCCCTTGGCAAGCGCGGCATCGAGAATCTTGCGGGCGACGTCGAGGGTCAGTTCAGCCATGGATGGGTTCCTTTGCGTGAGGGGAGGCAGCAGTTGGGTTGGATCGCGCGC
>WNFW01004187.1_pt1 | contig 10105 bp, 10 predicted proteins | sample 5400131 | NCBI WGS metagenome assembly WNFW01 (sample SAMN13153362, study PRJNA577476) | soil metagenome | isolation source: 20 cm soil or saprolite under grassland replicate 1 | place: USA:California | collected 2016-06-15
TTTCACCTACTACTTCCAAAGGCGGGTTTTCGCCGCGCCTTGGTTCGAAGTAAAGACCGAGTGTTTTGGCCAATGTAAGCTTCGAGATGCGATAATTATTTTGCGCGGTGATCAGTTGCGGAATCTGATTGTAAAGGGCCACTTCCGCCTGCAGAACGTTGAAGCGCGGGACGGTCCCCGCTTCAAACCGGTTCTGCTGATCCTTCAACTGGCTCTCCAGCAAATGCACCGATTGCTCCTGAACCTTGATGAGTTCTCGATTGACCACGATCTGGTAGAACTGCGTCTTCACCGTGGCGATGAGTTGGTCCAATGTATTGCGGAACGCGAAGTAGGCGCTGTCTCTCTGAAAAAACGTGCCCCGGATCTGATTGAAAGTCGTGCCATTGAAGATCAATTGCCTTCCGAGAACGGCGATGTTGTAGGACACATCGCTTGCCTCGGCAGCCGTGATGCCTGGTGTTGGCGACGGATCCGCCACCTGCGATCGCGGCGAGTCCACAACGGATGCTGCGCCAGTCGACGTCCCCGGCGTGGTCCCACCACCCGTCGTTGTACCGGTCGAGGTGTTTGTTCCGAATATGCGGGCGCCGCTCAGGTGTGGATCAATCCATTCAAATTCCGCGTTCGCGTTGACCTGTGGCAGGGCCTGCGCGCGGACCTGGATGATCACGCCTTTGGTGCGTTTGATTTCCTGCTCCGCGTTGAGGAGAGTCGGATTCTGTTGGAGCGCCATCAGAATCGCCTGATCGAGAGTAAAAGTCGGAACCCTCGTGGCGGAACTTGTTCCGCTACCCGCTCCAGTGCCTGCATCACTCGACCGGCTAAGAACGCCGAAGGCTATAAAAATCCCCAGGACAATAAAAAATTTTCTCATAGACGTTTGGCGATTAGATGCGCGGAAAACAGCGCGCGGATTTAACGCCCGCCACTTTATCGGAGTCTGATAACACTGTCGCCGGGTAAGTGATAATCATTTCGATTGGCAGTAATCGTAAATCTTACCGTAAATCTGCAGCCAGGCCTTTTGTTCGTCCGGCGTGAGGTGATCCAGAATTTTCACAAGATTGCCAACCATCTCCTCTCGAATCCGCCTGACCAGCGCTGAACCTTTCGCCGTAATGCAAACCATTACCTTGCGCCGGTCGTCTCGCGCAACCGAGCGCAGCACGTAGCCAAGATTTTCCAAGCGCGCCACCAAACCGCTCGCGGCCGCGGTGGTGTGCCCCATTTTCTGGGCGATGGCAGACATCGTGAGAACTTCTTTCCGATCGAGATAGGTGAGAAGGAAAAATTGCGGGAACGAAACGTTCCCCGGGGCTAGCTGCTTGGATAGGCGCAGCACAAAGCAGCGCTGCATTTCCAGAATGATGTGGGAAAGCCGTTCCGCATCCGCACGAATTTCATCCGCCGGACTTCGTGCAAACGCGGTGAGCACTCCCGTATTCAAGCCGAGTAAGCTAGAAATGCGCGCATTGCCTGTCAATCCCACGGACGAATGATTTGGCATTCGTAAAGCCGCTTTCTGCCAAAATCGATCAACTCAGTACTCCTACTTTGCGGAAAACGCTCGTTGCTAGTCCCAGGTTTGCACATCGACGATCGCATCGGCCTTCAACGACTCGCCCACGGCGACGCGCAACAGTGCATTTGACTGGCTCAAACCAAAAAGAGCGTGCGATTCCTGGCGCCCGATAGGCACGAACGTTCCATTGTCAATTCTGCCGCGTACGTAATGTGTACGATCGCCTTCATTCGCGAAGTCGACGCCCAGTCTTACCGGCATTTTCGGCAGATTGAGGTTGTTCGCGCCCATCATTTTCAAAATCGCTGGACGCACAAACTGTAGAAAAGTTACGAATGCCGACACGGGATTTCCGGGCAAACCGAACAGAGCGCATCCGCCGGCTTCACCGAAGAGAAATGGTTTCCCTGGCTTAATCGCCACACGCCATACGTCGATCCTGGCTCCGACCGAGCGTAGTGTTGCCTGAACCAGGTCGTGTTCTCCGACCGAGACGCCCCCCGTAATAACAAGAATATGACTTTTGATTCCGCGCCGGATCGCTTCGATCAATCGTTCGCGTTGATCGGGACAATGTTCGGCTAATGTCACAGACGCACCACACCGCTGCACCAGTGTCTGAAGCAGTATCGAATGACTGTCGTAGATTTGCCCTTGATTGAGCCTCTTCCCAGGCATCACGACCTCGTCACCAGTGGAAACAATCGCTGCCTTTACTTGGCCGCCGACTGTCACATCGGCGAAACCCTGCGACGCTAGGAGGGCAATCGTCGTCAAGCGAATGCGCTCGCCGCGCGCCAGAATTTTCTGACCTTCCGCTAAATCGCAACCGCGTCGCCGAATAAATTCGCCGGGATCGACGCCCACGGTCACCACGATCTCGTCGCCTTTGCGCGTCGTGTCTTCCTGCATCACAACCGCGTCAGCGCCTTTCGGTATCGGTGCTCCAGTAAAAATCCGGACAGCTTCGCCAGGAGAAATCCGGAGCCCGCGATCAATGCCAGCCGCCTGCTCTCCGACCACTTGCAATCGCGCGCCTTTTCCAGCAGAACTTGCCACGACGGCGTAGCCATCCATGGCGGAATTATCGAACATCGGCAGCGGCAGTCGCGCGACGACCTCACGTGCACTAAAACAATCCAGCGCTCTTGAAAGCGGAACAGCTCGTTCCCCTAACAAGTGAACGCTTTGCAAAACACGCCGGCGCGCTTCTTCTTCGCTGATCATGCTCATCATTTCAGTTAGCAATCGGCGATTGGCAACTGCGATGAAGTTGCCAACGGGCGACGAAATCGGTGTCCACGGATGCAAATTACGAATTGGAAATCCAAAATTGCCTGCGATATTCTCGCTCTGCTTTTGGTGAGGTGGCTGAGTGGTCGAAAGCAGCGCTTTGCTAAAGCGCCGTAGCCCAAAAGGCTACCGAGGGTTCGAATCCCTCCCTCACCGGTTACCTTTGAAACGCCGGACAGACAGCGCCAAAGTAAAAGTAAAACTAAAAGTATCCGCCTTGGGAACTTGTCCCATGCGGGTGAGTCAATGCGCGCATCTCCAGACAGCGGCCGCGATGGCTCCAAGGATATAGCCAAAAACGATGGGATGGTCGCAAAAGAACGACACAGCCCGTCGGGCGTACATCGAACTGCTGCGCGAGCGCGTAAGCGCGCTCGATTCGCTGCAGCCTGATCGACGAAAATCCGTTTTGTACGCCGAGCTCATTGCTGCGGACTATCTATCGGGCGTGACGCAAACAGATCAAAATGGATTTCCCAGCGGGAATGTCATTCAAGGAATTACTGTTAAAGGTCGCTTGTTTCTGCAGGAGCTTGAAGAACGCGAGCGCCAACGATCTTGGCTAGGCCGAGCGAAAAAACTGGGGCTGATCGTGTTTGGATTTCTCATGGGTATCATTTCGCAGGTTCTCCCAGATCTTATCAAAGCACTCCTGGTTCACAAACCATGACCGTCTAAAGACTAACCAACGTTTCGGATTCGAGCCCCGTAGACTCCGCTCCTACAATTCCGGCGAGAGTTGCATTTTTAGGCAATTTCGAGACAACTACAGCCGGTTAGGAGCCCGAGTTGATTGATTCGTATCGAGCGGATCCGCTGAACCGACAACGCACGCGAAATCGATGTGAAGCCGTGCAAATCGATTTCGGATTTGTGCTCTCCCGTAAACTCGGCGGAAGATTCCGGCAGCTAGAATTTCCCTGGCTGCATCGCTGGCCGCCGCGAACGAAGCGCAAGAACTTTGCCGAGTTTAAGCGATTCGCGGCGGCGTTGCGTGGCGCAGGTACTCAGTTGAGGGAATAATCGCCGCCGTAGCCCAATCGCCAATTCGGAATGTCTTCGGAAGAGTCCATCCTGTCTGTCGGTTTAACGCCCCCCCGTTGATGAGACGGCGGTTTCAGTTGGCGACGCCGTTTCCGGCCGGCGCAACAGCGAGTCTATCAGACCGCGCTGCTCTGACGAGAAAAAATTAGTCAGCGATCAGCTCTCGCGCTTCGTCTTCCAAGTCGCGCGCGTCTTCGCTCTCGTGCGTCGAGGGCGAATCGCAATTTTGCTACAATTTCGCAACAACTTTCCGTTAAGCGGAACGGCTACCGAAGTGGAACTTCGTGGAGGAAAACACGTAGAAAGATAATGGCTATGGAGCTTAGGTTTGCATGTTCAACTTGTGGGCAACACCTCTCCGCAACGCGCGCCCAAATTGGCATGACTGCACCGTGCCCAAATTGCAATGCCATGGTCACGGTTCCGATTCAATCTACCTTGCCTCCAAAAGTCGCGGTTTTGCCGCAGGCTCAGGAGCAACGCCGCAAAACGACTCCATTGATCCACAAGCGCACGAAGTCTCGGATGACGAGGAAATTGGGCGCGATCATCGTAATCGGCGCGGTTGCTGTGGGCGCGTGGTTCGTCTACGACTCGTATAAACCTGAACTGTTCGCGAAAGTTCTTGTCTATCCGAAAGTCCTCAGGATCACAAACGGTAACGACACTGGTTGGAATAGCCCCAGAATCATTTTGAATGACGGGTTTGCTGGTCCCATTCTTGATGTAGCGGGTGTCTGGCCTCCGAAGGAGACTCGAGAGATCCCGCTCGCTGATTTCCGCGGTCGGTTCAATCACCAGTTCTTCAACCCCGACTTCGAAAGGGTGCGCGAGATCACCATTCAGGCTCACGGCTTTCGGCTTGGAATTTATAGAACACACTAGCCGATCGGACAGGTAGAGCCCCCAATGGCATCGCTGCCTAATGAGTGTTTTCACTTGTTCTGATTTGATCTGACGCGCATTTCAATAGGTAAAATGCGCGCGCTCGTGTTCTGACATAATCTCTCGTAACCTCACGAAAACGTCATTGCCATACAAAGCAGCCGGACAAGCGTACGGGAACAATTCACAATAAATTCACTCAAGTTTTCGCTCGCGCGATGGGTCTGATTTTTGGTAGTAAATGGCTGAAACGTCCCCAATACTCGCTATGCTTCTTAGGTTCGCATGTCCAAGCTGCGGTCAACACGTCTCCGCGACACGCGCCCAAATCGGCATAACAGGTCGGTGCCCAAACTGCAATGTGGCGATCGCCGTTCCGAAGACCTCTACGTTACCTACACCAGCACCATGGCCGCTTGTTAGATTCGCATGTCCAAGCTGCCGTCAACACATCTCTGCGACACACTCCCAAATCGGCGTAACAGCTCCGTGCCCAAATTGCAATGCGGCGGTCACCGTTCCGAAGACCTCTACGTTACCTCCCCCACCACCAGCGCTACTAAAGACAAAATTCCGGAAAAAAAAACGTTACGAGACCACTGTGATTTTGATCGACGATTGTGCGGTGCCGACCACGAGCAGGAAACTAAAAAATTGGACAGACGATCTCACCGACGCGCGGAATTGGCTGATTCGTCAGTTAGGCACGTTCCCTGGGGACCGGTATTTCGCGGCTATTTTCGATCACAAGGAAAAGAGATCCGTGTTTAAGGAGAAAGCGCCGTGAAAGTGGGGCCGTCTGGATTCTGTATACCTGTCTCAAATGGGTGCACGGTGCTCAGACGCGAAGGCCGTTTTCAAAAAGTTCCCCAACCCTTCCGGCTTCCCATGTCGCGGCGAGGTTTAACCCGGGTCCTTCCTGAGGCCCGCGCAAAAGTTCATGGTTCCTTCAGGATGTTAATTCGCGCAGCAGCGCTCCGGCCTGCTGGACGCTTTCGATATAAATTTTTGTTTTTTGGAAATCTCGGTGTTGGCCGTGTAGACCGAGCGATGCCGCAGCTTTGCGGGCTATTGCGATTTTCTTAATGAATTTTTGGATGACCCTTGACTGAAGCGGCGGGAGATCAAGCACCGTTGGCCCGGTGAGCGGTTTTGGCTCCGTTCGCTTGATTGCGCAGACGAAGTCTTCGCCAGCGTACACGCGGACTTCGCTCCGGCCGTAATCCTGCGCCAATTCGCCACACGCTAGTTTCCCATAGGGGGAATTTAGAAAAGCCTCGTACAACTCGGCGGCTAATAACGTCAATAACCAATGATAACAATTTCATAGGTAATCCGGCATCGAATAACCGGCGCGGTCTATCCGAGGGTTCGAATCCCTCCCTCACCGGTTCCTTCGTAAAACGGCATTGATGGCCGCTCGGCATAATAGCTCGGCATAACAAGTGCAGGCAAATTCGCCTATTCCGCCAACGTCCATTTCGCGCGAAACGAACGCGAAAAAGGGATTTTGACCAGTGCATTTTTGTCCTCGCTTCTCGCGCCACTCCCTGTTGGAATGCGCCGGCGTGAATACGATCCCCGCTGCGCTCACCTTGATCACTTTCACGGCAAGAGCGACTGACTTGATCCCTTAGATTGCGATGCCTGCCGGTAGTGGCTACGCGATAGACTCCAAGGGCAATCGCTGTCCGAACCCGCTGTGCGTACATGTCGCAGTTTTTGCTCCTCGCCCGCAATATCCTTATCAGTTACGGTCGAGCATTGGCGATACTGCCGGTTGGACGCGCTACAAGGGAGACGGCCTGTATAGGCTCGACATCCATCTGGACACAGGTCGAGTGAGCCAAGTGACAATTATCAAATCGGCAGGGTCAAATGTTCTCGACGCTGCCAACACAAGCACGTTCAAGCTATGGGTTTCCAAAACCCCACAAGTGGAAAGAAATCACCATCCCAATCACTGTGCGAACAAAGGCGGTAGGAGTAATAAACAGGGCGGGGAGATGACAAGATTCGTTGAAGCCTTGACGCGGATACACGTTTACGAAGTCCGACTGCGCAAAGATAAACGCGGCTTTGATCTCATATGCGATGCGCGGGTATTAGCGTTGAAACTTCTGCTTCTTCTCGACTTGGTTCTGTCGGGGATTTCATTCGCATCGGCGCAGCCCGCGCCTTCGTCGCCAGCCCCGCATCAGAGCGGGAAACCGAAAGCGTTAGCGGTCTATGCACCGAGCCCCAATTACCCCAAAGACGCACAAGGCAGGCGTCCTACGGGCAGCGGCATCGTGGTGATGGAAGTAGATAACAAGACTGGTTTGGTTAAGTCGGCCAGAATGGAAAAAGCACGGGCAATAAACTTTTGGATGACGCTGCTCTTCAAGCCTTCAGTCAATGGCGATTTAAGCCCGGCAGTATTTCGCGAATCCATTGCCCCATAACGTTTTGGCGTAACGGTAGTGGAATCCGTCACCGGATGGCTGGCGCAGTTATCTCAGACTGAGTGCCTGGCCCACAATCCACATGAATGCGCATATGTACGAAATCCGCCCGCGCAAAGACGGGCAGTAAACTTTAAGCTGCCAGCATGATCGAAACGCACGAGCACGCTAGCGACTTCAAAGAGTGGTGACGTTCTTTTGCCATGATTGTAGGCGCTGCATTTTCGCCTCTCCAGTTCCACAACTTAACTGAAGCCGTGATCGAAATTTATTACAACGCAGTTGTCGAAGGAATCACGGCTGGCGTCGTCGCTTCCGCGCTCTTGACGGCATTTAGTGTCTCTCGTGATTCGTGAATTTGATAAAAAGCTCGCCGGTTATTGATTTGCGGCGCACCGAATCGCGTTTTCCCTGCCTTCTTACTGTCCGTACGGATTGCTCCACGACCGAACGGGGATAGAGGTCTCTCGCACGCAGGCGTTAATGTCCACGGCGGCGGCTGGTACGGCAGAGATTTTACCTGAGTTGAGATCCAGACTAGGAGACACCGCCGCCGATTTCGTCCCACACGATTAAAACGATATCGAGGACAAATGCCACAAAGAAAAGCGGCGGGCGACATCAAAACCAGCTCTAGCGATTCTGTGCAGAAAAACATGCATTCGGCCCGAGCAATAATGAAACGATTTTCACCATTTTATGCGCTCGGCGCCATCTTCATGGCATTTAGCGGCTGTAGCACTGTCACGGATCTCATCACGTCAAAAATACCGGAAAGTCACGCCGGTAAGCCAGCGATCATCGTGAGCTTGCGGGAGCAGGAAGCGTATCTCTACCGGGGAGGTTATAGAACTGCGTCGTCCCGCGTATCAAGTGGTCGCGAAGGTTACCGCACTCCGATTGGTCGCTTTCACGTTATCCGCAAAGACGCAGATCATCGCTCCAGTCTCTATGGTGACTACATTGATGACTCGGGCCGGATCGTGAAAGCCAACGTCGATAGCAGGCGTGACCGCCAACCGCCGCATTCGCACTTCGTAGGCACGCCGATGCCCTACTTTCTCGAATTCTCGCCAGGCTACGGATTGCACCAGGGCTACCTGCCAGGGGTGCCCGCATCACATGGATGCATCAGGATGCCCTATTGGAAAGCGCGCCAGTTTTATGACGCCGCTCACATAGGGACACCAGTGGTCGTAAAACTTTAGTGAAAAACGCGCCGCGCTGGCGGCCGTTGTCGGCTGTTAGACGCCAGTGTCTGGCATATCAAGCAAGATAGGCGTTCGTTTGAACGACCAATTTAATCCAAGCTTGAAAGCGGACGGCTTACCTCGACAGGAATCGTCGCGCCAAACCAAGCGCGCCGAGGGCCGCCCGAGCAACATTATTGTCGCGCTGCCAAATGATGGCGCATCGGGATTAGATCGACCCACCGCGATGATCGTTACCCGGTCTGGCTTCATGAGCGTGTGCGGAATCATTCGCAGTGCTCGTCGAATATGGCGCATACCCCATTGCGATAAAAGCGAGCGCGAAATCCGAGTTCTTTCGCAAAGCGGGCGATCTTTGCTTAGCGTTCCCTCACGTTTAGCCGGCAGAGAGGCTGCAATTCGTGTTTGTAAATAGCGCAGTGCTTGTGTGCGCCAAGGTTCAATTCACTTTGATTTGACGCGCGAGCGTTTTCGTATCCCGCTCTCTGTTATTGTTCTCAAATCGAGGCCGTGGTAATTCACTTTCGGTTCTTCCTCCCGCGCCGGTTTCTTTAATTGGATGCTGGACGTTTGGCGTTGGGATTTGTTAAGTCGGCGATAGAATAATGGCCATGAACTGGGAGATGATCAGTGCGGTGGGGCAAATGCTTGGCGCTGTTGGAGTCATTATTTCGATCGTTTATCTTGCCGCCCAGATCCGCAATCAAAACAAGGAAAGCCAGCGCGCAGCGATGAACGTCTTAACGACGCACTGGAGCGATTTGAACAGAAGCCTTGTCGAGAATCCCGACTTGGCCGCGCTTTGGATTCGTGCTTTGCAATCGTTCGACGAGTTGGATGGTACGTCGAAGCTACGATTTGGCGCGCACCTGGGGCGTTTTTTACGATTTGCCGACAATCTCTATCTTGCCGTCTTAGATGGAACGCTCGACAAAAGATTATGGCGTGGATATGAGCGCACACTCGCCGACACCGTCGCGTATCCAGGATTCCAAACTTGGTGGGCTACACGAAAACATTGGCACACGGACGACTTCTGCGCGCTAATTGACCGACACATTCAAACCGCGAAACCAAAAATCTACAACGGCTACACCCAAACTTAAGCGACACACCTCGTATGCGCACCGAATCACCTCAGATTCAAAATTTCATCGACGGCCAATTCACAGAGCCAACCGGCGGGAAGTACCTCGACAATATCGAGCCGGCGACCGGAAAACCATATTCGCATGTCGCCGATAGCGACGCACGCGACGTAGACGCCGCTGCGGCGGCCGCAGAAAAGGCGTTTGTTGATTGGTCTAAAAAACCCGCAGTGGAGCGATCGAAACTTCTGCTGCGTGTCGCGGACTTGATCGAACGCGATCTGGAAAAGCTCGCGCGCGCCGAGTCGGTCGACACGGGCAAGCCGCTCTCACTTGCGCGCACCCTGGATATTCCGCGCGCCGCCAGTAATTTCCGCTTCTTTGCTACGGCGATTTTGCACACGGAATCCGAAGCGCATATCACGGACAACGTCGCCTTCAATTATACGCTGCGACAGCCACGCGGCATCGCTGGGCTCATATCGCCGTGGAATCTTCCTCTTTATTTGTTGAGCTGGAAAATAGCGCCGGCCATCGCGGTCGGAAATACGGCCATCGCGAAGCCCAGTGAGCTTACGCCCATGACGGCTTACATGCTTTGCGAGATCGTACGTG
>WNFW01004771.1_pt1 | contig 10101 bp, 9 predicted proteins | sample 5400131 | NCBI WGS metagenome assembly WNFW01 (sample SAMN13153362, study PRJNA577476) | soil metagenome | isolation source: 20 cm soil or saprolite under grassland replicate 1 | place: USA:California | collected 2016-06-15
CCGTTTTCGTGTGCGTATTGCAGCGCGTCGCCCACCTCGGCGGCAATACGGACGGCCTCGTCGATCGCGAGTGGTCCGTGCCGGCTGAGCCGCTGCCGCAGCGATTCGCCTTCCACGTACTCCATCACGTAGAACAGCAGGCCGTCGGCCTCGTCCGCTTCGAACAGGGGCACGATGTGGGGATGGGAGAGCTGGGCGGCGAGGAGGACCTCTCGCTGGAACCGGTCACTCCCGAGGTAGGCGCGCGTGGCGGGCGCCAGCAGCTTGATCGCCACGCCGCGCCCGAGCTTCACGTCGGTGCCGAGGTACACCGTCGCCATGCCACCCCGGCCCAGCTCGCGCACCAGGGTGTAGCGGCCCGCGAGGGCACGAGCCAGGCGATCGAACAGCGGGTCGGCGGGCATGGCCGAGTGTAAGTGGCTACCAGAATGCCGCTTGGGTCACCCGGCCGCAACCTCGCGCCCCAGATCAGCTCAGTGCAGCGGCGCCACCGGTAAACGCTGCTTGCAGCAGCCCCCACACGCGTTACTCCAGCTCTCGGCAAAGAAGGGGTCGCCGTGAGGTGTCTCTGTGCTGACCACGTGGAACCGGGCGAGCGCTTGCTTGTAGTGATAGTCCCCGTGGTGCTCCAGTTCGAGCGAATCTGGCAGGTCATGGTATGGGGGTTTCCCGTGCTCCGGAATAAGGACGGAGCGCCAGTGACCGGTCCCGATGCTCCCACCACCACGTCCACCAAGGGCCCAGCCCCAAGGACGGAATTGTGTCGTCGGTGCGTATGCGGGCGATGATCCGTCCCTCTGCCGCCTCCTGCGCCGTGAGCCGGAACGACCGACGCTCCGGCTCGATTCGCGCACGGCGGGCGGCCTTTCCCCCGATCACACCTTGTCTGAAATCGACCAGGGCTGAGTCTGCCCCGAGTACGGAGTCAAACTCCAGCTTGCCCCGGACAAAGGCACCGATTGTTTCGACTGAGGTACTTTGGACAGTCGCCGCCTTGAAGGTGTCCGGCGCCGGCGTGGGGCATCCGATCGCTAGTGCAACCGTCACGCCGCTTGCCACCGCCCCGAACACCGTGGATGTGCGTTCCGGCATAATACCTCCTGGCTAGGGCTCCCTGTGCGCTGCCACGATCCGTAGCATTCGGTCCACCGTCGGTCGCAAGGCGGGCTCGGCGCCGGCCCAGAGGGTCGCAACTGCGCTCGCCCAGCGGCGCGCCGTCCTCCAGTCCCCTCGCGCGGCCGCCAGCTCCGCGCGGAGCGCCATGTTACGGACGAGGCACCCCGCCAGCGGCATGTACTGGAGGGTCGCCGTATGCAGCGCGACGAGGCTGTCAAGCGGTGCGGAGAGCGTGCGCTCCGCAGTGGCCGTGTCGCCAAGCGCGAGGAGCAGGCGCGTGTTCATGTAGACCCCGTCGGGCGTGGACTCCCCGGAGGAGAGACGGCCGCCGTGCGCGCGCTCCAATGAATCGAGCGACGTCCGCACGGAGGCCGTGTCGCCATGCGCGAGGCGCGACTGGAGTACCATTTCCAGGCGTGGACCCGGGGGCCTGGTCCGGTGGGCCGGGCGCAGCCCCAGCGCGTCGAACACCAGCTCGGCAGAGACGTCCAGCAACGCGCTCTGCATCAAGGCACGACGTGCAGCCGGAACGCCGGCCATGCGCTCGTCGAGGCGCCGCTCGAGCGCCACTATACTGTCACTCGGACCGCCGGCAGCGGCATACGCCAGCAGTGCAAGTCCGGCTTGAGCTGTGCCCAGCGGGATTGCCACCGGCTAGTTGTCGGCGCTCGACGGCAACCAGGCAGTGTCCTCCGTCGCAAAGAAGTGCCGAGCGAGACTCGGCCTGCCGAGCAGCACGGCCACGCCCGCGACCCCGGCCGTCGCCCTCGGAGCCACGCGCAGCAGCGAGTCTCCCAGCCGGCGCGCACCGGCGAAATCGCCGACTTTGATCAGCACCCGTACGCGGTCTGCGGCATCGCGAGCACGCTGCCCGGCGTGCCGCTCGAGGCGTTGCGCCTCGCCGAACTCCACGATCGCGGAGCGTGGCTCACCAACCTCGAGGGTCCCGACCGACTCGAGGGCTCTTGCGAGGGTACGATGAGCCACGGGCTCGTCGGGAAAGGCGTCGGCGAAAGAGATCGACACCTCCATCAGGATGCGGCGGTTTCGAGCGACCGCGGCGAGATGAGATGGTGGCTCGAGACCTTCCCGCCCCGCACCCGCAAGCGCTCCCGGTATGGCGTAGGACGCCAACGTATCCGCCTCCAGCTCGGGGTAGGCCACGTAGCCCGAGCCGTCCATAACCCCCTGGCGCGTGTACCAGCGCTCGGCGAATAACAAACGCGGAAGGCGCTCGATTGCACGCCGCTCGGATGTCAGGTTGAACGCCGGCGCTAGCACTAGCGCGCGGCGATAGGCCTGGACGGCGGTCTCGTAGCCGCCCCGGAATGTGAAGCGGGCAGTGTCGGAGGGATGCCGAATCACGACTCGGTCGAGCGCATTGCACTCGGCGAGACCATACCATCCTGCGAATGAACTGGAGTCGGCTGCCAGGATCTCACGGTACCGCTGGCAGGCATCGGGCCAACGGTGCGCGAACATGGGCTCTTGAGCGAGGAGCAGGGCGGCGTCCGCCCCGCTGAGCCGGTCGAGGAGCCTTCCAGCTCGACGGGCGATTGCAGCGCGGTCGCGGGCCGCCTCAGGCGTGGTATCGTCGGACCACACAAGAGCCTGTCCCAACCACAGGTATGCCTGGGCGAAGTCCGAGTCTGCGGCAACGGCGCCGCGGAAGTGGCTGGCTGCGCCCGCCAAATCCCATTCGCGAATTTGTCGTTGGCCGAGCGCGTAGGCGCGCAGCGCGCGGAGCGAGCGGGTCTGCTCGGCACCCGCGCCGCGCACGTCCCCCGGGTCCGCGCCCAACAACGAATCCGCCAGCGCGTTGAACGCGGCTCCGATCGCGCCGTTCGCCGCCACGCGCGTCGTGATCTCGCGCATCGGCACACCACCGTGCGCGACGTCGTACAGGCCCGCCGTCAGCCGGAGCGTGTCGCCGAAGCTCCACAGCTGCCCCATCACCAGCTTCCCCGCCCCGAGCCGGAGGGCGATGGCGATCGCCGTGTCGAACGGGATGCGGAAGGGGACCCGCTCACCGCGGCGGGCCAGTGCGTCGTACAGGCGAGTCTTGTCGGCGAGCCGGATTTCGGACCAGCGGGCAAAGGCCTCGGCCAAGAGCTCCGCGCAGTCGGCACCGTCGAGCACGGCCTGTGCGCTCCCCTCACGATGCGCGAACGGGAGGATCGCGTAGCGGGCGGTGTCGAGCGGCACGCGCGCCCTCCCACAGGGGGGCGGGGAGCCGTCGGGGCACTGCCCGGACATGAGCGCGGGGACGCCGAGCATGAGCGCCAGAACGGCCGGCAAGACCCGCGCGCGCGTCCTCACGTAGCCTCCGCGGTGAACGGCAACAGCGCCTCCCGCATCTCCAGCGCGCGCTGCCACCGCTCGGCGCGCGACTTGGCGAGCGCCCGACCGATCAGGGCGGCGAGCTCGCTGGGCACGTCGCGCCGCAAGCCGCGCAAATCCGGCGGCGCGTGGTGCTGGTGCATGTCGAGCACGGCCGCCGCGCTGGGGGAAGAGAACGGGGGTCGGCCCGCCAGGCACTCGAACAGGACCACGCCCAGAGAGTAGAGGTCCGTGCGGCCGTCCACGTCGGGTGCTCCCTGCGCCTGCTCCGGACTCATGTACTCCTCGGTACCGACCACGAACCCGCTGCGGGTCACGCGGTCATCGCCCGAGCTCGCGATCGCGCGAGCGATACCCAGGTCGACCAGGACGGCGCCTTGAGGAGGGGGCGCGAGCAGGATGTTGTCCGGCTTGATGTCCCGATGCGCGATCCCGTGCGCGTGGGCGTGCTCCAGCGCGTCGAGCACGTCCACCGCGATCCCGACGACACGCGGGATCGGGAGGCGCGTCTCTCGGCGCAAGGTCTGGCGGAGCGTGTCGCCCGGGAGGTACGGCATGACGTACCAGAGGAGGTAGTCCGCTTCGCCGCTGTCTATCATCCGAGCGATGTGCGGGTGATTGAGCTGAGACGCGAAGCGGATTTCGCGCAGAAAGCGGTCGGCGGCAACCGAGACGGCCAGCTCGGGGTGCAGCACTTTGATGGCCACCTCGGCACCGCTCGAGTCCCGTGCGGCGAAAATGGACGCATTGCCGCCTCGACCCACCGCCGCAAGCACGGTGTAGCGGTCCCCTAGAGCCCTGCGGACCCGCTCGATCAGGTCGCGTCCCGGCATGGCGTACCGTCCCTCGGCGGGGCCGGGGGCGGGCGCGCTCCGAAACAGGGGCGACCGCCGCACCCGACGCCCGCGGCTAACAATAGGGGCTGGGGCGGCGCACGCTAGATTGGCTCGGATGACGAGCCTGGAAGCGGTGCACGGAGATATCACGCGACAGGCGGTGGATGCGATCGTCAACGCCGCCAACACCACCCTATTGGGTGGGGGCGGCGTCGATGGCGCGATCCACCGTGCGGCGGGCATGGAGCTGTTGGAGGCGTGCCGCCGGATCGGGGGTTGCCCGACAGGGGAGGCGCGAATCACCGCAGGCTACCGACTCCCGGCGAAGCACGTCATCCACACCGTCGGTCCCGTATGGGGCGGGGGGAGGCGCCGGGAGCCCGAGCTGCTGCGCGGCTGCTACGTGAACTCCCTCAGGCTCGCCGGCGAGCACGGCCTGAGATCGGTCGCCTTCCCGTCCATCAGCACGGGAGCCTACTGTTATCCCGTCGAGCAGGCGGCGCGCATCGCGGTGAACACGGTGCGCGAAGAGTTGCGGGGGCCGACGTCGCTCGAGCTCGTACGGTTCGTATGCTTCAGCGCGGCGGACCTGGAAGTGTATCGGCAGCTCCTAGACGACTGAGCCCAGCTCGGGCCGCCGCTACATACGGTGTGAGGTCGGCACTCGCCCCGCCCGCCCCCTGCCCCACCACCATCACAAACCGATACGTCGTGATCGCCGTGACGCGGTCCCCCGCGCGCTCGGCGTCGTTGGCCCGCTTGAGCAGCTTGTCCAGCGTCGCCGGCTCGCGATAGATCAGCGCCGGATCGTGCCGCACCTGGGATGCGAACTGGAAGAACCACAGGGCGCCTCCCGCGGCGAGCACCAGGGCGGCGGCCACGAGCAGGAGCGCCACGCGCCGCGCGCGCCACGCCGCCGCCGGCACCGCGTCAGCCGGCATCGGCCAGCCGGGCGAGGGCTCCCGCCGTCGCTTCCGTGACCAGCGCCATGAACGCGTAGTCGAGCGTCGTGCCCGTGTCGGTCGCACGGTGGTAATGCGGATTGCGGAGGAACGCCGTGTCCGTCAACATGAGCGACGGGTAACGGGCGTCCCAGAAGGACGCATTGTCGGAGAGACGCGTGAGCGGGAGCAGCCATCCGCGCAGCCGCGTGGTGTAGGGAACGAGGGGCAGCTCCGGCGCAGCGGCCCGCGCCCCGGCCAGGAACCCTTCGAGCAGCTCGCGCGAGCGCGTATCCCCCACCGCCGCGAGGAAGTCGCCGGTCCCCGGTACGTCGATCCCGAGAAACGGGGGAACGATCTGCGTACCGGGCCTCGCGTCGCGGTAGCCGACCATCTCGAGGATCAACGCGCCCACGAGCGCCTCGCGCCGCGCCCGCTTCTCCCGCGCCAGGGCGTGGCTCCCTATCCGGTAGCGGCCGGTCACCGTTTGCAACTCCTCCAGGTCGAACCCCACGAACTCGACGCGGGCACGCGGCGTCCGTGAGGCGAAGTGGCGGGCGCACTCGAGGAGCGCGGCGACGCCGCTGGCGTTGTCGTCCGCGCCGGGCGTGTGAGCGGTCGAATCGAAATGCGCCCCGAGCAGGAGCCCCGGCCGTCGCGGGTCGCTCCCGGGCAAATGAGCCACGACGTTGTGGTGGGTACGTCCCCGGAAAGAGAACGGCGCGAGGTCGACGCCGAGGCCGAGGGCGCGCAGCTCGTTCGCGACGTAGTCGCGCGCGGCCCGGTGGCGCTCGGGCGCGGCGCTCGGGTGGCGGATGCCTTCGAGTGCGGCGACGTGACGCCGCAGCCGTTCCCCGAGGCCGGCGCGTTGACCGACGGTTGAGGCGGCGTGGGGCCCGCGCGCGGGGTCCGGGCCCGGCGCCGGCGCGGCTTGAGCGGGGGTTGATGGGTCCACGCTAGCGTGCCTCCTGCATGGTGACCGTCTGCACCGTCCTGCCTCCGCCCGAGCGCCCCCGCCTCGATGCCGCGGGCGACGGCTGCTTTACGACGCTTCACACCAGCTCGTTCCGGGACGCGCTGCGGGCGGCCCGGCGCAAGCGGGTGGACGCGCTCGTCCTTTCGGTCCACGCCTGCCGCGGCGACGAGCTCCCCGCGGTCGCCCGCTTCGTGCGCGAGTTTCCCGCCATCCCCGCCGTCGCTCTCGTGTCGCGCCACGACCGCAGCGCCACCGAGACGCTGCTCAAGCTCGGCGCCACCGGCGTCCGCTCGGCGGTGGACTGCACGGAGGCCGCGGGGTGGCGCCGGCTACGGGACCTGGTCGGGCATCCGGCATCGCCGGTCGCGGGCCGGATTCTCGCGCGCGTCATCCCCGCACTCGAGGAGGGGACGGGAGACGTGCGCGCCTTCTTCGAGGCGGTCGCCCGACTCGCCCCGGTGCTCTCCACGGTGCGGCGGCTGGCGCGGCATCTCCGGATTTGCTCGAGCACACTCATGTCCCGCTTCTATCGGGCTGGCCTGCCGTCGCCGAAGACCTACCTCGCGGGCATGCGGCTCGTGCACGCGGCCTACCTGTTCTCCAACCCTGGGCTTTCGGTCTCCGATGTGGCGTACCGTCTCGACTATTCGTCCCCGCAGAGCTTCGGGCGCCATTTGAAGGCGATGCTGGGTATCACCGCGGGTGAGTTTCGACGCCGCTTCCCCTTCGAGGTGTCGCTCCAGCGCTACGTGGACCTCCTGATCACCCCGTACCGGGAAACCCTGCGCGCGTTCTGCCCACTCAACGCGGGATTGTGGGACCAAGGACCGAACGTGACTCGCGTTTCCCGGGCGGGGTGATCAGTCCGCCGCGGCGCGGGTGACGGGCGGCTCTCCGGTCGGCGGCTCGCGCTTCAGCACGGAGAAGCGCGCGATGCTCCCGCGTAACCGTTCGGCCAGCTGCGCGAGCTGCTGTGAGGTGGCGGTCAGATCGCCCATCGACGTGATCTCGGCCTGCATGGCGCCCGCGGCGCCGTCGGCCCGTGCCGACGAGGCGCTCGAGATGGCCGCCACCTGCTCGAGCGACTGCGCCAGCTCCGCCAGCCGCTGCGCCTGGCCGCGGGACACCTCGGCCGTCGCGTTCACCAGGTCGCCCACCAACTCGATCCCCTGATGCAGCTCTTGCAGGGCTGCGTCGGCCTCCGCGGCCACCGCGCCGATGTCGCGCACCTTCGTCTCACCCGACTGCATCGCGCGCCCCGCGGCGTCGATGCCCGCGCGCAGATCCGAGACCAGCTCTGCCACCTCGCGCGCCGATTTCCCCGCCTCTGCCGCTAGCGCCCGCACCTCGTCCGCGACCACCGCGAAGCCCTCGCCGTGCTCCTCCGCCCGCGCCGCCTCGATCGCGGCGTTGAGCGCGAGCAGGTGCGTCTGCCGCGCAATGCGTGCGATCGTCTGGGCGAACACCCCGATACGCTCCGACATCCCCGACAACCCGGCCACCGTCGCGGCCGTGGTTCGGACCTCCTCGCCCACCGCGCGCAGCGTCTGGCTCGCACGCGCCACTCGCTCCCGGCCCCGCTCCGCCGCGGCGACCAGACGCCCCGCGTCGGCCTGCATCAGCTCGGCGCGCACGCGCAGCGCTTCCGCCTGGTCGGCCGCCTTGGCGCTCTCGCCACGCGCCCCCTCCGCCATCTCGCGCTGCTGCCCGAGATCCGTCGCGAGCCGTTGGGTGGTATGCGTGACGGTCTCCGAGGTGGCATGCAGCTCCTCGGCCGAGGCGGCGAGCTGCTCCGCCAGCGCCGCCACTTCGTCGGCCTCGCGCTGCACCGTCGAGATCGTGCCGCCGATCTCCTCGATCATCCGATTGAAGCTCCGTTCCAGGAACCCGAGCTCGTCGGACTCGCCCGCCGGAGCGCGCACGGCCAGGTAGCCCCGCTCGGCCTCGCCCATCACGCTGCGGGCGTGGCGAATCCGCGCGATCAGCGTCGCCGGAATCCGCTTGAGCGCCATGGCCACCAGGATGAACACCAGCGTGTCGAGCCCCGCGTTCGTCAGGCTCGCCCCCGGCTCGTACAGCACGTTGTGCAGGAAGCTCGAGCCCAGGTAGGCGATCGCGGCGGTAAGCACCAGGAAGTTGCCCACCGTGTGGCCCTGGTCGAAGGCGTACGGCAGGACCGCGATGAAGAACGCGGCCACGAAGCCGCCGCGCCCGAACCACACGACTAGGACTGCCACGAGCAGGACGTCGAAGAGGGACAACGCGTACACCAGCCACCAGCGGTACCAGCCGCGCTCGTGGATGAGGCCCAGGAGCTCGTTCACGAACGCCGCCCCGCCCGCCACCAGGACCATCGTCGTAGGGCGCGTCTTCACGGCGCCGATTCCCCACCCCACCAGCCCCAGGGCGAATCCGAACGCCACCATCACGCGCCGCAGCCGATGCGTGCGCGAGATCGTTTCCAGGTCCTTGAGCCGCTGCTCGAGGCCGGTGGCATCGTCCTTCCAGCCTCGCACTAGCGAGGCGAGGGACGGCCGTGATGCTCCTGTCGGAAGTGTGCTCACCCGGGGCTGATCATACACTTCAGGTGATCAAGGCGGCAATCTCCCGTTACCGCAACCCGAGCTCGGTGGCGGTGACGAGCGCTTCGACCACGTGGCCGGCCTGCTCGAGCGTGGCCCGGCCGCCCTCCTCCCGGTCCACGACGGCCAGGACGCCGATGACCCGTCCCCCCTCAGCGGTGATGGCGGCGATCGCCTCTCGGGCCGAGTGCCCCGTGGTGATCACGTCTTCCACGACGACGACGGCGGCACCGGGCGTGAAGCAGCCTTCGATGCGCCTGCCGGTGCCGTGGGTCTTGGCCTGCTTGCGCACGGTGAAGGCATCGATCGGGCGTCCCTGGGCCCGGGCGGCGGCGGCGACGGCGTAAGCGACCGGATCGGCACCGAGAGTCAGCCCGCCGACCAGATCGGGCGCCCACCCGCGGGCATCTAGGCGCGCGAGCCCGAGGGCGCCGATCACGACGAGGCCTTCACCCGACATGGTGGTCCGGCGCGCATCGATGTAAAAACTGGAGCGCCGCCCCGAAGCGAGCGTGAAATCCCCGTGCGTGATCGAACGCTCCCGCAGGAGCTCGCGGAGGCGCTGCTGGAGAGTCGGGATGGAGGTCGATGCCATACTGTAGTAGTAGTGATAACTACTACTATACGCCGTCTCGAAAAACAGCACGCTTGATGGCCGCAAACAGTCCGGTCTTCGGTGGAGGCGCCGCGGCAAGGGCTGCGGCAACATCGGCCGCGAACGCCGTTACGGTCGCCTGGCGGCGGCTCGGATCGCGCTGTAGCCCCCGTATCACCGCCGCCTCGAGGGCCGCGGGGAAGCGCAGGCCCGGAACGACCTCGCTGAGTGGCACTGGGTCTTGGGTGAGGAGCTGCTGGAATAGCTCGCGCGGTGTGCGACCGCTGTGAGGATGCTGCCCCGTGAGCATCCAGTAGGCGATCGTGGCGAGGCTGTAAATATCGGCCCGACCGTCGACCAGCTCCCCGGACAGGGCCTCGGGGGCCACATACTTGAGGGTTCCGACGAAGAATCCCGTGCGCGTGAGGCGCTCTTCCGGCGGCAGCTCCGCGTCGCGGGCGATGCCGAAATCGAGCAGTTTCGCCCGCTGCGATGCCGGATCGTAGGTGATGTTCTCGGGTTTCAGGTCGCGATGGATGATGCCCGCCTGATGCGCTGCGGCCAGCGCAGCGGCCAGCTGCTGGACGATGCTTACCACCATCGTTGGAGCGAGGGGGCCGACGCGGTGTACGTATTCGGCGAGGGACTTGCCTTCGGCCCATTCGAGAGCGAGGTAGTAGAGGCCGTCCGCTTCGCCGTAATCGTAGGTGCGGAC
>WNFW01004193.1_pt1 | contig 10100 bp, 9 predicted proteins | sample 5400131 | NCBI WGS metagenome assembly WNFW01 (sample SAMN13153362, study PRJNA577476) | soil metagenome | isolation source: 20 cm soil or saprolite under grassland replicate 1 | place: USA:California | collected 2016-06-15
CGGTGATTGACCGGATAGGCGCGAGATGGGTCATTCTCTCGGGAGCCGGACTCGTCGGCATTTCCCTAGTGCTCATGGGGTCCATGACCAGGCTGTGGCATTACGAACTGCTCTGCATCCTGGAGGTTGTGGGCTACGTCCTGGCGGGCCCAATCGCCAATCAAGTCCTCGTGGCCCGATGGTTCCAAGTGCGACGTGGCCGGGCGATGGGTTACGCGTATCTCGGGTTAGGGCTAGGCGGAGTCGTTTCGCCGCTGCTGGTGCATTTTTTGACGCGAAGCTTCGGTTGGCGCCAGGCCCTTGAGATCGTGGGCCTGCTGATATTGATCGTGTTGTTTCCGGTGGGGATCTGGATCACGCGCTCCACTCCTGCGGAAATGGGGCTTCTGCCGGATGGGGCGATAAGCAGCGCTTTGCAGGAAGAAAAGAACAGCGCCACGGTTTCGTCCTCGAGCGGAGTCGGGGCTGCGGTTCGCACGGCGAATTTCTGGCTTATCCTGGCGGGGTCCACGCTGGTGATGGGCGCCATAGGCGCGGTGACTCAACATTTCATCCTCTTCCTCAAAGATCAGGGCTACTCGGCAACCACCGCCTCTCGATACTTTACAGCCCTGCTTGCGGTAGGCCTCGGCGGCCGCGTACTGGCGGGCTATCTGGCGGACCGCTTCCGGAAGAAGAACACCATGGCGCTGTTCTACGCGTTGCTCAGCGCGTCGCTCCTCTTACTCGGTATGGCCCATCAGCCTGTTGCCGCCGGGACCTTCGCGCTGATATTTGGCTTCTCCATGGGCGCGGACTATATGCTGATTCCCCTCATCACGGCGGAATGCTTCGGGACCGCGTCACTCGGTAAACTGCTGGCACTGATCATCATGGGATACTCGCTCGGTCAGTGGGGAGCGCCGTGGATTGCGGGAAGAATCTTCGATTCGCAGCACAGTTATGAATTAGCATGGAAAATCATGGCCGCGGCGGGTTTGTTCGGAGCCGCCGCCATTTACGCCGTCTCGGACCGGCGTAACACAAAGCACGTCTGACCGGGAAAAAGAGCTTACAGCTCAACGACAACCAAGCCCCACGCCTTGACGGCGTTGGTAGCGTCAGATAGCGTAAAATGATTGCGTGGTTCCTTTTGAGCCGCTGGTGAGAACACCGTGAGAATTCTGTTCGTGGCATCGGAGGGGCTGCCGTTTTCGAAGACGGGCGGCCTGGCGGACGTCGTGGAGGCGCTGCCGAAGGCGCTGGTGGTGCAGGGCCATGAAGTGGCGGTGGTGTTGCCGCGGTACCGCGGGACGAAGGCCACTGCAGTGGTGATGCCGAGCCTGACGATTCCGATGGGCGGGACACGGCTGCGCTTTCCGGCGATAGCCGATGGCACGCAACTGAATGGCGTGCGCTACTACTTTGTGGATGACCCGGAGTATTTCGATCGTGACGGATTGTATGGCGGCGGCAGCGGGGATTATCCGGACAACGCGGAGCGGTACACGGAGTTCTGCCGCGCGGCGATCGAGGTGACGAAGCATGTCTGGCCGGCGGATGTGATTCATTGCCATGACTGGCAAACGTCGCTGGTGCCTGTGCTGCTGCGGACGTCTTACGGCGATGACCCGTTGGTGAAAGATATTCCTGTCGTGTTCACGATTCACAACATGGGGTATCACGGTCTGTTCACCAAGGATATGCTGGACCGCGTGGGAATTCCGCAAAGCGTTTTTCATCCTGGGGGGATCGAGTTTTACGGCAAGGTGAACGTGTTGAAGGGTGGATTGGTTTATTCGGATTATTTGACGACCGTCAGCAGGAAATATGCGGAAGAGATCCAGACACCGGAAAATGGTCACGGATTAGACGGCGTTGCAAGAGGCCGCGCCGACCGGTTGGTGGGAATTCTTAACGGCGTGGATTACGCGGCGTGGAACCCGGAGAAGGACAAACTCATAGCGGCAAGGTACTCGGCCAAGGATTTGAGCGGGAAACAAGTGTGCAAGCAGGAGCTGCTGGAATTGTTCGGATTGTCACACGATCACCTGGAACGGCCGCTGATTGGGATCGTGTCGCGCTTCGCGGATCAAAAGGGTTTCGATTTGATTGCGGAAAAAGCGCACGAACTGATGCGCGAAGATCTGGTGTTGGTGGTGCTGGGAGCGGGCGAGCGCAAATATGAAGACTTGTTCCGGGCGCTGGCGGCGGCCTATCCGGGCCGCGTGGGCGTGAAGATCGCTTACGACAACGCGCTGGCGCACAAAGTCGAGGCGGGGGCCGATATGTTCCTGATGCCCTCGCGCTACGAACCCTCGGGGTTGAATCAGATGTACAGCTTGAAGTATGGTACGGTGCCGATTGTGAGAGCCACCGGCGGGTTGGACGACAGCATCGAGCCATTCGACATGGAGCACGGCACAGGGACCGGGTTCAAGTTCAAGGAGTATACCGGCGAGGCGCTCTTGTTTGCGATTCGGCAGGCGCTGCATCATTACATGGATGAGCGGATCTGGAAGCGCATCCAGTTGAACGGGATGGCCAAGGATTTTTCGTGGAAGACGCCTGCGGCGGAGTATGCGAAGCTGTATGAGGCCGCGCGAGCCCCTCGCGGATTGTCGTCACAGGCACAAAGTTCAGGAAAGGCCGCTCCAGGCGCCGGACGACCGGGCCGCGGGGCGGGGCAGAGCCCGCAGGCGACGGGGCAAGGCGCAAGAAACCAAAAGCCTGTTGGAACATCTAACTAAGCTGATTGAGGAGACAGAGGCGGCGGCCAGATTGGCAAGCTGCTGAGGACAAAGAACATGGCTGACAATACAATTCAAGCGGCAACGGATGGAAATTTCGAAGCCGAAGTGCTCACGGCGAGCAATTCGCAACCGGTGATGGTGGACTTCTGGGCGGAATGGTGCCGTCCGTGCCACATGCTCGCGCCGACGGTGGCAGAGATCGCGCACGACTATGCGGGGAAGCTCAAGGTGATGAAGTTGAATGTCGATGAGGCGATGAATTCAGCGGGCCGGTATCGCGTTCAGGGAATTCCCACATTGCTGCTGTTTAAGAACGGACAGGTCGTCGAGCAGATTGTGGGAGCGGTTCCGAAGGACCAAATCACCAAGGCGCTGGAGCGGCACATCGCGTAGACCCGGGAGCATACCAGGCTTTTCGATGAAGGCGCGTTGCGAGTAAGATCGCGACGCGCCTTTTTGATTGACAGATAAGAGTTCAAGAATGACACCGCCCCTGAGGCGACTGACCTTCGAGCTATGAGCAGAGAACTCTCCAGTCGGCCGCCGCGAGTCCTTTGCTGGTGTGCGGCGGTCGTTGTTGGTCTTTTCCAGGTGTGGGCGCACCGTCATAACATCAATCCGGAGGGCATCTCCTACATAGAAATTGCGCAGTCGGCCCGGGAGGCCGGCTGGCGTCAGATTCCGGGAGCGCATTATTTTATCTGGCGGCAACCGTGGCTGATCGCGGCGCCAGAACGAAAGTGAAGAATGTGGTGGGAGGGGAACCACAAGACCATGACGGCGAGCCAGGAGATAACCACGGTGCGTTGTGTCTGGGCAAAAAGCGAATTGAACATTCCCTATCATGACGAGGAATGGGGCGTGCCCGTGCACGACGAGCACAAATGGTTTGAGTTCCTGGTGCTGGAAGGGGCGCAAGCGGGATTGAGCTGGGACACGATTTTGAGAAAACGCGCGCGGTATCGCGAAGTGTTTGACGGATTCGATCCGGAGAAAGTGGCGCGCTACGACAAAAAGAAAGTCCGCGAATTGCTCCGCGACGCCGGAATCATCCGCAACCGCCTTAAAATCGACGCCACCATCAGTAACGCCCGCGCCTTCCTCGAAGTGCAGAAAGAATTCGGCACCTTTGACGCCTACATCTGGCGCTTCGTCGGCGGCCAGCCCAAACAAAACGCCTGGAAAACCCACAAACGCCTCCCTGCCAAGACCCCCGAATCCGACGCCCTCAGCAAAGACCTCCAGAAGCGCGGCTTCCGCTTCGTCGGCTCAACCATCTGCTACGCCCTCATGCAAGCGACGGGAATGGTGAACGATCATCTGGTGAGTTGTTTCCGGTATCGAGATTTGTCGAAATAGGAGTGCGCGCCGGGCTTACTTGCGTATAGGGCAAGGCGAGCTTACGATAAGAACCTGCCGTTTTTTGATGCTTTCCAAAGCAGTAAAGGCGAAGTGATGATTGCGACGCGGAAGTGTGGCTGAGAAGAGGGCAAAGACAGGCAAGAATGCCTGTCCTACCTTGAGGAGAAAGCCGGCATGAAATCGGTCGTCGTGGTGGGCGCGCAATGGGGCGATGAAGGCAAAGGCAAGGTGGTGGACTATCTTGCGGGATCGTTTGACTACATTGCACGCGTTGCGGGCGGCCACAACGCGGGGCACACGGTCATCATCGGGAAAGACCGTTACGTGCTGCAGTTGATTCCGTGCGGCATACTTCGGCCAAAGCAGCAGGCGGTGATCGGAACCGGCACGGTCGTGGATCCGGCAGCGCTGGTAGCGGAGATGGCGACCCTCTCCAAGGCCGGGATAGACGTAAAGGGGCGCCTGCACGTCAGCAATCGCGCACACCTGATTTTTCCGTATCACCGGGAGCTGGACAAAGCCGCGGAAAGCGCGCGCGGCGCGAACAAGATTGGCACCACCTCCCGCGGAATCGGCCCGGCTTACGAAGACAAAATGGCGCGGCGCGGGCTGCGCATGTGCGACCTGCTGGAGCCGGAGTTATTTCGAAAGAAAGCCGCGCACGTGGTGGCGGAGAAGAACCGGCTGGCGAAGGGCGCGTACGGCGCGGACATCGACTTTTCGCATGAAGTGGAAGAAACCCTGAAACTGGGCGAAAAGATTCGCGGCTACATTTGCGATACCGCGGAACTGTTGAACCGCGCGCTGGACGAGGGGAAGTCCGTTCTGTTCGAAGGCGCGCAAGGAACGATGCTGGACATCGACCATGGAACGTATCCATATGTAACCTCTTCGAGCGCGACCTCCGGCGGTGCGGCGACGGGCGTGGGTGTGCCGCCGACAAAGATCAAGCACGTGCTTGGAATTTCCAAAGCGTATACGACCAGGGTAGGTGGCGGACCGTTTCCGACGGAGATGCCCGATCTCGATGCCAGAGAAGTGCGCGAACGCGGGAAGGAATTTGGCGCGGTGACGGGGCGGCCGCGGCGTTGCGGCTGGCTGGATTTACAAGTGCTGCGATACGCGAAGATGATCAATGGGATCGATTCGCTGGTAGTCACCAAACTGGATGTTTTCGATACGCAGCGGGAAATTCAGGTGTGCGTGGGGTACAAGTACAAAGGAACACCGCTGAAGGAAATGCCGGCGCTCGCGGAAGAATACGAGCACGTCACGCCCGAATGCAAGACACTCGCCGGGTGGAATGAAACAACTTACGGCTTGAAAGACGCCGCAAAACTCCCCAAAGCGGCGATCGACTACCTGCGCTTCGTTTCGGATTTTCTGCAGGTCGAGATTGGAATGATTTCCACCGGACCCGAACGCGACGCGACGATTGTGCCTGCGGGTACGCTGCTCGCCCGTTGGTTATAGCCAACGCCCCAAGATCCACACAATGCTCACCTACGAGCAAGCCCGGAACAGAGTCGTCGAACAAGTTGGGAAGAGGAAAGGACCGCGCGCAACCACCGTTGTGAGCGTGTGGGATGCGCTGGGACTGGTGCTTGCCCAGGAAGTTCGGACGGACCGCGAATACCCGCCATTTGACCGCTCGACGCGGGACGGGTACGCGGTTCGCTCGAAAGAAGCTGCGCCGGGCGCGCAACTGAAGTGCGTGGGAGAAATCAAAGCCGGCGACACGGTGAGGGAAGCACTGGCCGCGGGAACCTGCCTGCAGATCATGACGGGCGCCGCGGTTCCGGCAGGCGCGGATGCGGTCGTGATGATTGAGCATACGAGCCGCGAAGGCGATGTCGTGCGATTCGAACGAGCGGCGGAACCTGGGCAGAACATCGTGCCAAGAGGAAGCGAGGCCGCGGCGGCGCAGACAATTTTGACCCAGGGCATGCCGCTCGGTTACGCGGAGCTGGCGCTGGCGGCGCAAGTCGGCGCGGTGCGCTTGCGCTGCGCGACGCGGCCGCGCGTGGCCATTCTTTCAACCGGAGACGAAGTAGTTTTGATCGACGAAACACCGGGAGAGTTTCAGATTCGAAACAGCAATAGCGTCTCGCTTGCCGCGCAAGTTCGAATCGCGGGCGGCGCGCCGGTAGTCCTGGGGAATGCGGCGGACCGCATCGAGGATTTGGGAGAGAAAATCGAACGCGGGCTGAAAGAAGATGCGCTCGTGCTGTCGGGCGGCGTCTCGATGGGAAAGTATGACCTCGTTGAAAGTGTGCTCAAAGCTATGGGCGCGGAATTCCTTTTCGATGCTGTGGCGATCCGGCCGGGGAAGCCGGCCGTGTTCGGAATGTGCCAGGGCAAACCGGTGTTCGGCTTGCCGGGGAATCCCGTTTCAACGATGGTGACATTCGAATTGTTTGTGGCGCCCGCGATTGATTTGTTGAGCGGTGCGCAGGCGCGCGCGTTGCCTTTGGTCGAGGCGCGGCTGGCGGAAGCATTGAAGGAAAAGCCAGGGCTGACGCATTTTTTGCCCGCGCGCCTAGAGTGGCGCGGACGGGCGCCAGAAGTGAGGGCGTTGAAGTGGCAAGGCTCCGGAGATATTGCGGCGCTATCGAAGGCGAATTGCTTTCTGGTGGTGCCGGCAGACCGAGAAAAGATCGAGATTGGCGAGAGCGTTTCCGTGTTACTGAGGAAGGACATAGGCTAGGCTCATCGACATGGCAAAGCTGTCGCATTACAGAGAGAAAGGCGAAGTGCGGATGGTCGACGTGTCGGAGAAAGCGGTGACGACGCGAACGGCGGCGGCGCGGGGTTTTGTGAAGATGAAGCCACCCGTCGTGAGCGCGGTCCGGCGGCTGAAAAACCCGAAAGGGAATCCGCTCGAAGTGGCGCGGATCGCCGGAATCGCGGCGGCGAAGAAAACTGCGGAATGGATACCTCTTTGTCATCCACTGCCGCTGACGCACATTGATGTGACCGCACGGCTGTGCCAAAATGGCGTGGAAGTTCGATCCACAGTGACCGCGGCCGCCCAGACGGGCGTGGAGATGGAGGCCCTGGTCGCCGTTACCGCCGCGGCCCTCACAGTCTACGACATGTGCAAAGCCCTCGATAAAGGGATGGAAATCACGGATATCGTTCTCACCGAGAAGACCGGGGGGAAGAGTGGAGACTTCCATCGGGGGAAGTCTGCGCGGAGGCGCGTGCGATGAGCACCGCAGCGCACAAAACGGTTAAGCTGCTCCTGGCGGATGATAACCCGCTCGTGCGCGAGTTGATCGTGAAGGGGCTAGAGCCGTTCTGCGAGGTGGAGACCTCCACGGACGGCGCGGACGCCCTCCTGAAGGTCGTCGATGCGCCCCCCGATGTGATTCTCTGTGATTACAAAATGCCCGGCCTGGACGGCCGGCAACTCTTCGAGAAACTGCGCGCGCGCGAGTCGACGCGGCACATTCCATTTTTGTTCATGGCCAGCCGCCCTGACATCGAGGAGCGTCTAAGGCCGCTGGTGGATGGCGTCGAGGATTTCATCACCAAACCATTTTTGATTAAAGATCTGGTACGCATCACGAAAAAAGTTGTCGATCGCTTGCACCTCGAAAAACTGCAGAAAAAAGCGTCACGGCCGGGAGTCATTCAAGGACGGCTGGAAGAGATGAGCATGATCGACCTGATGCAGTCGCTGGAGATGGGGCAGAAGTCGTGCCGGCTGATCGTGCGGCAAAATGGCGCTCAGTGTGAACTGTATTTTGCAAGTGGCCAGTGCCGTGACGCCAAGATCGGTTCGGTGGAGGGAGATGAAGCCGTTTACAAAGTTGTGTTGTGGACGGCGGGAGAATTTGAGATCGATTTCAACGCTGCGAACGCCTCGACAAAAACGACCACCACGCGCAACACGACCGGCCTGTTGATGGAAGCGATGCGGCTGATGGATGAGGCCAATCGCGATACGGTAGAGACGCCGTGAGTCTCCCAAAGAAACCTTCCTAAATGCGCGTCGCGGTCCTTACCATCAGTGACTCCGTGACCAAGGGCGAGCGCGAGGATTTGTCCGGCCCCGCCGTCGTCGCGTTTTGCCGCGGGCTGGGCTGGGAAGTCACCGCGGCATTGCGCGTGTCGGACGATCCCGCAAATATCCGCGAGCAGTTGCGCGCCGTGACAGATTCCGGGCGCGTGGACGTCCTCTTGACGACGGGCGGTACGGGGATCGGACCACGGGATAACACGCCGGAGGCCACCCAGGCGGTGGCCGACCGGATCGTGCCCGGACTTTCCGAGGAGATGCGCCGCAAAGGCCTGGAGCACACGCCGACGGCCGTGCTATCGCGGGGTACGGCTGCCGTGCGAACCAAGACGCTCATCCTCAACCTGCCGGGAAGCCCCAAAGGCGCGGTGGAATCTCTTGGGGCGGTGGCTCACCTGTTGCCTCACGCGGTGAAAGTCCTCCACGGGGCGCGGCACGACTAGAGTTCCATTGGCGCTTACCGATCTAGTTAGTTAGCCGTTGAACGGACTCTCTTTTCCGCCCAGCGTTGCCATACGGCAGCCAGAAATTTTTCTTTGTCTTTTTGTATTAGCCGGACAAGCGCTTGGTTGGCGGTATCTTCGTGCCCGGCTGCCCACAGGACCATTTCCGTGAGGACCGGCGCAAGGTCGATTCCTTTCGCGGTGAGCGAGTAAATCAGCTTTCGCCCATCCGATGGATCTCGCTCGGTGGTAATGATTCCATGAGTTTCCAGCTTCCGCAGGCGATCTGCTAATATGTTCGTCGCGATTCTTTCGTAGGACTCCAGGAATTCCTTGTAGCTCCGGAATCCCCGGAGCATCATGTCGCGGATGATCAGCAACGACCAGCGATCGCCCAATATCTCCACCGAAGCATTTAGCGGACACCCCGACCGCCGCTTGGGACTCGGCTTCTTCTTTGGCATCATTCGACGGTAGCATATTTTCACTTGCATTTCACAAGTAAGATGGGCACACTGCATCTCGCTATGCAAGCGATCCTTAGTCTGGCTTACAAGGAGTAAGTTATGAGCGGAGTACGGGTTCTGGTTGGCACACGCAAGGGCGCGTTCGTCCTGACGTCGGACGGCAAACGCGAACGCTGGGATGTTAGCGGCCCCCATTTTGCAGGCTGGGAGATGTACCACGTCAAGGGCTCGCCCGTCGACCCCCATCGGCTGTATGCGTCGCAATGCAGCGGCTGGTTCGGGCAGATCATTCAGCGGTCCGATGATGGCGGCAAAACTTGGACGCAGCCAGGGACTCCGCCGGGCGAACGGACCACGCCAGAGGGAATGCCGAAAGGCGAGAGCAACAAGTTCGTGTACGACATCTCCGCGCAAACCGGCAAACCCCTCACCACTCATCAGTGGTACGACGGCACCCAGCATCCGTGGGAGTTCAAGCGCGTCTGGCATCTCGAACCGTCGCCTACCGATCCGGACACCGTCTACGCCGGAGTGGAAGACGCCGGCTTATTCCGCTCGACCGACGGCGGACAGAACTGGCAAGAACTCGCCGGACTGCGCGGCCATGGCACAGGGCCCAAGTGGCAGCCAGGAGCCGGTGGGCTGTGCCTCCACACCATCATTCTGGATCCCAGCAACCCCAGACGGATCTACATCGCCATCTCGGCCGCGGGTGCCTTCCGTACCGACGACGGCGGCAAGACCTGGCGCCCCATCAACAAGGGACTGCATTCCCAATACATCCCCGACCCGAATGCCGAGGTCGGCCACTGCGTTCACCACGTCGCTATGCACGGCTCGCGCCCGAACGTGCTCTTCATGCAGAAGCACTGGGACGTGATGCGCAGCGACAACGCCGGCGACTCTTGGCAGGAAGTCAGCGGCAACTTGCCTACCGACTTCGGCTTCGTGATCGACGTTCACGCCCACGAGCCGGAGACCATCTACGTCGTCCCCATCAAGAGCGACGGGGAGCACTTTCCGCTCGATGGCAAGCTGCGCGTGTACCGCAGCCGCACGGGAGGCAACGAGT
>WNFW01004195.1_pt1 | contig 10098 bp, 9 predicted proteins | sample 5400131 | NCBI WGS metagenome assembly WNFW01 (sample SAMN13153362, study PRJNA577476) | soil metagenome | isolation source: 20 cm soil or saprolite under grassland replicate 1 | place: USA:California | collected 2016-06-15
TTGGATTGATCCTGGGATTGCCCCTGGCTGTCGGTGCCGGGCGCTTGCTCTCCGCCCAGTTGTACGGCGTCTCCTCCTGGGACCCCCTCGCCCTGAGCGCCGCAGCGGTGGCGCTTGCCATCTGCTCCTTCTTCGCCGCCATCATCCCCGCCAACCGCGCCGCCTCCATCTCCCCCATAGACGCCCTCCGCATCGAATAGCGCACCGACACCCAAGAGTTCCAAGCTCGTGTAGCCAGCGCTGCAGATCCCACGAAAGTCTGTCCGCAAAAAGACTTGACGCTGACTATTACGGTAGTAGGATAACACACGCACGTAGTAGACGGAGAAAAATGCCCAAACCCAAACTATCGAAGCTTGAACTTCACATCATGGAGGCGCTGTGGACTCACGACCAGGCCTCCATCCGCGAGATTCAGGAAACCTTCCCAGAAAAACGCAGGCCAGCCTACACCACAATCCAGACTACCGTTTATCGCTTGGAAGGGAAGAATGCGGTGCGTCGCGTCAAGAAGGTCGGCAACTTTCACATTTTCGAAGCCGCGATCTCCCGCAACGCCGCTCAGCGCAGGTTGATCGAAGACCTCCTGGCGCTCTTCGGGGGGCGCACGCAGCCCGTAATGGCGCACTTAATTGAATCCGGCAAACTCACGTTGGAAGACGTGAAGGAAGCCGAAAAAGTCCTCCGCAAGCTTGCGAGAAAGGACAAATCGAAATGATCCCGAACCACCTGTTTGCGGCCTGGTCCTCTCTCGCTCCAGCCTTGGGGAATCACGTATGGCAATCGACGCTGCTCGCCATCACTGCAGGATTATTGACGTTGACGCTGCGAAAAAATCATGCGCGGGTTCGCTATTGGCTCTGGCTCGCAGCGTCCGTGAAATTCTTGATTCCTTTTTCGTTGCTGGTCGCCTTGGGAAGCTATCTCTCCGGGGCCCACACCGCGGCGGGATCGAACGCTTCGTTCTACATTGCAGTCGAGGAGGTCAGCCAGCCCTTTACTCAGCCAACGATGCCTGTGATTCCTCAGGTCGCTGTATCGACGGCTCTGACCCAATTGCTTCCCGCGCTTCTTGCAGTTGTGTGGCTCTGCGGATTCCTGGTGGTCATTTTCCACTGGTACTTCCGTTGGCGGCAGATTTCCGCAGCCATCCGAAAATCGGTGCCCTTGCAGGAAGGACGCGAACTGCAGACCTTGCGGCGGCTGGAGCGTACGGGAGGCAAGCGGAAGGTGACCGAGATGCTGTTGTCGCGGACTTGTCTGGAGCCAGGGGTGTTCGGCATAACCCGGCCTGTTTTGCTGTGGCCCGAAGGAATCTCTGAGCGCCTGGAAGATGCGCATCTGGAAGCCATTCTCGCGCACGAACTGTGGCACGTGCGCCGTCGTGACAATCTAGTGGGCGCAATCCACATGGTCGTGGAAGCCATCTTCTGGTTCCATCCGCTGGTTTGGTGGTTGGGTGCCCGGCTCATCGAAGAGCGCGAGCGTGCCTGCGACGAGGAAGTCTTGGAATCGGGAAGCGATCGCCAGGCCTATGCGGAAAGCATTTTGAAGATTTGTGAGTTTTGTGTCGGGTCCCCGCTGGCTTGCGTGTCCGGAGTCACGGGCGCCGATCTCAAGAAAAGGATGGCTTATATCATGACCAAAAATCTTTCGCGCAAATTGGACTTCAGCAGGAAACTATTGCTGAGCGTCACGGGATTCCTGGCCGTGGCGGCTCCAATCGCGGTTGGCCTGCTGCATGCCTCCCAAACTCGCGCTCAGTCGCAGGATCAAAACTCAGCGGCCCCTGTGCCTGCTTTCGAGAGCGCTTCGATCAAACTTAACAAAGTGGGCACCGAATCGCTCAAGACCGGCAACGGCACCATCATGCAGAACATCATGTTCACGCCCGGCACGTTCACCGCTCACAACATCTCGATGTGGGAGCTCATCCGAAACGCCTACCGAGTCGAAGACTATCAGATCTCAGGAGCGCCTGACTGGTTCTCTTCTGAGTTGTACGATGTCGATGCCAGAGCAGAAAAATCTGTAATCGACGAGATGCAGAAGCTTGGCAATGATCAGCGTGACTTTCAGAGCCAGCGCATGCTTCAGGCACTCTTGAAGGACCGATTCAAGCTGAAAGTCCACCGCGAGACCAAAGAGCTCCCGATCTATTCGCTCGTCGTGGCCGAAGCTGGAAAACTTCATGAAGCGCCAGGCGATTGTGGCCCGCATCCGAATCCGGTCATCGTAAAGCCGGCCACGCCGCCCCCACCGCTACCTTGTGGCAGTCTCCGCGTGCATACATGGGTTGGCCAGCTCGACGGCCAGAAGGTGCCGATAACGCAATTGGTTGCCAACCTTTCGGGATTCACCAAAAGGATGGTCCTCGATAAAACCGATCTCGGTGGAAAGTACGACATCAACCTGAAGTGGTTTCCTGACCCAGGCGAATTCCCCCCGCGTCCCGCATACCTCCCTTCCACCTATCAACCAGATCCCAACAGCCCGCCTCTTCTAACAGCCATCCAGAAGCAACTTGGGCTGAAGCTGGAACCGCAAACAGGCCCCGTGGAGCTTCTCGTCATCGATCATGCGGAGAGTCCTGCTGAGTCGCAGGCCCAAAACGCAACTCCCACTGTGCCTGCTTTCGAGACCGCGTCGATCAAACCAAACAATGGCGAGCCTATGGCCGGGTTTGAGATCGCCGGGGAACCCTTCACTGCGATTATGTGGAAGGGCGACCGCTTAATGGCAACAAACTTCACCCTTCATGGGCTCCTTCGAGTGGCTTACGCAATCCAGGACGATCAGATCTCAGGAGGACCGGACTGGCTCAACTCGGAAGGCTACGATGTTGATGCGAAAATCGGAAAATCTACGATTGACGAAATGCAGAAGCGTGGCCGGGTTTATGGCGTCAGTGGGCGGACGCTCATGTTCCAGGCGCTATTGGTCGACCGCTTTAAGCTCTCCTTCCACCGCGAAACCAAAGACCTTCCGGTGTATGCGCTGGTCATCGCGGCGAATGGTCCCAAAATCCAGCCGGCAAAACCGGGCGACTCTTACCCCAGCGGACTCAAATGCTTTGGCGGCCGCCCTTGCGGACGTCGTCAACTCTTGGAGCCGGAAAGTAACAAAGTGGTCGGTCAAGGCATTCCTCTCTCTAACTTCGTGGAGTTGTTGTCGGAGAAGCTGGGCGGCCGCATCGTCGTGGATAAGACCGGACTTACCGGCGACTATGATTTCACGCTGCAATTGGCGGCAGAAGGGAGCCAGGCTGCGATTTCCACGGCGCTTGAGGAACAGCTTGGGGTGAAACTCGAGCCGCAAAAGGCTCCCATGGAGGTTCTCGTCATCGATCATGCCGAGAAGCCTTAGCGGCGCGCGGAATTGTATCGCGCCTTCCTATGCGCCGCAGCAAACCATGGATCTGACAAGGGGGTGCCCCTTCTGTTCTCGCTTCCCTGCAATTCTACCGCTTCACTTGTGCAAATCTCTGGGCCCTCTGCGTCTCCGCGTTATCCTTATTCCGCTCTTTCTATCCCCGAGTCACCAGCGTGTTCCAGCTTCGAGGGGCAGCCAACATTTCAAACTGTCCGACGGCGTCGAATTGTTCTCCCTTTCAGTCGCTGTTCACGGACAAAAATCGGCTCTGCTATACTGAGCCCGTCCTGGGGAAACTCGTATGGTGACCAAACTGCGCATCTCCATCGTGCAATACCTGAACACCGCGCCGCTCGTCTGGGGCTTCACCAACGGGCTGCTGCAGGGCAAGTACGATCTGTCTTTCACGGTTCCCTCGCAGTGCGCGGAAGACTTGCGCCTCGGCCGGGCCGACGTCGCCATCATCCCGGCCATCGAGTACCAGCGCATTCCCGGTCTCGCGATCTTGCCGGACATGGCCATCGCCTCCAAGAATCAAGTCCGCAGCCTGCTCATCGTCGCGAAGAAGCCCATCGAGCAAGTGAAGACCTTCGCCCTGGACAGTAGTTCCCGCAGCACGCAGGTCCTGACGCGTATTTTGTGCGCGGAGAAGTGGCGCATGGCCCCGCAATTCTCGGAAGCGCTTCCCGACCTGCCGGAAATGCTTCAACACGCCGATGCCGCGCTCATTATTGGCGATCCCGCCTTGCGCACCTCGCTTGGCATCGAAAGGAAGAGTTGGCACGGTGCATCGGGCCAAACGGTTTGCCAGGCTGCCACGCTCGGAATCACCAGCTCCGAATTGCTTTATGTTTACGATGTGGTCGGCGAGTGGCGCGCACTGACGGGATTGCCGGCGGTTCTTGCGGTCTGGGCGGTCCGGCGCGAACTGGCCACTCCGGAACTTACCGCGGACTTTCTGGCTTCGCGCGATTTCGGACTCGCGCACCTCGGCGAAATCAGTTACGAAGCAACGCAGGATTTGGAGTTGCCCCAGCGCGCGCTCGAATCCTATTTGCGCAACAACATCGACTTTTCGCTGGACGCAGAAAACCGCAGCGGCCTCGACCTTTATTTCGAGCACGCCGCCAAGCTCGGCCTCATTCCCCAGGCAGGCGCGATCCAGTGGGCCGCTCGGAAGTCCGAAGCAGTTAAGTTGTAGGGGTGCGTTTCAGCGCGTCCCCTGCGGTGTCTGTGAAGATTGTAGGGACGCAGCACTGCTGCGCCCTCTTGCAGTGGAAGCTCACAAACGTTAAGGAAACTAAAAGTGGCACTGACGAAACAACAAGCTCTCGAAATGCTCGAATCCGACGATCTCATCGGCATGGGCATGGCCGCTCATCAATTTCGCCTGAAGAAAAACGATCCCCGCGTCGTCACCTACCAGATCGACCGCAACATCAATTACACGAATTTTTGCACCGAGTATTGCTCGTTCTGCGCCTTCTATCGCCCGCTCGGCGCGAAAGACGGCTACATCCTGCCCTTCGAGGAGATTTACAAGAAAATCGACGAGATGCTCGAGCTTGGCGGCACCGGAATCCTGCTGCAGGGCGGCCTGCATCCGGATCTGCAAATAGGCTACTACGAAAATCTTTTGCGATCGTTGAAGTCCCGCTATCCGCAAGTGCATTTGCATTGTTTTTCTGCCCCGGAAATTCTGTGTATCGCGGAAGTTTCCGAAATCAGCATTCGCGAAACCATCCAGCGCCTGATGGACGCGGGGCTGCAATCCATTCCCGGCGGCGGCGCGGAAATTCTCGACGACGAAGTGCGCGCGAGAATCGCCCGCCTCAAGTGCACCAGCGAGGAGTGGGAGGAAGTCCATCGCATCGCGCACTCGCTCGGGCTGCGCACCACCGCTACGATGATGTTTGGCTGCGGCGAAGAGCTCCGCCACCGCGTCAACCATTTCGAGCGCATCCGCCGCATTCAGGAAGATACTGGCGGGTTCACCGCGTTTATCCCCTGGATGTTTGCCGCGGACAACACCGCGCTCGGCAAGAAAGTGCAGGAGACCACGGCAGTCGATTACCTGAAAACTCTGGCCGTCAGCCGGCTCTATCTCGACAACATCGATCACATCCAGTCGAGCTGGCTCACGCCCGGGATTAAAGTCTGCCAAGTCGGCTTGCAATTCGGCGCGGACGACGTCGGCAGCATCCTGATCGAAGAAAATGTTGTCTTCGCCGCAGGTGTAAAAAACCGCACCAACGAAGGCGAGCTGCGCCGCATCATTTCCGACGCCGGGTTCATCCCCGCCCAGCGCGACACGCTCTATCGCTCCTACGCGCTGAAATAGGTTTAGTTTAGAGGAGTCTATTGACGAGATTTCTTTCGTTGTCATTCTGAGCGCAGCGAAGAATCTCTCTGGAATGATGGGGACTGGCCGATTTTTTTCAACAAACGGTTAGGGTTTTTGCAGAGGGAAAATCGAAACTTCGACGACCGTACCGTCCGGCAATCCAACGTCTTCGAGAAGGTAAAGCACCCCGCCGCGAAAACGCGCAGGAATCCGGCGCGGGCCGGCTTTGTCCGCGGGACTTGGTTTTGGCGCAGCCTCTGGGACGGCCGGCTTTGTCGGCTTTCCTTCCGTTTCATCCAGCGCTTCGTTGGCGAGCGCGTCGGCTTCGCGATTCTGTTCGCGGAAGACGTGCTCAATGCGGAACGAATCGAACGCTTGCGACATTTTCTTGGCGCGTTCGAAGAGCGGTTGGAGATCGGCGCTCTTCACTCTGTATTGGCCGCGCATCTGTTTCACGAGAAGCTCGGAGTCGCTCTCGATGCGAATCGCGCGAACGCCGTGCGACTGCGCATAATCCATCGCCGCGATCAGGCCATAGTATTCCGCGACGTTGTTGGTAAACCGGCCGATGTACTTTTTGAGCTTGGCGACGATTTCGCCGCGCGCGTCGCGGATCACCACGCCGTAAGCTGCCGGCCCCGGATTGCCGCGCGAGCCGCCGTCAATGTTGATTCGAAAGGCCGCTGCGGCGGGCTTGGTCTCGGGAGCGGCATCGCCGAAGAGGCTTTTTCCGCGAGCAATGGAAGGGCGGCGCGGCATCAGGTGGTGGAAGCTGGCGAAGCAGCATTCGCGGAGCCGTCCGCGGTTTTGGCGTAAGGAATCGGCTCCAGCGTGTAGAGAATCAGTCCGCAGCTTTCGCAGCGATAAACTTCTTCGCTCGTTTCGGAACGCAACTCTTGCACGATGTGCGGCAGGACGCGCAGGCCACATCCGCGGCACTGATCGTCGCGAACCAAGGCCATGGCCGTACCGTTGTGACGCTTGGCGATGCGCGCGTAGAGGTCGCGCAAATCTTCCGGCACGGGCGCGATGGTTTTTTCGTGCTCGGCGGTTGCGGCTTCGAGCTGTTTCTTGGTTTCCGCCGCTTGCGCTTCGATCGTTTTTTTCTCTGCTGCCAAGCTCTGCTCCGCTTCTTTCAGCCGCGATTCCGCAAGTTTCACGCGGCGTTCCACCTCTTCGGCTTTCATCATCACTTCCAATTGGCGGTCTTCGGCTTTGGCGACCTCGGCTTCGGCATTGGCAATTTCATGCTGGAGCGCGCGGTACGCCTCGTTGGTTTTCACGGCGCCGCTTTGGTCGCGGTATTTTCGCGCACGGTCTTTCCATTCCTGGGCTTCGAACTCAAATTTCTTGCGCTCGGCGTTGATCTTGGCAAGCACGTCCTTTGCGGCAGCGACTTCTCCGCGCGCTCCCGTCAGCTTGGTATCTGCTTCACGGAGACGTTTCGGGAAGGATTCCAGATCGGCGCGAAGAAGGGCAATCTGGTGGTCAACCCGTTGCAGTTCAATCAGATGGGGAATTGCCGGATGCATGGAACGCTCATTCTATCACAGAGCCGTGCCGGCCCTTGCCGAGCAATAATCAAATTGAATGCAATGCGGATAGAATGCAGAAGGCTTGCCTAAAGGGAATCGAGAGCCGCTAGTTCGGAGGAGGAGTGCGTATGCCGCACGTGCAAATTACCTGGGTCGAGGGACGTACCGCGGAACAAAAGCGAAAGATTGCCGAGCGTGTCACGGCCGTGCTCATCGAGGATGGCCAAGCGAAGCGCGAAAACATTCACGTGTCGTTTCACGACGTGCCGGCGACGAATTACGCGGAAGCGGGAATCCTGGTGGTGGACCAGAAGCGGACGCCGTGAAGGCTAGCAGCGGCATGGAAAGGGCGAGCAGCTCTTTCGAATGATTGAAAAAGAATACTCGCCCGGAAACGCTTGCCGCGCGACCAGCGCTTACGCGCGTGCGTCGCGATGAATCAGTTTCCAATCGACGAAAAAGCCAATGCCTACCGCCAAAGGAATTATGCCAAGCACTGCAGCGGTCCAAAAATCGCGATCCGCCTGGATTTGCGCAATCAATCCGAAAGTGACGATGTAGCCGATGGCCCCGCTGACCAGCAGAATGCCTGCCCGGCGGGAACGCGCCGCCTGATTCAGCTCCGGCTCCACGGGAATTTCGGCACCGCGCGCGATGGCCGCGAGGCGCTCTTCGCTGCGCAGCTTTCGAACGCGGTAATACGTGTACAGGGCACCAAGGGGGACTCCCATCCCCAAAATCACTGCCACCAATCCAATCAATTCTCCGCCCATACTCTGCTCCTTTTTCCTTCTATGGATGCGCCTCGGGGGCGCGTGCTGTGGGAACCGCCTGCACTAGAAGGTACGGAGGCGCAATTCGAAAAGTTCCGGGAATTTATAGCTGAGGGTATGTGAAAACGAGGGCGGAACCACTTTCGAGAGCCAAAACTCAGGACGGAGCATGGATTCCGTAGGGTTTCCAATCCCAGGGAAACAATGGTCTTGGAGGGGCTCCCAGAAAATGCTGGGCCGAAAGTACTGGCTGGAGCCATCTCCAGTTTGGTACAGACAAGCTATTCCCCCCTGGAGCAATCAGAAACTATCCTCATTCGAACCAGCGCTGGCAGTGTCGGCCAATCGTTAGGAAGGCGACCTGCGCTTGAATCTGGCACTCGTCACTGGACGAGTAGTAAGACCCTCGAGTTCGTAGAAAGCAGAGGACCCCGTCGACTATGTCCACGCTTCATTTTCGCCGCGTCGAACGCCGCCGAACCGCTCGGATATCCGTCTTCGCTGATTTGACCGTCCACGGCGTCAACGAACAGAACGAGAAATTCAAGGTCCAGACTCGCTCTCTTTCCGTCAGCGGCCATGGAGGGCTGACGGTGCTGGACGTAACGGTCTCCGTGGGGCAGACGCTGTTCGTCATCAACGACAACAGCAAGCAAAAGGCGGAATGCAGGGTGGTGTCACTTCGGCCAGGGGGCAATGGGAAAACGATTGTTGCATTCGAATTTGTTACACCTCCCGAAGATTTCTGGAAGATGACTTTTCCGGCGGCAGGGGCCAAGCTGTTGCGCCGGTCGCTACCTAAAACGGCCACGGCCTAGCGGATTAGGATGCGGTTGGCTGGTTAAGATCTGCCTCCTCCTACCAGTGAAATTTCAACCCGAACTGAACTTGTCGTGAAGTGGTGGAAGTGCTGTTGATGGCTCCCGCCGTGCCGGGTACGCCCGATGGCGTGAAAACGATCAGATTGGGCGTATTGAAATTCGCGCGGTTCAAGAGGTTGAAGATTTCCGCGCGGAATTGCAGGCCCCGCCTTTCCCGGAAGGTGATGTCCTTCAAAACCGAAAAATCCCAGGTGGCGAGACCGGGACCGATGTACGTGTTTCTGCCAGCGTTCCCATAAAATCCGCTGGCCGTCGGCGGCCCGACGAATGCATTCGGGTTGAACCACTGGCTGGGTTTGCCGAGGACCACGGGGCCACTGAAACTAGGATTCAAGAAAGGCCTCACGGGATTCCGGGTGTCGCCAGTATTCGAGGGGTTATAACTCAATTGCGGAGTGAATGGGAATCCGGACTGCATGGCAAGGATGCCCGCCACAGACCAACCGCCCGCCATTCGATTGGCCCAGCCCGGGAATCCAGCCGCGAACTTCTCTCCACGTCCAAAAGGCAAGGAGTAAAACGCATTCACGACCGCGGAATGTTTCACGTGAAACGTTGCCAAGCCATTGTCGGCGGACAGGTTAAACGGATTGGAAACGAGCCCGGGAGCGTTTCCCGCGGTTGTCTGATTCAGGGAGTCGCCGTCATCCAGAGTTCTTGAAAACGTATAAACACAGCGAAGTGAGAGTCCTTGGCTAAAACGTCGTCGTAGTTCCGCCTGCAGCGAATGGTAGGAGCTATCACCACGCGAGAACCAAGTCCATGTATTGGCGAGGGCAGGATTCGCGCGCGGCGTTTTCGGCGGGATGTAATACGAACCTGCAGGAACAGGCGCGCCTGCCAGCGGTGAGCCGACAGGAAAACCCACGGTGGGATCATTCGTTGGTTCTGTCGGATCCGCGGAATCAAAGGGAACGATGGGCCGGCTGGGATCGAAAGTCGGATAGACGGCAGGGCATGGTGAAGCGGGGCAGATCACCGGCGTGGGTTCGTTGGCGTCGGCGCCAATCAATTCGTGATAGCCGTGGGAACCGACATAGCCAATCGTGAGCGCGGTATTCGGTGAGAGTTCGCGCTCGATTCGAAGTGACCAAGAGACGAGCGTGGGAGTTTTCATATCCGGTTGAACCCCGCCCGGAACGAGCCTTGCCCCGGACGGAACGGGCGTCGCAGGATCGATGGGAAGACTCGAG
>WNFW01007712.1_pt1 | contig 10097 bp, 7 predicted proteins | sample 5400131 | NCBI WGS metagenome assembly WNFW01 (sample SAMN13153362, study PRJNA577476) | soil metagenome | isolation source: 20 cm soil or saprolite under grassland replicate 1 | place: USA:California | collected 2016-06-15
CATTCTCAGTGCCAGCCTTATTAGGTGAGGTTCACGAAAATTTCGTAAACTTGGTATCCATCTTGCCCGCGATGGTAATCTGCTATTCGTGAATACTCTCTCCTAGACAAGATTCGAATCATCGGCATAGACCTTGTAAATGACACATTCCAATGACTAACGTGCGATCGCACCACAGCAGGGCATTGGATAGCTTTGCTCTTCTCGCGCTAGTCATTACCTTTTTGCTTCGTTACGCGCCATTCTTGGCGTCCCGGCTGCTGTTTGGGCCCTTTCTCGATAACCTCTATCTCTACGGGCCTATATTTTCCGAGGTATCGAGTCTGGCGTCGACTGGCACAGTTCCGTACTACCTGTCGAATATTGGGACCGGTTTTCCGGTGTTCGACAGTCCGCAGTTTTCGATTCTCTATCCGTTTTATTTTTTTGGGCTGATCAACTATGGGCAACCACTCGCATCCCTTTACACGCTAACCAATCTAACGCTACTCCATGCCTTCGTTTTTTATGTTAACCTCTATGTCTTGTTACGGTGCGCGACGGTTCCGCCGTGGGCTGCGTACATTGGCGCTTCCGTCGGAATGCTGGCGCGGAACACGGAACTCTATGCTAGCTGGATAACTATCACAGCGCCGTATGCATGGCTGCCGTTAGTGCTTGCAGGTGGTGTGTTGTTATTGCGATTTCCCGGGAAAGCCTCTGGAATACTTGTGTTTTCCATTGCGGCGGGTCTGCTGGCACTAGCTAGCGCGTCACAGCCGGTAATTCATACCGCTCTGAGTTGTCTGTTCCTATTTGCGACCGGCATTGTATGGTTGTGTCTTCACCGGCAGTTTGGGGACCTCTGGCGTATAGGATGGGCTCTGGCGGTGTGCGCTGGCATTGCGTTTGGACTGGCCGGAGCCGCGATAGTCCCGATGTCCATCGCTACCGGCGACATGATCCGGCACATCGGTGCGAGCGCGGCGGTGATCGGGCACGCCCCTATTCCATGGGACCATTTCAATCTGTATCAACTCACGTTGAACCAGGCAATAGGTATTCTAGTCAGACCAACCTGGATTGCCATCGTCGGCAGTCCATACGTTGGCCCGCTTGGTGTGCTCGGAACATTGCTAGCGGGGATCTACTTTCGACGACTCGATTCTTTTCCCCGCATGCTCGTGGTGGCCTTTGGAGCTATCGCTTTATATGGATTGCTTTCCGGTTTTGGGACCAACCTGGGATTGGCCTATGTAAACTTTCATCTTCCCTTGGTTAACCGGATTCGGCAGGCAGGACGGCATCTCGTTCTCTTTGTGATTGGCGTTTCCTTCCTAAGCGGGTTTGGATACAGCCTTTTGGCGCAAAACCTTGAGCAATACAGGGAGCGCCGCAATGCTCGCCTCATTCTGCAGGCAATATTGGTACTAATTTTTGCTGGGATCATTCTATGGGAGCTTTTTCAGTATCGCTATGGCCCAAGTCGGATCGGATTTTCGATGCTGGCGTTGGCACCAATCCTGTTCATCCTCGGACGTATCATTAGGGTAGCTCGCTACAAAGACGTAATGTCAGCTGGGCTATTCGTCTCGATCGCTGCAATGGCCATTCCGGTAAGAGGATTTTTCCTTTCGCAATCAGGTTTTAACACGCCCATAAATTTGCTAAGTCACAGAGTTCTCCAAAGCTTCGTGTACAAAATTGATGCTACCGATTACCGAATAGATTTCCGCGACAAGGCGCTTTCGCACCGGCTTTGGGCAATGAACGCAAGTTATTATAGGTTAAAGAGCTTTTACAATCAGCTCACTCCGCAACCGTATGATCAATTTCGTTTCAGTCTTCTTACGGATATTCCGCACGTTCGCGAGATGATGGGAGCGCGTTATGTGTTATGCGGTCCTGATGATTCGCCTACTGACCGAGGCGCAAAGGAGATCATGAAAACGGAAGGTTACCGACTATACGAAAATCCCGGTCCAATGGGGCGGCTCACGATGGTGCATCGGGTGGCAGGATCCTGTAAGAACGAAGACGAGTTCCTAAACAGAATTGGCCCAGGCTTCGATTATCTCTCTGAGGCGTACGTGGCTCCCGATCACTTCGACATGGTCAAGGATTTTTTGCGCAACTCGCAAATGTCGCCACGTGCCCAAGATCAGCTGGTAAGGCTCGTCGATCAAGCGAACCGGAGTTATTCTGAGGTTGAGTCTGATTCGGCTTCGCTCCTGATCTTGAATGAATGGTTTACACGAGCTTGGAAGGTGCGGGTGAACGGCAAAAATCAACCAGCGCTGCGTGTAAACCAGTGGCAAACTGGCGTGCTACTAGGCGCTGGAAAAAATCGTGTAGAATTCGAGTATCGTCCCACGTTGTTTCGAGCCTTAATGGCATTGAATCGAATCACCATGGTATTGCTCCTCGGTTTTTTGATTCTTTCAGTTGTACGGAAACCACCTGGTAACAACCTCTGAGTCTTAATTTCGAGATAGTGCGCTAAGGAGGAAAAGGAATGCAATCCTCGCCCAAGAGCAGTTTCCACAAATGCACATGTAGCCCCAATGAGTTGGTCTCGGGCACTATGTTCGCGATGCGAATAGATTCACATACCAGTCCGCGCTATTGTTTGTTGAGCGGGCTTGGAAAGGAATCAACCCCTGGCCTGTCACCTGACGGACGACCATGCTTTTTTGCTCGAGAGCCGCAATCAGATCAACCTGGCCCCTCGCAAAGCATGAAGTTCATATCCTTGAATATCCATCTTGAGCAGATCGACACGTTGGTCAGGCTTGAAGTAATCATCGAGCGCTAACATATCGATTGGCACGGTATGGCACGAATCCCCATCAGCCATGTAGGTCCGGTGATCAACGTTTAGTCTATGCGATAGATAGAGTTCGGTCCTGCCACTGAACTCTCCCACTGCAGCTGGAGAGAGGCGCACATTTGAAAGCTTACGCGTGGCAGATTGCAGTCGCTTAAAATTTTCGGGCGAAGGTTCGAATGAATGAACAACACCTGTCGAACCAACACAGTATGAGAAGAACTCGGAATAAATTCCGATGTTGGCACCGGCGTCCACGACAACAGCGCCGGGAAACAAAATCGCTCTCAGTAGCTGCCGCTCTGCGCGATCAACGTAGGCTTTGTAAGCGCCATAAAGCGGCCGGTAAATGGGAAAGGCGTGTTCGTAAACTTCATTTCCAGCGGCACGAAGGAGCGAAGCTATCGACATCAGCGTCGCTTCAGACTTATTGTGAAGAACGAGGCGCACAACCGCGGTAAATAGCGGCTGAGCGTGAGATCAATGGGAAATAATGCGCGATAAAGAAAACCGGGAACAGGCAGTTTGCGAGATATCCCTCCCGTAATCATGTAAGATAGCGCGGTGAAAGGTCGAACGGACAAGTTCGCGATCTCGTAGTTCCCATCCAAGCGTTGAAGCCAATGGCGCCGGCGGAAAAAAATTAGCCAAGGCAATGCTTGGTTGGCCGACGATAAGGGTCCCCGCACTTCCCTCAGTTCCGGCTCGCCCGCATCGAAATCAACAGCTTCGTGGTGGAGGCACTTGTAAATCGGTGTCGATAGGATGGAAAAAAACGGCTCCGTCGCGATCACTTTGCCGCCCGGTTTTAACTTTTGAGCCGCACGGTTGAGAAACGCAATGGGACTTTTCAGATGGTGCAACACATTAGTGAGCGTAATCACGTCAAGGCTGTTGTCTTCTATTGTGCCGAACTTGTCGATTTCGTGGCAGTCAAACACAAGATCGAGATAGTCAAGATCGAGGATGTCACTTGTGACGATGTTCGAGTGAAATTGTTTGAGTGGCGAGGTGCCGCTTCCTATCTCGAGAATCGATAGTGTCTCAGGAGCGGGAAGATCTCTAAACTGATCTTGATAAAGTTCGCGGTACCAAAAAAGGAGATTGCGGTTTTGGGCGAGGCGCTCGCGGTTGCGCAAAGTCCTCGCGCGATCCTGTGCTTCGTCATTCACCGCTTATCGCGTGTGCAGAGTTTCATGCCCGAGAAACTTCATCCGTCGTGCAGCGAAGACTAGCATGCGCAGAAGAATCAATCCATGTCGCCAGCGTTGAATGTTGGTTGTTCCATATTTTCTCTCGTGGTAATGCACCGGAATCTCGACAATCTTTAGTCCCATCCTAGCTGCACCAAAAAGAAGATCAAAATCTCCAAAAGGATCAAAGTCTCCGAAGAATTCGCGCGCGGCAGCGAGACGCTGATAGTGCGCTCGCGAGATGACTTTGGTGCCGCACAACGTGTCTTTGAAGCGTTGCCCAAGCACGAAGGAGAAGGCGGCTGCGAAAAATTTGTTTCCTACAATATTAAAAAAACGCATCGCCTTCTTTTCCATTGGATAAACCAGCCGGCTGCCGTTAACGAACTCCGCTTTGGTCGTGACAGCCACGTCGTAAAATTTCGGCAGTTCTTCAGGAGGCGTGGTCAGGTCAGCATCGAGAATCATCAGAATGTCTTTTGTTGCCAGTTCGAATCCCAGCCGCACCGCATCCCCTTTTCCCTTACCTTTCTGCTGCGCTAGGAGAAGGCGATGGGGGCCTTTGTAAACACGCGCGGCCTCTTGGATTTTTTCCCACGTATCATCTGTGGAATTGCCTTCGACGAAGATGATCTCGTCCTGCGGTCCCATCATCGGGCAACGGGCCAGAATATTGTTGATGTTGCCCGATTCATTGCGCGCTGGCACAACAACAGAAACCGAGGGACGCGTCCGGCCGCTCGATTTAAGAGGGCGTGCGATCACGATATTAAGCATCGTAAAAAGTCGGAAAAAGGGCAGCGGCGCGAGATAACGATTTAGAAAGTTCGCCAGGAATGGGATTGGTATTGGACAGAGCAACTTTACGTCCCGTCGGATAATTTCTAATCCGGCGAGATAACAGAAATTCTCGAGATCTTCATGCGCGATCCAATTTTGTTCCGGGGTGCGACTACGCATCCCAACCTTTGAGGCGAAGCGGGCAAGCGGCTTCCACAACATGCTGTAATAGACGAACAGTATCCGCTCCGGTCCTTCCAAACATTCCTGTAACTTATTCAGCATCTTCTGAATATCGCGTTCATAGTGAATGGTTCCGTTCAGCAAGATGTAATCTGCTGGCCTGTGCTCGATTGTTTTCAGCGCTGCGACGCTGGAGACCGTCTTATAATTTAAGAATCGTTCGTCCAAACCGGCACTGCGCGGTTGGATCTCAACAACTTGATCTTCCGGGCGGACATACAGCGAAAGGTACGAAGCCAGACTGTTGTAAAAATAGCGCCGCATCGCGGATGCCCTCTTTTTGGAGGCAACAGACTGTGAACTGGATGCGCCTCCAGCGTCCGACACTTGACGCATGTCCCCACCCTCGTCGGCAAGAGTTCTCATATTTAGCAAGCGAAAATTAACCCGGAACGGATTGGAGACAATCTGTGGTTCTGCGGCGTGCGGGAATCGCAGAATGTTTTGCCTTCCTTTTCTTGAGATACGCATTGCCGCCCGCGCATGTGCAAACTATTTTCCGAGTTGCAAAATTCTGTGACTGACGTTTCAAAGAGAGAGGTCGCAATGTGGTCGTTTTCCGCGGGAGCGTTGCTGCTGCTTTGCGCCTTAGCGTTCTATTACTTCGCAGTTCTTAAGGTTGATTATCAAAAGACGACGCTACTCGACCTGGGACCGTATCCGGATGCGACAGAATATTTCGCCCAGGCAAAGGGATTACTCAAGGATAAATGGCCTTCGATACAGATCGGATACGATAAGCTGCCATCGAGGTACCCCCCTGGTTATCCGGCGTTGATGCTTCCCTGGCTGAAGATTCTACCGGACGCGCGCTCCGTTCTGGCGCCGTTTCGAACGAATCAGACGCTGGGGCTGCTACTGCTTTTGGCCGTGTTTGGTTTTTACGCGTATCTCGCGATGCCGTTAACGGGTGGGCTTGCGGCGCTTTTACTCGCGACACTCCCTGGTTTCTTTACTTTCTGTCGTTCGTCAATGAGCGAAATCAGCGCATCAGCGCTCATTGTAATGGCGTTTATGTTCGCGTACCTGGGTCTGAAGGAGGAACGCCGCTGGAAGATCTACTTATCGGCAGTTTTCCTCGGTCTTTCACTAAACGTTCGAATTCAGTCGCTTTTCTTCGCCCCCTTATTGCTAGCGATGACTCTGTTGCCAATAGCAGGGAGGCGTTGGGGCTGGTTCTTTCATTGCGTTGCGCTCCCCCTCGTTTTCGTGCTAGCGGCTAGCCCGGTGCTACTGTTAAACACGATCCAGTTTCATTCACCAGTCACGACGGGGTACAGCTTCTGGGTCCCCTGGATACCACATTGGAGTGAGCAATACCCGCTCTTTTCGCTTCGTTACGTCCCGATGAATGTCGCACGCTTGTGGAGCGAATTTACCCTGCGCCGCACGAGCTACTCCGCCGCTAATATCTTCGGCACCGGCACATGTTTTGTCCCTGCATTTGTTATTCTGACCTGTGTAGGGTTATTCTTTATCGGGATCAGCCGGTTCGTCCTCTGTGCTCTCTTATCCGGTCTGAGCTTTCTTGCCGGGGCTCTCGTCTACGCAGTTGTGGACACACGATTCTACCTCCCGCTCCTAATCCTTCTGGTCGGGGTGGCTGTGCTACCGGCGACGTGGGCCGCAAAGAACCTTCTCGTTAGGAGGCGAATTATTGCCGCGCTGCTTGTTTTTGCCTTATTCGCTGCAGCCTGTCTCGGCTATCCTTCGCGCTCCGGCTATAACACACCCGACATTAACCGGTCACAGGCATGGGATGCTCTCCACTTTACTACTCCACCCGGCGAATCCACTTGGTTCATTACGCAAACGCGCTTTCTTGAAGTGTTTGGCCGGCAGCCGGGCATCGTTCTTTCCGATGTTGATCCTGTTTACTTGAATGCGGTTTTCCCAGACTGGGTTGTCGCCGCGCCCTTAGATGGAAACCATCATTACCAGCACAGCCGAATTTGGCGTTATGATCGGCCTCAGGCTGTGGCTTTGGTTGAACGCGGATTGGATCAATCGTTGCCGGTTTATGCGCTCTTCGTCTCGGTCAAACAGATGACTGCTCAGCTGTCGCGACTGCCTGCCGTTCCCGGACATCAGTGGACTGTTCTCAGCGATTCCAATGCAGTGGTTCTAAAGCTTGCTCCATCCGAATCGGAGAGATCGCCACTCTAATTTCACCTTATGGAAAAAACTGTTTCACTCACGCTTCTTCTAGTAGTGGTTTTTCTGGCAAATTACCTGCGCACAACTGGATTGGGTTTGGCGGCTAACGAGCGAGTACGGACAGTTTCGAAACTTTCACCCGGACGAATTCGTTAGCCTGAGAGGATATGTGAGATCGATCTGCTACCGGGCCGTCTCAAAGCCCCGGCAGCACATTTGAAGGCACTTTTAATTATTATCTCTGGGCCGTGCCACAGGCGGCCCTTAACCTCCTGAAGAAGCCAGAGGTTCGGCTTGGCGTCTCAACGATGAGCCGAGTTCTACAATATCGTAAACTTGCCATTACGGGTACCCGATGTTGTTTGCAATAATGTTTGAGGAAGGCCAGGTATCGTCGAAGGGGCCCGCGCCAGTTTTCCCCTTAATCGAGTAGGCATTATCTCTCAATATGTTGGATGTAATCACAAACTGCTGTGCGCGGCCATTGAACAGGGGAGGTTGGTCATAGAATAGTATCCCTGGAGCTTCATTATTGGAGCTTATGGTATTTCCACTGATGATACCCGTGACCAGAGGTCCCAGGGCCTCAACGCCAAATGTCCAACTAAAGTTACGAGAATAGCGCTCGCCCCATGCCGGCGTTAGAGTAAACCCCGTCCCTGATCCCCAATCATTCGCGAAAGCGAGAGCTGATGGTAGCAGCGTACGGCTGTATCCACCGCCATTTAAGATGTCATATCCTGTTACAGCACCACCGCTAACAGAGGTAATTGCCAACCTTACTGCCTGAGTATATCCAGGATTTGTAGCACGCAAAATATCGCCAACTGCATAGCCAGAGCCCCCGGCGTCGATTTTGCTATTGGTGTAGATCACCCTCGCTGGAAGCGTTCCATGCCCTCCGGACACAACGACGGGATTCGTGGGGAAATTCGTGTATGACCCCATGTCTATAGGCCATAATGCCGAATCCCTTGCAGGAGCGTCATAAAGCGCTCCACCTGGAAAAACCGTAACAACCATCACCTTAGCGGGCGTGCCGCTTCCGCCAGAAAGAGTTAATATGTCCCCCGGTTGATAGCCACTACCGGGATAAGATGGATCAACTTTAATGCCCGGTTCAATCGTGGATGTAACATTATTTATCCCGCCGTGACCATTCTTGGAGATTTGGTTGCCTGTCAAGACAACGCCATTAGCAAAGAATGACACTCCCCCATTGTAGTTTCCGCATATTAAATTGCCGGTTATTATGATTTCCTGTGTCCAGTCCCTAACATCATACCCTAACTCAATTCCTCCCCGACACCGGGTAATTATATTTCCTTCAATAGTGAGTCTGTCAGTGTTACCCAAATAAATTCCGCTCCCAACTGGGCCAGATGGCCCAATAATGTTATTCATTATCTTGCTCTCCGGGCTGTAAAACAAGAGAATGTTACTTGTGCCGCATCGGCTGAACCTGCTTCCGTAAATAATTGTCTTGGGAGAATGACTAACCCAAATATTATTCTCACTGGTATTGTCAACCTCACAATCTCGAATTCCGGTTCCAACTACATTGCCAACCACTATTCCAATCCAAGGAATGTTACGCACACGAGTTTTAACAATTCGAACATTATTCCCCAAAGCTTTAATTCCATTTAAAAAAGGCACGGGCTGAGCATGCCCGGAAAGATTACCGTCAACAGTCAAGTCTGCGATGGATGAACCAGATGGCAAGTTTACGATATATCCAGACATATTTGCGGCAGCCTCGATTATGCTACTCTCTTTTCCGTCGCCCAGAAGATGCATTGTTGATGCTGGCGAGATATTCGTTCCGACAAGATAAGTGCCAACAGGAAAATAGATTGTCCCGCCCGGGTTATCATTGATCGCAGCAATGATAGCTGGATAATCGTCGGCCACTCCATCCCCCGTAGCATTATAGGGAGGCGATTTTACGTTAATATATGTATCTGACATCTTCCACGATAGATTTGTTCCTCATACTGCAACAGGGTGTCTCCGTCGAATTTAGCAAATTGATTATGGATTCTTTTGGGAGGATTTTTGCTGTTGGTGCGAAGGGGTCTTGTGCCGTTGGACTTAATGAAAGAAGAACTTCGGCATCAACTCGCCTACATTATACTTACAGCCAGCTGTTCGTAAGCCGTACGGCGCTAGATATAATCCGATCACCCATTTGCGAAACCCTCTTCTGAAGCACAGCTTGCGTCCCATCTTGCGAGCAATCATTCACCACGATGATCTCTTTGCTCTGAAGACGCGCGTTGCGAACTGACCTCGACGATCTTCTCGATCGCGGCCTTCTCACTATAACAAGGGATTACAATTGAGAGTTTCATCTTTTTAATACGCGCGGCGTTTCGCCGCCTAGGCACTCTCTCGGACTCTCGATAACGCAATTTCGCTGGAGAAAAAGAACGTTTGTGCTTGACTAATAGGTTCGACGTTTACGGTCAGAATGCCTGCGGAAGTTATCAAAATTAGCGGCGCGCGCCAGCACAATCTCAAGAACCTCCACGTGGAAATTCCACGGGAAAAGTTGGTTGTCATTACCGGCTTGAGTGGTTCCGGGAAATCCTCGCTGGCTTTTGATACTCTGTACGCCGAAGGGCAACGCCGTTACGTCGAGAGCCTCTCCGCCTATGCGCGGCAGTTCCTCGATCAAATGGAGAAGCCCAATGTCGATTTCATCCAGGGACTTTCTCCGGCGATTGCCATCGAGCAGCGCAGCGCCGGGGCCAATCCAAGGTCGACAATCGCGACTACCACTGAAATTTATGATTATCTGCGGGTCCTTTTTTCGGCTGTTGGCCAGCCGCATGATCCACTCACAGGCCAGCCGCTGAGCCGCCAAACGCCCCAGCAAATCGTCGATCAGATCCTAGCGTACGAGCCGGGGTCGA
>WNFW01004197.1_pt1 | contig 10096 bp, 10 predicted proteins | sample 5400131 | NCBI WGS metagenome assembly WNFW01 (sample SAMN13153362, study PRJNA577476) | soil metagenome | isolation source: 20 cm soil or saprolite under grassland replicate 1 | place: USA:California | collected 2016-06-15
GGGTGATCAACGTTTATCCCACCGCTACAGACACCAACATCTGGAGTCACATCGAGGGCGAGTGGCCACGCCACAAAATGATCTCGCCAGAGGATGTCGCTAGCACGGTGGCGTACGCGCTCTCTCGGCCGGCGGACGTTACCCTGGAGAATATTAGTATTTCCAGCTTGGCTGGAAATCTCTGATTCGCTAGTCTTGGCGTCAGCAGTACGTTGTAGCCACGGCTCTGGTGAGCCGCTTTCCCAAGAGCGGCGTTCCCGACGGGCATCGGCCGCAGGCCGGGGAGCTAGGCGGTAGAGAAGATGTTTGTCCTATGACTAAAGCTCTGCAGAGCGAGCTCAGCATTAATGTTATCGCGTCGATCCTCGTTTCGCTGCTCTTTCTCGTAACCGGGTTTCTTTGGGGCAAATACAAGGAACAACGCCGCAAGTTTGGGAGAAACCTGGAGGAGTATGATTTCTATCCATTCACGGTCACCCGCGAAAATTTCGGTGAGTTCGATTTAAAAGATTTTCGCCTGGGTATCCATTATTTTCTCAAAAACGAAGACCACATAGCGGCGCGGCAACTGATTTTCATCGGCGAGCAAAATAATGTGCGCGCCCAACTCGAACCCGCTGAGCAAAAGGTTTACGCGCAGCTATTCGAGAAGTATGACGGCAAGACAATCGCCGACGACACGCACGAATTCCTCGAAAACTACGAGCGGATTGTGCGCCTGATCGGAAAATCGTTTCCGAATACTGGAATCGAGATCTTGCTGCACAATTTAGCCGATCCTGCGCATTCGCTCATCACTCTCGAGAACAATGTTACGGGCCGGCATTTGCGTGACGGCACAACGAATCTGTTGATTGATCTCAAACGCCGGCAACTCCTCAACGAAGAGAAATTGAATTACGAGCTGAACATCGGCGCGCGAAAATTCAAATGCACAACGATCCCAATCAAACGAAAGGAATTTGGAATCGTTGGCGCAATCTGCATCAACATCGACGCTAATTACATCACCGAGGGGGTGCTGCGCGACCGACAACGTATTGAAACTTGGTTCCAAAATTTTCTTCGTACTGACATGCAGCTCGACGAAAATATTCTGAGCAAGGACGAATACGCGAAGGCGTTAAAGGGCAAACGCCACTTCAAGGACGAAACTGTCTGACGCGTAGTCTGTCGTTCGGAGCGAAGTCGAGAATGAAGCGGCTGGGGAAGCCGTGACATAGGCGGGAAGACCGAAGGTTGAGCGAACGGGAAGTGAGCGAATCAAAACTCTAAGAAATATTCAGAGACGTCTCCAGACCTTCGCGTGAAGCTACGGCTCGGCAGGCGACTTCGCTCCACACAACAAAAAGGAAGGACGAATAGGCGAAAAGCTTTGCAAAGCGCGCTCAGCATCATCGGTGAACATTTTGAATCCAAATTAGTGACGGATTGCATCATAAACAGAGATGCAACGTCTCACGATTCATCCATTGTGGCACCGATTGATCGTCTGCGCTCTCTCAGCAGCTTTTATCGGTGCCGCTATTGCCGACGAATCGGAAAGCGGCACGGCTGGTGATTGCCAAATCGGAGCCTATCGCTTTTCGGATGGAGAGATCGTCGATATCGCGCGATCCGAAGGCGACACGTTTCGCTGGCGCAAGTTCGATGGCACAACCGGAGTTTTGCATAAGAAGTTCGACGGTTCGTGGACAAGCACATTGGGATGGACAGATCGTGCAGATGGACGCACGGCGTCTTTCACTCGTTGCGCCACGGGTGAAATCGAATTCGACGGTAAGAAAGCTCATCGGATCCCGTTCGATGTGACTGACACGGTATTAAGGCCATGGCGGAGTTAAGCTCGCGGGTAGATTAGTAATGCCGAAGAGCAATGATCCGGTCCCGATCGTGGTTCTCATTCACGGAGCGGAAAGAGATTCTGCGCGCGACTCGTACGCGGTTCAACGACTGTTACCGGCCGAGAATGTTGGCGCATTCGTTTATGACAAACGCGGAACCGGCGGATCGGACGGCAAATATACGCAGGATTTCGATACACTCGCGGATGACGCCGTCGCTGCCCTGAGGGAGGCGAAGCGAATTGCTGGCACGCGCTGCGCTCGGATCGGATATCAAGGGGGTAGTCAGGGCGGCTGGGTCGCGCCGCTCGCCGCAACGCAGGCGCCCGTCGATTTCGTTATCGTCAGTTTTGGACTGGCTGTTTCTGTCATTGACGAAGACCAGGAGGAGGTTGCCCTTGAGATGCGCCTTAAGGGTCATAGTCAGGAGGAGATTTCGAAAGCACTTGAAGTAGCATCCGCGGTGGAAGCGCTATTCGAAAGCGGTTTCACTAAAGGTTTCGAGCGTTTCGATGCGATAAGAGCCAAATACCGCAATGAACCTTGGTACAAGGACGTGCATGGCAATTATACGCATTTCATTTTGCCGTACACAGCGTCCGAGATACGCGCGAAGGGCAAGGATTTCATCTTCGGGACGCCATTCCGCTATGACCCGATGCCTGTGCTTCGCGCCGTCGAGGCGCCACAGTTGTGGGTTCTCGGAGAAGACGACTTCGAAGCGCCAAGCGCTGAGACGAGCCGCCGCGTCAAGATACTGATCGCCGAAGGGAAACCGATTACGCTGGCCGTATTTCCTCATGCTGAACACGGGATGACCGAGTACAAACTCGCGTCAAATGGCGAACGCGTCTCGACCCGGTATGCGCCGGGCTACTTTGCCATGATGCGTGACTTTGCGCGAAATGGCGAGCTATCGGGCTCCTATGGGTCGAGCGTAGTCGTTAAACCGAAGATGGATTCGCGCGCGGACTATCGGGGATCGATATTGAAACCAACCTCAGGCAGACATGCAGGTCGATGAGAATATTCTGAGCGAAAGGTGCAATGGGATCCTCGGCCTGCGCAAAACTCAACTTGTGGTAATGCACGCTGCGAAACGCGCTCGATAGTCTGCTGGCGTGACACCGAGGTAACGAGTAAAGAGCCTCCACAGGGTGCTCGCATCGCCGAGGCGAGTTCGCTCGGCAATGTCCTTGAGCGGCAATGACGTCTGCTCGAGCAGTCGTTGAGCCTCTTCGATGCGCGCGCGTCGGACGAGAGCGGCTGGCGATTCCCCGAACTCCTGCCGACACCATCGAGTCAACGTTCGCACACTCATTCCCACATTCCGCGCGAGCCGTTCGAGCGAGAGAGGCTGGTTGAGATGTTCAAAAATGAACGCTGACAGGTCGCGTAATCGCGCCGGCTCGCCTTCCTGTCGTTTCAGGATCTGGCTAAATTGTGCCTGACGCCCCGATCGTCGCAGAAACAGAACGAGGGCCTTTGCGACGGCCATGGCTACGGCGTGACCATGTTCCTCTTCTACCAGCGCCAGCATCAGGTCAATGCCCGCTGTGATTCCCGCTGAAGTCCACACGCGACCGTCGCGCAGAAACATGTCATCGTCGACGACCCGAGCTTTGGGGAATCGTTTTCGCAGCGCATCAACATATTGCCAATGAGTCGTCGCGCGGCGTCCGTTCAACAGGCCGACCTCACCAAGCACAAATGCTCCGGTACAAATTGAGACCAGGGTCGGGATGCTTCGATGGCATTGCCGAAGCCAACGTACGACGCGGGCTTCGGAAGACGGCAGCTTGCTGGCGGTCGCGCCGCCAGCCACGACTACCATATCCGGTGCGCGAATGGCCGCCACGTCGCCAAGCGATCGCGCACCTCTCAACACAAGCCCATGGCGTGTCCGGATCTCTCGGCCGAGCGGCGCAATGAGATGCGACGTGTAGGCCTCGCGTCCCATTACCTCGTTCGCATAACCGAGCACCGACCACGGGCCACTGAGGTCCAGCATCTCGGAGCCCGGAAATGAGAAGAACCAAACGTGACGCGCACGCCGTTTCATGGCTTAATAGTCAACTGAGTGGCCAGAAATGCAATAACATTATCCTATGAGCCATAGACAATCGGCCTACTATCAGGTCATGAGAACTAGATTCATCATCGCTGTTGTCGCAGTCGCATTGTCGACCGATCTCGCACACTCCACGGACGCGCCAAACGCTCCCGTTGTTCAGAACGCCGTTCCGCGGACGTCTGGCCTGCTCAACATCAATGGAGCCCCGCACCCCTGCCTCACTGAGGGTACAGGTCTGACCTGTATTGTCACCGGTCCGGCACCTATGTATCCGTCGCTGTTGTCCGACCACTTGAAACAGCGGATTCGCTTCGTCTATGTAGACTTCAAGAACAGTTGGGGCGCTGACTCGCCGAACCGCGTCGAAAATGTCACCTTGGACTCGCTGGTCGAGGAAGTCGATCAGGTCCGAAGCGGTCTGGGATTGGAGAAGGTCTGTCTGTTCGGCCATTCCGCGCCCGGTCTGGTGGCGGTGGAGTACACGCTGAGGCACCCGGACCGCGTCTCTCAGTTGATCCTAGTGAGCGTCGAGCCGTACTTTAGCCCCAGCTGGCTCAAAGCGCGGAAGGCATTCTGGGAGACCGAGGCGCCGGCGGATCGGAAGGCCGCCTTGAAACGGAATGTCGAACGTTTCCCTGACGATCTGTTGAAGAGACTGTCGCCATATGACGCCTTTGCGTTGAACTACGTTCGCAACGGCCCACGGTATTTCTACGACGCCCCATACGATTTTTACTGGGAGTTTGCGGGAAAGCATTTCTCGGCGGAGATGATCGAGTGCTTCCTCAATACAATTGTTGCGGACTACGATCCACGGCCGCGGCTCGAGAGCAACGACGTTCCGAAGTTCCTCGCGCTGGGCCGCTATGATTACAACGTTCCTTATCGTGAGTGGGACAGTGCACGGAAAAAAACGCCGAACCTGACATCCCACATCTTCGAACGGAGCGGGCATTTCCCCATGATCGAGGAGAGGACTCTCTTCGATGACCGCTTGATAGAGTGGTTAAAGCAGACCAGTAAGGGAGCGTCCGAACAGCTCCCGTCGGAATCCAAGAAGCCATGAATCGGTGAACTGAAAATGAAGGCAAGGATGTCCCCAGGCGCGCTGCGAAGGGGAGTAGATGGAAATTACTACTAAGTCGTTTCTCCTCAGCGTCGGACGTTTCGCCGTTTTCGCGAACGCGCAAGGAAGCGACGAGACTTGGCTGCGTTTCCGCAAACTGCCATGTGGCACCAACGCCGATGGCCCGCTTTCGAGCTGTCAATAAAGACCCACGAACAGTTCGTCCCATGACAAATTCGCAGTCGATCCATTGGCAAGGGAAGGACCTGTTGGACCATCCGGTACGCGATCACCGATGCGATGAGGTCGAAGTCGAGCGCATCGCTGCGGAGACCGACGAGCACGCGCCCATCGCGGAAGCGTAGCTCATGGGCTTTGATGCCGGTGACCCAATGCTCCCGTAGAAGTGCCAAAGCGCTTTTCGGCGGCGCGCGCCTTGAAATGATCCGGGTCACTAACCTAAACAGGGCTTCGCGCAAAACCTTTGCGCGCGCCAGCGCGATTCCGGCCGCCGCGGGCTCTTTCTGCGCCTTCTTAGCCAATGCGCGCAGTGCGCTTTTCGGCAGGAGCTGCACAAATGCCGCCCATTCAAGCAACCGTGCATAGCTGTCGAGCCAGTCGCGAGGTGATTGATCGCGGCCAGTGACAGTATTGACGAAATCGAGCGCTGCATCACCGGCGATAGTGTCACGGCTACGAAATTGGTGCGGCTCAATTTTAACCTGTAAAATGGATTTCACCGGTTGACATTCCTAATAACCCAATATAGTAGCGACTACAAAGTTAAATGCGCAGTACAACACAAACTAAAATCCTTATGAGCACAAAAGAAGCTAATCATTCAAGCAGTACCTCAATGGCAAAAAAGAACCCGGTATGAGCGCATCCAAACAAATCGACAAACAAATTGCTGGGCTCACCGGATGGCGCGGTCGAACAATGGCCTACCTGCGGAATGTCATCAGTGACGCGGATTCAAAATTGACCGAAGAATTCAAATGGAATACTGCCGTGTGGAGCGCGAAGGGCAATGTGTGCGCCCTTGGGGCATTCAAGAACCACATCAAGATTAACTTTTTCAAAGGGGCGTTACTGCCGGATCCTCACCATCTGTTCAATAGCGGACTTGAGGCAAAAGCGTCGCGGTCAATCGATCTCCACGAGGGCGATGCTGTAAATGAGTCGCATCTAAAAGCGCTCGTGCGTGCTGCTGTTGCCCACAATAACGCCAGCAAATAACAAACAACTCAATAAGTGAAAACCAACACCAACGCTCGGCCGGGTGAATCAGATACCCAGGGCCTTCGCATTTCGAGAAAGACACTTTGGACCGGCCGTATCATGAGCGCGCTCCCAGTGCTGTTTCTGCTGATGGATGGCATCATGAAACTAGTGAAACCGGAGCCTGTCGTGAAAGCAACGATCGAGCTCGGATATCCCGAGAGCGTTATTATGGCCCTCGGGATCATCCTACTGGTTTGCGTCATTCTCTATGTAGTTCCGCACACGGCCGTTCTCGGCGCAATCCTTTTAACTGGTTATCTCGGTGGTGCCATCGCAACGCAGGCGCGAGTCGGCAATCCCTTGTTCAGTCACATTCTATTCCCGGTCTATCTGGCTCTGCTTATTTGGGGTGGCCTTTTCCTCCGGGATTCACGCCTGCGCGCACTCATGCCGCTGCGAAACTAACAAGCGTTCCATGACACGACGAAAATTCGCCACGATGGCCGGCGCAACGGTACTCGCCAGTTGGCAAGCGGGCCGGTCGCAAGCGAAGTCGAGCAGCGTTAGCATCGTACTCGCGCCGAGCAATCTTGGACTGAGGCCGACGGAAAGCGGCGGCCAACCCGGTTCGTGGCGCGCGCCGCAAGTGCTTATCGATGCGGGCCTGGCTCGCGCACTGGATGCGGAGGAAATCATCCCACTCGATCGACCGACCTATGAGTTCGAGGCTCAGGCCGGGACGAGAATACGCAATGGTCTGTCGATTCGTGCGTTCTCATTGCAGTTGTCGGAGAAGGTACGTGAGATTCTAAAAAGGCATCAATTTCCGGTAGTCATTGGCGGCGATTGCAGCATTCTCCTTGGTAGCTTGCATGGTATGCGGCGCGCCGGTGGGCGAGGACTCGTGCAGATCGACGGACACAGCGATTTCTTCCACCCCGGAAACTACGACACTGCAAAGCGTCTGGGCTCGGCAGCAGGAATGGACCTGGCTCTTGCGAGTGGCCGAGGTGAGCTGCTGCTGACCGATTGGCCGGAGATTGGTAAGCCGCTTGCCAGCGATGCCGACATCATTCAGTTGGGGGAGCGTGACGCAGAAAGTCAGAACTTCAAAGATTACTACGGCGATATCGTTGAGACTGAGATTACACAGGTCACGATTCAGCATGTGCTTGCTGACGGGGTCGACACCACGGCGCGTCGGGTCATCGCGAAACTCCAGGCGCGTGGATTGGACAAAGTCTGGTTACATGTCGATCTCGACGTCCTCGATCAGTCCGTAATGCCTGCGGTGGACTCACCAGGAAGTCCGGGCCTCGACTACCTGCAATTGACGGAGCTGGTCAGCGCTTTGTGTGGTTCTGGACGCATCGTCGGGACCAACTTCACCATCTATGATCCCGAAAGAGATCCTGAGGCGCGCTATACCCTTCCATTGGTACGTTGCATTGCAGACGGGGTAAGCGGGCGATCTCGTGCCGAAGGGCCACAAGGAAGAACCTGATTCCGCTATGTCTCGGGCGCATCATCACGACTGGTACCGCAGTCGCTCACTTTTATTCGTGTTAACGCTGCTGCTTGCGACTGGTTTCTGTGCGCGGGCAGACAAAAATCCGTTCGATTACTAATGTTATCGAGGGTCACGCCGTCGGAGGTGTGACAGCCGATCTTCTAGGCAATATCTACGTGGCGGACTTTGGCGAGTTTGTCTGGAAGATCACGCCGGAGGGCAAGCGTGATGTATTCGCGTCAGGCCTTTATGGCGCGTCCGGCAACGCGATCGACAATGAAGGCAACCTTTTGCAATCCAATTTCTACAGTGATTCAATCACCAAAATTGATCGAAAAGGTCAAATGCAGGCGTTCGTCACCAGCGGCCTGAGCGGCCCTGTAGGCATAGCCATCAACAAGCAAACAGGCGATGTCTATGTCGCAAATTGCCGCGGTAATTCGATCGCAAAGATTGCAAGAGATGGCACCGTTTCATCATTCGCAAAAAGCGATCTGTTCCGTTGCCCAAACGGCATTTCCTTCGATCGCGAGGGAAATCTTTATGTCGTCAACTTCAGAGACAACAAGATGTTGAAGGTCGATCCGAAGGGCATCGTCACGCCCTTTGCGACAATATCCGAAAAGGGATTGGGGCATTTATGCTTTAAAGAAGATCGATTTTACGTAACCGCGTTTCACTCGCACGAAATTTACGAGGTAACGTTGGATGGAACCGTCAAACGCATCCTCGGCAATGGCAAGCGCGGGATCGTGGATGGAGCGAGCGCAAACGCGCGGCTGTCTTTCCCCAACGGAATCGCGTATTCTCCGTGGGGGCGACGGCTCTACATCAACGAGTACGTTAACGACTCAGAAGCTTCGTTGCCGCGTCGTGCGATTGTTCGCGAAATCCTTCTTCGCGCCGATAAGTAGCTGTTCTTCTCGAGAAATTGCTGTCCGAGAGGAAATGCTTCAGAGCCGTGAAAGCTTTTGATCTTGGACTCCTTTAACGGCCGACGCCCGTCTAGAAATGCGCCCTCGCAAAGTTCAGGACTGCGCGTCCACCTAGCTACTTTGGCGACGACTGTAGCGTCGCCTGATATTCCGGCTTTTTGTGATATTCGACGAGCCGAAATCCCCAACTGATCAACGTCGAGAGGTCCTTAGTTTTTGCTTTTCTCTCGTGCAGGAATTTTTCGATCCTGGCTTTCAATTCTGGCTGTTGGTCGGTTGTATCGAGAATTTCGAAAATTTCCATCGACAACAGCCAATCCTCCGGATGTTCGGCCTGCTGTGTTTCCCAAATTTCGCCAAGCCGCTCGTAACCGGTTTTGCCCTCGCGAATCCTGCGCACCTGCGCGTAAAGATTCTCGAGTCGTTTCCGCTTTGCGTCTGAGGGAACTTTGATGGTGCGTTCCTTTGGAACCAGCGCCACCTGATTGTAAGCATCTTTATCTGCTGCCCCGTTAAAGACTGAGCTGATTCGTTCGCCAATGGCCATGTCGTAGACACCCCACTCGGGCTCGAACAGGCGTCGGTCGTGATATTTCGCGTTGCAGTTTGAGAATGTGATCAACAACAGTTTCCCGTCGCAGTGCAGAATTTTCTCAACTTTCCCGGAGACAGCGACACCGCCGACAAACTCGACCTTCGCTTTCTTGCCCTCAACAATTCCAAGCGCGTGCAGTTGATCGTTGGTCAGCAACTCGGGCGCCGTTGGTGTTTGTTTCCATTTGCCAACCGGCGAACCAAAACCGTCCTTATGATAATCGATTCCGTGGCCTTCAAGTTCTTTGCCCTGGAATGCGAGCGCGGTCTTGCCGGATGTTCGCAGGTAAATCGGGGAATCGTCTTCGTCTGTGATGACCTCAGTGAAAGTCCCGCTAACTTGAAGACCGGACGAATAGTCACAAGTCGCAGTATTATTACATTCGATGGCTTTGTTGATGCCTTCGAGTCCGCCGACCCTGAACGCCATCTTACTGGCAAATTCTTCAAGCACGTCTCTCAAGTGCTGAAAATCGCGACAGACAAAGAGCTGCGGTTGCTTCGTCGTGATGTCGAACGGGTAGTTCTGAGCATCGACAGAGTAGGGGATCTTCTTTACCTCAGGCTCGAGGCATGACACCGATTCACCGATCGATGAAAGCAAACCTGCGCCATAAATTTTCGGATTTTCGAGTGTGCCAATGAGTCCATATTCAACCGTCCACCAATGCAAACGTGAGAGCAGCGCCATTTCGGAGGGAGCGCCGAGATTTTTCTGGCGATGTTCAACTAGTTTGGTTGCCTCCTCGACTTCTTTCGGATCAGCGTTTGGCCGCTCCTTCAAAATCGATAAATGCCGAATCGCTTGATATAACTCGAAGTCTTTTCGGGAAGACATTGCTTTTGCAC
>WNFW01004198.1_pt1 | contig 10095 bp, 5 predicted proteins | sample 5400131 | NCBI WGS metagenome assembly WNFW01 (sample SAMN13153362, study PRJNA577476) | soil metagenome | isolation source: 20 cm soil or saprolite under grassland replicate 1 | place: USA:California | collected 2016-06-15
GCCGGCTGGACGCCGATCACCCATAGCAACACGCCGATGGACAGTCCGGTAATAACGCCATTGATCGCGACGCCACGGGCCCAGGCGGTCATTTGTCGCATGAGTCGGGCGAGGGTGCGATGCGCTTGTGCGCGGTAGCGATCGGGCGCGAGCGCCAGGTACGCGGCTACGAGTGGGCGCGGGTTGGCTAACGCAAAAACAAGTAACAGGACTGCGAAGACAAAGCTGGCTACGCCGCCGACCAGGCCGAGTGTCGACCGTAACAAGATGTTCCCGACTGTTCCGGCCGCTCCGCCAACTTTGCTCGCGATTTCATCGGTGCGCGGTAAAGCGTCGCGGACTGTTGGATAATTTTGCGTGAGCGATTCGATGCGGGTACGAATACCGTGCCATACCGTCGGGGCGCTGCGCACCAGTTCCTGGGTTTGCCTGGCCAACGGCGGAATCGCAAAGACGATGATCGTGGCGGTGATTGTAATGAGTGCAAGAATGAGCAGGATCACGCTGACGAAGCGCGGGAAACGATGTTTCCCGAGCCATACCACGATCGGATTCAGGACCATGGCCAAAAGGAAAACGAGCGCGAACAGCAATATGACCGGTTCCAGCGCGCGCACGATCAACCAGAGAACGATCAACAGAAAAACCATCCAAACGATGCGCCAGGCGCCGTGATAACTCAGCGGGGCATGCTGATTCTCGTGATCGGATTCTTTCATGAAGGTTCCCTTTTACAGAAGGCAACGAAGAAAACAAAGTCGAATCCAATTACTTGATCGTCCTTCCACCCCTTCGTCTTCTTCTACTAGGTATTTGGAGGGGCGAGCCCCCGCGAACCTTTTTGAAGTGCTGACCCTGTGTAGATGAGGCGTTAGGCGTCGCAGAGCTCCGCCTCCATGGCTTCAAGCCGCCTTGTAGCCGCGGCGCTGTGTCGCCGTGCCGCTGGGAGTTTGTCCCATCTCAGGAGCGCTTCGACGCAGTGAGACGGCCACAACTGATCACTTGAAAGTCGATCGCCTCCCGGCTCACTCGCTCCTACCCTCGTCGTTTTACCTTCTATCTCGCTCATCCCATTCGCTCGATTCTCACTGATCACCGATCACTGGGGAATCAGGGTTATCGCGGTGTTGGTCGAGGGTGTGGAGTGGGACGCGGCCTGGGAGTGATCCCGGGCGTGGCGGTAGGTGTAGCCGTTGGCGTAGGTGTAGGTGTAGGTGAGACTGGAACCATGGCATACGCGTGAGTCTCGCCATTGTGAACGCCTGTGCCGACGATCACACCGTCCTCACTAATGCCCTGGGCAGATGAGGACGTGTTCATCGATAGGTCCCAGCCCGAGTTCCCCGGGATAAGATCCTGGAGGCGGTAAGTGTTAGTTCCGTCATACAGGAAGGGAACAGCGAAGGCACCACCATCTGTGCCAACCACCCAACCTGATGAGTTCACACCCTCAGCCTGGCCGAGAATCGTACCTGCTGCGAGCGCTATAGCAACCATTCCGTTGGCTTCCGACCAGATGAATGGCAAGCCAAGCCCTTGATTTTGCATACTCGACCCGACTACGTAGCCGTTGTTGCTTACACCGAAAGCGAGCGCTCCATTGGCGCCCGGCAATGCGCCGACCTCGAAGGCCATGCTTTGACCGATATCATAAACAATTCCGACGTTGCGCGCCGCGTTTTGCGGATCGATGCCCTGGCCCACGATCCTACCTGAGTCATTGATACCGAATGCTGTGAGAAAGAAACTTCCGTTGGTTGTCGTCTGCGTGATGATCGTCGCACTGCCGCCGCTGTAGATTACGCCGCGTTGGTCGCTTCCCGCGTTGACCGAGCCGACGGCAACATTTGAAGCGTTCACTGAGTTTGCATCTCCGAGTGTCTGGCCGGCTGGCAAAGGAAGCTGCGAAGCTACGCCATTCTGCCAGACCACCGGAAGTCGGCCCGAGCCGAATACGGTGGTTGCGCCGGTTCCAACGACGACACCGCTGTCGTTCGCACTGTTGGAGACGCAGAAACTGCGACCTGCCAGATCGGGTAGACCAACGATGCCACCGTTCTGGGTCCAGGTGAATGCATGGCTTCCATCGTTGCGTACAGACCGACCAACAGCAATTCCCGCAGGCGAAACTCCAAAACCCTGTGAAAAACTATCACCTACTTCGACAACGCCAATGTCAAAAATCTGATATTGAGGAGTAGCACCTGTTGGCTTGATCGTAGGCGCCTGGCGGAAATTGTAGCCGGGGTCGTTGACCCCGGTTTCTTTCGTTAAGGTGGTGCTAGCCTTATTCGTGTTAGCAGCTGTGATAGTCGTTGCCAGAACCGCGATTGCCAGAGTGCCTAACACCGCCGCTGTGGTGGCAACCGTGGCGGCTGCGACTCTTAGAACTCTGCAGGCGACACGCCTGCCACTACAGTTGCTTCTAACAATCGCGGCGGGCTTGATATTGGAGGGGATTTTGATTTTCATTTTAGCTTTCGGTTACATGTGACATTTGAAGTCGCAGGGTTTTGTTTCATTTCAACTTTCTAACTCTTATACTCTTTATTCGATTCACTGATCACTTCTCACTCTTCTTCACGGCGGCGTTGGCCGCGGGTGCGGAGTCGGACGTGGCCTTGGTGTTGCTCTGGGCGTGGCAATAGGTGTTGGACTAGCGGTTGGTGTGGGAGTAGCTGTAGGCGTTAGCGTGGCGGTAGCTGTAGGTGTAGGCGAAGGTGTGGGGCGGAGGTACAGTTCTGCGCTTGTGTTGATGGTAGGAAAATCTGATCCTCCGGCAGCGAGCACCGTGCCATTGGGCAGCAAGACCGCTGTGTGGCGAGCCCTTGCGTCATTAAAGCTACCGGTTACTGTCCAAACTCCGCTCGCCGGGTCGTACAGTTCCGCACTCGCTAAAGCGAAACCATTGGTATCAAATCCGCCGGCAACCAGCGTTATTCCGTTGGGCAACAAGCTAGCCGTATGCCCGGAGCGGCCGGTGCCGAGGTTTCCGGTGGCCGTCCACGTCCCAGTTGCCGAGTCATACAGTTCAGCGGTGCCAGAAGCATTGCCGTTGTCGTCAAATCCACCCGCAGCAAGCACCATCCCATCTGACAGCAACGTTGCTGTATGCCCATAGCGCGCGGTGTTAAGATCACCTGTGACCGTCCAGGTCCCGCTTGCCGGATCGTAGAGTTCGGCGCTAGCCGAAGCACTTTGACTAGTATTAGCGCCCGCTGCCACCAGGACCGTTCCGTTCGGCAGCAAAGTTGCCGTGTGCAAGTTGCGTGCAGTATTGAGATCGCCTGTAGCCGTCCAGGTCCCGGTTGCTGGATCGTAGAGTTCCGCGGTCGCGGAAGCAGTAAAACTGATGTCGGTCCCCGCGGCGACCAGTACATTCCCACTCGGCAGTAAAGTTGCCGTGTGTTCGGTGCGTTCGGTGTTCAGGTCGCCTGTAGCTGTCCAGGTGCCGCTTGCCGGGTCGTACAGTTCTGCGGTTGGGGAAGCGTTGCCAGTGCTATCACTTCCCCCTGCAACCAGCACCTTCCCGCTAGGGAGCAGGGTCGCTGTGTGTTCATAACGTGCCGTGTTAAGACTACCAGTAGTTGTCCAAGCTCCGCTTGTCGGATCGTACAGCTCTGCGCTTGGCGTCGCATGGAAACTGCCATCAAGTCCTCCTGCAACCAGCGCCATGCCGTTAGGCAGCAAGGTTGCGGTGTGCAGAAAGCGCCCGGTGTTGAGGCTGCCAGTGACGGTCCATGTTCCGCCATCCATATGCGACGGAGCCTCCGAAATTCGCTTGCTGATAACTGGCTGACCTCGTTGTCCCAGAGCGTGGGGGATTATTTGGATGCCGAGAAACAGCAGGACGACCAAAAACCCGCCCCAACGGAAATTCGTGATGATGGTCTTGGTCCTTTGTTTTCTCACTGGTGTTATCCTTTATTTCAAATTCCCTTCAGCTTCTAGCTACAAAGTCGAATCCACCGATCACCTATCACGCCTCACTTCTCTTCTATGGTGGCGTCGGGCGCTGGTGCGGAGTTGGACGCGGCCTTGGCGTGACCCTGGGTGTAGCAGTCGGTGTTGGCGTCGGGGTAGGTGTCGGTGGCGGACCGGATTGCGCGCAGTATCTACCACCACTGTTGGCATAAGTTGTCCCAGCAAGTTGTCCACCCCAGACGATCATTTCGCTACCTGTCCAAACTGCCGCATGGTTAGTTCGTGGATTAGGGGCGTTCGTGGTGCTCGTTACGGTCCAGCTATCTGTGCTGGACTTGTATCTGCCTCCAGTGTTCAAACCATCGAACCCATCAAATCCACCCCACACGATCATTTCGCTATCACTCCAAACTGCCGTATTCGACGAGCGGCCATCAGGCGCATTGGTAGTGCTTGTGGCAGTCCAGCTATTAGTGCCAGGATCGTATCTCGCGCCAGTGTTGATATAGTTAAATGACTCATCAAGACCAGCCCAGACAATCATTTCGCTGCCACTCCACACCGCGGTGTGGTTGGTCCGACTACTGGGCACGTTGGCGGTGCTTGTAACTGTCCAACTATTACTGCCGGGATTGTACCTCCCACCCGTGTTCAAAGGATTGCCAAATTCATCTTGTCCACCCCAAACGATCATCTCAGTGCCAGACCAGACTGCCGTGTGGGCAAGTCGCGCGCTAGGCGCATTGGTGGTGCTTGTGACTGTCCAAGTATCACTGCTGGGGTTGTATTTCCCGCCGGTGTCAAACGGGAAACCGTTTTCGCCTCCTCCCCAGACGATCATCTCGTTACCGGTCCAGATGGCCGTGTGACCGGTTCGAACATCAGGCGCATTGGTGGTGCTTGTAGCTGTCCAAGTATTCGTGCCGGGATTGTATCTTCCGCCGGTGTTCAGCGGGAACTGAATTCCGTTCTCGCCACCCCAGACAATCATTTCACTGCCGCTCCACACCGCTGTGTGGAAGGTTCGGGCATCGGGCGCGTTGCCAGTGCCAGTAATCATCCAGCTATCCGTGGAGGGATTGTATCTTCCGGTACTCACTGGAGAGAGCGAGAAGTTTTCGTCATGGCCGCCTCAGACAATCATTTCACTGCCAGTCCAGACTGCCGTGTGACCGAATCGCGCGGTCGGCGCGTTGTTATTACCCGTCGGCACCCAACTATCCGCGCTCGGATCATATCTCCCCCCAGTATTCAAATCGCTACCGAAATTATAGCCGCCCCAGACGATCATTTCAGTGCCAGTCCACACAGCCGTGAGGTCCTGCCGACCATCTGGCGCGTTGGTCTGGCTCGTGGCTAGCCAGCTATCTGTAATAGGACTATACCTACCACCCGTGGTATCGAAGCCGCCCCAGACGATCATTTCGCTACCGGTCCAAATTGCAACATGATCCGATCGCGCCGAAGGCGCGTTAGTCGTGCTCGTTGCCGTCCAGGTGTTCGTAGTTGGATCGTATTTACCGCCCGTGTTCCAAGCGTTGAAGCTGAGTCCTCCCCAGACGATCATTTCGTTGCCGGTCCAAACCGCTGTGTGCGAGAATCGAGAGTCCGGCACGTTAGTGGTGCTGGTTGGGGTCCAATTGTCAGCAACCGGGTTGTATCTGCCCCCGGTATTGAAGGTAAGGCCGTGGGCATCCTGTCCGCCCCAGATAATCATCTCACTGCCTGTCGACACTGCCGTATGATCAGTTCGCGCATCGGGAGCGTTTGTGGTGCTCGTCGCTGCCCAGGTATCAGTATTGGGATTGTATCTGCCGCCAGTGTTCAAACCGTCAAACCCGTCAAATCCTCCCCAAATTATCATTTCGCTGCCTATCCAAACAGCAGTATGCGAAAAGCGGCCACTTGGAGCATTGGTGGTACTTGTGGCAGTCCAACTGTCTGTTCCCGGATCGTATCGGCCACCACTATTAAAAAGATCACTGAAGCCACCGCCCCACACGATCATCTCAGTACCAGTCCAGACTGCCGTGTGGTAGGCACGCGAGGCAGGTGCGTTGACCGCGCTGTTTGTCGTCCAGGTATCCGTGCTAGGATTATATCTTCCTCCACTGCCAAAAGTGAAGTGGGTATACACTTCACCCCCCCAGACGATCATTTCGCTGCCGGTCCAAACGGCTGTGTGATGCTGTCGACCATCGGGCGGGCCGGCGGTGGCTGTCCAGGTATCGTCACTGCATCCGCCGCCTGATATTGTAGGAAGCTTATAACTAATACTGGGAACTGTAATTGCGGTAGGCAGCTGGTTCTCTGCTGCGCGTAGCCAGGTTTCCAGTGGCTCTTTCAGCCATGAAACTGTAGCTAGCTTCAAGCGGTCCTTGGTCTTCTCGATTACTGCGGCGAAGTAATAACGGCTTTCGTCTTCCTGCAGTGGACTTAACTTTCCTGTCGGGATGGTTCCGTAGGGCTTGTCAGCAGGCCTTTTGGAGTGCGCTGAAATGTCAGCGCTTTTAAGAGCGGCGACGTGTCGCTGCACTCCAAGAACACCGGCCAGCTTTTGCACAGCCTCATCCCACTCATGAGGATTTAACTGCCCGCCGTGTTGCGCAACGCGGGTATTTTTTCGTTGCGTTGCATCGGTTCTGACCAGCTCGATCTCGCTATACTTGCCGCTGAGCTGTTTCATATGCTCAACAGCAGGATGTAACGGCAGCTCAGCTTCGGCTCGCTGCTTTAACTTGCCATGAATTCTTTGGTCGTAGGTATACCAGCTTGTTAGTAAGCGATCCGTGAGGGCCGGCCTCGCCAAACATTCGGCGATGACAAAAGGATCGTTGCCGAGCGCTTCAAAAAGTTCCTGCAACACCTCGGCCTGCCTGGTGTGCTTTGCCATGCGATCCATTTCCGCCTGCAACTGCTCGGCAGTGATAGGTCGTTGCCAGTAATCTTCCAGCTCCTGTGAGTTGCGGAGATAATCTGCGACCTTCTTTTCCAGCTGCGCCTGAGACATCACCGCATCGAGCGAAGGCTTGGGACCGCGGTTCTCTTTTGGCCAGATCCGATGGCGCCAATATACGTCTTCGATGGCTCGTTGATATGACACACGTTGTTCGAACGAGAGTGTTCCTTGCGAAACGTTCGAAGGGTTCTCGGGACGAAGGAATGCCAGTCCCGACCTTGTCGGGATCACGATGAAACAAGTTATGACTGCGCAAAAAAGGAGAGCAACCAAAGTGCGCAAACTAAGGACACCGGATCGGCAAGTGGATTTCTTCTGCATAACAAGTGGATGAGATGGGCGCCCCTCGTAGCCGAAATGCTGGATGGGGTCAAACATTTTCCTATTTTTCTGGAGTTTTCCTGGAGCCGAGGTTTCCTAACCATGAACTCCGAAGCTTTTCGCGAGCAGGTGAACACCAATGGACACGAATTTTGCAGGGTATGTTGCGCCAGAAACTAGCTCTTAGCCTTTCAAGTTTTATTCGTGTTGATTCGCCCGCCACGCCGAACCAAGCAAAGGCGGGTGTTAATTCGTGGTTTTCTGGATAGATTACCAAGTCGTGTCATTTAATAAGTTTGAACTTTCGCCTGAAGTAGTGCGCGGAACGCAGGCAATGGGCTTTGTCGAGCCAACGCCTATCCAGCTCCGCGCGTTTCCCATTGTGCTTGGCGGAAAAGATTTGATCGGCACCGCGCAAACCGGCACTGGCAAGACCGCGGCGTTCGCTTTGCCTATCATGACGCGTTTGGCGAAGCATGGCGCGTTCCGATGTTTGGTACTTGAGCCGACTCGCGAACTGGCCGCCCAAGTGGAAACGGCGTTTCGTGATTATGGACGCTTCACGGACCTGCGAGTCGCGCTTGTCCACGGAGGCGTCGGTTACGGGAAACAGCGGGAAGAACTCAAGCAAGGCGTGGATATTCTCGTCGCCACGCCCGGCCGTCTGCTCGACCTGATGGAACAACGCGCTACTTCCTTGAAAACAGTCAAAATTCTTGTGCTCGATGAAGTCGACCGGATGCTGGACATGGGTTTTCTACCTGACGTGCGCCGGATCGTTGAGAAAATTTCAACAGATCGGCAGACCCTTCTCTTTTCAGCGACGTTACCGCCAGAGATCGAACGCCTCGCCGCATGGGTATTGCGTGACCCTGAGTTGGTGGAAATCGGCGTGCGCCGGTCGCCCGCAGAAACCGTCACGCACGCAGTGTATCCGGTGGCGGCTGAACAAAAATTCGATCTGCTAATGGCTTTGCTCGAGCGAACAAATTTCGACAGCGCGCTCATTTTCTGCCGGACCAAGTACGGCGCCGATCGTATCGCCCATCAATTAAAACAGGGAAAGCATGCTGTAGCCGTCTTGCATTCCAATCGGACGCAGCGCGAACGGATCGAAGCGCTCGAGGGCTTTAAGAGCGGCAAATACGAAGTGATGGTGGCGACCGATATCGCGTCGCGCGGGCTCGACATCGCTGGTGTGAGCCACGTGATCAATTACGATGTGCCAGAACATCCGGAAGATTACGTCCATCGGATTGGACGCACGGGACGCGCCCAGAACGTCGGCGATGCCTTCACGCTGATGAGCGGTCAGGAGTTGCCCGCGTTGCAGGCGATCGAACATTTCATCGGCCAAAAAATTCCGCGACTTAAGCTCGAAAATTTTTCATATTTGTATACGGCGCTCTTTGAACCGGAATCAGCCGCCTCCGGGCGACGCGCAATCGGGGGTGGACGGACTCATCGCGGCTATTCCTTTGGAAGACGGCGATGAGTTGCGTTTGGAATCATGCTGTAGCCGGCATCGGTGATGCCGGCGGGGCAACAGCGGGCGATTAAACGCTCGCCGGAATCACCGACTCCGGTTACGGATCAGCGAATGCATAAGCATCTCCGCCGGCTCGAACGGGTCTGGATCGATTGGCCGATTTATTTCATCACAACGTGCACTTTCAATCGACGAGCGATTCTTGCATCGAAAGAAGTTGTAACAACACTCATCAACGAGTGGCGGGATGCACGTGGTCGCCATGGCTGGGCGGTCGGGCGTTATGTCATTATGCCGGATCATGTGCATTTGTTTTGCCGAGCAGAATTAGGTGCCAAAGCTCTGCCAGTCTTCATGCAAAGATGGAAGGAATGGAGCAGTAAGCGAATGGCGCGGGAACTCGCGTTATCGAGAACAATCTGGCAGGAAGAATTCTTCGATCATGTTTTACGATCGAGTGAGAGCTACAGTCAAAAGTGGGATTACGTAAGGGAGAATCCAGTGCGAGCGGGGTTAGTTAAAACCGCTGATGAGTGGCCATGGCAGGGCGAGATCGAGTCGCTGATGTTTTAGCCCGCACCGACGATCCTCCGCCTTCAATTTGTATTCGATTTCGTTTCATGCCGGGATCACCGATCCCGGCTACAGGGAGATTTCGGCGCGCGGAACATCTGTCGGGCTCGGTGCGGTCGCGCCCTACCAAATCGGCTCGATTTGTGCATGAGATGAGCTTTAATAGGATCGCTTATGTCCCAACGAAACGTTGCTGCCGACTCACAGGCCGAATTCGACCGGCTGCAGAGAAAACTGGTGCCGCTGTGGAAATCGATTGAGCGATTCAACCAGGATCCGCAGACGATTGTGGTCGTACCCTCGATGTCCATCGATGCCATCAATTCGGGCGCGGTGATGCAGGCGTACGAGGAACGCTTTTTGTTTTTGCTATTGCTGCTGCGTCAGCCTCGGGCCCGGCTGATCTATGTGACTTCACAAACGATTTTGCCGAGCATCATCGATTATTACCTTGGCCTTCTGCCTGGAGTTATTCCGAGTCAAGCCCGCCAGCGGCTTTTTCTTATCTCGCCTCTCGACGGCTCAGTACGTGCGTTAAGCGACAAATTGCTCGACCGGCCCCGGCTAATCGAGCGCATCCGTTCGTTGATCATGGATCCAGATCGCGCGCACCTTGTTCCCTTTAACACAACCAATCGCGAAAAAGAACTTGCGATGAGGCTTGGTATTCCGATGTACGGCGCCGACCCAAAATTTTTCCCTTTGGGCACAAAGAGCGGGTGTCGGCAAATTTTCATGGAAGAAAATGTCGCGCATCCCCTCGGCGTTGAGAACCTGGGTAGCAAGGAGGAGTTGATCGAGGCCATCGCGCAAATGCGATCGAAAAAGC
>WNFW01008884.1_pt1 | contig 10092 bp, 11 predicted proteins | sample 5400131 | NCBI WGS metagenome assembly WNFW01 (sample SAMN13153362, study PRJNA577476) | soil metagenome | isolation source: 20 cm soil or saprolite under grassland replicate 1 | place: USA:California | collected 2016-06-15
GGACGGAGACTACGTCTCCATCGACTTCCCCGGAGCGACAGCCACCCGCGCGTTCGGGATCAACGCGCGCGGCGACGTTGTGGGCAGCTATGTATCCGCGAGCCAGACGTTTGGCTTTGTGGCGCAGCGGACTCACTGAAAGGAAGAGGCCCCACACGGGAGGCGGTGTGGGGCCAACCCTCCGTCGAGAGATCCGCGGCTCTCGCGTATCATGGCGTTTCAGGTCCTAAGCAGCGGCTCTGCCCGCCACGCGTCCAGCCCTTCTCGCACGATGAGAGGAACCGTCGCGAGAGTCACGCGTCCTCGGTCTGCCGGGGCGGGCATCGGCTCGACCCATAGGAGCAGAAGACGCAGCAATCCCCGGCCTTGGGCCGGAGTACCGTGCCGCATCCCGTGCACTCGTAAACGTGCACGCAGGCGTTGGTCGGCATCGTTTCGCTCTTCTCGTGCCCGCAGTGCGGACAGGTGAGCGTGGCCGTCAGGACGGTCATGCCAGATTGTAACCGTGGTGCCAATGGTGGTGCCAACGGGGATGTTTCTGACGAGCGCTGCCCGTCGCGCGCTTCATCTAGACACTCGTTGGCGATATCGAGTACTTGCCGCGACGGGGCGACGCAAGCGTTCTGCGGCACCGACGATCCTCGCACCGTTCGTGGGCGCGGTGGAGATCGGGTGCGGCAGCCTGCTGATCGAAATGGTGGTCGCCATCTCCACGACCAAAGTGCCGATTCTTCTATCCAAGGGTTTCTGGACCATGGCCCACGAAGCGGGCGCGTGACGCCGTCAAGAACTCGCACCCCCTCGCGGCTTCGCTGGCTGCTCGCGGTGCCCATCGCCGTCACCACCGCGTGCGCCAGACCTGCCCGAGCACCGGCTCTGTGCGCGAGAGGGGGCATGGCAGCCGTCAGCGTGCTGATTCGCACGCGAGATGGCGCTCCCGCAGCGGCCGGCGCACGGGTCATCCTCAACGGCCGCGATACCGGCTGGTCCACGCCGGTTCGGGACGCCGTGGCGATCGACGTCGGCGGTGACCACTCCTCTCGACACGTGTCGCTCCGCATCGAGAAGCCGTGGTATCATCCCGTCGTGCTCCCCGACGTTCCCGTGAAGGTCGACCGCTGTGGCATCGTGGCGACGACGGTCGTACCGGTAGAGCTCACGCTTCTTCCCGACGCCCCCGCCATCCGATCCGTCTACGTAGGGCGGCGAGGTCTCTTCGCGAACGGCACGTTCCCCTCCCAACTCGCTGCCGTTCTCGATGCCGTGTCCGGTATCTCGGACTCGGTGACCTGGTCGTCCTCGGACACCACCGTCGCACTGGTAGATGCGCGGGGTCTCATGAGAACACGCTGCCGCGGCTCCTATCGGGAAGCGTACATGAAGGCTACGCTGGCCGCGGATCCCACCATTCGCGATTCGCTTCTCATGGGCGCGGGCCCTGCAGCGCTCGGGACGGGCGGTTGCAACGACGTGGCGCAGTACGTCGCGGAAGCGTCGCCGACATGCCTCGTCCCCCTGCGCCTTCCGGCTCGCGCTCACGTGGCCATCGCCAGCAACAAGCCGTTCGCGCCGGTCAGCATCGGCGTGTTGCCGCCCCTCACGTTCCTGCTCGACACGGGGTCGCCCCAAGGAGCGGTCGACGTTTCCCTGATCGAGCGCTTGGGCTTCCGGCGCGTATCGGTCGCGCAGGGGGCGGGGGCCGGCGCGAGACCCTTCGATGAAGCGACGCTCACACCCGGCGCTTGCTTTGCTCTCGCGGGTGCGACGCTGCCGAACGCCCTCGTATGGGGCCTTGATCTCTCTGCGATCTCAGGCGCCGAAGGTCGTCGGGTCGACGGTTTGCTGGGCCACGATTTCTTCGAGCGCTACGTGGTCATGATCGACTATGTCAATGGGATGGTCGAGGTCCGTGACGCGTCCTTCATCTACACGGGCGAGGGGGTGGCGATTCCGGTTGCCATCGAGGGTGAACACCCGTTCGCGACCGCGACGGTCCGGACGTCGTCGGGGGTGAGTGTAACGGGGAAGTTCCTGATCGATACGGGCGTCCGGAGCGCCATCACCCTCAATCGGCCGTTCGCCGGCGCGCACGGCTTGCCCGGGAACGGAGAGCCGTCGGTGGAGGCCACGGTGGGCGTCGGTCTCGGAGGAGAGACCAGAGGTCGGGTGTTTCGACTCAGCGAGGTGCAGCTCGGCACGCTGCGGTTGCAGGATGTGGTTGCCGTTGCGTCGCTCGATTCGAGCGGGTTCGGCGCCGATTCGAGCGTGGCAGGCATCGTCGGCGCGGACCTCCTGCGGCGCTACAACGTCATCCTCGACTACCCCCACGGGCGTATCGTCCTCGAGCGCACGCCGAGATCTGACGAGCCATTCGACTATGATGAGAGCGGTGTCTTTCTCACGGCCGAAGGGCCCGAGCTCCGGATGGTGCGGATCCTGAGCGTGACGCCCCACTCACCAGCCGACGCCGCCGGACTCCGACCGAACGATATCCTCCTCTCGGTGAACGGCCACGAGGCCGGCGCGCTGTCTCTGGACACGATCCGGCGACGGTTCAGGGCGCCGGGCGTCTATCGCCTGCAGGTGAAGCGCGATGGTGATGTCTTCGAGGAGACGCTCGTCACCCGGGACCTGCTCGCGCGGCAAGGTCCCGGAAGGGATTGACGGCCACAACTTGGCGCCCGCGCCGCAGGTTTGGGCGGACTTGCAACGGCAGGCGCGGGCGCGAGTGGAACTGAACGACATTCTGAACCGCCGCCGTTAGCCCGGCGCGACGCGCCGAGGCCCTTGCCGCCCGTTCCTGAATCGGCGCATAATATGCGCCGAATGGCAAGCACCCCTTTCACCTCCTCGAAGCTCAACGGCCCGTGGCACAAGCGCGCGCTTCAGGCGTTCATGATCATCGTCGTCGCCCACTGGGCCGAGCATCTGGTGCAGGCCTATCAGGTGTACGTGCTGAAGTGGCCGCTGCACCAGGCGCGCGGAGTTCTGGGCCAGGCGTTCCCCTGGCTCATCCACTCCGAGGTGCTGCACTATGGCTAGGCCAGGCGTTCCCCTGGCTCATCCACTCCGAGGTGCTGCACTATGGCTATGCCGTGATCATGCTGGTCGGCATCTGGACGTTACTCCCCGGCTTCGTGGGCCGGTCGCGCACGTGGTGGCTCGCGGCGCTCGTGATCCAGTTCTGGCATCACATCGAGCACGCGCTGCTTCAGGGGCAGGTCATCGCCGGCCGGACGCTGTTCGGGTCCCCGGTTCCCACGAGCATCGTGCAACTGTGGTTCCCGCGGCTCGAGCTGCACCTGTTCTACAACAGCGTGGTGTTCGTCCCGATGATGGTGGCGATGTACTATCACCTGTTCCCCAGCGCCCCGGACGCCGCGCGGATGCGGTGCAGCTGCGCCCTCCGTACGCACCCGGCCACGACCTGACCGTCCTACTGGTGTGAGGCCCCCGCGAGCGCCAACGCCGCGCGGAAGGCGCCGAACACGGCCGCCGACCAGTGCTCGCGGCAGTGGTCGATCTTCGCGAGCGCCGCCGCCTGCGAAAACGCCGGACGGTAGGGGCGCGTGGTGGTGAGGGCGTCGTACACGTCCACGATGCCCACGATCTGCGCCGACACCGGGATCTCGTCGCCGCACAGGCGGTCGGGGTAGCCGGTCCCGTCGTAGCGCTCGTGGTGCCAGCGGATGACGGGCTTGATATCCCACGGGAATTCGACCTTCGCGAGCAGCTCGATCCCCCAGATCGGATGCATCTGGACCACTTCGAACTCCTGTCGCGTCAGCGGGCCGGGCTTGCTCAGAATCTCGTGCGGGACGCGAACCTTGCCGAGATCGTGGAGATAGGCGCCTAACCGGACCGTCGTCTGGGCGTGCCCGTCCATCCCGAGCGCGCGGGCCACGGCCACGCCCAGCTGCGCCACGCGCTCGCAGTGGCCGAAGGTGTAGGTGTCGGCGGACTCGAGGGACTGGCCCCACTCGCGCACCACGGCGAGATAGGTGGCCTCGAGCCCGGCCATCTTGCCGGCGACGTGGACCAGGTGAGCGTGGGCGTCGAGCCGCCCAAAGAGGCGATGCGCGGCGTTCAGCAGGCCGAGCGCCTCCTGGTTCCGGCCCATCGCCTGATAGAGCACGGCGAGCTCGCGTGCCGCTTCCGCCTCGTTCAACACCGACCCCGCGCCCACCGCCAGCTCGATCGCCGATTTGAGCCGCGACTCCGCGAGTGCCGGCCGACTCGTCTCGCGGTAGATCATCCCGAGGACGCGATAGGCGTCGGCCTTGGCGCTCCCCACGCCCAATTGATCGAACACCACCAGGGCGGCTTCGGCATCGTGCCGGGCGTCCTCGTATCGCCCACGCGCGACGTGCACCTTGGCGTGGTTCACGAGGCACAGGCCTCCGAGGTACGCGTCGCCCGCGCGCTCGGCGATCTCGTGACTCTGCCGGAAGTAGCGCTCCGCTTCGTCGAACCGCTCCCGGTCCGCACTCGCCATGCCGAGGTTGTGGTAGGCGATCGCGCGCCCGTGCTCGTCGTTCGACTCGCAGTAGGCCTCGAGCGAGCGCCCGTAGCGTGCCAGCGCTTCGTCGAAGTCGCCCTGGATGTTCGCGAGGATCCCCAGGTTCTGCTCGGCCCGGGCACGGAGCTCGCGACTGTGCCCGCCCAGCTCCAGCGCGCGCAGGAAGTGGCGACGCGCGTCGCCGACGGCGTCGGTCTCCAGGTCGATCCCGCCGAGCGTGTTGAGCGCTTCCGCCGCGAGCAGGTCGTTCCCCGCGGTGTGGGCCACGGTGTAGCTGGCGTGGCAGAGCCGTCGCGCCTGGTCCGATTCGTTGCGATGGTGGCGGATGACCGCGAGGCGGCGCAGCGCTTCGGCGAGCAGCGCGGGCTCTCCCGCGCTCTCGGCCGCCGCGATCGCGCCCTCGTACGACGCGATGGCGTCCGAGATGCGGGCGGCGCGCTCTTGCGCCCGCGCGTCGTGGAGCAGGTCCGCCGCGGGGCGGACCGGCGTGCGGGGGCCCCTCTGCATGGGGTCGCTTTGCAGCGTGGCGGTCACGGTGCCCTCACCAGGCGATGGCGTAGTTGGAGAAGTGGTCCAGCCGGCCGGTCACATTCTCCGTGAAGAGGTTATCCAGCGACAGGACGTAGCTGAGGATGGTCAGCGCATCGTTGGTATACGCGATCCGTTTCGGCAGGAGCTTCCCGAGCAGGTTGCAATTCGCGTAGCTCATCGTGAGGGCCGCAGACCGCCGGAACACGAGACCCTCGGGCTGGAAGCGCACGCGGTTCACGTTGTCCGAGGGGGCCGTTGCCGTGATGGTGACCGGGGCGGCGAGCGCGCCTGCCGGGATCGCCAATGCGTGCGGGCCTATCTTGATCACGCCGCCCGCCGAGCCGACCGTTTGCGTGGCCGTCGTGGTCGGCATCGGGGTGCACGTAAGCAACCCCGTTGCCTGCAGGAGCGAGCCGATCAGGCTGGCTTGCGGCGGCGGCGGGACAGGGCCGAGCGGGGACTCACCGCAGCCCAGCAGCGCGGCGGCGGTGAGGACCAACGCAGCCCGCCTGAGATGTGTGACGTTCATGGCTGTGCTCTCCGGAATGTGGGAGTCATCGTGCCGCCTCACCACGCGATGGCGTAGTTCGAGAAGTGGGAGATCTGCCCCGTTACCTGCAGCGCGCTCGGGTTGTCCGACGACGGCACGTAGTACAGGATCGTGAGCGAGTCGGTCGTGTATGCGACTTGCTTCGAGACGCTCGATCCCGCCGTGCTGCAGTTCGCGTAGCTGAGCACCACGTAGGCCGGCTTCAGGAAGGCCAGTCCCACGGGCTTGAAGTCGAGGGCGTTCCCCGTACCGCCCGCGGTCTTGGCGCTGATCGTTACGGGTTGCGCGAGCGCGCCGGACGGGACCACGAACACGTGCGGACCGATCCACATCGTGCCGCCCGCGGAGCCGATCGTCTGCTTCACGGACGTCGCGGGCAGCTTGCTGCATTGCAGCAAACCGCTTGTCGTCGATTGCGTCGACATGGCGGCGGTGATCCCAGTCGGCGGCGACCGATCGGACGCACAGCCGCCGGAGAGGAGCCCGACACCCAACAGCGCAAACAGCGAGACGACCCGGGCGTGACGCATCATCGGTAGACCCTCCCCTGAGCTCCGTTAGCGGGCTGCGACTTGCAGCGCTGCCTCCAACGCGTCCAACTTTGCGATCTCTGCCGTCGCACCCAGCCGCTCGAACGTCGCCCGGGCCGCGTGTGCCATCACTGTTGCCGCGGGGCGATCGCCTATGCGGTGCAGGAGGCTCGCGAGATCACGTTGAGCGCTCGCCACGAGGAGCGGCCGGTTGTGGTCGGTCGCGCGGGCGATGACGGCACGCAGCATGTCTTCGGCGTCGCGCATCCTCCCTGCGAGGCCCAGCGCCACGGCGAGGATTCGCAAGTCCTCCGTCTCGAGGACGGCGTCGTTCCGCTCACGGTGGATCGCCAATGCTTCCTGCGCTTCCCGGATGGCGAGCTCGGGCTCACCCTGGGCGAGCCGGATCTCGGCCCGTCCCGCCAGCGCCTGGGCCTTGAACGCCCGGTCGTCCAGCCACTCGGCATCGCGCACGGCCCCGTCGGCGGCCTCGAGCGCGCGGTCCAGATGCCCCTGCTCCCGATACGTGATCCCGAGATTGTGCCGCGCCTCGGCGATCCCCCGGTGATAGCGGGCCTGCTCGTATGCCGCGATCGCGCGGGTGTAGGCGCCGATCGCCCGGGCGTAGTCCCCCTGCATGTTGGCAACGATGCCCAGGTTGTTGGCGCACCGGCCCACGGTGGCCATGTCGTTGTCCTCCATCGCCTGCTCTTGGGCGCGCGTGAAGAAATACGAGGCCTCGTCGATGCCGCCGCGCTCCAGGGCGACGGCCCCGGAGACGTTGAGCGCCCGTACTTCCAGGGTCCGATCTCCCAGCATGCGCGCCCGCAGCTGCGCGACCATGGCCCACTGCTGGCCCAGGTCCAGCCGGCCCAGCCGGCTGTGCGCGATGCCGCACAGCAGCGTCAGCATGGGGGACTGCTCGAGCTCCTCCTGCGAGCGCGCCGTCAGGTAGGTGAGCAGCTCGCCGTAGCGCCCCGCGTCGGCCAATTCCTGCGCCACATGGAGCGGAGCGAGCGAGCCGCGCAGCTCGGCCGCGAAGGCTTCGCCCCAGCTTTGCCGGGCCAGATTGCGAAGTTCGCCTTCCGCCCCGAGCCGGATGAAGATGGCCTTCGCCGTCCGTGCCGCTGTCTGCGCTTCGGCGAGGCGGCCCGCCCCGCGGAGCACCATGCTCAGGTCGCGCGCCGCCTCGGCCTGAAGCAGAGGCCGCTCGTGCGCCTCCGCCCGCTCGATCACCTCGCGCAGCGTTCCCTCGGCCGCCGCCCACTGACCTTGGGCCACCAGCAGCGACGCGACGACGCGCGCATCCTCGGCCTCATCGGCAGGATGGGGGAGGTGGCTCCGGCTCTCGCGTATCTGCTCCAGCTCGCGGCGCGCCGGCTCCAGCTCCCTGCGGACGATGTGAATCTCCGCCCGGCCTCGCACGACCAGCGCCCAGAGCGTGCGATCCCCCGCGGCCTCGGCCTCCGCCACGGCGCGATCGGCCTCCGCGAGGGCGCGATCGAGCGCTCCCTGCTCCCGGTACGTGATCCCCAGGTTGTGGTGGCACTCGCCGACACCCTGCCGCCAGCCGGCCCGCTCGAAGGCGGCACGGGCCATCTCCCAGGATCCGATCGCCTCCGCGTGTCGTCCCCGCAGGTTACTGACGATGCCCAAGTTGTTGGAGCAACGGCCGACCGTCGCCAAGTCGCCGTCCAGACTGGCGAGCACGAGGGCCCGCGTGCAGTAGTCCGCGGCCTCGTCGATACGCCCGCCGACCAGCGACATGGCACCTCGTGCGTTCAGCGCACGACTCTCTAGTCCCCGCTCCCCGCCCTTCCGCGCCTGGTCCAGCGCCGCATCCAGCCACCGGAGCCCCTCATCGGGGCGCCCGAGCTGCGCCTGCGCGGTCCCGTACAGCAGCGCGAGGTCCGGCGAACCGTCGAGATCACTCGCATCTCGCGCGCCGAGGCACGCGATGACCTCGGTGTGGCGGCCGGCCGCGGCGAGCTGCTGGGCCTTGTCGACTAGGCTTGACGACGTCTGCATGGTCTGTGTCTCCTGCCTACCGTGTGCGCTACCAAGAAACCGCGTACTGAGAGAAGTGGTGCACATCGGTCGCGACGTATTTCTGGGTCGTGTCGTTCTTCGTCGCCACCTTGAACCAGCCGTTTACCTTCGTGGGCTCCTCCGAGAGGGCGAGCTGCCCCTCGAGCATCTGATCGGTGGAATCCACGACCCCGTCGCCGTTCAGATCCGGGTTCGCGTTCACATACCAGACGACGAGCCCCGCCGAGAACACGTCGGAGAACACCACTCCGGACGGCTGGAAGTCCACGGAGAGTTTGAGCGTATCGATGGTCAGGGTGATGAGGACGGAGTCAGTCCCCCACAGGCGCGCGCCGTCGGGGCCCCACTTCAGCCCAAACTTGGGGATGCGGAAACGAAGGAATGGCTGTCCCACCGACTGGCCGGCGGCAGGTCGGTAGTCGACCGCGACCGTCGATTCCTTGTCATGGCGAGCCCAAAACGAGACCTCGTAGGTCTGGAGCGGGGGCGCGGTCGGCGCCTGCTGGAGGATGTGCGTCTCGGTGAACGAGCTCGACTCGCTCATGGCCTGGGCGAGCGGCGGCCGAATCGCGGTGGGCGACGTGCCGTCGGAGCATCCGGCGGCGACGAGCGCCAACGTCAAGGCAATCAGGGCACGGTTCATGAGCGTCCTACCAGGCGACGGCGTAATTCGAGAAATGATGCACCTCTCCACCGACGTACAACGTCCCTTGGTACGTCTTGGCAAACACCGTATCGGTGCCGCTGGCCGAGCCCAGGTACCCCAGGATCGTCATGTCATCGCTGACCTGAGCGATCCGGGGAGTAGTCGCCTGCTTCACATTGCAGTTCGCGTAGCTCGTCACGAGAAACGCCGTCTTCTGGAAGACGAGGCCATCGGGCTTGAGGCGAATGCGGCGCACATGGTCCGATGGCGCCACAGCGGTGATCGTCACCGGGGATAGGAGCGCCAGCGAATCCACCCACAGAAAGTGGGGGCCGACCGCAATCACGCCTCCCGCCGGTCCGATCACCTGGGTGACGGAGTCGTAGGGAAGCTTGCTGCACACGACCAGGCTGCCTGACCCGCCTGACCCGCCTGACGGCGGTTTCGACACGGCAGCCAGCAGGGCCGGCGTCGCCGGATCGACTGCAACAGCCAATGGGTCGCCGCAGCCCCAGGTGAGCAGCGCGAGCGGGATCAACCAACGCGGAACGAAGGTGCGATTCGTGGAGTCCATGTTGATTCCTACCAAGAAACGGCGTATTGGGAGAAATGATGCAGCACTCCGGCCACGTACTGATTCCCCTTACTCCAGGCCTTCTTTCTGACTCTGATCCAGGTCGAGTCGGGGGGGACCAGGTAGCGAATGATGTTCAGCGAGTCGGTGACCTGCGCGATCCGGAGTGTATCGGCCGTCGGCACGCCGCAGTCCTTGAAGCTCGTATAGAGCAGCGCCGACCAGCCGGCGCCGTTGGTCCGGAACTGGAGCCCGTCGGGGTGAAAGCGGACCCATCGCACGGTGTCCGCCGGCGCCACGGCCGTGATGCGTACCGTGTCGCTGAGCGCCATCGAATCGACCCACAGAAAGTGGCGGCCGACCGCGATGAGCCCCCCCGCGGGTCCGATCACCTGCGTGACGGAATCGTAGGTCTGCGAACACGCGACCAGACCGGACCCCTTCGTCTCAGGTACGGTCCATGTGCCCCCATGCTCGAAGGCGGGCGCCTGCGGGTCGACGCCGACCGGCGAAGGATCCCCGCAGCTCAGGGCCGCGGCGGTGGCGCAGACGGCCCATGCGAGCGCGATCAGGGAACGGCGAACGGACATGCGAGTCTCCGAGTCCATGGTGAGTGCTACCAGGCGACGGCGTAGTTGGAGAAGTGCTGGAGCTGGCCCGTGACGGTGAGGGCGTTCAAGTCGTTGGTGGACG
>WNFW01004201.1_pt1 | contig 10091 bp, 16 predicted proteins | sample 5400131 | NCBI WGS metagenome assembly WNFW01 (sample SAMN13153362, study PRJNA577476) | soil metagenome | isolation source: 20 cm soil or saprolite under grassland replicate 1 | place: USA:California | collected 2016-06-15
GTTTAGCGGGGGCACCCCCTAAGTTCACAAGGGGAGAGAGACACTACAACGGTGGGCCAAATTGTTTGAATTTATTTACGCTGCCTCACCACTCAACCACAACGAAGTACCTGCCTTGCGCCGGTTATCGTTTCGATCTATCTAATCCTACATCACCGCGGTCTTCGCAATTTGGTCCATGCTAGAACGAAGTCCGAATGGCTCCCTCCAACCAAGTCACTCCCGCCTGGACTCCGTCCACAACCCGCACACTGCTCCCTTTGTCCTCACCCAATTCTTCGATCACTGCTTCTTTGACCATCTTGTTCATACCCGCCATACCTGCACACCCCAGACAAACCGCACCAACATCGCCTTTTCTTATGAGCCGTTTGGTCGCCTCCTTCATCCTTGTTCTGACTTCCTCCGGTTGTGCATCGTGCAGTTCTGTGGCGTTCAGTCCTGTTGTCTCAACTCCTGCAAAGCGACTACTAGTTTCCGTTCCTGAGCCTAGGAAATTCGCCACTGCCTCTGTCAAAATCTGTTCCCAGACCTTTCCTGTGGATACGATGCCGAACCTCTCATACGGCGCGATAATCTGTAGGCTGGTCGCGATGCTTGCCTCAAAAATGCCAGTAATAATAGGTCTTCCTTTTGCAGCGATTACCTTTTGTGTCTTCAGTTGCGGTACAAGGGGATGCTTTGAATAGCAAGCTATCAAAAGCCCGTCGTTCTCGTCGATATTCCTGAGCAGCTGGGGAAGGCAGTGCTTTGCGCTTTCGGAGGCATCATCTTCGTTATTAATGCTCTTTGGACCTGAGGGAGCAGTGAAGAATGTGTAAGTGGTCTGGTCATAGATTTATTAGCATCATGATGAGCAACGCAGCAAGATTTCGCCAACTTCCTCGAAGCCAAGCTGGTGTATTAAAGGCTTCAGAGCCTCTGTCATTGTGCTTGTGGAATTAGGATTAACGACAAGAATCTTTCTTTGCCGTCCCATGGTGAGAATATGTAATGCAGTCTAGCGTATGGTTGGTAAGAATTGAAGGGGAATTGGTTCTTGGACAACTTTGTTCGTCGATGAATGCAAAGAATATCGTAACCTCAGGCAAAAAAATGTTTCGAAGCAAAAGGTACCCCGCGACTTCGAAAACACCCGCGTAGACCTCTGCATTTACGCTTAGGTAGATTGGCACGGCCATCACCTCTAAGTCCTGCTCGGACCTTTGTTGCTTACCCTCGCGTTTCTCTTTCATTGCCATCAAGCAACATTCCTACCATCGCATCCCAACGGTCCGCCTATTGTTCACACTTGCTCCGATCCATCCATAATGCCTCCTACCAGTTCACCTTCCGAGAACTCCTACCCTGGAATTTACAAGGGTCAAAGATTTCGACAGCTCGATGACGCGTGGCAGCAAGTAATGGAAGCGGCTCAACCTTCGAATCGACCGGAACGCGAACCTTATGGCTCCCAGCCAGCAAACACTAGATACGATCTAGTGAATGACCGACGCCTCAATCAGTAATACGGTCAACAACCCTATCCGTGCCACATACAAAGCCTCATACACGATGGAACACTTTCTGGCACACATGGCCCGCAAGGTCCGCAGGGAGAACAAGGCCACACCTGGCATCGGTACCGCTGCCAGCACCAAGTTCTCACCAAGTTCCGACCCTAACAAGCAGCCCGGCTCGTCGACTACTTCAACTGATGCGACAGCCATTGCAAATCACAAACGGCAACACCTCCTCTAACCGGCCACCTGTAGATTCACGGGCATATGGAGCAAATCCACCCAGACCACCGAAAGAACAGGCAAACCTCCGCCCATTCGAGCCCAGAGCTCTCCATGGCCGGGCAGAGCATCTTCGGGCAAGAGGTATAAACTGACTACCATGAAGAGTATTGGCTCCTACTGACCTGACAAGACCAGATAGACGAGACAAGCATCGATGGATCCACGCCATTCGACTCCGATCCGTAATCGGAAGCAGACCAGACCCCATTCATCGACAATTCAATCCGCGCATCACTCATCTTGATCCGAAGAGCCATCTGCCGTCACCAGGTGTGCGATTCGCGCAACAAGCTCCACAAACACATTCCCAGCTGCAACCACAAACGGTCAATCCACGGTAAGGCGAAGCAGACACCAAACACGAGTGGCGACCCACAACTGACTTCGCGCAGCAAGCTATCCGAATTGCCTACAATCCAGGTACTCCCCTCTCCCCGAAGCAGATACAAAAGGGCATGGATTTCGCACTTGGGACTACGCGATGATTCGGGCAGCATTGTCGGACAAATTTGCCTCCAACATCTATCAACACGGATTCCAGAAGCACCTCAAACAATAGTCGGAAGGAACTAGCTTGTCGAACAAAGCTTCCAGGGCACCGAGCGACAAATGGATCGACTGCTTCACGTCACAGCGCTTGATGCAAAGCCCGTAGCAATACACGACTACGATTTCGAAACGCCTATCAAGGTGCTCGCGAAAGATCACGCATGCATCAAGCGAGTCGTAACCGCCTACGCCTAGACCCAGGTGGAGGTGTTTAATCATCGACCGAAATGCTGACTTCGTCCACGTACAGAACAATTCCGACCGACCTTACGAGATCAAGCGCAAGATCTGCCTCGGCATCTTAGCGGACTGTAATGAACAAGGCGCATATTCCATCTCGGCCCACCAACATCGCATGGCCATAACGCCAACGTACAGCCAGAACCTTCGAATGAGCAGCTAACTTGCCAAGCACGGCTGCCAACTGACCAAGCGACCAACCCCTTTGCAGATGTTCTCTCGGTCACGGCACAAACGGTCTATCAGAGAACCCATAACGGAGGAAGAAAGCGCGGATGAATACTGAAGCTCTGCACAACCAGGCATCGGGACGATGACTTCTCTTGTTGAATTAGCTTGTTTGAAGATTGTCGCCATCGTGCACTCTTCAGCAGCCGTCTTTGCGAGACAAACGACAGTGCGCATACATTAGGAGATGTATATAGCCCCTACCCTGATTCCGTAGCATCATCATCAATCATCAGTCACATTCAACATCATCATCAAATTCCTTTGCACTCTTGGTGATATTGAAGAATTTAATCCACAACAGACCTCCTTCGACAACCACATTGATAGCCTGCCTGTATCGCTTCGGGATGACAACATCGGAGGGCCGCTTGGGAGTCTCCCAGATATCAGGAGTATTGTTAGGCAATTAGACTTTGAGAATTATTTTCCACTCCTCTCGTGAAAGTATATGTTCTATTAAGGAAACCCCTTACATTCTCGATCCCGATCACATCCTTTTCTCAATCGCTTCCCTCAATCTCCTGATAACTTCCGCAGGGTCTTTCGCGCCAAAGAATGCACTTCCAGCCACAATTACATTTGCACCAGCGCCAGCTGCCTGATCTATCGTCTTCTCCGAAAGGCCACCGTCTACCTCTATAGGCAAATCCGGATACCTCGTCCGTAACGCCGTAACCTTGGGCATCATGTCTGCCATAAATGATTGACCGCCAAAGCCGGGCTCTACTGTCATGACAAGTACCATCTGCGAGAACATTAGACATCTGTAAGCTATTTTCTCTCATCAAAGAAAATACTTACATCCGGTCTCTCGTTGGCAACGGGATTCTCCAGGATACCCCATAACACGTCAACAGGTGTTCCTGGCTTGATAGCAATGCCAGCCTTCATGCCATGTGAGTGGATAAACCGGATAAGTTCGTTAGGGCTAGTCGTCTTCTCCGAAGTCGCTGCGGGAGATTCTGCGGCTGTCGATGATAATGCGGCTTCGTAGTGGAAGCAGTAGAGATCGCAGCCCGCATTCTTGAAATCGACTACCCATTTGTGCGGCTAGTAATGAATGGTCAGCAGCAGCTCTATATGATTATTAAATAAGAATTTGCGACAAGATTGAAAACTTGAGAATCAAGAACTGCTCGCAGTGTGTGGGACCTGCTACGAGCCAGAACAATCGAAACAGTAAATTCCCCAAGTGTCGGACAGAAGTGTATGCGAAATTACCTCGGCAATCATCATATGGCAGTCGAATGTCCCCGTACCCATTGGCTTCTCGGGGCGCTGAATGCGTTGACGTATCTTCGTTACAACCGGAGCACCAAATGTCATGTTCGGGACAAAGTGGCCTTCGCACAGTTAATTGCAAATGTTCAATCTAGGCTTTCATGGGCTGATACCGTCCATAATGTCGATGTGCAGCCAGTCGGCTCCGCAGCTCATTGCGTCGATGCATTCCTGTCCGAGGGCACCAAAGTCGGCGGATAGAATGGATGGTGCTATTATGGCTGAGGGAGTCATCCTTCAAGGCGTATCAATTGTTTAAGCCAGCCAGGCTTAATTAATCAATTGTCGACTGGCGGGATACGGTGGATAGTCTTCGAAATTTTCGTGAAGATGATGCGAAAACATTTTGAAAGCCGCTCAGGTCCGACGGATATTATTACTCCGACGAAACATTGTTCAATGATAGAAACTTCTTTTGGGCATCACAGAACTTGAAAACACCTATGCCGAAGGTACTTGCAGTTAAAGCGAGTTTCAATTTATTTAAATGGCGAATTGCACCCAATATGCCTAGGTTTCCCCCTCCGCCAACGTCTCGTGTAATTCGGGTACCCCCCCCCCCACTAACATTAGCGCCATGGCCCCGGAAGGTTCGGCTACGAATTGCGGGCATCCCGCCTAACCTTAGCGGGCCCTACTGCATCTTGGGGCTAACCCGCTAAGATTAGCGGGGGTACACCCAAATTCTACCAAGTGGATATGATTCCGAAGTTTTCCCCGCACAACTTTGAACGGATCCCACAGTTTCGGCTTTCCACCCATCAATCAAAATGCCATATCTGCCTTCCAGCCAGGAATGGCTGCAGCAATCTGCGCTCCTTTTGAAAGCATATCCAACTTCGGTTAGTACTTTGTGCATACGGTAGAAGTTGCTTGATCTGACGATAGCTGAAGACAAGAATCACCAGCAAATATACAATCCTTCGTCCGGGCGATGGCGCAAGTCGAAAACGAAAACCTGCTCGCTCAAGCCTTGAGAATACTGGCAATGTCGCGGAAACCACCCAGCAGCACCAGACACCACGAGCCGTATTGATCTTGAAAACATTCGACCCGAAGTCAGGAGTGTGTTTGAAATACAGGACCGATAAAGCTGCTGAAGTTGGACGGTTAGTGGCAAGTTTGGGCAGGCTTGGGAGGAATATGTCGGGCCTTCCTGAACAAATCGAAGAGGGTATGGATGCAAAATTTACATCTGGAACGGCTAGCTTGCTGACTTTGGAGAAGCAGACACCACGATGCACGACGCCGTGACAGCAGAACATGTCACTGGGACAAGCAAGCCTATACCGGACCCGTCCACGCAACCACCAAAGCCTACGGTACCGGACGCCAAAGGCAGTCAAGGCGGAACAAGTGGGGTCAAGAAGAAAAGCAAGAAGGGAAAGAAGTGAATGCGGCATCCCCGATACGGGCTTAGTATCGGGGGATTGCTTAGTACCTTGACGCAAGTTGTTCGCCATGATGATGAAGTCGTGACCCAAGACGTCATCGGACGCCAGGATTTGGACCCGGCCATCCACGAAGATATGCGCGAATGACATAACCAGTAGAGCCATTCGAAGTGAAAAGGACTTTTAAACAATTTGATTTTGATGTAGCTAGAGTACATGAACACATCGGTACACTATCATACAGATCCATGGCGATTTCATCTCATCATTTCCATCGTGGGTAAAATGGTCGTATCAATTGCCACAGCCCATCACCAGCAGTCATTGAAACGAGATGCTTAGAGATGTCAATAAGTTCTACGTGAAAATCGCCCATCAGTTCCATGCATTCTCCGGGTGCCAGCCGCCTTGAAATGATTGTTAGTCTTCTGACCCGGATACAAGTACGTTCGTTCATCACGGAAATGCTCACCTTCAAACCCGGCCTCCTTCTCAAAGTTCCCTCCAACTTCATAAATGTACCGCTAATCTTGTCACGGATACTTGGACGGCGATGATGGTGGTGAACTGGTTCATGAGGGTTTCTTTTTTTGCGAATGGTTTTGGTTTTGGTTGTGGTAGTGGTGGTTGTAGTTATGTTCTCGCGGCGCCCACGCAATCGAGAGAGAAGTCCTCCGTTGCGGTGAGTGGTCGTTCGATAAGTGCGGCGAACCATGATGATTACCGGCCTATTGCATTGGGATGATGATTAGGTGTTGACGTGGTTTTGTTTGCAATTGATGTTGCGGAGTACTGTACATTGATATGAGCAAATAGTAACTAAGGACCGACGAAACTGAATAGCTCAACGCTTCTTATACATGTGCTAAGGCCGATCTTGACGTAAAAACAGGTTCATGAATGGTGGGTGCGCGTTCTGGTTTTGATCGACGCTCGAAAACGGCTCAGCCTCGTACAGTATTGCACCCGCCCGCTACGTCATGCATGACGTGGGGGTGGCGGCGGACTGTAACGAGAAAACTGCCACAATTGAAATGTCAAAAACTCCGAAGCCCGTATACCCACCTTATCAACGTCGCGCAATGTACTGGAGGTGCTAGAGGTGATGCGCTGTGTGCTGTTCTGTATGCTGGAGGTTGTGGAGGGTGGGCTCTGTGTGCTTCTCTTGTATGCTGGATTTGCCGGAGGTGATGCGCTGTGTGCTGCTCTGTATGCTGGAGGCGATGGAGGGTGAGGTCTGTTTGCTGGAGGTGTTGGAGGTGCCGGAGGTGATGCGTCTATTAGGACGGGTCTTAAATCCGCTGAATCTTGAAAATGTTCCTTCCTGAAACACATTACGCCTCCCAAGCTGTGAATGTTACCTAATTTCAACCACCCCGTTACTTCGAACGTAGGACTTGGAGCAAGCCGACCCGGCTGCTAAAGAAACCATGGCCGACGCACAGCGAGAGTTTCCTCTTGACTGGGACGCGAAACAATGGAATCCACGGTTCTCGATTGACAAATATGCGGGATACCCGGTTTATGGCTGGAAACAAAGCCCTTCATCCGCGGCAAGGGCAAGGGATTGAGCTTTCTGTTCGACGACTTCGAAGAGTCTGGTTCGTCGTGTCTGAAGGAAGAAATACGAGAATTCTGCAAAGGGGAGCACGAAGAAGACTTCGAATCAGAAGGCAACATTAGGGAAGGCCAACGTCAAGTCGCGTGGTTTGATGGAAGAGCGAAGAGCGGAGATGTTAGAACGCACGAAAATCTCTCCGCGGTGGCACTGTATCGTCTCCTGAAAGAACCGGTATGCATTTCTACCAAGCTTGAGCGGATGAAACACAGAAACTGACCATAGTCTATTAAATAAGCGACTCGAAAGACGCCTAATGTAAGTTCAATCTCTTTTGACGTGATATATCCATTGATGAAGTATCATTCGCAGTTATGTTCGGAACCTCGATATCTCCTACATTAAGGCTCTGCTCGACACAGTGTTGCGACACCGCCAGTTGGAGGTACTGAGGGATCTTCTTGAAAAACACATCTTGTTTGAGTCGTCTATAAGAGTTAAGATTGAGGTCAGCCTTTAATCTGAAAGCCGACTACGTGCTGCTCACTCTGGTTCAGCCCAAAGCATTTCCGATGTTCGAACTGAAATTACACCTTCCCTATTTCAAGCTGATAACTGGCTATCCACCAAAGAAAGCACACCACCGAATGAAGAGCCGATTGAGAGATGTCTCATTTTTGCGCGCGGGTACCTCCAATTTCGTCGGGCGAGATGTCATCCTGCAAGGGCATTATTCGATTGTTATCCATGGGTACAGCGATCAGATCTGGGATGCGCATTCATTTGAAAACAATGACTTCGATGGCGACGACTGGGACGACGAGGACCGGGAAGATGAGAACTCGGAAGACGAGGACTTGGAAGACGAAGAGTTCCAGGAAGATCCGAACGCCGGAGTTGAAGCTAACATGCCCATTTGGGATGCGAGAGAGTATTTCCTCCGAATCTTCAATGTCCGTTCGACTCAAATCCTTCAACCCGCGAAATACCTAGTCCGATGGCTGGAACGCAGCATTGACAATTACGTAGGTTAATCGTAACTTCTCTCTTCATAATGACATGAAACGATTCAGGATCACTAATGACTTACGTAGACACGGCAATTTCCCTGTACTTCATCGCGAGAACCCGGAATGGGAAGAGACAAAGCAGAAGATCTGAAGAAGATTTACGACTGGACTCAACAGTCTATCGAGCTTCTGAGCCATCTCGAACATGGTCTGTCAGGATTACTCCAAGAATGGGAAACATTCCATTCCCCGAGTGGGGATATAGGCTATTTTTCCTCCATCAGCGGCCACGGCTCCAAATCGTTGTGGGCTATCAAGGAGACTTTTGAGAAGCTAGACTCCCTTCGACAAAGACTGGTCCACCTGAAGGGTTCCTCGCGACGGCCTGCGGAAGATGTAAGCTTCGCAAAATTTGGGAGTAATTCAACTGACACGCTTACGCACAGCTACAACTCCGCTTGCTCCTACAAGGCTATCAAGCTGCGCAACACAGCGCTGAAGCGGCACAGCGCAACGCCGAATCGGCGCAACGCACAGCTGAAGCGGCTCAAGACAACGCCAAATCGGCAGAACACAATAAACGCACGACTGAACTTAGCTTTTGGGTTCGTAATTTTCGATTGCTACTTCTATGTAAAGGAAGGCTAACTACAATCAGATCATCTACCCCTTCGCTCTTACTACTGCTTACTTTTCCATGCCGCAAGCGGTCATCCCTTTCCAAGCGGATCCGAAAGCTTTCTTCATCAGCATCTTCGTAATCATGATTATGTTGCAGTTGTTGTTTCGCATTTTCGGCGTGTTTGTGTACTATTGGGAGAAAATCAATGCGTCGAACGAGAAAGGTTGCCGCCGCTCGGCCTTTGAGAGAGTCATGAACTTTCTGCTGATGAGGAGGGGTGATCCTTCCAAGGACATTGAAAGGGATATTATCGCATCTTAACGGGTTCGGCATGGTGTTACAGCATCTTCCATGGCATCGGCATCGGCATTCGCATTTGTTTGGCGTTCTCGGCGGACCGTGATGACATGAAACACCTTCTGATGGGCATGGGAAGGCTGACTGGGAAGGATTTGCACGCATCGGTAGATCTAGACAAAGACGGAAATTCTCGGAAGGATCACAGCTTCACCGCAACGGAAGCTCCCCAGAAAACCAGCATAGGGCGCTCTGAGAAGTAGCATCTCCTTCCACTGAGGTAATCAACTTGACTCATCTTCGAAATCCCTAGAGTGTCACGCCCGTTGGATCTGAGAGATGCGTCGGAGTGCTTCCCTCCTCTGCCCTGCCTGCCATCCAGCTCTTGCCCGTCATCCAGCTCCTGCCCGCCATCCTGCCTGTTATCGCTGTGCCTGGGCTTCTCTCCTTCTCTTCCCGCTTGATTGTGCTTGTGGAGGCGGCGCGTGTGGAGGATGATTTAAAAGTAGGCTCGTCGGGGCAGGTGTCGTCAAGGAGGGCTCTGGGTTCTTGCCATCGCAGGTTCTTGGTCGTGCCATCATGGCGTGTGCCGTCAAAGCGTGTGCCGTCAAAGTGTGTGCCATTAAGTCGTGTGCTATCAAGGCGGATGCCGTCAAGGTGAGTTCAGGATCTTGCCATCAAGGCGAGTGCGATTTCTTGAAGCAAGTCAGGCCTAGATTCGCTCCATGCCCTGCAGGAGCGAGGTCTGGGGTTCTCTTCATACTCTACAGGCAGATCAAGTCTGGGTTCGCTCCGTGCCTTGCAGGTAGGTCTGGTCGGTCGGGTAGCAGTACGATGCGAGCGTCGCGTCGGTCTCACTACAGGTAAAGAAGCGGAGGTCGGTCGGTCGGTCGGGCGGGTGGCAGTACGATGCCAGCGTCGCGTCGGACTCACTACAGGTAGAGTAGCGGAGGGAGGGTGGCAGTACGATGCCAACGTCGCGTCGGTCTCACTACAGGTAGAGTGGCGCTGCAGGCGTGTAGACGTGGAGGTGTTTGCCTCAAGAGCTCTAGAGGTGTGCTGTAAGCGTGTAAGCGTGTAGGTGTGGAGGAATGGAGCTCGGGAGCTCTGGAGACGCGCTGCAGG
>WNFW01008450.1_pt1 | contig 10090 bp, 10 predicted proteins | sample 5400131 | NCBI WGS metagenome assembly WNFW01 (sample SAMN13153362, study PRJNA577476) | soil metagenome | isolation source: 20 cm soil or saprolite under grassland replicate 1 | place: USA:California | collected 2016-06-15
GGTCCCGGGTCGCCATTGTTTAACACAATGCCTTGGGACAGGAGATTCCATATCACTTGCGAGCGCGATGGCACGTAAGTGCCGAAAACGTTATCGAAACTGCGATTTTCTCCTACTACAACGATGAGATGACGAATTGGCGAGCGCGGATCGCCAAGTGTTGGGCGAGAGTCACTGCGCTGCGCGCCAACGGAACGAGCTTTTGTGTCGAGATTGGCTGGTTTGGCTGCGAATATAGCCAGGCAGACTGCGATTAATATGAAAGTAGATGCGATTGTGGTTCTCATAGGATTCGTGTTTGGCCGACGAATAATGCCGATATCGCTTCAACAAAGCAATGCCGCTTTTAGTTCTGCTTTTAGAGCGCTGGACGATCAGGTCTGGCATACGACGCTGGCCGGGGCAGAGGATCACGCACGAATTAGCGGTCTCAACGCTCCTTGGCGATGACAGTAATTGAAGTAAAGCCTCGCAAGTGGGGATGGTGCGTCTTTGAATCACCCGGCGTTGAGCCTGTGTTTCTGGCAGAAGCACTAGCCGCGTGTCATTGCGCCGGTTGATCGGATGGAGCTTGGATTGACATTTCAGGCGTGGCTTCGAGCGGCGAATAGCCTTCGTTGTTTACGCTCACGAACCGCGGCGAGGCCTTCGTCGATTAAATCCCGCTCGACCTCCCAGTATCTTAGCGACGAAAAGAGTAGCGAAGGAGTTTGGTCGACGTCTGTCGTTTCCTCGTTAGTAATCATTAGCGGACGCGATTCGCCGGACAACTTGGCCGAGCTTCGCCGTCTGCGTCTGGATTTCGCCTTTCGTGACCGAGTGCGGGTCGTTCGTCCTGCTCCCATAAATTCGCCTCAAAGGTTCAACATCAGAATGGGCGGAGCAGTTGTGCGAAATCGTCGGAATATTTTACGGCCTATTTGCGGTGATACGGGCCCACTTACGATTAAGCGCAAGAAGTCGGTGATTAAACTTAAGCCCTCAGCGCCTCGCAACGGCCCCCATGAGGCGTTCCCATTCGTCAAGGCTCCCGCGAAACCCAAGCTCGCAGGCAGTGTCGAAACTCAGCCGGGCCGTCACCTCGCGGCGCTTTCCGCTTTTCGTATCATTGACGTTCCGATAATGGCGGCGCGAAACAAAGATGTGCGATGCCAATTGGCGAATAATCGGGTTGGATGACATTGATTTGAAACCACTCTGGGGAACATTCAAAGCCCGCCCATAGAAAAATGCCTGTGATGCCGCATTGTCGATCCATTAAAAGCCGAATAGAAATCGTCGATGACATCATGGCATTTGCCATCCGGCAATCAAGAAACTTGCTGACTGCGGCGAGCACGCCCAGAAGCTGGATTGAGGTTACCCGCGCGGTGAAGTCGCTAGACCGAGCAGCACACGCGCAAAGCGACAAGCCCCGGAACCCACCGTCTTTCGGTTTTGTTATCTTCCTCACGGCTCTGCTCCCGATCATCGGATTAATTATGGGTGTTGTTTGGCTCGGGCAGCCACGGTTTCGCAGCGCAGGCGGCGCGTTGCTCGCGATCTCCCTTGTTTTCATGCTTATTTGGTGTGCGATTCTGTTTCGCTAACTCTTCTACCCGCGTTCGCATCAGGGCATCATTCGCGTTTACGATGACGCTGGCAGCGTGATCGAGACGCACAAGCACGCAGGCGATTTCAAAGAGTGGTGAACGCGTTTTGTTGAAAGGGAAACGTCGCCCACGCCGCAAGATTGATGTAGAGGCGTAACCGGGAAACGCCTACAATCATTGCCAATGCCGACCGAAGTGAACAAGGAGATCGAGCTGGAGATTGCCTATGTGCTCTTTATCGACATTGTCGGCTACTCGAAACTTGTAACTTCGGAGCAGCGGCGATTGCTCGAGATGCTTAATCAGATCGTGCGCGAGTCCGAACATTTCGGCGCTGCTGAGGCAAAAGACCATCTAATCACCGTTCCAACAGGTGACGGCATGGCGCTCGTTTTCTACAATACTCCGGAAGCGCCAGTGGAATGCGCGCTGGAGGTCGGCAGCGCTGCAATCGCGCACCCTGAGCTGAAGCTGCGCATGGGAATTCATAGCGGGCCGGTCAGTGGTATGATTGACGTAAGTGGTCGCTCCAACATTGCTGGCGCTGGCATCAATGTCGCACAGCGGATCATGGAGTGCGGTGATGCCGGACACATTCTGCTGTCGAAACACGTCGCAGAAGACCTCGAAGGTTACGAAAAATGGCGACCACTCCTCCATGACCTTGGTTCGTGCGAAGTCAAACACGGCGTTCGTGTCTCGGTGGTGAATTTGTACACTGCGGAGCTTGGGAACCCGGCAGTGCCGGAGAAGCTGAAAGCGGCGCATGTTGCTGCGACTGCACGGCGAAAAAAGGTCGCGTTGCGACGCTTGTTGTTAGGCGTGCTGGCTCTGGTCGTCGCAGTTGCTGCGATCGGTTTTTTCCTCTTTCGATATAAAGAATCGCATACCGAGGTAGAGTTAGCGGTTCCCGAGAAGAGCATCGCTGTACTACCCTTTGAAAACTGGAGTGAAGACAAAGCGAACGCTTACTTTGGCGATGGAATCCAGGATGAGATTCTGACCCGCTTGTCCAAGATTGCCGATCTGAAGGTGATCTCGCGCACATCGACACAGCATTACAAGAGCGCACCCACAAACCTGGCGGAGATTGCAAAGCAACTGCGCGTGGCTCACATCCTGGAAGGGAGCGTGCAGAAAAGTGGCGACGCGGTGCGGGTGAACGTGCAGCTAATCAAAGCGGGCAATGATTCCCATCTCTGGGCCGAGACATTTGACCGGAAGCTGACCGACATCTTTTCGGTGGAGAGCGAGGTGGCCAAAGCCATCGCCGATCAGTTGCGAGCGAAACTCACAGGGCAGGAAGAGCAAGTGATCGCTGCGAAACCGACCGATAACCCCGAGGCGTACGATGCCTACCTGCGCGGACTGGCTTATACACTGAAGGCTACAGACACACCTGCCAACTTCCTTGGGGCACAGAAATACCTCAAGGAAGCGGTCCGCCTTGACCCAACGTTCGCTCTTGCCTGGGCGCTGCTGTCATACACCGGGTCCCGCGGATACCGCACAATCGCTCTTCAACCAACGGTCGCGCTGCGTGAAGAGGCGCGGCAGGCGGCTGAAACTGCGCTCACTCTTCAGCCCAATCTGGGCGAAGCCGTGTGGGCCAAGGGCTATTACCACTACTCCTGTTTGAAGGATTACGGCACCGCAGTGCGTTACTTTGAGCAAGCACGACCGCTTCTGCCCAACAGCAGTCGGATTTCTGAGTCCCTGGCTTATCTCGAACGGAGGCGAGGGCAGTGGGGGCAGAGCGAGGCCTATTTCAACGAAGCCGCGCGGCTCGACCCGCGCAACGTCGTCCTTCTCACCCAGCAGGCGCTTTTGTATATCGCCCAACGTAATTTCCCGAAAGCGCTGCGAAAGCTTGATCAGGTGCTCAATATCACGCCGGATGACGTGGATACCCTCGTGACTAAGGCCGCTATCGCACAAGCCCATGGCGACCTGCCGCAGGCCGCGGTGCTACTCGCCCCGCTGCATCCAAATGCCGACGACTCCAACGCCTTGGAAACACAAGTTTACCAAGCGATCCTGGAGCGTCGCCCTGCACCGGCCATTTCTCGGCTAAAGGAGACAGTTGCCAAGCCCGACCCGGCGTTGGGTTACCTCAATGGTGAACTGCGCTTTTGGTTAGGTTGGGCCCAGGAAGTCGCGGGCGATCATGACGCTGCCCAGGAGAGTTGGCGACAGGCGCGCAGCGAACTGGAGTCTTTCCTCAAGGAACAGCCGGAAAATTATTTTCTCTTTGGTGATCTCGCGCTGACCAATATGGGTCTTGGAGATAAAACCGCTGCATTCGCTTTCGTCGAGAAGGGGATCGCCGTTGTCCCGATCGAGAAAGACGCGTTCGGCGGCCCTGCTCCAATGGATATCCTTGCCCGAGTGGCAGCGCAAATGGGGGAACCCGACCGCGCGATTGCCGTTTTAGAGAAACTACTCTCGATACCGTACGTAAGCGCACTGGCTTTTAACGTGCCGCTCACTCCGGCGCTGCTCCGGCTCGATCCCATGTTCGATCCGCTCCGGAATGACTCGCGCTTCCAAAAACTCTGTGAAGACAAACCGAAGTGAACCCGGGAGAGTGTTCTTCGTCCACATCTGACGCGGCACAAAAACCTTTGACTCTCGCAGAGCTGAACTTGGCGCCTACCTGCTTTGCAGGAGTCTTTGTCCGTCGCGTCTGCAGGGCGTTCTCTATATGGCGCGATGGGAAATCTGGGCGTTGTGCAAGAATGACCAAGGTTCTACTCGTCCATTGCGATGAGCCAAGTTTGTGTGGTGAGCCGCGTCCGGTGGTCTGAAGCGAGTCTTTACTTTTCGGCGCTTCGCGTGAGCTCGTTTTCACCACTACTATCCTGCGCGGGTCTTTATCGACTCAAAACATTTTGGCCGAAAAGTTACGAACAGGACCACAATTGGAAGACTGGCCCACCGCGTTTCCGCCCCGGCCCAGCGCGTGCATACTGTGGCCCCACATCTTATTGATGTTCTCGTATCTGAAGCTCCGGCAACGTGGGCGCAATCTCTTTAGCCAGCACTGGGTTTTGTGAAGAGATTCGCTTGAATGCTTCAGACTGAGCGACTCTCGCTTGGAGCTCCATCAGATCCTCAAACTTCCCAGTCGCAGTGATACTTCGTTCAACGGGTTTACCTTCGTGATAAGCGCGCGAAAGCGTTGTCGCCGCGAGCCGGGTTTTGTGATACGGGACCTTCTTGAGTCGCTTAGTCTTCGTGTCGTAAACGTAATGGTAGGCTTTTTTCGCCTGGCGCAGAACCTTCAGATCAGCTTCAACGTCTTCGCCGGTCATCAAGTCCGCAATTTGGGCCGCTTTTTTTACTACTTTCGCGAGAGACGCGGAAAGCATGGGATCTTTCTCTTTCCGCGCGCGCGAGGCGTCTTGGGCTGGCATTTGGTGCTTTTGTTCCTCGTTCATATATTAATCACGAGCACTTCCTTTCCGGTTCGGTTTGCCCAGTCTGCGAGTATCTCATTTCGCCACGGTATATAGAGCTTCATCACTCTTTCGACCAAGTCTTTTGGCCATCTTCCAAAGGAAGGCGTTCCATCCCAAACACAGTTGAAGTGCCCGTTCTTTTCGTTGAGTTGGAGTTCGACTGTCACGCCGAAATCAGTTCTCAAGATGTGCGTCTTCTTTTTCATTTGGTCTTCCTTCGCTAAGTGCTTCCCCACGGAAATCTATTGCCCTATAGCTTGGATTTTGCTTGCTAAGTGGGTTGGCACCCCACGGAATATCATAGGGTAGTGATTTCATAGGGTGCCTGATCTTGTCCACATTCCTGCGATCTTAGCGATGCGATTTGCCCGCTTGAGGATGGAGAAGTACTTCTCAAAAGTTTTCTCTTTCATTTGTAGCTCCTGTTCAGCTGCGCGCTGAAACTCTCCATACCGGAGTCCACGACCAAGGAGTTCTAGTAATTCTTCCGCGTTCTCGCTCGCGTCCGCTGGTCTGCCGACCTTGCTCCGTCGCGTTTTTAACGCCTCGGGATCGAGCGATTCATCTCGTGAGAACAGCGGCCATTCCCATTTTACCACGAACGGCTTAATCGGAGCAAAGTTACGTAGCGTAGCTTCAATCGTGAAAGCCTCAGGTTCTTCATGCGCGGTCATCGTCAGGATAGAATCCGGGTCACGCGCAAACACGCCTGAGCCACCGATACGATCAATGCTCTCTTTAAGCGCCTGGTTGCCTTTCGAGTAATGAGCCCCAAACCCAACGGCCGCGCGCGTTTTAACGGCGATTTTCTCCAGCTCATTAAGCATGGAAGCCACGTCGCCAGCCTTATTCTCGTCGCGTTTACCCAGTGCCTTGTAGATCGGGTCAATTATGTCCAGGACGAACGTACGATGCCGAAGGACCGCTAGAAGATCATCAATCAGATTCTCTATGCCCTCGCCGTGGCCGCGGAGATTCCACGCCATAAACATATCGGTTCTAGCATGACACCCTTGGCTTTACACACCTCAGTGACTCAGTGCCAGAAGAAGGCGTCTTGGATCTCGAAATTGATGTAGCACACCGGCCCTTGCTCGCACGGGAACCCCCACCACGTCGCGCCAGTGGCCACAGAGACAGCCAGATCAATGAGCGCCATTGTTTTGCGCCCCTTTGACGGACCACCTACAACGAGCTTACTGCCCTGATGCAAAATGCCTTTTACGAGCTCGGCGGGCTTCGGTGGACAGTTGCCATTGAGATACAATGAGGCGTCCAAAAGCGCAGGTAATCGCGCCTGGCCCACCTGACAAGCCACACGGACCGCCTCCATTCGTTTGTCATGCTCGGCAAACATCCCTGGCACATCATCCTGCTCCTCATACGCACGCTGAACGCTCTCAGTGGCCGCGGCTATGACCTCACGCGCCACATACTTATTCTTAACGATATCGAGGTAATACTCGATGTTCGCGGCGGTCGGAACGAACGTAAAAAGCTCCGTCACAAATGATGGCCCACCCACTTGATCGAGCTGGCCCATGTCTCGGAGGTATTGCGTGAAAGTGATAAGATCCACGGCGCCCTCGTTCTCGAACATCGAGATCAGAGCGTTAAAAACCGTGACATGCATCGGCACATGAAAATGCCGGTCAGTGATCGCCTGTTGCGCGATCGGAATGGCTGTGCGCGGTTCACATAGCATGGAGCCAAGAACACCCTGTTTCGCTTCGACGCTATGCGGCATTGTTTGATGAATATCGGGCTTCTGCAGCCTTTGACTGCGTTCGGCAGTCCAGCCAGTGGTTCTACGTGGAGAAGGTTTTTGAGCGGGCGAACGGAGTTCTTCCCGTTCCTTTTCTGTAGGGAGCGGACATAATGTGGAACTCCCCTGCATCCGTGTTTCCCGCTCATTATCGGTGCTCTCTCGCGCGCCGCCTTGCTCCACCTCCGGCTTTACGGACTTGTGTAGTTTGGCGTCGGCCACCATAGGCACGAGGAGATCGTGTTTGGCGTTATCAGCCTTAAGCCGTAGAAGCTCCTCCCGTATCTGTTCGGCTGATTTTGCCATATGTGTGTTGCCCTCAGTTGCGCGCCTCTATGGCAACGATGTCGCTAAGTTTGTATCTGAGGAGTCGCTGGTTGAATCGGATGGCGCGTAAAACGCCCGCACGTTCGGCCCTTTTTATCGTTTCCCGACACACTCCCCACCTTTGGGCAAGTGCTCGCCGCGAGAGGAGCTGTTCCGATATGTCGCTGTAAGGCGCCTGACGCATCCGAAAGGCGATGAGCTGGTTGATAATATCTGTGGCACCGAAACTGGAGGATCGCCCTTTGCGACCAGCCTTGGCAGGCTCAGGAAAATTTCGTGGCCGGATTCTGCGTAATAGCTTGGCAAAGGACTCTGCAAGTTCTGAGTTAGTATGATTCCATGGGATAACTATCGCATTCAGTGTTCTACGGCGGACGTTGCTCGTCCAGTATTTCGTCCAATATTCTAGCTCGCTGCGCCCTTCACCCATCGCAGTGGCCCGCAGCAAAATTAGAGGCTGCCAAGGCATACAGTTTACAGACTCGATTCCAAACGAACGGATATGCTTGAGGATCTCGAGATCATGTCGAGCGTCCCGGAATGGCTTCTCCGGAAATCCCGCGCAGTCGTATAGAATCAAAAGGTGATCGAGTGGCAGAACAAGTTCGACCTTAGCAAGCCTTTGGCCCAACTCGCTGGTAGCGTCCCACTCGTTCGAGTCGAAAACTCTGTCGCGTTTCGTTGCTAAAACAATCTCTCTAAATTCCTCGCACTCCCGAGCATACTCGTAGAAGATAGCCAGCCGCCTGTGGTCAGCTGAGAGATCCGATAAATAGCGGAAGTCGGTATCAGCCTTGAGATTCTTAGGCAACGTGTTGGACGGTTTTGTAGTTTCGGTCATGTTTGAACGCGCTGGGCTTTCATTCTGTTGTGGCGTTCTTTCACTCAGACTGGAAATGTTTGTAGTCCGACAAAAGGTGTCCCATGCCTAGCGTCGTCCGCCGTCTCTTGTCGAGATAATGTTGACTAGTAATCCCGATGTCAGCGTGACGGAGCGCGTGACTTGCGGCATATATGCCATGCTTCGCGCAGATTTGGCTACCGAACTCTTTGCGGAGCGCGTGTAGGGGCATGTTGCCTCCTACGCCTTTCGAGCGCAGCCAAACGCTCAGTTCTTCGAAGTGGCGTTGGCAACGATAATGCGAGTACGTTGCGCCTGGTCGCGGTGGGGCCGCTGATTCGACCACAAAACTTGTCTTTGCGCGATTGTGAAAACGCCGAAAAACGGTTAACAACTCGGGATCAACTTCCACGTCACCGAGTGAATCTTCCGATTTTGGATGAAAATACTGCGTCGCCTCTATGCGAATTATGCCTTGATCCCACCGGAAGACTGACCATTCGAGCTTATCGATTTCGTTACGCCGAAGGCCAGCCATCGTGCCAAGCAGGAAAATTTTTAGTTCCTCCTTCGGCAGCTCCTCTTGCGCGGCGGCAATCACTTGCTTGAGATCGAAACTGCCGCGGTAACGCATCGACTGCCTCGGTTCAAACCGGACGCCATCGAACGGTGTTCCAGCGATGGCGACCGGAAGGAATCTTAAAATATTAGGAGAGAACAGACATTTCGCCTGTCGCATGAAAGAGTTGACCGAGATTCGCGCCACACGCCTCTTCACCGGATCGGTTCCTGCACGATCAACAAAGGCGAGCTTCCATTTTTGGATCTTGTCAGGAGTAAGATCCTTCAATTTGACAGCATGGATTCTTGTAATCCACTTCTCCCGCCCGCCCGCACGATAGTCGAATTTCGATGAGTCTGCACAAATGTTGAAAATGTCGGCGACGATTTTCCGAAGAGCTCTGCAGTAGCCTTGAATCGTCTTCGGGTGTGCCCCAGCAGTCAAAATGACTTGTTCTAGAAACCCCCCAACCGTTGTTGCAATCTCCGAGTGGATTTGCGCTTTCGGCTTGAAATTTGTGAGAGCGGTCTCCCACCCGCTCGATGTGAGCGTGAGATATATCCTTTTCGCCTTGGCGGCAGCCGCAGCGCGGTTGGCTGTATCAAGCGGGAAGGTTTCACGTCTGCCCAAATGCTGAATCTTGACGGACCACTCCGATAACTGATGGGCCGCCCCATTCCGGCTGTACCTTGGCTGAAACACGGCTCGTTGCCAGTATCGGAGGTCGGTCTTCCCGTGATGAATGCGACCAGCGGCGCTGCCTAAGTACTTGGACACTTTTTGGACACTTTTTGTGTTCCGAAAGGCTTCGAACTGAGCCGATCTGCTCAGGGCAGCCGCAGATTGCTCACGCGATTTTTCGAGGTGTACAGGCCACACATCTTGCAAGACGCCAAATCGGTGATTTCATCAACCTGTTTTTTTGTAATCAGCAGGTCGTCGGTTCGAATCCGACTGCCGGCTCCAATCCAGCTCAAAGCAAGTGAAAAGAACAATGCGACGCGTACGCTTGAGAGAAACCGATTTTCGAAAGAAACACCACCGCCGCGCCGGACGAGGTAAGCTACATAGTTAACATCGGTCGTTAGGCCGCAGCTGTTTCGCCAACGCGAAGGCTCATCCCCCCATGACGCAGAAAATGCGGTCGCGTTTTTCCAGGTAACCGGACGAATCGAGCTCGTGCGAGCGCGGAAGATCAGCATCGACGATTTCCTGAATGGTCGCCGGACGCTGCCGGCCTATGGGGCGGCGGCAGCCTCTTTAGCTGTTGTTTTCTGTCGAAGCGCTGCCGGCGAAATGAACAAATTCCAGAATGTCGCCTCGCAGGCGCAGGAAATCTGGAGCACTGCGCTGGCGGGGACGATTTAATGCGACGGAGATGGTCCGCTCGATCCTACCAGGCCGCGGACTCATGATCATGATGCGATCGCTCATGTAGATGGCTTCGTCGATATCGTGGGTAACCAGGAGCATCGTGGTGCCGCGTGCTTGCCAGAGGCGAAGCACTTCATCCTGCATCCGCATGCGGGTGAAAGCGTCCAG
>WNFW01017158.1_pt1 | contig 10090 bp, 9 predicted proteins | sample 5400131 | NCBI WGS metagenome assembly WNFW01 (sample SAMN13153362, study PRJNA577476) | soil metagenome | isolation source: 20 cm soil or saprolite under grassland replicate 1 | place: USA:California | collected 2016-06-15
CAATCAATCTTGATCACCGCGCGGGCCTCGCCAAAGAGAATCTCCGCAGCTGCTTCCACGATGCGCGTTTTCCCCGAGCCGGTCGGCCCGAGAAACAGCAGATTCCCTACCGGGCGGCCTGGCGAGTTCAATCCGGCACGGAAGACCTGGTACAGGTCTACCAGCGCATGGACACCCTCTTCCTGTCCAACAATTTTTGCTCGCAGCGCGGCCTGGAAATCGATCGTGTCCGTGCTGCGCTTGTTCGGGTCGAGTGCAAGGCTCACCGCTTCATCTCGGCTGCGCATGGACATTGAATTGTCGTTCATGACCGCCTCCTAGCGAGCCCGCGAAGGCGGGTTCGCACTGCTGAATCGCCCGCGTCCACGGCCAAACTGGTCGAGCTTGACCTGAATGGTCGACTGCAAGAGCCGCAATTGCACCAGCAGCTCCCGTGACACTGCGGGCGATTCGGAAATTCGGAGGAGCGGCGGAAAGACTTCCGCCAGGTCGAGATTGAGGGCTCGAAGAGAGGAGACCAGCTTTTGGACCGCGGGGGCGTGGGGGTTCACGAGGTCCACTCGCGTACTCAATTGTTCACGCAGGGCGCTCCAATTGAGCTCCATGAACGGGTGCTTCTTAGAGACTTCGCGAACCACTTCGTCCGTAATTTGCGCGCGATCTCCCAGGCGAGCCAGGTGCAGTTGGAGGACTTTACCGCCGCGGCGCACGTTGTGCACCAGGTAGAATAGATTTCCTTTGCGGCGGACAAAAGCCATGACGTCACCCCAAACTCGCGTCATCTTCTGTAGTGTATTTGTATTCCACTACACTCGTCAATATTAAGATGCGTACTCCTTCAAAAAGTTGCATCCAACCAGTAACGCGGCCAACGTAGCGGAGATGGCAAGCAATTCCTCATCACTTTTTTTGCTGTGTTTCATCGATGGTTCGCATCCTCGTTCCACCACGCCCTTGGCACCTCGTCGCCCGCTATTTGATTAGATGCCTGCTGCTCCCTGCCGCTTCTTGAATCGTCCGCGGCATCCAGCTACTGCATTAAACCCCGCCGCGGCATTTTTTCTCTTGTTCTCGCGCAGAAAGACGCCTACGATGCCGCGCGAGTTGATTCCTATCTCTGCTTGGAGCTTGATGCGAAATGTCCTGGGATCCCGTGTTTCGCTTCGTGCAACAAATTCCCCGCGGCAGGGTTTTAACTTATGGGGCGCTCGCGAAAGCCTTGCGCCTCCCCGGCGGCGCGCGCAGCGCCGGCCGCGCCATGGCCGCGACACCCTCCGGAAAAGGCATTCCCTGGCATCGCGTCGTCGGTGAGCGCGGCAAGATCCTTATCCGCGAGCCTTACGCTTCCCTGCAAAGAAAACTCCTCGCAAGCGAAGGCATCGCCATTCTCGAGTCTCGCGTGGACCTGAAACGCCACCTCTGGAAACCACCAAAGAAGTCCGCACGGAAACACCAAACTCCTAAAAAACGTATTCACAAGTGAAGCCGCAGGCGTCCTTTTCTCACCTTACAAGCCAGACCCGTATCTGCGGTATGCTATACCCTCTTTTTCTATTGCGCCCCTGAGTGGTGGGGGGGCAACGAACATGGCCAATTCCATTCTCCAAGTGGAAAATCTCCTCAAGCGGTACGGCGACGTTGAAGCGGTTCGCGGCGTCAGTTTTGCGGTGGAAGAGGGCGAGGTCTTCGGGCTGCTCGGGCCAAACGGCGCTGGAAAAACTAGCACCGTTGAGATTCTCGAGGGGTTGCGCACGTTAGACAGCGGCCGCGTTTCCGTCTGCGGACTTGACCCGCAACGCGACTCCGCTGCTCTGAAACACGAGATCGGCGCCGCGCTGCAATCCACCTCGCTTCCCGACAAGCTTCGCGTGATGGAAGCACTGCGTCTCTTCGCCAGCTTTTATAAGCGGCGCCGCAATCCGGAAGAGCTGCTCAAGCGCTTCGGTTTGGAAGAAAAGCGCGATACCTTTTACAGCCAGCTCTCTGGCGGACAAAAGCAACGCCTGGCCCTCGCCATGGCTCTCGTCAACGATCCCAAGGTCCTGTTCTTCGATGAGCCGACCGCAGGGCTCGATCCCCAGGTGCGGCGAGAAATATACGACATCATCGAGGAACTAAGGCGCGAGAAAAAAACGATTGTAATGACCACGCACTATATCGAGGAAGCCGAGCGGCTCTGCGATCGCGTGGCCATCGTCGATCACGGAAAAGTGATCGCTCTTGGCACGCCCCGTGACTTGAAAGCCCATTCCGGCGGCACCACGCGCATCGAAGTGCGTCTTTCGAAGCCGGAATCCAATGGCACGCTCAAGAACCTCGACGGGGCGACGGACGCGCGCGAGGTCGACGGCACTTACGTAATTCACTCCAAGCGCCCGCCTCAAACTATCGTCTCCCTGGTCAAGCATCTCGAAGCCCAGGACAATGAACTCGTCAGCCTGGAAATCGCTTCGCCCTCCCTGGAAGACGTTTTTATCGAAATGACTGGAAGGAGGTTGCGCGATTGACAAACTTCGCCACCTTGACGCGCATGCGCATTCAGCTCACCCTGCGCAATAAAATGTTTTTATTTTTCAGCGTGATCATGCCTTTCGGTTTTTTCTTCCTTTACGCCGGAGTCTTCGCAAGGGGCATCCCCTTGGTGGTTCGATATTTTCTCGGGCCGGTCATGGCCTTGACGGTGATGGGCAGCTTCTGGGGTCTCAGCGCTGCTCTCGTCACCTTTCGCGAACAGGGCATCTTGCGCCGCTTTCACGTCACCCCCGTCACACCCAGCGACATGCTGGCCTCCAGCATCGTCGCCAATTTTGTCCTCACCTTGCCCACGATCGTCCTCGAGCTCCTCTTGGCGCGCTTTATTTTTCACGTCACGGATCTTGGCAATCTTTTCTCGGCCTTTCTCCTGATCGCCCTGGGCACCATGTCCTTTGCCTCCCTGGGCCTCGTCGTCGCCAGCGTTACCAATACCATGCAGGAAACTCAGGTCATCAATCAGCTCATTTGGCTCCCCCTGATTTTCCTATCCGGTGCGACGGTTCCGCTTGCCGATCTGCCCCAGGCCGTCAGGCGCGTAGGCCTGTTCCTTCCCGCCACGTACCTCGTCACGGAACTCCAGGATGCTGTCTACTGGTCGGCTGCCCCCTGGAACCGCGACTTTTTGATTGCGCTCGCCTCGCTTGCGGTTTGGACTATCCTTACCTTCTTCTTGTCTGCCCAGCTTTTTCGCTGGGAGCCGGAAGCCAAAATCCCCGGCCGAGCCAAGCTGCTGGTCGCCGCCACCGCGATTCCGTTCCTTCTTCTGGGGATTTGGGAAAACAAATCGAGCCGTACCATTTCGAAGTCTCAAGCTATGTTTGATTCGCTCAATGCGCCTTCCAAACCCGGCTCTTCCTCCGGCAAAACGCCCTGATCTCCAATTTCATTTTTATGCTTCACTCGCGGCTCTCACCGCATTGCGTCGAGACCTCACGCGCCAAATTGGTTTCCAACACGACGCTTCCACTACGCAAAGCGCATTGACGATCGCGGCGGTGTACCGTATTCTGCGATTTCGAGCCGTACCGCGGCGAGTGGCACTACCGAACAGGGAGCATCTATGCCGATTCAGGCGACCGAGAAAATCTGGCACAACGGAAAGTGGATCAACTGGGACGACGCCAAGTTGCACGTCCTTTCGCACGTGGTGAGCTACGGCTCCTCGGTATTCGAAGGCATCCGCTGCTATGAAACGAAGCAGGGACCGGCAATCTTCCGGTTGCGCGAGCACATGCAGCGGCTCATCAACTCTGCGAAAATTTACCGCATGGAGCTTCCCTTCTCCGTCGATCAGTTCGCTGGCACGGCTTGCGAACTGGTGCGCCTGAACAAATTGAATTCCTGCTACGTGAAGCCCATCGTGCTGCGCGGCTACGGCGAAGTGGGAGTGAATCCCCTGAATTCGCCGATCGACATCTACATGGCCTGCTGGAGCTGGGGCGCCTATCTTGGCCCGGAGGCTCTTTCGAAAGGCGTCGATGTCGGTGTCAGCTCCTGGACGCGCATCGCACCGAACACTCTTCCCGCCATGTCCAAGGCCGCGGCGAATTACATGAACTCGCAGCTCATTCGCATGGAAGCCAGTTTCAACGGCTATACCGAAGGCATCGCTCTGGATTCTCAAGGCCACGTCAGTGAAGGCTCGGGCATGAATGTTTTTCTCGCGCACGACGGCGTGCTTTACACTCCGCCCCTGGCCACCAGTATTTTGCCGGGCATCACACGGGACGCCGTCACCAAGCTGGCGGAAGACCTGCACATTCCCGTCAAGGAACACGTAATTCCGCGCGAGATGCTCTACATCGCTGACGAGGTCTTCTTTGTCGGCACCGCCGTCGAAATCACTCCCATCCGCTCCGTCGATCACATCCAGGTCGGCAAAGGTGTCGCCGGTCCAATTACACTCGCTTTGCAGGCGGAATTCTTCGCCATCACCAACGGCAGCAAGCCCGATCGCCACAACTGGCTCACACCGGTAAACGCACCCGTCGGTGCCGCCACGCGCTAGTCAGATCGCGTTCGAATCAGAGAAACGCCCCACTTTTCCGATCTCTCTTTTCCATCCTACTGTTAACTGTCGACTTTCGACTCGGCGCAGATATGACCATTCTATAATGACCATAGCCATAAGGAGTTCTGGATGAAGAAGATGGCAGCCGGTGTCTTCAAGGCAAATTGCCTTGCAGTCATGGACGAAGTTCAGGCCAAAGGCGAAACCGTGGTGATCACTAAACACGGCAAGCCGGGTGGCGAAGCTCGTCCCGATCAACACGGACAAAGATGAAATCTTCGGCTTCCTCGCCGGCAAGGGTAAGGTTACGGGCGACGTCGTTTCACCTGCCCTTACACCGGAAGAATGGGGCGAACTCTATTGATTCTTGTCGACACTCATGTGGTCGTCTGGCTCGCCTTTGACCAAAGCCAGATTTCAAGTAAAGCAAGAGCCGCGATTGACGAAGCCCGCGACCTCGGAGACGGCCTGGCGATCTCTGATTTCTCTCCTGCAGGAAATCGAAGCCCGCTTTGTCGTCCTGCCCATCGGTGCTCGTGCGTGTGCCCGCGCGATGGAATTTCCGGCAATCTATCCCAAAGATCCGCGGATCGCATCATCGGGGCCACTGCGTTGGTTGAAGGGCTTTCCCCGATTACGGCGGACCGCGGAATCCGTCGCTCCAAACTGGTTCCCACGATCTGGTGAGTTCTTGTCCCCTATTCTTTCTTCTCTGTGACCTCTGCGCTCTCTCTGCGTCCTCTGTGTAAAATTCCTAATCCTTGATCCCATTTTCCTTCGCCAAGCGTTGACTTCCAATTCAAGGGTAACTCCCCATCGTTGACTCACTTCGCTGTAACCCCTATCATTTCGCGCAGCGGCATTCCTGCTAATGATCGGCCAAACTTTCTCGCACTACCGCATTTTGGAAAAGCTCGGCGGCGGCGGCATGGGCGTGGTCTACGCCGCCGAAGATCTCAAGCTCGGCCGCCGCGTGGCCCTAAAATTTCTCCCCGAAGAACTCAACAAGAATCCACAGGCCCTCGAGCGCTTCCGCCGCGAAGCGCGTGCCGCCTCCGCGTTAAACCACCCCAACATCTGCACGATTCACGACATTGAGGAACACGAAGGAAGGTTTTTCCTTGTGATCGAGTTGCTCGAGGGTGAAACCCTCAAGCAGCGCGTGGCGGAGCGCGCCCTTGCGACGGATGCGCTCCTGGACATCCCTATTCAAGTCGCCGAGGCCCTCGATGCCGCGCACAAGAAAGGCATCATTCATCGCGACATTAAGCCCGCTAACATTTTCATCACCAATCGCGGGCAGGCAAAGTTGATGGATTTTGGTTTGGCGAAGCTGGCCCCCGAAGGCCACGTGGCGGGAGCCACGGTTGGATCGCTTGAGGGAATAACCACCGAGGAAGCGCTCACCAGCCCCGGTGTGGCTATGGGGACCGTTTCGTATATGTCCCCCGAACAGGCCCGCGGCGAAGAGCTGGATGCACGGACCGATCTTTTCAGCTTCGGAGCGGTGCTCTATGAAATGGCCACGGGGCGCATCGCCTTTCCAGGAGCAACCTCGGCCGTCATCTTCCACGCGATCCTCGAGCGTACTCCGCCCAATCCGAGCAGCGTGAATTCGAATCTTCCATCGCGCTTCGGCGAAATTGTTTCGAAAGCACTGGAGAAAGACCGCGCCTTGCGCTACCAAAGCGCCGCCGAAATCGGCGCAGACCTGAAGCGCTTGAAGCGCGATACGGAATCCACGCGTGTTACCGCCGCTGCTGCGACTGCCGGAACACCGTCCTCTTCCCGAAACATGAAACTGCGCCTGGGTCTTCTCGCTGCGGGTCTTTCCATCGCCGTGGTTTTGGCGCTGGCTTTGCTCTTCAGCGGACAAAAAATCAAGGAAGCTACCATGGATTCGGTCGCCGTGCTTCCGTTTGTAAATGCAACGGGCGATCCGAACGCCGAATATCTGAGCGAGGGAATTACCCAGGATCTCGTCAGCACGCTCTCGCAACTTCCCAACCTGAAGGTCGTTTCGTTGGCGTCCGCGTACCGTTACAAAGGCAAGGCCATTGATCCGCCTACGGTCGCCCGTGAACTTGGCGTCCACACCATTCTCACCGGCCGCATGCTGCAACGAAACGACAATGTCTCCATTAGCGCCGAATTTGTTGATGCCGAGCACGACCGCGTCATGTGGAGCAAGCAATACCAGTGGAAGCTTGCCGATGTGCCAAACATTCAGACGCAGATCACGCAGGACATCACCGAAAACCTGAAAATGAATTTATCCGGCGCAGAAAAATCACGTTTGGCGCAGCGCCCCGCCGAAAACGGAGAAGCGTATCAACTCTACCTCCACGGACGCTTTTACTGGAATAAGCGGACTGCCGAGGGCGTGAACAAGGCCACGGGCTATTTTCAGCAGGCCATTGACCGGGATCCCAATTACGCCCTCGCCTACGCGGGCCTTGCGGACTGCTATTTCGTGACGTTCTTTAATAACTTCACGATTTCGCAAGCAGAAAGTGCGGCCAAGTCGCGTGCGGCAGCTGCGAAGGCTCTCGAACTGGATCCTTCGCTTGCCGAAACCCATGTCTCCATGGGCCAGGTGCTCGAAATCTTTGATTGGGATTTTGCCGGCGCCGAACGTGAGTTTCGGCGCGCTCTGGCCATCAACCAGGGATACGCCATCGGATTGCAGTGGTATGCGGAATTCTTGGAGAATATGGCGCGATACGACGAAGCGCTGGCCATGATCCGGCGCGCGCAGGAAGCAGACCCCTTCTCTCTGGTCATCAATGCTGTGCATGGCCAGATTCTTTCCCGGAGCGGCCGGACGAAGGAAGCAGTCGCGCAGTTCCAGAAAACGCTTGACCTGGAGCGCAATTTCTCCCTCGGCCACTTTCTTTTTGGACTTGCGCTGGTGCGCGATGGAAAAACTGAGGAGGCCGCGAAGGAATTTGAGCAAGCCGTCCAATCTTCGCCGGAATCGCCCGTCTACCGAAGCATGCTCGCTTATGTCTACGCGCAAACCGGCAGAATCGAAGAGGCCAGAAAGATTCTTGGTGATGTCATCTACGAAGCTAAGTCGGACCGCGCTTCCTGGCAGGACGTTGCTGGAATCTACGCAGGTTTGGGTGAAAAGGATCATGCTTTTGCCGCGCTCGAGATGGCATCCCAAAGACGTGATAGTCGCATGACCATGCTGCTCGATCATGAAGCTCTCATACCGTTGCGCGGCGATCCCCGGTTTACCGATCTTCTGCACCGCGTGGGCCTGCCTCAGCACAATTGATCGAATTCCGGCTGTCCGGTGAAACGTTCGTCAGTAAGGCTGGCGCTCCGCGTCGCATTCCAGATAGAATGCAGCCGTTCGAATCGGACGCACCTTCCTTTCCGTGCGCGGAGGCTTTCGAATGTACAGCACATCGCAAAAACTGATCGCGGAATTCATCGGAACGTTTGCGCTGATTTTTTTTGGCGCGGGCTCGATCTGCACGGACCAATATTTGCATGGCGCAAGCGGCCTCGGTCTTCTCGGCATCGCGCTCGCCCACGGCCTCGCCATCGCCATCATGGTTTCCGCGCTCGGTCACATCTCCGGCGGACATTTCAATCCCGCGGTTACCATCGGCTTCTGGGTCACCAAGCGCGTGAATACCGTGGACACCATCCTCTATTGGGCCGCGCAGCTTGCCGGCGCGACGGCCGCGGCATTGGTGCTGAAGGCCGTCGTTCCCGAAGAGACCTGGCGCGCCGTCGCTTTAGGCACCCCGGAATTGGCCCGGGATTTTCCGCGCTGGGCGGGAATGGCGCTGGAGGCAGTGACAACTTTCTTCTTGGTTCTCGTTGTTTTTGCCACCGCCGTCGATGAAAAAGGCGCGTTCCGTTCGATTGCGGGCTTTGCCATCGGTCTGACGATTTCGCTCGGCATCCTCGTCGCGGGGCCGCTCACGGGTGCGGCTTTGAATCCGGCAAGGGCATTTGGGCCCGCGCTGTCGGCAACCCACTGGGCCAATCACGGAGTCTACTGGGTTGGTCCGCTTGGCGGAGGATTTGTCGCCGGCCTCCTCTACGATTCGCTCTATCTGAAAAAAGCTTGAGCCGTTTTCGGTCCTAGTTTCCTACTTTTTGAATTTTGCTATTTAAGTTTTAGGTTGGCCGAGGCGCGCGACTGTTGGGCCTCGCAATCCGCCGGAGCGGGCTTCCTCCATTCCTCTCCCTTCAACCTTCGACTGTCAACCTCCTCTCCTCCCTAAGAACTGAACACAGACCACTGAAAACTGACCACGCCCCCCGTACAGGTAACTAGCGCGCAACCTTCCTGCGCGGCTTGCTTGCCCACCCTTCCCGCGGGTGCTAGTGTCGCGTATTAGCTGCATTTTCGCGGGGTTTACACCATATGGCCATCAGCATTGACGATCTTCTCCGCCGCGCGGTTGAAAGCAAAGCGTCCGACTTGCATCTGAAAGTCGGCAATCACCCTTACTTGCGCGTGGACGGCCTGCTCACCCCGCTGACCGACGTGCCTCGCGTCACGCCGGAAGAAATACTCTCGATGGCGTTCAGCATGATGACCAACCGCCAGAAGCAAAAGTTCAAGGAAACCGCGGAATTGGATATGGCCTATGGTGTTGCGGGTCTGGGCCGCTTCCGCGTCAACGTTTTTCAGCAGCGCGGCAACGTCGGCATGGTGCTGCGCGTCATTCCCACCAAGATTCGCACCACGGAAGAATTGAACCTTCCCCCGGTGATCTCCAAAATTTGCGAAGAGCAGCGCGGGTTGGTGCTGGTTACGGGAACCACCGGTTCCGGTAAGTCCACCACGCTGGCGGCGATGATCGACCGCATCAATGCCAACCGCGCCGACCACCTGATCACCATCGAAGACCCCATCGAGTTTCTGCACCGCGACAAAAAAAGCTTCATCAATCAACGCGAAGTCGAAGTGGACACCGCGAACTTTTCCACCGCGTTGCGCGCCGCCCTCCGTCAGGATCCGGACGTGATTCTGGTCGGCGAAATGCGCGACCTGGAAACCATTTCCACGGCGCTGCTCGCCGCGGAAACCGGCCACCTGGTGCTATCCACCCTGCACACTCTCGACGCCACGGAAACGATTCAGCGTATTATCGCGGTCTTCCCGCCGCCGGAGCAGAAACAGATTCGTTTGCAGCTTGCCGCCACGCTGAAGGCGGTCGTCTCGCAGCGGCTGGTGCGCTGCGCGGATGACAAAGGCCGCGTCCCCGCGTGCGAAATCATGATCGCTACCGGGTACATCCGAGACTGCATCATCAACGCGGACAAAACGCGCTTGATTCATGACGCCATCGCCGCCGGCACCAGCCAGTACGGCATGCAGACCTTCGACCAGTCGCTCTTCGATCTCTACTCGAAGCAGCTCATCACGCTCGACGAAGCCCTGGCCCGCGCCTCGAACCCCGACGAATTCAAGCTGCGCATTCAGGGCATTCGCTCCGCCGGCGACTCCGCCCGCGAGGAAATGGCCTCGCAAATGGCCGACTTCGAGCGCTTCGCGAGAAAGTAAGTTCACAG
>WNFW01010449.1_pt1 | contig 10088 bp, 12 predicted proteins | sample 5400131 | NCBI WGS metagenome assembly WNFW01 (sample SAMN13153362, study PRJNA577476) | soil metagenome | isolation source: 20 cm soil or saprolite under grassland replicate 1 | place: USA:California | collected 2016-06-15
GGATTCGCCTGATAGACTATGGCTTTGTAACCCAGGAAGCTTAGAAAAGGACTTCGCGAGAAAGAATGGCAAGCGATTCGCCCATCCAGTATTCCATCGTCGTTCCGTTCTACAACGAACAGGAAAACATCCCACCCCTGTACATGAAGCTTACGGAGGTGATGGACGGGATCGGCGAGCCTTACGAATTGGTGTTTGTGGATGACGGCAGCAAGGATGACTCGTTCAAGGTGCTCGCTGAAATTTATGAGCACGACGGGCGCGTGAACCTGGTGCGGCTGCGGCGGAATTTCGGACAGACTCCGGCGTTGAAGGCAGGTTTTGATTTCGCGCGGGGCGAAGTCATCATCTCCATGGACGGCGATCTGCAGCACGACCCCGGAGAGATTCCCCGCTTTCTGGAAAAAATAGAAGAAGGCTTCGACCTGGTGAGTGGCTGGCGCCACAACCGGCGGGATCACTGGTTGATGCGGCAGCTTCCCAGCCGCGCCGCCAACTGGATGATGGCAAAGCTTTCGGGAATCGAGCTGCACGATTTTGGAACCACGTTCAAAGCCTATCGCCGCGAGATCATTCAGGAAATTCAGCTTTACGGCGAGCTGCACCGGTTCATTCCGGCGCTGGCAAGTTCGACGGGCGCGAGAATCGCGGAAGTGCCCATCGAAAACCTCGCGCGAAAGAGCGGAAGGTCCCATTACGGGATCGGGCGCACCATCCGCGTGTTCCTGGATTTAATAATCGTCAAGTTTTTATTGGACTATTCGACGCGGCCGCTCCAGTTTTTCGGGTTGCTGGGCGTGGCCGGGGCGGGGCTGGGTTCCCTGCTCGCGTGCTTCCTGGCCTACGAAAAATTTTATCTGCACAAGGCCATCATGGCGGAACACGGGCCGCTAATGATGCTGTCGGTGGCGCTGTTCATTAGCGGCGTGCAGTTCTTCTCCATGGGACTGCTCGGCGAGATCATTGCGCGCACCTACTACGAATCGCAGAATAAGCCGATCTACGCGCTGCGCGAAGTGAAAAGCCATCGCAAAGAGATGGGCGATTCGGCCGAGTCACCGCGGCCTTCTGGCAATTCCGAACGGTAGCAAACTCTTCACAAAAAAAGTTTCGTTGTGAAAGCGAACTCTCCGCAAAAAATAATTCTCTAGGAGTGGCGCGCGATGCGCCGGTACTCTCCACGGAAATAAAGCAGCGGCTCGCCCTCGTGCATTTCTGCTTCCTCCACTTCCCCGACAAAGATACTGTGGTCGCCGGCAATATGCCACGCGGTCACCTGGCAGCTCAACTGGAGTAGCGTATTCTCGAGGACCGGGATGCCCCCCGGGGTCCATCGATATCGAATCGACAATCGCTCCTCCGCTTCCGCACTCTGCTCGCCTTTGGCGAAATACTCGGAAATAGCCTCCTGCCCCGCTCTGAGAACGCTGATGCCAAAACGTTTTTTTTTCTGCAGCAAGGGAAGCATCTTCGCGCGGTGGTCGACACAAACGAGAATCAGCATGGGATCGAGCGAAACCGAGGTGAACGAGTTGGCGGTCATGCCGTGGATCTTGCCGGGCTCGCGCTCGACGGTAACCACGGTCACGCCAGTGGTGAAATGACCGAGTGCTTGACGGAATTCGAATGCCGTGAGATGTGGCGTTAGCATCTTGGAAGTTTTTGAAGATACCATACTGGGCGCGGGAAAAGCGAAGCGGCGGATTCGAATCGAATGTGCCGTGGCGGCGATTCGAATGACCGGCGCAATACGAAACGGAGCGAACCATCATGGCGCGAAAGATCGCGATTCTGGGCGGAACGGGAGCCGAAGGCTCCGGGCTTGCGTTTCGAATGGCGAAGGCTGGGGAACACATCCTGATCGGATCGCGCGAGGCGGCCCGCGCGCAAGAAATCGCAAGACTGCTACGCGAGCGTATTGGCGGCGCCGCGCAGGTCGAAGGCCTGGACAATCCTTCTGCCGCGGCTGCGTGCGATGTCGCGGTGTTGACTGTTCCCTTCTCCGGCGTGGTGGCGCTGCTCAAGCAACTGAAGAGTGTTTGGAAACCGGGCACGATGGTGATCGATACCACAGTGCCGCTGGCCGCGACGATCGGCGGAGCAACAACGCGCCTGCTCGGCGTCTGGCAAGGCTCGGCGGCCGAACAGACGAGGGAACTGCTGCCTGCAAGCGTGAGCCTGGCAGCCGCGTTGCAGAATCTTGGAGCGGAATTGCTTGCCGGAGATGCACCGGTGGATTGCGACGTTTTGGTATGCAGCGACGATGAGAAAGCGAAGCAGGTGACATTCGAATTGGTCAGCAAGATTCCGGGAGCGCGGCCATTGAATGGAGGAAAATTGGAGAATGCGCGCATTGTGGAGTCGCTGACGGCGTTGTTGATTGGATTGAATATGCGCTACAAAGTTCACGGGGCAGGAATTCGGTTTACCGGACTTCCCTTGAAGTGACACTTCTTCACTGGCAGGCGTTGTGCGACGAGACTGTGCGGTGTACAGTACCGGCGGATTCGAAAATGAAACGAGGGTTCGAATTGATGCTCTCGGTCGGAACTGATTCTACGGCGAAACGCTTCTTCCTCTGTCTGGCAGCGCTTTTTTCCATAGCCCCTCTCGCAGTAGCTGTGCAGAACAATTCAATAAACTCCGCAACAAAGTCCGGGTCGTGGTCCGGCATCCTGGTGTCCAGCAGCTGCAACGCAGACGAAGCCTTTGCCGAATCTCCCGAGTGCACCAAGAACGTGCCGGGCGCGAAGCTGGCGCTGTATGACGATACGAACAGGGTGATGTACGGCCTTGAGCCACAGGAAAAGGTAGCCGCTCACTTGGGAGACGCGGTGACCGTCCGGGGGACACTTGTTGACAGTACAATTCGGATGGCTTCCATCGAGCTGATGTCGATTGGACTCGCCGTCGGTCAAAAGGCTCCCGCTTTTTCAGTTCACGACCAGTCTGGCCGGGTGCAAACTCTCGATACCTTGAAAGGAACGAACGGCACCGTTCTTCTCTTTTTCCGTTCCGCGGACTGGTGACCGTTCTGCAAAGGGCAGCTGGTCCAGCTGCAAAGCGCCATCCCGCGATTCGAAAAGCAAGGGGTCAAGCTGGCGGCCATCAGCTATGACACGGAAGAAATCCTGAAATATTTTGCCGACCGGCACAAGATCGCATATCCGATGCTCGCGGACCCTGACTCGAAGACCATCCAGGCTTATGGAGTCCTCAATCAGGAAGCTACCGGGATGCAGAAGGGCTTTGCTCGCCCCGGATATTTTTTTATTGATCCCAACGGCATCATTCGAGAAAAGTTCTTCGAAGCAAAATACCGGGAACGGCTTACCGGAAATAGCATTATTTCCAAGCTTTTCCCGGAATTGGGCCAAGAAGTAACGGAAACGGTCGAAGCTCCGCATCTTCAACTGGCACTCGAACAATCCGATCCCATCGGCGTACCCGGTACTCGCGTCACCCTCGCTGCCGAAGTGCGGTTGCCCCCCGATGTGCATGTGTATGCGCCCGGCACTCAGGGTTATAAGCCCATTCAGCTCCTGATTGAACCTGTCGCGCAGTTGGAGTTCAAACCGGCGGTTTACCCAGCGTCTAGAATTCTCTATTTGCCCGCGATCAAGGAGAAGGTACCCGTTCTCGAAGGGACGTTCCGCATCAGCCAGGATGTGAAGGTGAACTCCGGGTCAGAGTTCTGGGGCTCGCTGGGGAAAGACGGGAAACTCTTCACCATTACGGGAAAGCTTGAGTATCAGGCTTGCGACAAAACCATCTGCTACCTGCCAACGTCCGTCCCGGCGAAATGGGAACTGCACGTGTTTCCACTGGATCGGACTCGAGCCCCCGTGAACATTCGACACAAATAGGGAGGCGGTTCAAACCACACGTCCAACTGCCAGGAAGCCCTCCAACCCCGCTGATCTGGCCGGCAGCAAGTCCGTTGTGTCGAGGACAGGGGAAGCGTACGATGCGCGGGACAGAGGTCCAATCGCAAATTTCGGACTATTGGCGAGACGGACGGGACGTGCATGGCTTGCAGCGTCGCTCGGAAGGAGACCGATGAGTTCACGACCGGAAATTGACCGCCGTACCTTCATGAAAGTTGGCAGCGGAGTGCTGGCGGCGGGCCTCGCGCCCTCGCTTGGGGCTGAAGCTAACCCGCCGGCGACTGGAGCTAGCCGGCCGGTGGGTGAAGCTAGGGCGCTCAGCGGAACGCCTTATGCTGTCAAGTGGTACCCATTCACAGGTCATCCTGACTCGGACACCTGTTGGTCGCTTTCCGTCGGGCCCGACGGACGGATCTATGCGGCTGCTTGCGCGGAGAGCTTGCCCGGGGGCGTAGTCAAGCCTGCCCGCTACAACGAACAGCGCGACGACCTCGACTACCTCTTCGACCTTGCGGAAAAAGTGGACGATCCAGGCGATTCAGGCCGTGCTTCGCAGTGCAAGATCCATTATAGCTTCGCGCCCTCGATGCACGATGGCGTGCTGTACATGGCGACACATCTTTCAGGCCCGCCCATCGATCTGCCCGTTTATTCGCCGTGGTACTCCTGGCACGACACGAAGCGTTGCTTTCGCGGCTCCGCGCTGCTCGCTTTCGACACCCGCACCGACCGCGTTCTCTGGTGGGACACGATCATCCCGAAGGAGGGCTGCCGCTGCCTACTGCACGATGAAGAGCGCGGCTTGCTCTACGCCATGAGTTACCCGCGCGATCATTTCATCATCTATGATCCCCGCACCCGCAAGCGACGCGACCTTGGCCGCATTAGCTCCATCAATCCTCAGGCTCTGTTCCTCGACAAGCGGCATCGTGTGTGGACCAGTACGGACTACGGACGTCTGGTGCGCTACACGCCTGAGACAGACCGCCTGGAAATCTCTCCCGGTCTGCTGGCGCATGACCTGAACTATCAAACCGGCTGGCACAGCGTGTTTTATGACGTGGCGCCCTCGCCCGACGGCGAATGCGTCTACGCTTCCACTTGGTGTCCGAATCCGCGCCTGATGCGCATCTGGCCGAACGTGGGCGAATGGCCGCGAGTTGAGGACCTCGGGCCGGCCACGCAGCCTCGGGACACCAATTTCCCAATTGATATGTACCGGGACCACTGCGGCGGGCTAACGTTTGGGGGTGATGGCAAGCTCTACTACGTGGCCTCGCGCTGGCGCGATTCGAAATATAACCCCATGCCCGAATCACGGAAACAGAATGAGGGCGTGGTCTGGCGCCTCGATCCGCAGACCCTCAAGCGAGAGGAAGTCGCTCGACTCGAGCATCCCACCGGCATGGCGCACTATGTTTCCCGAGGCGCTGTGGACCACAACGGCGATCTCTTCTTCGGCCACGTTGGAAACCACCCATCCGGCATCTTCAAAGTCTCGATGCCGGCCGACCGCAAGCGGAGAAACGCTCACCTTCCTATTCGCATGTGGGGCTAGGGACAACCACAATGCAGACGAAATCCAGATTCGATCCTAATTCCCCGGAGATCAAAGCTTATCTGAAAGAACTCGCGCACCAATTTGTCCGCGAGGGCACGATGGTGGCATTTCCCACGTGCCTGCCGGGCATGACTACCCCGATTACCCACGACGAGAGCCGCATCACCGCGCTCGACATCAACTCCGAAGGACATGTCTACGGTGGGACAAGCGGACGCCAGGCGCACCTTTTTGGAGCGGCGTTCCACGGGCTCACCGGGATTGTGCTGGATGCCGGGGCGGTCCCCGGTTCGACGAGCACGGAAGCCATTTGTTGCGGCGCGTCCGGCGTGATCGCCTTCGTGAACGGACCGCAGGGTGGCCGCGCCGTGGCCATGCCGAAGCTAGATCTCGCGGAGGACTGGATTCAAGAGTGGGGCCTCGAGGAACCGGCTCTCAAAGACCTCGGCGAGTGTGTTGCGGGAGAGCCCGTGGTTCACGCAATCTCTGCCCCGTCGGGAAAGACCGTCGCCGGCGTAACCGCGCGTCACTTGTTCACAGTGGATGTCGAGTCGGGGGTGATTACTGTTGTGGGGGAGGCACCGGGTCGCGGCCATCTGGCCATGGGCCGTGCTGGAGTGTTCGGACAGGATGAGGGCGCGCAACTCTGGCGCTTCGATGTTGCTTCTGGCCACATCCGCCGTGCCGCCGTCCATCTTCCCGACGGCGAGTGGACCGGCCCGCTTCGGTGGGCTCGCGACCGCCATAGTGGCCTGCTGTTCACGGCCGACGCAGCTGGGCGGCTGTTCTCCTTCGACGAGAACAAAGGCTTCCGTGCGCTCGGGAGAGCACATCTCGCGCCAGTCGGACCCATGGCGGTGGTGCCTGACGGCAGGCTCTTTGGGTTCTGCGGAAACGAGATGGCCAACCTGTTCTGCTGCGACACGGTCTCAGGCAGGGTCACCAATCTCGGGGTCGCCGCTTCAATTCTTGAGCAGCGCCGCTATGGCTACCAGTTCGGCGACGCCGTCACGGGCCCCGATGGTGAAATCGTGTTCGGCGAGGACGATAACGGCGGGCATCTGTGGCTGTACTTTCCGAAGATCAACGGCGTCATCAGCACACCTTTGACACCATAGGGGGCCCGAGGGTTTATGCCTCAACAGCGGATTCGTTTGGTTGAAATCGCTGTCAGTTTCTGGTTAGGGCTTACCGGACATCTGCCGTTCCATTCCGGAGGTTCCGAAGACCTCATGGTCGCAGTGGATGAGGCTGAAATGGCTTCTGAAACCATTCCGTTTTGCTATCTCCGTCCTGAAAGAGATCTGATGAATTAAACGTAGTACGTGGTATGAAGCCTGGTATTCGTCTCCGGCGAGCGCTATGGAGCGTGGTCATTTTTCTGGCGTTTATTGGAGTTGCCGTCGCAGTGCGGAGGATGGTGAGGATGGTGCATCTGCTGCCTATTGTGGTCAGAGGCTATCATCCACCCGCGGCCACATCCATTCCCGTGGCTGCACGGTTCGCTGCGCTGGATGATTTGTTCGCGCACTATCCGATCCTGACTCTTGTTCATATTGCGCCTGGCTTGCTTTTCATGATGCTGGGTCCATTGCAGTTTAGTTCAACCATTCGGGCGCGCCACCTCCGCTGGCACCGCTGGAGTGGCCGCATTTTTGTGATTTGCGGCCTGGTCATCGGAATTTCGGCGCTGGTGATGAGCTTTGGCATGCCCGCTATCGGCGGAATAAATCAGGCGGCGGCGACGACACTGTTCGCCATATTCTTTCTATTCGCGCTGTGCAAGGCGTTTTGGCATATCCGGCGGCGTGAAATCGCGCAGCACCGCGAGTGGATCATTCGTGCCTACTCGGTCGGGCTTGCCGTGGCTACCATCCGCCCCATCATTGGAATGTTCTTTGCTACGAGCCGTTTTTCAGGCTTGACGCCGTATGAATTCTTCGGCTTCGGATTCTGGATCGGCTTTGTGCTGCACCTCATCGCGGCAGAAGCTTGGATTCATGCGACGCTGCCGGGACAGACGACGGTTGGCGTTCACGAATAATTTAAGAATTTCGTTGCGCCGACTGATTTCATGCCTGAATAACACGGTAACGGGAATTTGACACGCTACGTGCTGGTCGGCTGAGCTGCGAACGGAGAGAAAAACAGAGAGCACTGAAGTTCGCCCCTACAACGGCGAAGAGGGAGATAAAGACAGGAGAGCGCGGGCGAGTTTGCGTTTCTGCGCACGCGTTTTCATTACCGTCGGAAGAATAACAACTTTCATGCCGAGCGCGGAGATAGCGGCGGCTTGCGATTTGTCCGCGGGATCGATCACGAAGATGCTGGTGAAATCGGCGTAGAGTTTGGCGACGCCCAGGGCTGCCGGCTTGAGGCCGAGCTGGGCTAGCATTTTGTCAGAGGGGCCCTTGAGCGATTTCCCTCCGACGATGGGACACACGGCGAACACTTTTTCTTTGTGAGTTCCTAACTGCTCACGAATTCCCGGCACGGCAAGAATCGGGCCGATGCTGATCAGCGGATTGCTGGGGCAGATGATGACGCGGCCGGCATCGCGAATGGCTTCGAGGACTCCCGGGGCAGGCCGCGCGGATTCCGCACCGGCAAAACGGATGCCGCGGACGACAGGCTCGGTGCGGCGCTTCACCAGGTATTCCTGAAAATGCAGCGGGCCCTCGTTCGAATCGATCATCGTCGGAATGGGGTTATCGGACATCGGGAGGATCCGGGATTTCACGCGCAGGGCCGTTCGAATCGAATCCGCGGCCTGGGACAACGTCTTTCCCTCGGCGAGCATGCCGGTACGATGGATGTGCGTGGCGAGGTCGCGGTCGCCCAGGTTGAACCAGTTGGCGCGCCCGTAGCCGGCGAGGCGTTTCAGGGCATGAAAAGTTTCCCCGCGAATGCCCCAGCCTTTCGCGGAATCGACGACTCCCGCCAGGGTATACGTCACGATGTCGAGGTCCGGCGAAATCTTCAAGCCGTGGAGAACGATGTCGTCGCCGGTGTTGACGATGATGGTCAACAAGCCTGGGTCCATCACTTCATAGAGACCGAGGAGCAGTTTTGAAGCGCCTACGCCACCGGCGAGAGCGGTGATTTTGAGTTTTTTGGCTGGAGGCATAGAAGAGTCAGATGCGGGCCGCAAGCCCGGTGCACCGCGCAAATCCGTCCGCGCCCGATAGGGGTGCAACCCGATCGCGGACGCGAGGCGAAAGAAATTCTTCCCGGCGGACAAACTCCGGATAGAGCGCCAGGCGTTCGCGCAAAACGAAACCGCGAGATTCGGTTTCGGCTTGCAGCCGCGCGATCTGCGGCCAAGCCGCTTCGGGATTGATGAAATCTTTGGTGACGGGGGAAATGCCGCCCCAATCGTTGATGCCCGCTTCCAGCAAACGGGGGAAATCGCCGTAGCTCAGGTTTGGCGGAGCTTGGACGTTCATGTGCGGGCCAAGGATCAGGCGGGCGAGAGCGATGGTGCGCAGCATATCTTCAAGAGACGGCTCCGCGTGCGCGGCCATGGGAATTTCCGGCTTGGCGCGGAAATTCTGAATGATGACTTCCTGGATGTGACCGTATTTTTCGTCGAGCGTTCGAATCGCAAGGAGAGAGTCGATGCGTTCTTCCATGGTTTCGCCGATGCCAATCAAGATTCCAGTGGTAAACGCGATGGAGAGCTTCCCCGCTCCTTCGATGGTGCGGAGACGCAGCGCGGGCACCTTGTCTGGGGCTTTGGCGTGCGGAAGACCATCGCGCATCAGCCGCGGGCTGACGTTTTCGAGCATCAGGCCGAGGCTGGCGTTCGAATCTTTCAGATGCATCAGGGCGGCGCGGTCCATGACGCCGGGATTGGCGTGCGGGAGCAAGCCGGTTTTTTCCAGAACGAGTTCGCACATGGCGGCAAGATAGTCGAGCGTGCGCGTAAAACCCTGTTTGCTCAGGAATTCGCTGGCTTCGGGAAAGATCCGTTCGGGTTGATCGCGCCGGGGTCCTTCCGAAAAGTGCAGTAGCTACAATAGTCGCGGCAAAGGGTGGTGAGAGGGATGAATACTTTTTTTGAGAAGCTGACGACATTTCCCTTCCCGGCGGCGCGGATTTCCGTAGCAGCGGCCAGCAGATTCGGCAACGGGGCTTGCGCAAACTGAAGGGCAGCTTCGCGGTCGACAGTGCCGCTCGCGCGCGCACGAGCGAGTGACTCATCGACTTCAGGATTCATGGCGGGGTGAACGGGAGCGTCGTGGGGCTGAATGGTCATGGTTCGTGGTAGAGATTGACAGAAAGAATTTAACACATAGGGCCCAGAGAACGTTGAGGCCGCAGAGAAGAGGAGATTAGCGGAATAGATCCTCGGCGGCGGGACGGATGATGCGGGCCGCCGGCTCGGACACGGGCTTGAAGCGATAGCCACGAATGAGAACAACAGGGAAGCCTTCCGATTTGCCCATCAAGAGGCCGGCGGCGGCGGCGAGTTCGTCGGCGACCGCGAGAATCGTGGCAGTCAGAAGCTTTCCGTGTCGGTCGGGCGAACCGCGCAAATCGAGGAGAACCGGCACGCCTGAAGCGCCGATGGCGACGTTCGTCAGTCCAAGGCGCCAGGGGCGGCCGAAGGTGTCACTGATGATGACGGCGATGCGTTT
>WNFW01004206.1_pt1 | contig 10083 bp, 4 predicted proteins | sample 5400131 | NCBI WGS metagenome assembly WNFW01 (sample SAMN13153362, study PRJNA577476) | soil metagenome | isolation source: 20 cm soil or saprolite under grassland replicate 1 | place: USA:California | collected 2016-06-15
TGGGTGGTCTTCGTGGTCGTCTGTTGCTTTCTTGGTCTGCTCGTGTTCCTGACCGTGCTTCACATGATCAACACCGACGCTAGAAAAGCCCGGATAATCCGCGCGCCGACACCGGTCGAAACCGTACCGGTCCGCAGACAAACGCTTAAAGAAGTAATCGGGGGCAGCGGGACGGTTGAGCAATCCAACACTGTCCTCCTCACCACGCAAATTAGCGCTCGAGTCCTCGAGGTCCCTGTGAAGATTGGCGATATCGTCAAAAAAGGAGACCTTCTTGCCCGCTGGGACGACCGATTAATTCAGGCGACGCTGGAAGCCAACCGCCAGTTTGTGGAAACGAGCAATATCAAGATTAAAAACGAAACGCGGCAGGTCGAGCGCTATACAACTCTCGAAAAGAAGCACATGGGCACGCCACTCGATTTGGAGAAAGCGGAAATTGCACTTGCTGATGCGCGCGAGGAGCTGGCCAAGGCAACTCTAGGGCTCCGGCAGGCGGAAATCGCGCTTGAACATGCGCAGATGAGATCTCCCATTGATGGCATCGTGCTCGAGCGACTCGTAAATCCGGGTGAGACGACCCATAATGATCAGGTTGTTATCAAATTAGGTGCGCTTGAAACTGTGCTGATGGCGGCGAAGGTTACGGAGGAAAAAATCCATTCCGTGCAGTTGGGTCTTTCCGCCGAAATCAGTTTCCCCGCGTTTCCCGCAGAGACCTTTCAGGGCAAAGTCTTTAAAATAGATCCGAACATTGACCCGGTAACCCGAACTTTCACGAGCTACGTAGAAATTAACAATCCGGATTTACGGTTGAAGCCAGGTCTATCGGGATTCGCACGTATCCATCGCACCGCCAAGGATGTGCCGGCCGTGCCTAGCGTTGCAATAATTAACCCGTCAGGCGACCAGGCGTCGGTGTTTGTTGTTGACAACAGCGGGCACGCGAATCTTCGTAAGGTGGGTTTGGGGGTTGTCGTAAATGCTATGACGGAAGTAACGGGTGGCTTAAAGGAAGGGGAAAAAGTCGTGACAGTGGGCCAGCTATACCTACAAGAAAATGACAAAGTCCATTCCACATCGAAATCTAACATTGCGAAATAGACTGGTCGCTTGGCTAGCAGTCCTTTTTCTAAATCTATCTCTTAGGTTACCAGCCGAAGAAATAAGCGCTCACCATCCAGACCTTCCCCGGCATCCGCTGACGCTTCAAGATTGCATCGCCATCGCCCTGGGGGAAAGCTCGAAACTGGAAGCTAGTCGTTTTGACTTATTGGCGGCGGGTGAGGAGATTCGCGCCGCCCGCGCATCGCTCTGGCCAAACCTGACGGGATCAGCTACTGGGGAGGCATTCTCGGGCGAAAGCACCGGCGCGTTTGCCGTTGTCAGCACAAGTACCACTGGAGAGGGAGTGAACGCGAGGAGGCGGGTGAATCTCGCCGGGATAGGAATTTTTGGACTTAGGTTGAACTATCCGATTTTTAAGGATGGAAGTATTTTCGGATTCAATGATGCACCGCCGGTCGAGCTTAAGAGAGCGCAAAGGAATGCCCTCGCCTGGACGACTCACCTCACTCGCGAGGAGGTCGTTTATCGCATCACGGAAGCCTTTGTCGCCAGCGTTTCAGCGCAGAACCGGGTGCAACCGATCGAGCACAGAGTAGATTTGCTGCAGCGATCTCTCGGTATTACGAAAGAACAGCAGCAGAATGGATTGCTCCTCCCGATCGATGTAAAGGTGGTGTCGGAGCAGCTCAGCGGTGCGCAATCCCTCTCCAAAGCGATTCACGAGAAGGCCGTGGCCGGCTCTCTGGCTTTGGACAGACTGCTCGGCCTGCCGCCTTCATCTCATGCTCACCTGGTCAACACGCTGCCAGAGCCGCCAGAGCCGCCCAGCGCAGCGCAGTTGCTTCGCAGATTGCTTACTCTGCATCCGTCGCTCCAGGTCCAACGGGCGAATATCGAGAAGGCAAAGCAGGATTATCGCCTGGAGCGTTTTCGACTCTATCCCTCGGTGGCTTTGCACGGATCGGCGCTCGACGTCAGCGATTTCGAAAATGATGCTCACATTTTGATCGGTGGGATCACCGTTAATGTTCCGATCTTTGACTTCGGGGCGCAACTCGATACCGTGCGCGCGCGCAGGGACACCTATAACGCGGAGCAAGCTCGCCTGGGCGCTGTTGGCAATGACCTGGCCAGTGAGGTCGTCGGAATCTACGAGCAAATCTATGCCTCAAGCGAAAGCATTCTAAGGCTCCAGGGAGAGATTGGGAAACTCGACCGCGATCTGCGCGTTACTCAATCTCAACAGCAGCAGGGCATCGCGCAACCACTGACCGCGATTGATGCGGAGCTGGCAGTTGTCAGCAAGCAGGACGAGCTGGACGTAGTCCAAACGAGGCGGCTCCTGCTTTATGCCAATCTACAGAAGGCAATGGGCGGCATGTGGAAGTGGATTCAATGAAGCAATCGCAACGGATTGTAAAAAACGCGGTGTTTGGTATATCGGCATCTTTTATCGGGAGCCTCATTCTGCTGGCAATGGTGTTGACCATTGCTCATTCACTCACTGTGGTCGAATTCGGTAAGTACTCATTTGTCCTGGCATTTGCAATGTTCTTCCAACTTGTCGCCGACTCCGGGCTGCCGCGCATTGTGATCCGTGAAATCGCCAGAAATCCCGATGGATTTGTTCCTTTGCTCGGTGCCGCGACCTCGCTGATCTGGATCCTGTCTGCCGCAATCTTTCTCATAGTTGGCTTGATTGTTCCATTTCTACATTTCGGAATGGACGTCAAAGTAGCTGCCCTGTTGATGAGCCTTGCAACAATGGCGATCTTCCACTGTGCTGGATACAGCGCAGTTCTGCGGGCTTTCGAAGATAACGAGCTGAACTACCTCGGCTATGTTCTCCACAAAGTTCTTTTATTCGGCTTCGTCCTTTTAGCCCTAAAATTCCGTGTGGGATTGCTCGGCTTCGCCGCCGCCCATCTTGCAACGAACGTTCTTCTCTGGAATTTTTACCGTCTGGTGGTGACGAAGCTTTATGCTCACGTGCCGCTTCGAGTCGACGTGTCGCTCTGGAAATCCCTAATGGTCTCGGCATTGCCAATGGGCGGTGGTGTGATACTTCGCCAGCTCGCACTCCAGCTTGACATCCTTATCCTCACCTGGCTGACGAACCTCACGGCGGTCGGGCTGTTTAGCGGTCCCTATAGAATCAGCATGGCGCTGCGGAACGTCCCGGAGACCCTCTCACTACCGCTCTTCCCGCTCTTCTCACGCACGGCAGATTTGTCACCCGTAGGGTTCATGGAGGCGTATCAAAGGAGCTTGAAGTTTTTCGCCCTCATCAGTTTCCCCATTGCCGCGTTTTTCACCACATGGTCTGAGCCGATTTTGCGGCTGGCACTCGGAGCAAAATATTTACCAGCAATTCCGGCGATGCAGCTCCTCGGTATCGGGATGGTTCCGTTTTTCCTCTCCACCTTGTTTCAATATCTTTTTGCCGCGCTCGACCAGCAGAGCCGTTTTCTCTGGGCTACTTGTGCAGCGTCAGCTTTGCGGATAATCCTTCTTGTAATCCTCATCCCAAAATATGGATTTATTGGGCCTTCAATTGCGTTCGTTTGCGCTGAAACACTGATCGTTGGCATTTGGATATTTCAACTCACGAGGCTCGGTTTTCCGGCGAACTTAGGCCATGTCATCTGGCGGCCGCTGGTGGCAGGGTCCGCAATGGCGCTTGTGCTTTTCGCAAGCGCAGAGGCACCGCTCCTCTGGCAGATCGGTGCGGCGGCTCTTTCGGTGATTCTCTACGGAGTGGTTTTGTTCGCGCTAAAAACATTTTCTACGGAGGAGATTTATCACGCACGAGAAGGTATTGCGTTTGTCTCTCCCTTTATTGAGGCCTGGTCGAAGAAACTCAAACGCGGCGCATGAAGATCAGGCAACATGGGGTGCTAGGGGCAGCGGCGCTCGCGAAAATCTGGGCGGCGCATTGGCTATTGATTCTGGGGGCCTTTTTCGCTTTCGTTTCACTCATACTTAAGTGGGTTGACTTTCCTTTAAGCCATCATCCTTACGGTCTGCAGCTGCCTTTACTGCGAAATGTGGGAGCCCTTCCGCACGTTTCTCTTTTCTCTTACGGAGTAGTTGGAGGTGCTATTTTAGCAATCGGCCTTGTTTTACGCAGGCGTTCCGGCCGATTTCTATCCGTGGCGGCCGCTATCCTCATTGCCTTTTGCGTAATGCTGCCTTGCCAGATCGCCTTTCAGCAGCCGGCTTTGCTTAGCCGGCTGACTGCGGAGACTCAAGATCTTTCGATGATCAGAGGTTTTACAAGGAGTTACCTTCCTCAAAATTATGGTGCCGCTGAAGAGTCTCCGAAGGGCTCTCAGCTTGACACCATTTGGAGCCGTTTAGTCGCTGCATATTCTTTTCTTGGGCTTGGATGGTACTGCTTTGGAATGGGGTCGTTGTTGATTGGGATATATTCGATAGGCTCGCTGCCCGGCGAACGGAGAAGGACGGTGCTCGCGCTTGGCGGTATACCAATCGGCGTCCTTACCATTCTCCTAACGCCGCCCCTTATCGGGCAGCATTACTTCAGTAGTGCTTGCGCTGCGCAGGCTCAGGGGAACAATGAAAAGGCGATCACACATTATCGCAAAGCGATGTGGTGGGATCGGTGGCGTGGACAACATATCAATATCTACGCAACGATTGGAGATTTCGAAAGACTATCAGCCTCAGGTGGGGATTCCCCGGAGAAGCATATAAGCAAGGCTGAGGAATTCAAAGAGGCACGCGAATACGAGTCGGCAGTGTTTGAGCTTAGCCGGGCGGCGGCGTACGGCGGTGCAGTCGCGACAGCCGCACGGCACGAGTCTGCGCGGATTCGCGTTTATTTTGGAACCGCCCTTTACTATCACGGTGCTATCGGTGCTGCCGTAACTCAATGGGAGCAGGCGATTGTCGAAGACCCTCTGCCACAGGAGGGACTCGCCTTTTTAATCGCCCGCGGAAATTTTGATCTAGGCCGCTATCCAGCGGCGCTCGAGGCGCTTAATCGCGTCTTTCGCGCGGCCGGTGATAAACCAGTGCTAGCCAATGCCTATTCACTCGCAGGAGATTCTTATATGAAGCTGGGGCGAGATGTCGATGCCCGCAATTCTTACAATCTTTCGCTTGTGGAGGACATCGATTGGAATTTCTGGGGAATGAGAGGATTGATCGGCAACTAAATATGATCGACCCTTTCTTGCAGCCACTTCGAGATTTACCGCCACGCGCGCGGCGGTGGTCATTGGCCTTGGTACTGCTTTGCGGAGGCGCGCTTGGTTACTTTGTGCTTCACACCTTCGCCAGTCCCTTGCATCGGCAGTACCAATTGGACTTCGGCGCTGCCCAATGGATCGAGCCTGGCGAGTTTGCTCCGGTGGCTTACTTTCGAAGGGAGATTTTTCTAAATGCCGCGCCCGAGCAGGCTTGGCTGGAAATCGCGGCGACGGACACTTTTGCGGTTATTGTCAACGAGCAAAGAGTAGGAACTGAGAGCTCTCTGAAGACGCGGATAGCAGAGATCTATGACATCAAGAAATTTCTAAAGCCGGGCACAAATGTTATTGCCGTCTCGGTTACCCGGAACTCTTACCCAGGGTCGGCGCAGCTTCTTGTCTGCGGTGGCTTTAGAGAAACCGGTGGTAGAGTCGGATCATTTGTTTCAGATGAGAGTTGGAGAGTTACCGCAAAGACCGGCATCGTGCAAGGTACAGAGGAATGGAGCTCTCCCCTGGTGCAAGAGCAGGTTTGGCCAAAGGCGCGACGCGCCACAATCATGGAGCATCCGGTTCACATTACGTGGGTGGACACAAACCCGCTTTTGTTGAGGCTCCCGCCATCCGGCAAGTGGATTGTGGCCGAAGACACCCGGCGAGAGGCGGTCTTTTCCGCCTCCGTAAACGCGGAGAGAGCCCGTCCAGAGACATGGATTCAAGTGGCCAGTTCGGGAAGTCTAGATCTTCTCGTCAATGGAAAGCTCATTGTAAGTGCGACCACCTCCGCGTTCAACGCACCAAAAGGTCATCGTTTGCCCCCACTGACCGTAGAGCCCGCCGAGCCCTCCGAGAAAAGCGAACCAACGCCAATCCCGGCAATCGTTAGGCCCCCCGAGAACCGCAAACCGCTGCCTACTCCTAGCCCGTCTGCCAGTCCGTCTCCGAGTCCTAGCGCGACCGCCACACCGGCGCATTCGGCAATCATCTCAGAATCGATGGCTGCTTCGTTGCAGAAGCCGACTCTTGAAGCCTATGACATTAGCTACTGGATCAAAAAGGGCCCTAACACAATTGTGGCAACAGTCCGCAATGAACAGGGGCCAGCAAGCTTTCTGGCAAGCGGATTCATGGCTCGAAAGAACGGTAGTATTCAGCAATTTGAGACCAAGTCGGACTGGCGAGTGCGCGAGCAGCAAAGCGTGCAAGCGCACGGCGCAGTAGAAACCGCCAGCAATGGATCCGCACCGTGGGGTTGCCTTACCCAACGGCTCGGCACGCCGGCGAATCTTTCTGACTTCGACACCGTGGCGAAACCTTTCGCGGTGCTTTTGTTGGCAATTGTCGGAACCATAGCTGTATGGCTACTGGCCTCGCGATTTGTCGCCACTGCGAGAAACGAGCCGCTTCGATACGCTCTCACTCGCGACGCGCTATTTCATGCCCCGATCACCGTCGGCCTTCTCTTCCTGCTCCTTCCAAAATACGATTTTCGATTTCCAATAGAGTGGCCATTCCAGCCGAAATTCGTTGCGTTGGCAGTTGGCGCAGTTTTGGCGGTTCGTTTGCTTCACGCCGTCCCGCGCCGACCGACAACAGCAGACGTCACCGCACGGATTCGGCAAATCAAAAACACTGCATCTGCCGATACGCTATTTTACCTATTCCTTGCGGCGATCATAGGATTGGGTTTCGCGTTCCGTTACCATGATTTCAGCGCCATGTCGTTCGACCATGATGAGTACAGTTTGGTTGAGAAAACGAAAGGTATTTGGGAGCTTGGTTTCCCGTTTAGCAGGATTGCGGGAAGGATCATCCCGCTCGTCACCTACGAATTGGTTCCCTACCCAATGGCCCTTACTGGCTTGATCTTTGGCGTTTCTGAATGGTCGATGCGGCTGCCTGCTTGCCTTATGGGCACACTTTGCATCGGGATTATCGCGCTGATGGGCCGCCGGCTTTTCAATTGGAGGACCGGCTTGATCGCCGCGCTCGTATACGCCTGTTTTCCAACGAATATCCGTTATGCGCAGAATTGCTTTCACCCGCAGCAATGCCAGTTCATGGCGATGCTTACCTTCTGGCTGTTTTACGAGGCGATCAGAGATCGCCCATTGCACCGCAAATACCTCACCGCCGCCTCGGTGACCTTCTGCGCGGCTTATCTTTCGTGGGAGGGAAGCGCATTTATTGTTCCCGCTTTGTTCCTTGCCCTGCTCGTTGTGCGGTGGGGCGAATGGTGGTGGCTAAAAGAATTCCATCTCTACCGATGCGTCTTGTTCGTGGCCATGTTAGTGGTCGCACAGTTCTCCTGGCGCATACTCGCTAACAACCCCTATTTACAGGTTGGTTTCGGCAAAGCCCTCGGCGGACCTTCGCTTTTCTTTCTACAGTATGGATGGCAGCCCATGTACTACGTGAACTGCTTTTTATTGTCGGAAAACCATGTCTTCTTCACTCTCATGACCGTCGCCGGAATACCATTCTGCTGGCGTCAGCCCGCATTCCGCTACGGTGTCACCGTGCTGGTGGGCTTGGTTTTCTGCCACACGAGCCTGATTGCGGCTCTATCCACGCGCTATTACATCTATTATCAACCGCTCCTCATTCTGGCCGGAGTAGCTGCGACTGTTACGCTTTATGATCGATTGTTATCACTTGCCCGGCGCGAAGGCAACTCCACGGTCGCTCGCAGCTTTGCGCACGCTGCAGGGGCCGCCATGCTCTTTCTGCTCTTTATTCAAAGCAATGAATGGCTAATGAAACTTTACTCCCTCTCGATCGGGGGCGAGAGCGCTGGGCCCGGACTTATGACACGGATGAATACCTACCGCTACGACTACCGCGGCGCCGCACAATACGTGAAAAGCCACTTCCAGCCGGGTGACCTCATCATCGTTGGTATCCCGCATGTATTCGAATATTACGCCGGTATGTCCGGTGATTACAGTATAAATACGGCCTTAACTCCGAAAATAACCTACAACGAAAAATTCGCCGAACCACGCTTTAGGGATAAGTTTCGTGGTTATCCCACGATCCGTGACTTGAAGGAGTTGCGTGAAGTGACTAGTCGTGGCCGTCGCACGTGGCTAGTTAGCGTGCCTTATGCAGGATCCAAGTCCAACAATCCGGAAGTGGGTGTATACTTAAATGAATACGGCAAGGTTGTCTTTGAGTCCTATCGCGCCGAAGTCCTGCTTATCGGCGGAGAGAGCCAGCCAGTGGACCTGGCAGCGGGCTACAACGCGGAATAAGCTCTGTTGATCGCCTTCCGCGCCGCCGCTCGCAACCAGAATAGTTTGGCACCGAGCGGGTCGCGAATCCGCGCCGAGTCCAGGTTTTGCACGACGGTTAACGGCCGCAGCATTCTGTTCCACGCTTTTCTGGAATAGTTCGCTCGCAAGCTGGTAGAGAGCAGTATCGAAGGAACTCTTGTCGGCAGTTAAATCGAGGATAAAGCTCGCTGGCCTTCTCGTCAGCGCACCACTGCACCTCCGGCCTTGCCGTCGTCCTCCAGGAGCTTGCTGCGGACTTGCGTCCGCGGAATCCGCGAACCGCAAGAGGACTGATTCAGTGATTTGCCACTAACCGCCCCACTGCCGCACGTTAAGCAGGCATGCCAAGATCCACAAATCTTTATTCAATGTAGCCAAGAGCTTTAAGCCGCTCTTCGACTATGGCGGCTTCTTCGTCGGAATACTGCGCCCCTTGTCCGCCCTTTAAGCCTTCGCTGCCGCCGACGTGAACGGGATTCCCCGCGATAAACGCAGGCTCGAAAAGTTCTTCCAATACCCGACCATCCATGTCTTCGGGGACTGGCTGTCCCACGAGATATAGAATCGTCGGAGCCATATCAATGAGCTGTGCACCTTGTATTTCTGCATCCTTCTTAAACGCCTCGCCGTGCGCGATCAAAATACCGTCGCGCCGATGCGTACCGCCCCACTCCGCCCGGGTCGATGGCCTTCGCTCGCGGATCTCGACCGCGGGGCGCAGCATGTCTTCGGGAAAGCTATGGCTCGTAGAGAAATGGCTCGTCTCCCACCAGTCGAGAATCAGGTCCGGAGCTTCGTTCGCATACGGTCCGTGGAAGATCTCCTCGCGCCGCAAGATTCGTTTGATGACCGGCTCGTCGGTCCGTGGGTCCCTAAGCTCCTTCAGCTTGTCGCTGATCAGCTTCAACAGCGGTTCATATTCGCTTTGCTCAACGATGCCGCGCGGCTTCACGCCCTTGCGATTGATCCAAATGCTCGGCGGCGAGGCAAGCACTTCACTGCAATACGCTTTGGTGCGTGTCCAATCGATCTGATTAAATGAGGTGACGGCCGACTCGAACGATTTGCGTAATCGTGGAAGGGTACGAGCGAGAAAACTCTTTTGCCGTGAGCTGAGAGTGCTGAGCAAGAGCGTGTAGGAGCCGCGGATGACTTTTTGCGTTAGCTTTTTGAGCGCGGAACGCTCGTCTTTGCGATAATGGAGCAGGCCTAACTGGGCCAGGTAGCGGTTGAGGTAGACAACCCGGTCGGAAGTGGGGCCACCGCCGTGATCTGAGACGACCAAGACGGAGGTATCACTCGATGTTTTTTCCAGCATCTGACCGACCGCGTCATCGAGCCGCTGGTAAACACACAGAACGGCGTCGCCAAACCGTTCTACGGCAGTCGGATCGTGCAAATAATGGGTGGAATCCATGTACTGCCAGAAATGATGTTGCACCGTGTCAACGGACATGAATGTGAACATCATCACGTCGGCTGGATGTTTCTCCATCAAGTAAAGACTCGCGCTCAGCCATTGATGG
>WNFW01005023.1_pt1 | contig 10083 bp, 11 predicted proteins | sample 5400131 | NCBI WGS metagenome assembly WNFW01 (sample SAMN13153362, study PRJNA577476) | soil metagenome | isolation source: 20 cm soil or saprolite under grassland replicate 1 | place: USA:California | collected 2016-06-15
AGACGATCCAGGCCGCATTCCTCCGCTCGCTCTTCGATGCAGACGGGTGCGTGTGCCTCCCGCGTCCCGGCGGCGGGACTCGGTATGTCGGCCTATTCAGCAGATCGCGTCTTCTCCTGCAAGACGTCCAGCGACTCCTGGCTGCGAACGGGATCATTTCAAGGATTCACGAGGAGAAGCGCAATCCCAGAGACGGCGCATTCCCCTATACCCGTGTCGATGGGACCAAGGTGACCTACGGGTCGAGGACGGGTTGGGATCTGCGCATCTACGGCACGCCGATGGCGACCTTCTCCGACCTGATTGGCTTCTCCCTGCCAGGCAAGGCTCAGCGTCTTACCGACCTTCTGGGCCGACCTATGGGTAGCGTGAATCAAGGGGTCAGGTTGGTCTCGACGGAGCCGGAAGGTTTTGAATTGACCTACAACCTCACCGAACCCCGCAATCATTCCTATATTGTCAACGGGATCGTCGTGTCCAATTGCGGCGAATTCGTCCGTCCTGCGAACACCTCCTGCAACCTCGCTTCCCTCCGGCTGACCAGGTTCGTCGACGACGAGGGCACCTTCGACGTGGCCGCCTTCACCGCCGCGGTCGAGACCACCCTCACGGCGATGGACATCTCGGTGCACAACGCCGAGTACCCGACCGAGAAGATCAGCTCCATGGTGAAGACCTACCGGGACCTCGGCATCGGCTACACCGACCTCGGCGCTCTGCTCATGCAGCAGGGGGTGCCCTATGACTCCGACGCCGGCCGGGCCTGGGCGGCTGCGATCACCGCCCTCATGAGCGGGGTCGCCTACCGCCGGTCCGCCGAGCTCGCTGCGGCCGTGGGGCCGTATCCGGGCTGGGTCGAGGCCGGCAACTCCGAGGCCCACCTCGCGGTCGTGCGCCGCCACCGGGCTGCGGTCGACCAGATCGATCTCTCGCTGGCGCCCCGCCGGCTGGTCGACGCCGCCAGGCTCGCCTGGGACGAGGCCATCGAGCTGGGGGAGCGGTACGGCTACCGCAACGCCCAGGTCAGCCTCATCGCCCCGACCGGGACGATCAGCTTCCTCCTCGACGCCGACACCACCGGGATCGAACCCGACCTTCCGGCATCGTCGACTACGTCACCGGCAACAACACGGTGAAGGGGGCGCCGCACCTGCACCAGGAGCACTACCCGGTGTTCGACTGCGCCATGGGGACCAGCCCGATCCACTACATGGGCCACGTGAGGATGCTGGCCGCCGTGCAGCCATTCCTCTCCGGCTCCTCATCGAAGACCGTCAACATGCCGGAGGACGCCACCGTCGAGGAGATCGAGGCCCTGTACCTCGAGGGGTGGCGCCTCGGCCTCAAGAACCTCGCCATCTACCGGGACAACTGCAAGGTGGGTCAGCCTCTCTCGGCCGACAAGAAGGCGTCGCCCGGCGCCGCGGCCGTTCCCCCTGTCGCCGCTGCCGCCGCCCCGGTTGCCTCTGCCGCGGCCGCCGCTCCGCCTGTCGCCGCTACCGTCGAGGCCAAGCCCAGAGCGGAGGAGCGCCCGGCCCCCACCCGCCGCCGCCTGCCCCGCAAGCGGCCCTCCCGGACGACCTCGTTCCGCATCGCCGACTGCGACGGCTACGTCAACGCCGGCGAGTACCCCGAAACCGGGGAGCTGGGCGAGATCTTCCTGAAGGTCGCCAAGCAGGGCAGCACGCTGGCCGGTGTGATGGACGCCTTCGCCATCGCCATTTCGATCGGCCTGCAGTACGGGGTGCCGCTGAAGGCCTACGTCGACAAGTTCATCAACATGCGCTTCGAGCCGTCGGGCATCACCGACGACCCCGACTTCCGCTTCGCCACCTCGGTCGTCGATTACATCTTCCGCCGCCTGGCGGCGGACTACCTGAGCCCCGAGGACCGGGCGTCCCTCAACGTGCTCACGACCGCCGAGCGCAAGCGGGCGCTGGACGGCGGGGTGCCACAGGTCTCGAACGGGCACGGCACCGAGCACGAGGAGCCCGACGATCCCGCTGGCCTCGGGGTCACGGATGAGTCCCGCCTTGTCGTGCGGACGACCAGCGATGCCCCGATGTGCTACACGTGCGGCATCTCGATGCAGCCGGCGGGCTCCTGCTTCGTCTGTCCCTCGTGCGCCACGACGAGCGGCTGCTCGTAGCGTTTTCTGGCCGAGGCGGCCCCCGTGACCGACATTGCCCATCTCGCGCTCGGCGTGCGGGACCCGGCCCGGTCGCTCGCGTTCTACCGCGATGTCGTCGGTCTCGAAGGAGCCGTCCGGGAGGCCGACTTCGGCTTCGTGCTGACGACGCCGAAAGGCATCACGTTCTCGCTTATCCGGGGCGAGCCCCCCGTGGGTCTGGGGGAGGTCCACTTCGGCGTGGCTCTGCCCCACGAGAAGGCGGTGCGGACACGCCGGGCCGAGCTCGCCGCCATGGGGGTCCCGGAGGTCGACTGGTGGGTGGAGCCCGGCTTTGTCTCCCTCAAGGTCGCCGATCCCGACGGCTACGTCGTCGAGTTCTTCTGGGAACGCTCCGGCGGACCCATGCAGCCGGAGACGGATGCGGACGCGTTGATCTAGCATCGTCCGGTGGATCGACGTCTCGAGTACCAGGGGGCCCTCCCGCACCTGCGGGTTGCCAAGGACCTCATGGACCGCCACTACGCCGAGCCCCTGTCGCTGGAGTTCGTGGCGCGGCAGGCCGGCTACTCCCGCTTCCACTTCCTGCGGGCGTTCCGGAAGGCTTACGGCGAGACGCCGATGGCGTACCTCACCAGGCGCCGGATCGAGCGGGCGAGGGATCTGCTCCGCTCCGCCAACCTGACGGTCACCGAGATCAGCCACATGGTCGGCTTCTCGAGCCTCGGGTCCTTCAGTGACCGCTTCACCGAGCTTGTCGGATGCCCGCCAAGCCGGTACCGGGAGGACATGATCCGCAAGGGTGGTCCGCCGCCGATTCCCGGCTGCGTCGTGATGATGTGGACCAGGATCGAGTCCCCGCCCGACTGAGCAATCGGGGAGAAGCGTCCCGGCAGTGCTCGGCACTACCCTTCTCGTTGTCGGACGATCGGACAGAGGAGAACGAGACCATGATCAAGCGGCTCTCGCACACAGGCGTCCCGGTGCTCGACCAGGACGCGGCCAAGGCGTTCTATACGGAGAAGCTCGGCTTCGAGGTGCGCACGGACGCCACCATGGACGGATTCCGGTGGCTGACCGTCAGCCCGCACGACCAGCCCGACTTGGAGTTCGCCCTCCTCAAGCCCGGTCCGCCCATGCACGACGAGGAGACCGGGGCACAGATCCGGGCCCTCGTCGCCAAGGGGGCGATCGGGGGTGGCGTCTGGGAGACCGACGACTGCAAGGCCACCTACGACGAGCTGTCGGCCAGGGGCGTCGAGTTCCTGCAGGAGCCGGCGGAGCGGCCCTACGGCATCGAGGCGGTGTTCCGGGACGACTCTGGGAACTGGTTCAGCCTCACCCAGCGGAAGGGGGCCTGACATCCCGGCCCAACATCTTGGGGGACTCCATTTCAGGAACCACGAAATATAGAGGAAATTCTGCGAAGGTAGCGTAGAATTTCTTCAGAATGCGATGTCCTTCCTGCGGGCACGACCAGGACCGGGTAGTGGACTCGCGTGTGGCCGAAGAGGGCCGGGCGATCCGCCGCCGCCGGGAGTGCGAGATCTGCAACCAGCGGTTCACCACGTTCGAACGGGTGGAGAACGCCCCGCTGCTCGTCGCCAAGCGATCCGGGGAGAAGCAGCCCTTCGACCGCGAGAAGCTGATCTCGGGCGTCCGCAAGGCGTGCAAGAACCGGCCCGTGCTCCCCGAGGCGATGGAGCGGGTGGCCGACGACATCGTCGAGACGCTGCGGCTCGAGGGCCGGAGCGTGGTCTCGACGGCGGATCTCGGCAGGGACGTCCTCGAGCGGCTCCGCGACATCGACGAGGTTGCCTACCTGCGGTTCGCCAGCGTCTACAAGGACTTCAAGGAGCTGAACGACTTCGAGCGGGAGCTCGGGTTGCTGGCCAAGAAGGTGCCACCCAAGCAGCCCGCCGGGGTCCCGGAGGAGTGAGCGGGGGCCCCAGGGTCCTCATCCAGCGCCTCGATGCGACCCTCCCCCTGCCTTCGTACGCCCTGGCCGGCGACGCCGGCCTGGACCTCCGCTCGGCGGTCGACGTGGTCCTGGCGCCCGGCGAGCGCTGCCGGATCCCCACGGGCATCGCCGTCGCCATCCCGGACGGCCACGCCGGCTTCGTGCAGCCCCGCTCCGGACTGGCGGCCCGGGCAGGCCTCGGCTTCGTGAACTCGCCTGGCCTCATCGACTCGGGGTACCGGGGCGAGATCCAGGTGGTCGCCATCAACCTGGACCGGCGGGACCCCATCGACATCCGCCGCGGCGACAAGATCGCCCAGCTCGTGATTCTCCCCGTCCCCCAGGTGGCCCTGGCCGAGGTCGAGGAGCTCCCGGCGTCCAACCGTGGCGCCGGGGGCTTTGGATCGACGGGAAGCTGAGGCCAGGGGGCGGTAGGATAATTGACTCACGCGGACGTGGCTCAGTTGGTAGAGCATCACCTTGCCAAGGTGAGGGTCGCGGGTTCGAATCCCGTCGTCCGCTCCAGGGAATACTGCAGGTCAGGGGCCTCCGGGGTCCGCCGGTGGCACAGACGGGCCGCCTTCAAAATGTCTCCTGGTGAACTTCTGGGTCAACATTGGGGCTGCGTCGGCCTGTTTCGGGATGACGTCGAGGCCTCGGGAAGAGGTCTGTGATGGCGGCTGATCTCATCTACCACTTCCCACCGGATGTGTTCGATGCCCTCGCCGACGCGATCCCCCTCCTGGTGCGGGCCAGGAAGGACGTGCTGCTGTTCTTCCGCGGCTGCGGTGTGGATCGAAAGCTCCTCGAGGACCTCACTATTCGGATGGACTGGGACCGGGACTTCGGCAAGTACGCGGCCACCCGTCATGTATTGACCGTCCTCAACGACCGCGGCGAGCCCGCCCTCCGCGAACGCCGCGAGGTCGTCAGGCGCGTGGCGGAGTTTGACGAGTTCGCCTCCTGCTACCCGGATAACCGGCTGAAGGCCCAAGGCGCGGTCGCCACTGTGCGCCAGCTCGTGAACAAGAAGGACGCCTTTACGCGCATGGACCTCGCCCGCGAAGAGGAGCAGCGCAAGCACCGGGAAGCCATCGATGCGGCCATGAACGCCGAGAAGGCGAAGCGGCAGGCGCTTGAACGGACCCGTGAGGACCTGTTCCGGCTCTTCGGGGAGAAGGATCCTCATCGCCGGGGCAAGGCGCTCGAAGGAGTACTCAACCGCCTCTTTGACAACTCGGGCATTCTCGTGCGCGAGGCCTTCGTGGTCACCAACCCGGAGGGCGGGGGCGCCGTCGAGCAGATCGACGGTGCCGTCGAGCTGGACGGCCGCCTGTACCTGGCGGAGATGAAGTGGTGGAACAAGCCGCTGGGCCGGACGGATGTGGATCCCCATCTCGTGTCCGTGTTCAGCCGAGGCGAGGCCGGCGGGATCTTCATCTCAGCGTCCGGCTACCACGACTCCGCAATTGAGGATTTCAAGGGGGCTTTGGCACATCGTGTGGTTGTACTCGTAGAGCTGCAGGAGATCGTCGACATGTTCCGGATCGAAGCGTCCCTCGTGGACCTTCTGCGGGCCAAGATCAAGGAGGCGACCCTGACCAAGCGCCCCCTCACCTTCCCTCTCAGGCAGCCGGTCTAGGGAGGTATCACCAGCGTCTCGGAGGCGAGTCTGGGCGGACAACGGTGAGCGACGTGGCTTCCACGGTAGCTGGTGGTGCGATCGGTACTGCCGCTACGCTGCTGGGAACCGGCGCCACCTTTAGGGCCCATGGAGTTATCGTGCCCGCCGGCATTGGCCGCCCACCAGCCCGAGGCCCCGGCCAAGAACCGACTAGGGTTGAGCTATGGCTCATCCTCCTGTCACTGTGCGCCGAGTCCCGCCAACTGCCCCTACTGGGGGGCTGGGCCAGCCGGCGCCGCGAATCTGGCGAGTTCTCCCGGCCACGCACAGGGAAGTCGCCGGACTGTCCAGCGACCACCAGGAGAATCGGTGGATCACGGTTCACCAGCGGCCACCCCGGGATGATCCGCTCCGGGTTGCTCCTCGCTCCAGACTGTAACCATTAATACGGGTACTCCTTGAGGTGGGGCATCGACGGAAATGGAGACCACGAAGGGGCTTCGGAAGGGTCGCGCCGCAGCCCACCCGGCCGAACCCAAGCAGGCCCAAGAACCGATTCGCGATCAGTCCCCGATTAAGCCCCAGCAGACCTGCCGGTGGAACGAGCAGGCTCCCGACCGGTCCCAGGCCCGGCGGGTGCAGCCCGGCCAGGCGCAGTCGCGGGTCCCGACCATCTCCTGCACCCGCTTGAGGTGGTCAGTACACAGGCGCCCGTGCTGCGCCGGAGCGCCGCAGGGTCTCTGGCAGTTGACGGGCCAGACGCAGCCCTTTGGCATGGCTATCGTTCGTCCCCACCAGGAAAGCGCGACATCTGGGTACGGCTTCGTGATAAGGCTTCTGGATAAGGAAGGGTAGGGGCCAACTCGTGCCTCTCAAGCTATCGTCGGGGGGGAGTGGATCTCATGAGCACCGGGGAGGTCGCCCAACTGATTGACGTGTCCGTTCGGCGCGCCGACCAACCCTCTCGTCAGCGTGACTTTCCCGAGCCCGCCTACGTGCTCACCGCTGGGCGGATCTGGACGCTGGCGGCCGCTCAGGAGTGGGCGAGGGCGACCGGACGACTCCCTGACCGTGAGCAGGGGCCGCTCGACGCCAGCGAGCCGACTGGTCGACGAGGGGCCCATCGGGCGAAACCCAAATGACTGAACCATGATGGGAATGCTGAAACGCACCGCACGCACTCACCAGGTCCGGCGCTTGGTCCGGGACTGGTCCTGCTCCTCGGCTGGTCCCGCACCTGAGCCATGACGGCGTGGAACGAGCAGATTCGCCAGCTCCGCTTGCGCCGAAGGCTCACGCAAGAGCAGCTCGCCGAGCAACTTGCACGCGTAGCCTGGGAGCGGGATAAAGAGCATGTCGGGGTCGATGGCGGGATGGTGTCGAAGTGGGAGCGCGGTCAGAAGCAGCCCAGCAACAGCTACCGGCGCCTTCTGGCTGAGTTCTTCGATACCGATGAACTTGACTTCATCGACCCAGCCGCGAACCTGGATGACCTCGGTCTTGAGTACGCGCGATCGCTTCCGGAAACAATCGATGCTATCGATAACCTAGGACATGCCGATATGGACCGTCGAACCTTCCTGAAGAGTGCAGTCTTTGCGGTGGCTGCCTCTGTCGGCCCTTCGCGGGATTGGCTCCTGGCCACCCTCGAAAAGACCACCTCGGCTGCTCATGGTGTCAGCTCGACTCAGGTCGAGGCCATCCGACGTGCCTTCGGCGTCTTTCAAACTCGACGTGATGAGAGGAGGTGGCCATGCCCGCCGGCAACTGGCCGGGTATCTGACGTCCACTGTTACGCCCCTACTTCGCTCCAACGACCCTTCCACCGCAACCGGCCGCGCGCTCTACGAAGCTGGCGCGGAACAGCTCTACCTCATCGGTTGGATGGCGTATGACGATGGTGAGCACGCTCTTGCGCAGCGCTACCTGATCCAGGCCCTTCGACTCGCTCACGAGGCCAGCAGCTCCGAACTCGGCGCACACGTCCTCGCCGGGCTCTCCGATCAGGCAACCCTGACCGGTCACCCGGACCACGCTTTGCAGCTTGCCAAGGCCGGCAGGGCAGGCCTGAAGCACGGTCACAGCCCAGCATGTCTAGCCGACCTATGGGCCCTCCAAGCCCGAGCAGAAGCCGCTCTTGGCGACCACAGGGCCGCAGCACACTCAGTCATCGAATCTGAGCGTCGAGTTGAGATGGTCTGCCCCGGGGAAGAGCCGGAATGGGCACGCTTCATCGACAATGCCTACCTCAACGGGGAATATGCCCACGCGTTCAGGGATATCGACCGACCCAACGAGACCGCCGCCTTCGCTGCACGCTCCGCCGAGGAGGCCCACCGACAGAACCGGGGACGACGTGGATCCCTCGCCCACGCCACGCTGGCCCGCGCCGCCATAGCGCAGCACGATCTTGAATCGGCCGCCGCGGAGGCCCAAACCACCGTCCGCCTGGCCGCCACAGTCCGTTCCTCACGATCAATCGCAGCGGTCTCAGACTTGCGCAATCGGCTCGCCGACCACCAGGACTCCCTGCCCGTTGCCGAGTTCTTCGACCTTGCGAACACGTTGCTGCCGAGGTCGGGCCGATAGCCTCCAGGGGGGATAGGTCTTGGTCAGGCTCCAGGGTCGGCACGGTCGGCGATTGCGATCAGGGCAACCGGCCGGGTTCTGGCTCTGGCAGGACAAAGCGTTCCGCCAGTTCGTCGAAGACAAGGCCCCGTCCGGGTCCCTGGACGGGGCCTCTTGCTGCATCGACTCGGCATCCGAAGACCTGCCTACTCCGCTCAGGCCTGTGAAGTAATCGATGCTTTCGAGCAGTTCTGGGACATGATCAACGCCCATGTTGTTCCAATCGTCTTTACGAAGTATTAATCGCCGGCGGGTCCTGCGCGGTGGGGCCCTCCCCACCGGCCTCGCCGGACGTCCTGCGCGCTCGTTCCTGTGAGCTGAACGACAGAATCTTAGCATATCCGACTAGATGCTAGCAATATGCAGGGCATCTCAAGTTCAGCAGACCCACGGGTTCGTCGAATTCAGACATATAATGTGATTAGAAGGTTTAGGGGCGCCTCAAGACGATCGCGTGGCCCTGCCAGATCGTCGTCAATCGGTGTGCTGAACGTAGTGAAACTCAGTGAGCGCAAGGGCAACCACACAGCGCGTAGGCGGGTAGGGTGGTGCTGGCGCCCTTGTGTGACTTCTTGGTCTGTCCTATTTGTAGGAGACGCCGCATTTGCCGGCCGTGCGCACAAGGAGCCACGTTGGACGTCACTGACCGCATCGACGGCCCAGACGCTGTGGTGGACGCCACTGAACCTGTCGGGAGGCAAGCCGCGGCCGACGTCACCAGATACCTTGCCGCCGCGGCGTACCTTGACGAAACATTCAGGGCTGCCGTCATTGCTCAGACCTTGCAGCAGAAGTTCAGATTCATTGCCCCATCCTACGGTGTCAACATCAGCTGCGTGGCGCGTCACTGCATCGCGTCCCGCCGGCTGAGCCGGCGTCGGGATGTGATTCTGTCGGCGCTGCTTTTTGTCGGCCTGTGGGCACTCCACCTGTCGCTGGTGTTCACTCTTGCTATCTTTGTGGGCGGGCTCCTCGTCGCCATTGCCTTGACGTCTCCGAAGACGAAATTACGATGGAGAATTTTCCTGTCCATTATAGCGTACGTTGCGATCACCGCCTTTGCTCTCCATCCCGTGTCTCTCCTGACAGCCCTGGCTGCTCTCTTCGTTGTGGCAGCCGACACCTACACGCGACGGTACCGCGTGGCAGCACGACAGATGAATGGAAAGGATTTCAAAGCACACCTGCCTCCCTACGGCAGGGAGCATTCACACCATCAAGCCTCGGATGAAAGACGTGTCGCTCACTTGGTTGGGCACCAGGACGGAAATGTAGTCGTCTACAGTGGTTTCTCCCCATTTATAGGGTCCGGCATTGAGCTGATGAGCTGGCGTTCGTCTCTCGCTATAAATGTGACACGAGCGCGAGATGGCTTCCGCGAAGCCGACTCACCGGGTCCCATCGAGACGGAGGATGTTTATGCCCACGTGATAGAAGCGATGAACGGTCTGGGCCTGAAGGGCTGTAGCGCAGCTGACCGCTTCTACATCAGTGGGGGCCATGTCGGGGGAGACAAGCAACTCTACTTCTATCCCAAAGCTCCGCATGATCGGTTTCCCAGGCTGCGTTCCTCGATCGATGAGGTGGCCAAGCTGGAGGCGAAGCCGCCGGAGGCCGTGAGGCGGTACGCGGATATCAAGGTGGTGAGCTGGGACAGTCAACTGATCCTCTCGGCGTTCGTGAGATTCTCCCGACACTCGCACTATCTGTTTGTCGAGTGGAGTTACTTTCTTCTTCCTCCCC
>WNFW01006571.1_pt1 | contig 10083 bp, 10 predicted proteins | sample 5400131 | NCBI WGS metagenome assembly WNFW01 (sample SAMN13153362, study PRJNA577476) | soil metagenome | isolation source: 20 cm soil or saprolite under grassland replicate 1 | place: USA:California | collected 2016-06-15
TCCCATCGCGTCCGAAGGTAACCTCCCGCCGGGATAAAGGTGCGCTCACGGCCGTTTCGAAAAGATAAAATGCCGCCCTCGGGTATCGTGGATGCGTGGTTCCGCAAGACCTGTCCAAGCTCCTCGCCCAGGGAGTCGACTTGGACCAGGAATTCGAGCGTGCCACGAAGACCCTCGAGTCCATCGGCCTCTCCGGGTACGAGGCCCGCGGCTACATCGCCCTCGTCGCCCATGGGTACGGGAGCGCGGAGACGATTGCGGAGACAGCTCGCATCCCCCGGACGTCCGCGTACAAGGTCCTTCAAAGCCTGTGCGCGAAAGGCTTCGCGATCTCCACCCGCGGCCGTCCCACGATCTTCAAGCCCGAAGCTCCGAGCAAGGTGAAGGGGCGCGTCGTCGAGCACCTGGAGGACACGTTCAGCAAGCTCGACCTGCTCCACGAGGTCCTCCGGGCGAAGGGCGAACCCCAGCTCGTCTACACGATCGTCACGAAGCCGCGCGTGCTCGAGAAAATCGGCGAGCTGATCGATCAATCCGCGGAGACGTGCATCGTCGCGACGCCGACGTTCTCAGAGATCCGCGAGAACCTCGGAAAGAAAATCGAGCAAGCAATCGCCCGCGGCATCCGCTTCACGATCATCACGGAACCCGGGCAGAAGATCCCGGAGGGAGCTTCCTCCGTGCATCGGAAGGGACTCATCGCCACCGACGTGATCGTGGACGGTGCCTCCGCCTTGATCGCGGCCCCGGACCTGTCCGCATGCGGGTACACGGACAACGCGTCTCTGGCGAAGCACCTGGAGAACTTCCTGGAGATCATTCGGAACCTGAAGGAGTGATGCCGGAACGTGGTCACGTCGGCACGCTCTTTCGACGTGGTCGTGATCGGGGCCGGCCCGGCCGGCGGATACCTCGCGGGGAAAGTCGCGGCGGCCGGATATGAGGTCGCCCTCGTCGAGGAGCACCACGAGATCGGGGAGCCGATCCAATGCGGCGGCCTCGTCACGCCGCGCGTCTTCGAGTACGTGCACTGCAAAGAGACGATCATCGGCGCGGTCCACGGGGCCGAACTCTATTCTCCGTCGGGTCGCAAGCTCGTGATCGACGGGCACCAGACGGAAGCGGTCGTCGTGCAACGGGCCATGTTCGACCGCGCAATCGCAACGGATGCGGTCCGGAAGGGAGCCCACACGTTCCTGGGGGCGCAGGCCCAAGCCGCCCGGCGAGACGATGGCGGCGTCGAGGTCGTCCTGGATCAGGACGGGGAGCCCAAGACGCTTCGGTGCAAGCTCCTCGTCGGCTGCGACGGGGTCCGCTCGAACGTCGCGAAATGGTTCAACATCCTTCGGCCCAGGAAGATCATCCCCGGCTTCGAGGTGGAAATGACGGGCGTACGAGGAGACCCCGGGTTCGTGAAGCTGTTCATCGGAAACGAGATCGCGCCGGGATTCTTCGGTTGGATCATCCCGAGCGGTGACACGGCGCGGGTCGGCCTGTGCGTGGGCGAAGGGAACGCGTACGCGTACCTGGAGCGGATGCTGCTCCGGCCCGAGGTCCGGCAATACACGAAAGGCGCCCAACCGATCCTGTACATCGCCGGAGGAATCCCGCTCGGGTTTCCGAAGCGCACCTACGCGGACAACGTCCTAGTCGTCGGCGACGCCGCCTGCCAGACGAAGGCGGTCTCGGGCGGAGGCATCTTCACGGCGCTCACCTGTTCCGACCTCGCGGCCGATACGGCCATCGACGCTCTCCAGGCGCGTGATTATTCGGCCCGAAAGCTCCACGGATACCATCGGGCCTGGACGAAGTCCATCGGCAAGGAACTCCGAAAGGACCTCGCCATCCATGAGAGCTTTGTCAAACTGAACGACGAACATTTCGAGGAGCTGTTCGATATCTTCGACAATCCGGAGATGCTCCGGCTCATCGAAAAGAAAGGCGACATCGACTTTCCCTCGAAGGTCGGCTGGGCGCTCCTCCGGGAGGATCCACGTCTTCTGAAGTACGTCGGGAAGGCCCTGCGGTCCATGATCGCGAAGAACGTCGGGCTCTAGCGCTTCCGACCTTCACCGGCCATCCGCGTAGCCTGGAATCGGATTCTAGAAGGCGTACCACTTGCCCTCTTGCGGCATCACAACCTCGCGCCCTTCGAGGGCGTCCGCGAGGATCTGCCGGTTCTCTCCGTGCATGAGGACGACGCGCCGCGGGTCACAGGCTTCGATGAACCGGACGAGTTCGTCATGGCCCGCATGCGCGCTGAAATCGAACTTCTGCCACTCGCACTTGATGTCGACCGTGACGCCGTACAGGTCGATCACGCCCTCCTCGATGAGCCGCCGCCCGTTCGTCCCTTCGACCTGGTAGCCGGTGAGCAGGACGGCGCTCCGCGGGTCCTCTCGGATCTTCTCCAGATATCGGAGGACGGGACCGCCATCGAGCATGCCGCTCGTCGTGACGATCACTTCGCCTTGGACCGCCATCTCCGAATCCCGGGGACCGCGGACGACGGACACGTGGTGCATCGCCTTCCGGAGGGCTTTCACGGACTTGATGTATTCCGGGTTCTCGATGTAGATCGAGTTCACCTTCTTCCCCATCCCGTCGAGCCAGACCTCGTGTCGGGCCTTCGCGAGCGTCAGGATGACGTCCTGCGTCCGTCCCACGGCGAACGACGGGACGAGTGCGAGTCCCCCGCGGTTCACCACCTGCTCGATCTTCCGCAGGAACGCGTGTTCCGATTTCAACCGCTCCGGGTGTTGCCGACCCGCGTACGTGGACTCGATGAACAGGGTGTCGCAGGCCACCGGCTTCGCGCCCCACACCAGGTCCGTCGTCAACGTATGCAAGTCGCCCGTGAACAGGGAGGTCTCCGCGCCGTTCACCTCGAACATCGTCGCGCCGGGGATGTGGCCCGCGGGATGGGCCGTCACCTCCAGGTCGCCCACGTCCACGTTGTCCCCGAAATCGATCGTGCGGAATCGGCGCCTCGCGGTCCGGAGGTCGCCGTCATCGAAGGGGGCGTCGAATCCTTCCGCGTCCGCGATCTTGAGGGAATCCTGAAGCAGGAGGTCCGCCACGTCCGCCGTCGGCGGCGTGAGGACGACGTCGACATCCTGGCGGCGTGTCACCCAGGGGATCATGCCCGTGTGGTCCAGGTGCGCGTGGCTGATGAACATCCCATCCACGGGAGGGGCGGGCAACGGGTACTGGGGCGGATCGCGCGGCAACAGGCCGTAATCGAAGAGGAGGGAGGTGGGCCCCTTCTTCAAGATCATCCCCAGGCGGCCGACCTCCGAGGCGCCGCCGAGAAACTGGAAATCCATCCGTTCCGCCGTCGATACCTCCGGCGTCTATAAGACCTTCGCCGCGGACGGAAGCAGGAGGCGCTGACATCGGATCGCGCGCGCCATCCGACGTCGTCCGATGAGGAGCATCGCCGCCTCCAGGAGCCGGTCGCTCCCGAAGAATCGGTCCGCCAGCTTCTTGATCCGCACACCCTGGGCCAAGGGCCCGCCGACGGCGGCGCGCCACCGTGTCTCGTACGCGTCGAGCGGCGTGCCATCGAGGAGATGATCCGCGGCCGTCAGGCCCGCGATCCGACCCGCGATCATCGCCACGTTGTTTCCGCCTCCGTTCGTCGCCATGACCATGCCCGCCGCATCCCCGACGAGCATCGCATTGTCCTTCACCGTCCGAGGCGGAGGGCCCATCACCGGCACGAACCCACCGGTCGCCTTGCCCGGCTCCAGATCCCGCGAACGTACGAAACGGTCGAACAGACTTTGCAAGTTCCCGCGGAAGTACTGCCACGTTCCCAGGCCGACGTTCGCGCAATGGGCCTTCGGGATGATCCACGCGTAGCCTCCCGGGGCGAGGTTGCCGAAGAACATGTCCGTCGCGTGGCTGAAATCACCGTCCGCGGTCGCGCTCATCGCGGGCGCGGACACCGGCCACTCGAGACCGACCGACTTCGCGACGGTGGAGCGAGGACCGTCCGAGCCGATCACCACCTTCCCCTGGAACGTCCCGTGGTTCGTGGCGACCTCTTCGCCGTGGACTCGAACGACGGTCGTCTCCGTCATGATCTCCGCGCCTTCGGAGACCGCCTGCGCCGCGATCCCTTGATCCATCCGGTCCCGCCGGACCGTGAACCCCTTGAACGGGACCTCGTACCGGCGGCCCTTCGGCGACCATATTCGGATCACGGGGGTGTCGACCTCGCGCACTTGATAGGGGACCGCCATGAGATCCTCCAGCTCCTCCACGTCAGGGAAAATCGAGCGAACTTCCTCGTTGTGCGCGACGTATTCGCCGCATTGCACGGGCACGCCGATCTCCTTGCGCTTGTCGACGAGGAGGACCTTGAGCCCGCGTCGTGCGGCGTACCGCGCGGCCGTCCCACCCGCAGGCCCGGAGCCGACCACGATCACGTCGTACGGCGATGGCATTCCGCCACCTCCTCACGTGTCGCGCGACAGGACATAATCGACGAGGCGGATCATGCTCGCCTTGGCGTCGCTGTCGGCGATCGGGTCCAAGGCCTTCTTGGCGAGCTGCCCGTACGCCTGCGCGTCGAGCCGGGCCTTTTCGACGGCGCCGGAGTCTCGCAGGAGGGACAGGACGCGCCGGACGTCCGCATCCTGTTTCCGGTGCTTGCGGACGAGCCGCTCGAGTGCGCGGACGTCGATCGCGCTGCCGTCGTTGAGGGCGTGAATCGTCACCAAGGTCACATTCCCCTCCCGCACGTCCGTGCCCGGCGGCTTGCCGAGGCGAGACGCGTCGCCTACGACGTCCAGGACGTCATCGACGATCTGGAAGGCCATCCCGAGGTTGATCCCGTAGTCCCCGACGGCCTCGATGTGCTCCAGCCGCGCGTTCGCCAGGAGGCCTGCGACCCTCGCCCCCGCGGACATGGGGAGGGCCGTCTTGCGCTGGATGATATCGAGGTACTCGCTCCGCGTCACCCCGGTGTCGTGGGCGTGGCGTTTCTGGCGGATCTCGCCCTCGGCGAGGGCGGCGCAGACGTTCGCCGTGATCTCGACGATGTCGTCATCGAACCGGCCGCCGATCCCGAAGGCCTTGACGAAGAGGAAGTCCCCGGTCACGAGCGCATTCTGGAGGCCGAATTTCTTGTACGCGGCCAGGCGCCCGCGGCGCATGTCCCCGCCGTCGTTGATGTCGTCGTGGATCAGTGTCGCGGAATGGATCAGCTCGAACGCCGCGGCCAGGTCCACGGCTTGTCGGACTTCCGTCCCGCCGAGGGCGCGGAAGGCGAGCAACGTGACCATGGGTCGTATTCGCTTGCCCCCGGACTCAATCACATATCGGGCAATCTCGTGGAGAAGGGGTTCCTCGGTCCGGATGCTTTCCCGGATCCGGGCTTCGACCAAGGCCAGTTCACTAGTCACGCCAAAGTCGAGCGAACCCATGATCGGGGCCGTCCCATCGCGAGCTATCGCCTGGCCTTATATAACTATTTCCAGCGCACATGACCCATGCCAGGAGGGAATGTGTCCGGAGGGAGAAACCGCTTCTGAGAGTGGGCCTCTGCGTCTCAGGCGCCGCGGGCGACTTCGTCGATCGCCTCGGCGATGCCCTTCGCGGGCACGGCTCCGTTCCCCGCGACCCAACGGATGGTCGGCGCGATCGCTTCGAGGAACGTGTGGATCATGTCGTCGCGGTTGCCGATCCAATCCGCCATCATCACAACGGGCATCATGATCGTCATGAACGGGTATACGAGGGTCTCGTCGTGCATGTCCGTAGTGGCGAGTCGAATCGCCTTCGACGTGAGGTCCGCGATCCGTCGGAGATGGCCGTCGTAGTCGTCGATCGTCAGGTGCGGGTTGTAGTTCTTCAACGTCGTGAGGTCGCGGAGCTCCTTCTCGCGCATGGCGATCAAGGACAGGTTCGCGATCCCGTTCCGAAGGTCCTGATGGATGCTCACGACATGGTCCATCAAGATCACCGCGGCGTCGTAGTAATACCAGCCCGCGAGGAAACTCTTCATGTGTTTGATGTCGTACGGCTGGTTGGTAAAGGCCATGTCGATCAGGTTGTGTCGGCTCGCGGCGCTGACATGCCCTCCGAGCTTCTCCCACCAGTACATCGTGTCGTCGGGGGCGTAGAAGTTCTCCATGATTTTCTCCATCTTGGGGATCGAGAAGTTCGGTTCCTTCTGGAACATGGAGAGCGCCTGGCCGAGCGCGACCCGTTCGTCCATCACCTCCATCTGGTAGAAGTACTCGTTTCCGTGGGGCGAGCCGTTCCACAGGACGTTGAACCCGCGGACGATGTTGTTGATCAAGTCGAACAGTGGGATCTGCTCCTGACGCAACATGGTCACGAGCCGTTTCATGAACGCCGTCGAATCGAGGTCCGGGTCCAACATGGAGCTGAGGACCATGTGGTGGAGGTCCTTCGCCTCCAAATAGGAGTAGTTGCCCTTGTCAATGAGGTCGTCCAAAATCCCGATCACGCACTCCCGGAAGATCTTCGCGGTCATCGAGCGGTGCAGGTTCTCCGTCGTCATGTGAGGGCTGTACTGCTCCGACATCATCGTGGCTCCCGCCGCGAAACGCAACGTCTGCAGGTAGTTCCACACCTCGCCCTGGTCTTCCCAGAAGGCGCCGGCCGGGATGTTCGGCGGCCGCAAGGGTACGCCGTCCGGAGTCGCGAGGTCCCGGAGTCGCTTCAGGCTCGTATGGACGTTCGTGATGTGGTCCCTCAGAGCGGCCTTGTCGAACCCGAAGTCGTGGAAGTCGAAGAGGCCCTCCGCATACCCGCCGAGGCGGAGCACGGTCCGCGACAGGAGATCGAGGTCTTCCCGATTGATGCCGAGGGGGTTCACTGGTTGAAAAGTCACTGCGACCGCTTGATGCGTTCTCCCGCGGGCATATGAAAGAGGCCATGTTGGTTCGCCTCCATGATTCTTGATTCTGAGACCAGCAATCGCCTGGCCGTGGAATCGTCTTAGATAACAGGCGGGGACCGCTTAAATAGCCGCGAGGGAGGGTTATAGCAAGTCCGCGGCGAGTGAGAAACTTTGGCCGACATTTCCATGGTCACATTCTTGAGCGCCGCGAGCGCGCTCTTCCTCTCGTCCCTCATCATCGTAGCGATTTACCGGCAGAAGACGCATCAGGTGTTCCAGAAACACATCCTGCTCGTTGCCGTGTACCTGCTCGTCTGCGCGATCATCTCGAACGTCGTGATCAGCGTGTACGTGACGACGCAAGGGCAGGCCGCCCTCCAGGATGGCGTCATCCTATCCAAGCGTGTCCAAGCGACGTTCGACTACCTGTTCGGCATCGCGATCGGGGCCTTCATCTTCGTCGCCACCACCACGTCTATCAATTCCCGCCGCGACTTCGTCAAGTACATGAAATCCGAGTTTCCGAACTCGTACGTGTTCTACCTCTTCCTCATGATCATCACAATCGTCACGATCCTCTTCTCGAAGGTGACGTTCGACCCGGCGAACCCGGCCCAAATCCGGTTCGAGGACTACTTCTTGTTCGTCAACGGGATCGCGGTCGCGACCCTGATCCTCTATGCGCCGTACCGCTTCATCACATATCTTCGGCAGACGAAGCCGGGGGAGGAGGTTCGCCGGGACACGTATTTGATCATCCTCGGGATCAGCGGCTTCGCGCTCTGCGAGCTGCTCTTCGAGATCGTCCTGCCGTACGTCGGGATCGCGACATGGCGTGCGCCTGGTTTCATCCTGGAGATGGCGCTCGTCGGACTCATCGCGTTCGGCGTCCGGGGGGAATCGTTCCTTCAGGAGTTGATCGTCCCGGAGGCAGAGGCCCATCTGCTCACAAAGCCGACCTATTCCTTGGACCGCGGAGTCACCTACGTGGTCCTGGAACGGGACGCAGGCCAGGCCTTCGAGATCTTCAAGGACCTAGTCACCCACGGAGCTCAGGGGCTGTGCATCACGCGCCGCGCCCCCAAGGCGGTGATGGCGGAATACGGCCTCGAACGGACACCCGTCCTTTGGCTGAGTCGGGTCGCCGCCGAGAAGAACGTGATCCGGCCGAGTCCTCCGGAGAACGTCGCGATGTCGATCGAGCATTTCATCGAGGCGAGCGAGCGTCCGACCGTCCTCCTGGACGGCTTCGAGTACCTCGTGAGCCACAACGACTTCGGCTCGGTCCTGGCCCTCCTCCACGACCTCAACGAAAGCGTCGCGATCCATGACCGAGAGCCCGTTTTGCGTTCCTATGAGCGCCCTCGAGCTGGGATCCTTCCGGCTTCTCAATAAACTCCGTGATACACCGCCAAAAACTCCTGATATTATGGGAGCCCATAACTCTCACCACACATGGAAGGCAAGCCCGAATTCCAGCGTCGGTCCGTCTCGGGAGAGACCAGCCTTTCAAAAGAGCCTGCGAGCTCGAGCGACAACATGCTCGCGTTATCAGTGGTGGCGGCGCTCGTCCTCCTCATCCTCCTCGTGACTTTTCTGCCCCGGCCAGCGTTCCGAGTCGATCGGGTCGAATATAGTACAACCGCCTGCGATCCGGCGTCTCACAGTTACCAGGTCACAGCCTCGATGACGATTCGGAATGTGGGAGGCGTTGGAGGCGTCGCAAGCGTCCACCTCCTCGTTGACGGCCACATTGCAGCCACCGGCAACTACGAGATCCCGGCCCACGAAAGCATCGTGCGTGGTCTCAGCGGGATCGTGGCCGACTGCCAATGGCATCGATTCTCGGTGGAGCTATTCGTTCCATCGTCTGATGGATGAACTTGAGCTTTCGCGATCTTCGTCTGGACCGAGTTCATGAAGCAGAGGGCAATCGTGCGAGTCCAGCCGATTCGTTTCGACGTAACAAAAGACTCTTATCCCGCGTCATGCGTGATCGAAACCGTGGACGACCCAGAGCTCGCGGAGATCCGCGCGCGGAAGCTGCAGCGGCTTCTCACGTCCGCGTCCACGCCACGGCCGTCTGCGGCCGAGTCGTCGGGGCCCGTCACGCTCACGGACTTGACATTCGACCCTGAGGTCCGGAGGCCAGGCGCCATCCTCGTCGACTTCTGGGCAGAGTGGTGTGGTCCCTGCCACCGCGTAGCCCCGATCCTCGAGGAACTCGCGAAGGCCCGCGTCGGACGGATGCGACTCGGGAAGCTGAACATTGACGAGAATCCGCGAACGCCGGCCCGCTTCCAGATCACATCCATTCCGACGATGCTCCTGTTCCGGGACGGGAAGCTCGTGGACGGAATCGTCGGCGCGGTGCCCAAGACCGACATCGAAGCGGTCCTGAACCGTTGGACCTAGAGATCCCGTCGGCGAACGGAAGCCGTCTCACTTCGCGAGCGGCCCGGTCGGCCTCGGCTTCGTCTCCTTCAGGCGGGGCCTTAGCTTCTTCACAATCTCCCGGAACGCTTGAGCCGCAGCGGAGTCCGGATGTTCGAGGACGAACGGCTTGCCCGCGTCCCCTCCGATCACGATTCGTGGGTCCAGAGGGATTCGTCCGAGAAACGGAAGCCCGAGTTCCTCCGCGGCCGCCTCGCCCCCGCCCACCTTGAAGATCGCTGTCTCTTTGCCGCAATGGGGACAGACGAAGCCGCTCATGTTCTCGATCACGCCGAGGATATCCATCTTGACCGCGCGAGCGAAGGCGATTGACTTCCGAACATCGAGGAGGGATACTTCCTGCGGCGTCGTGACGACAACAGCGCCATCCGCGTCCGGGATCTCCTGCGCGACGCTGAGCGGCTCGTCGCTCGTGCCGGGCGGCACGTCTGCGTCGACGAGGCCGGCGGCCCCGTTTTCCGCCAAGACGCAGGCGAGGTTCGCCGCGACGGTACTCTTCCCGACGCCGCCCTTTCCCGACATCACGACGATCTTGTGTTTGATGCGGGACATGCGCTGCGCCATCTTCATGCGCTCTCGCATCGCCGCCATGATGTGGGGTGGGATCTGCGCTGTCTCGAGTTCCTCAGCCATGATGTGCCTCAGATGACGCTGTCACAAGGCTAGCAGTATAAAATGTTACGGGAATCAGGTGGTCGACGCCTTCGTCATGATCGCGGCGAGCCGCTTCAACTCGGCGATGAACTGGTCGG
>WNFW01004208.1_pt1 | contig 10082 bp, 9 predicted proteins | sample 5400131 | NCBI WGS metagenome assembly WNFW01 (sample SAMN13153362, study PRJNA577476) | soil metagenome | isolation source: 20 cm soil or saprolite under grassland replicate 1 | place: USA:California | collected 2016-06-15
GCGCTCGCCGAGCAGCTCGCGGCGCGCTTCGAGGCGAAGCGCATCGCGCTCACGCGGCGCGAGCTCCTCGGGCCTCGGGAGCACGGCTGGAGCGCCGTGCTGTACGACGCGGAGACCCGCGCGTTCGCGCAGAGCCGGCGGCACTGCGTACAGGTGGTCGACCGGGTGGGCGGCGGCGACAGCTTCGCCGCGGCGCTCATCGCCCGCTTGCTCGCCGGGGACCGGCCGGCGGCGGCGCTCGAATTCGCGGTGGCGGCGAGCGCCCTCAAGCTCACCATCCCCGGGGATTTCAGCCGTGCCAGCGTGGAGGAAGTCGAGGAGCTGTTGCGCGCGTGATCCCGAGCTTTCGCTGGTTCGGCCCGGCCGACCCGATCCCGCTCGCCCACATCCGCCAAATCCCCGGGGTGACGGACGTCGTGAGCGCCCTGTACGACCTGCCGGTCGGCGATCCCTGGGGCCGCGAGCGGCTCGGAACCCTCAAGGCGCAGATCGAAGACGCCGGGCTCCGCTTCGCCGTCGTCGAAAGCATTCCCGTGCACGAGAACATCAAACTCGGCCGGCGCGGCCGCGATCGGCTGATCGAAAATTTCTGCCGCGGCGTGTGCAGCATGGGGGAGCTCGGCATCCCGGTGCTGTGTTACAACTTCATGCCGGTATTCGACTGGACGCGCACCGACCTCGCGCTGCGGCTGCCCGACGGCTCCACGGCACTCGCCTACGACGACGCCGCCCTCGCGAACGTCGATCTGTCGCATGGGGCGCCCGACCTGCCCGGATGGGCCACGGCCTACCAGCCCGCCGAACTGCAGGCATTGATCGCCGCATATCGCGAAGTGGACGCGGAGCAGCTGTGGGACAACCTCGCGTACTTCCTGGAGCGCGTGGTCCCGGTGGCCCGCGACGCGGGCGTCCGCCTGGCGATCCACCCGGACGACCCGCCGTGGCCGATCTTCGGACTGCCGCGGATCATCACGAACGCCGCCGCCCTGGAGCGGCTCGTGGCGCTGGTCGACAGCCCGGTGAACGGCGTGACGTTCTGCACGGGATCGCTCGGCGCCGATCCCGCGAACGATCTCCCCGCGATGGTGCGCCGGCTCGGCTCGCGGGGGGAGAACGGGGGGCGCATCCATTTCGCGCATTGTCGCAACGTGCTGGTCACCGGCGCGCGCCGCTTTCACGAGACGGCCCACCCATCCGCGTGCGGCAGCGTGGACCTGTTCGAGGTGCTGCGCGCCTTGCGCGACGTGGGCTTCGCAGGCCCGATGCGTCCCGATCACGGCCGCATGATCTGGGGCGAGACCGGGCGCCCCGGATACGGCCTGTACGATCGGGCGCTCGGCCTCAGCTATCTCCAGGGCCTGTGGGAAGCGCTCGTCCGGAGCGACGCGTGAGCACGGTCATCGCGCCTCCCGCACGGCGCATCGGATACCGCTGGACGGTGTGCGCGCTGCTGTTCGTGGTCACCACCATCAACTACGTGGATCGCCAGGTGCTGGGCATTCTGGCGCCCACGCTGCAGCGCGAGCTCGGGTGGTCGGAGGCCGCCTACGGTGACGTGGTGTCGTGGTTCAGCCTGCCCTACGCCTTCGCATTCCTCGCGGCAGGGCGGCTGTTCGACCGGATCGGCGTGCGGCGCGGGTTCGCAGCGGCCGTCATCGCGTGGAGCGTAGCCGCGATCGCGCACGCCTTCGCCCGCACGACGGCGATGTTTTCCGCCGCGCGCGCCCTGCTGGGCGTAGCCGAGTCGGCGAATTTTCCCGGCGCCATCAAGGCCGTCGCCGAGTGGTTCCCCAAGAAGGAGCGGGCGCTCGCGACCGGCATCTTCAACGCCGGGACGAACACCGGCGCGATCATCACGCCCCTCGTCGTCCCCTGGATCGCGCTCAAGTGGGGTTGGCAGTGGGCCTTCATCGCGACGGGCTCGCTCGGGTTCCTCTGGTTGCTCCTCTGGCTCGCCGTGTACCGCAGTCCCGAGTCGAACGCGCGCGTTTCGAGCGACGAGCTGGCACATATCCGCAGCGACCCGCCCGACCCTGCGAACGCCCGCGTACCGTGGATCCGCCTGCTCGGGTTCCGGCAAACGTGGGCGGTCGCGGCCGGGAAGCTGTTGGCCGATCCGATCTGGTGGTTCTACCTCTATTGGCTCCCGAAATTTCTGGACGCCCGGTACGGGATCAAGCTGGCGCAGGTGGCGCTCCCGCTCATCGTCGTGTACGTCGTGGCCGACGTCGGCTCGATCGGCGGGGGCTGGCTCTCGAGCGCCCTGATCAAGCGCGGCTGGACGGTCAATCGGGCGCGCAAGACCGCGATGCTCGCGATGGCGCTCCTCATCGTGCCGACGGCGCTGGCGCCGTGGGCAGGAAGCATGTGGACTGCCGTCCTGATCGTCAGCGTCGCCGCGGCGGCGCACCAGGCGTGGTCTGCCAACGTCTATACGCTGGCGAGCGACATGTTCCCGCGCGCGGCGGTGGGCTCGGTGGTGGGGATCGGCGCGTTCGCCGGCGGCATCGGCGGTTGGGCGTTGCAGCGCATCACGGGCCGGATCCTCCAGGCGAACGGAAACGACTACACGCCGATCTTCGTCGTGTGCGGGCTCGTCTACGTGTCCGGCTGGTCGATCATTCATCTCCTGGCACCACGGCTCACGCCGGCGATGGTGGAACAGCCCGTGGACGTGTGAGGCCCGACACCACGCTCCCCGGGCTGGCGCCCGGGGCCAGAGCCGACACCGACCCCGGGCGCGAGCCCCTCGTCGCACCACCGGACAGGCTGCGCGCCTCGCTCGCCCGGCTCGGCCCCGCGCTCGTGCTGGCGCTGGTCATCCTGGTATTCGCGCTGCTCACGGACGCCCCGGCGCGGTACCTGTCGCCGTTCAATTTGCGGATCGTCCTGTCGCAGACCGTGATCGTCGCCCTCGGGGCGATCGGGATGACGATCATCATCGTCTCGGGTGGGATCGATCTCTCGGTCGGCGCGACGATCGCGTTGACCGGCGTGGTGGCCGCGCTCGTGGTCGCCGCGGGATGGCCCCCGGGCGTGGCGATGCTCGCCGCGGTGCTCGCCGGCGGGCTCGTGGGACTGGCGAACGGTTTGCTCATCACCTCCTTACGCGTCGTGCCGTTCATCGCGACGCTCGGGATGCTGGGGATCGCGCGCGGCGTCGCCAAGTGGCTGGCGCACGAGCAAACTGTGAACGTGCCGCCGACGTGGCTCAACGATCTGCTGGTCACCTTCCCCCAACCGGCCTGGATGGTGCTCTCCGCCGGCGTGTGGATCACGCTGCTGCTGGCGCTCGCCGCGGCAACCGTACTGCGTCGCACCGTGTTCGGACGACGCGTCTTCGCGCTCGGCTCGAACGAGCGGGCGGCGCGAGCCTGCGGCATCGCGACCGACCGGCTCAAGCTGTGGATCTACGGCGTGGGAGGCCTGCTGTTCGGGCTGGCCGGCGTGATGCAGCTGTCACGCCTGCGGCAGGGCGATCCGACGGTCGCGATCGGCACGGAGCTGGACGTGATCGCGGCGGTGGTGATCGGCGGCGGCAGTCTGAGCGGCGGGGAGGGGAGCATCTTCGGCTCGGTCGTCGGCGCCCTCATCATGGCGTTCCTGCGCAACGGCTGCCAGCAGATGGGATGGCCGAACTACATTCAAGAAATCATCATCGGCGGGATCATCGTGCTGGCGGTCGCCCTGGACCGATTGCGGGCGGGGTGGGCCCAATGAAGTCCGAACGCGGAACGGTTATCGATTCCCACGTGCACTTCTGGGACCCCGCCGAGCTGCACTACCCCTGGCTCGAAGCGGTGCCGCCGCTCGGCCGTGCGTTCCTGCCGGCGGATTACGCCGCCGCCACCGGAGCAGCGCCCATCGCGCAGGTCGTGTTCGTCGAGGCCAACTGCCGACCCGAAGAGGCGGGACGAGAGGTGCAGCTCGTCGAGCGCCTGGCCAGGGCGGAGCCGCGCATCGCCGGTATCATCGCCTTCGCCGATCTTACGCAGGCGTCGGGGGCCAGGGACCGGGGGCTGGAACAGACGCTCGATGTGCTCGCGAGCTCGCCCAGGGTCAAAGGCATCCGTCACAACATCCAGGGGCAGCCTGCCGGGTTCTGCCTGCAGCCGGCGTTCGTGCGCGGGGTCCAGGCGGTCGGCCGGCGCGGGCTCACGTTCGACCTCTGCGTGACGCACGACCAGTTGCACGAAGTCGCCGACCTGGTGGGTCAATGTCCCGACACGCATTTCGTACTCGACCATTGCGGCAAGCCGGCGATCCGCACCCGACGGCTCGACCCGTGGCGCGCGGACGTCGCGCGCCTCGCTGCACACGACAACGTGTGCTGCAAGCTCTCCGGGCTCCTGACCGAAGCGGACGCAGCGGACCGCTGTGACGACGCACTGATCCCCTACGCCGCGTGCGTGGTGGAGTGCTTCGGCCGCGAGCGCGTGATGTACGGGAGCGACTGGCCCGTGCTGACGGTCGCCGGCAGCTATTGTGACTGGTACGCGTTCACCGACCGCTTCACCGCCCGGTGGAGCGCGGCAGAGCGGCGCCGCTTCTACGCCGACACCGCGGCTCGCGTCTACGGACTATGAGAGAGCTCGAGCAGAAGGTTGCGATCGTGACGGGCGGGGGCTCCGGGATCGGCCGGGCGATCGCGCTGCGTTTCGCCCGGGCGGGCGCGCGGGTCGCCGTGGTGGACGTGGCCGAGCCCGCCGCGGAGCAGACGGTGCGCGAGATCGCGGCGTGCGGCGGCGAGGGGGAGAAATCCGTCGCCGTCCCGTGCGACGTGAGCCGGCAGGCGGACGTACAAGCCGCGTTTCAGGAATTGCTGCGGCGCTTCGGGACGCTGGACGTCCTCGTGAACAGCGCCGGGATCGCCCACGTCGGCAACCTGGAGCAGACGTCGGAGCAGGAGCTCGATCGGCTCTACGCCGTGAACGTCAAGGGCGTCTACAATTGCATGAAGGCAGGGGTGCCGGCGATGAAGCCGCGGGGCGGCGTGATCCTGAACATCGCCTCGGTGGCGTCGAGCGTGGGCATTCCGGACCGGTTTGCCTATTCGATGACCAAGGGCGCGGTGTTGACGATGACCTACTCGGTGGCCCGTGACTACGTGACCGAGAAGATCCGGTGCAACTGTATCGCCCCGGGCCGGGTGCACACCCCTTTCGTCGACGGTTTCCTGGCGAAGAGCTATCCCGGGCGGGAGCGGGAGATGTTCGAACAGCTCTCCCGGACGCAGCCGATCGGCCGCATGGGACGGCCGGAAGAGATCGCCGAGCTGGCCCTGTTTCTCTGCTCCGACGCCGCCAGCTTCATCACGGGATGCAATTACGCGATCGACGGCGGGTTCGTGACCCTCAAAATGTGAGCCATGAAACTCATTCGATTCGGTGAGCCGGGCCGCGAGCGACCCGGGGTGGTCCTCCCCGACGGCCGGCGCATCGACGCGTCGGGCTTCGGGGGCGGTGCCGATTACGACGAGGCGTTCTTCGCGTCGGGGGGCCTGGAGCTGCTGGCCCGCTGGCTGGCCGAAGCGGGTGCGGCCGCGCCAGTCGTAGCGGATGACGCACGGCTCGGCCCTCCGATCTGCCGGCCCAGCAAGATCGTGTGCGTCGGCCTCAATTACCGCGACCACGCCCGCGAGTCCGGCATGGCCGTTCCGGAGGAGCCGGTGCTGTTCTTCAAGGCGACCACCGCCATCACCGGCCCCAACGACGACGTCATCATTCCGCGGGACGGCACCAAGGTCGACTGGGAGGTCGAGCTGGCGGTGGTGATCGGCCGCCGGGCGGCGTACGTCGAGCGGGACCGCGCGCTCGACCACGTCGCCGGCTACGTGCTCCACAACGATTACTCGGAGCGGTCGTTCCAGCTGGAGCGCGGCGGCCAGTGGGTCAAGGGCAAGAGCTGCGACACGTTCGCCCCGCTGGGACCGTTCCTCGCCACCCCGGACGAGATCCGCGACGTGCACGACCTGCGGATCTGGCTCAACGTGAACGGTGAGGCCAAGCAGTGCAGCTCGACGTGCGAGCTCATCTTCGACGTGCCGACGCTCGTCAGCTACATCAGCCAGTTCATGACGCTCCTGCCCGGCGACATCATCTCCACCGGTACGCCCCCGGGCGTGGGACTCGGCCACACGCCGCCGCGCTACTTGGTCGACGGGGATGAAGTGGAGCTCGGCATCGAGGGGCTCGGCTCGGCACGCCAGCGCCTGCGTGCCTACCGCTAAGGTGAGCCTTCAGGGCAAGACGGCCGTGATCACCGGTGCGAGCACGGGCATCGGACGCGCCAGCGCGCTGCGCTTCGCGCAGGAAGGCGCTCGCCTCGTGCTGGCGGACGTACAGGAGGCCGAGGGAGAGGCGCTGGCGCAGGCGATCGCGCGGTCGGGGGGCACCGCCTGCTTCGTGCGGACCGACGTGAGCCGCCGCGCCGACAACGAACGGATGATCGACGCCTGCGTCGCGCGCTACGGCCGGCTCGACATCCTGTTCTGCAACGCCGGCATCAACCTGCCGAAACTGCTCGTGGACAGCTCCGACGAGGAGATCGACGGGCTGCTCGCCGTGAACGTGAAGGGGCCGCTCTACGCCGCCCGTCACGCCATTCCGATCATGCTGCGACAGCCCGAAGGCGGCGTGCTGCTCTTCACCGCGAGCAAGACGGGGCTCGTGGCGCAGACCGATTCGCCGGTGTACTGCGCCTCGAAGGGCGCCGTCGTGCTGCTGGCCAAGGCGCTGGCGCTCGACTACGCCACCCGCGGCATACGCGTGAACGCGTTGTGTCCGGGTATCATCGACACACCGATGCTGCGCCACTTCGCGGACGCGATGCCCGACCCCGCCGCTGCCTGGACCGAGTATCGGGCCGCGCAGCCGATGCGACGCCTGGGCACGCCCGAAGAGTGCGCCGCCGCCGCGCTCTGGCTCGTGTCGCCAGAGGCCGGGTTCGTCACGGGCGTCGCGCTGCCGGTCGACGGCGGCTTCACCGCCATGTGAGTCGGCATCCCCGGCCCATGCCCCGCCCCACCACGATCACTCGAGTCGACGTGTACGACATCCGGTTTCCGACCTCGCGGGAACGGGACGGCTCCGACGCCATGAATCCGGACCCGGATTACTCCGCGGCGTACGTGCTGCTGCACACCGACCACCCCGCCGGCCGGGAGGGACACGGTCTCACCTTCACCATCGGACGGGGCAACGAGCTGTGCGTCGCCGCGGTCCACTCGCTCGCGCCGCTCGTTCAGGGGCTGACGCTTGAGGAGATCAAGAGGGACATGGCACGCTTCTGGCGGCGCCTCACGGGCGACTCGCAGCTCCGCTGGGTCGGACCGGAAAAGGGCGTCGTCCACCTGGCCACCGCCGCGCTCGTGAACGCCGTGTGGGACCTCTACGCCAAGGTGGAGGGGAAGCCGCTGTGGCAGCTGCTGCGCGACATGACGCCGGAAGAATTGGTGCGGTGCATCGACTTCCGGTACTTGAGCGACGCCCTCACGCCGCAAGACGCGCTCGACGTGCTGGGCGCGCACGCACCCACCCGCGCCGCCCGGGAGGCCGAGCTCAGGCGCGGCGGCTATCCCGCGTACACCACGTCAGCCGGATGGCTCGGCTACCCGGACGAGAAGATCCGGCGCCTGTGCCGCGAGGGGGTGGCGCGCGGCTGGTCGCACTTCAAGATCAAAGTCGGCCGCGATCTGGAGGACGATCTGCGTCGCGCGGCGGTCGTGCGCGGCGAGATCGGATCGGACAGGAAGCTGATGCTCGACGCCAATCAGGTGTGGGATGTGGGCCAGGCGATCGCCAGCATGGGCGAGCTGGCACGATTCAATCCCTGGTGGATCGAGGAGCCGACCAGTCCGGACGACGTGCTGGGGCATGCCGCGATCGCGCGCGCGATCGCGCCGATCGGCGTCGCCACCGGAGAGCAATGCCACAACCGCGTCATGTTCAAGCAGCTGATGCAGGCGGGTGCGATGCGGTTTTGTCAGATCGACAGCTGCCGCCTGGGCGGGGTCAATGAGGTGCTGGCAGTACTGCTGCTCGCTGCGAAGTTCGGGATCCCGGTCTGTCCCCATGCCGGCGGGGTAGGGTTGTGCGAATACGTGCAGCATCTCGCAATCTTCGATTACGTGTGCGTCAGTGCGTCGCTCGAGGACCGCGTCGTCGAATACGTGGACCACCTGCACGAGCACTTCGTCGATCCCGTGATCGTGCGCGACGGTCGCTACCTCGTCCCCACGGCCCCCGGCTACAGCATCACGATGCGGCCGGAGAGCCTCGCGATGTACGCCTATCCCGACGGACCCGCGTGGAGGCATGTATGACAATTGTCCGACGGATCCTGCTCACGCTGGTCCTTGCTGTCGGCTTCATCCGATCCACCTCCGCGCAGGCCCCCGCCCCCGAATCCCCCGCTCAGCGCGACGCCCGCATGGCGTGGTGGCGCGATGCGCAGTTCGGGATGTTCATCCACTGGGGCGCGTACGCCGTGCCCGCCGGCACCTACAATGGAGAGCGGATCCGCGGCATCGGCGAATGGATCATGAGCCGAGCCCACATCCCGATCCCCGATTACGAGCAATACGTCCACAGCTTCAACCCCACCCGGTTCGACGCCAATGAGTGGGTGCGCATCGCCAAGGACGCCGGCATGAAGTACATCATCATCACCTCCAAGCATCATGACGGCTTCGCCATCTTCGACTCGAAGGTCTCGAGCTACGACATCGTGGACGCCACGCCGTACAAACGAGACGTCATCAAGGCGTTGTCGGAGGCGGCGCATCGCGCGGGCCTCAAGTTCGGCGTCTACTATTCGATCATGGACTGGCATCACCCGGACGCCCAGGGGCCCAACTATCCCGACTACAACTCGCGCACCTGGAGCAACCCCAACTTCGGCCGCTACGTCGACACGTACATGAAGCCTCAGCTCAACGAGTTGCTCACGCAGTACCCCTACATCGACGTGCTGTGGTTCGACGGCGAATGGATCGCCGACTGGAGCGACGAGCGCGGGCGGGATCTCTACACCTACGTCCGCGCGATCCGTCCCGGCCTGATCGTCAACAACCGCGTGGGACACACCCGTCAAGGACTGAGCGGACTCAACACACAGGGTCAGATCGGGCTCGGCGACTTCGGCACCCCGGAGCAACAGGTTCCGCCCGAGGGGCTCCCCGGCGTCGACTGGGAGACGTGCATGACCATGAACGACACCTGGGGCTACAAGTCGTATGACGACGACTGGAAGGACACGCGCACCCTGCTGCGGACGCTGATCGACGTGGCCTCCAAGGGCGGCAACTTTCTCCTCAATGTGGGACCGACCGCGGACGGGCTGATCCCCCCGCCGATCGGGTGGCGGCTGCACGAGATGGGCGACTGGATGCGGGCGAATGGCGAGGCCATCTACGCGACGAGCGTGAGCCCGTTCGGCATGCCGGCGTGGGGCCGCTACACGGCCAAGCCGGGACGGGTGTATGCCCACATCTTCGACTGGCCCAAGGATCAGCGGCTGCCGCTGACCGGGGTCAAAGACCGACCGCTGCGCGCCTACATGCTGGCCGACGGAAAGCCGCTCACAATCGAGACCGACTCGGGCCTCGCCGTACGGCTTCCCACCGTACCGCCCAGCACCATCGCGTCGGTGGTGGTGCTCGAAACGTCCTCCACCGTCCTTCCGTGAAGGCCGCCGTTCTCAGCGACGTCGGCCGGATCGAGCTGCGCGACGTGCCGTGCGAGGACCCGGGGCCGCGCGACGTGCTGGTGCGCGTCACGGCCGTGGGACTGTGCGGCACCGACTTCCACATCTTCGCGGGGCACGCCAACTACAACCGTGACGAGCGGGGGCGGCCGATCCCGCTCGCCCGCGAGCCCCAGATCCTGGGACATGAGGTCGCGGGCGTGGTGGAGGCAGCGGGGGCGAGCGTGCGCGATCTCGCTCCCGGCGAGCGGGTGGTGGTCGACCAGGGGAGAAACTGCGTGAGCGCGGCCCGCTCGCCCTTGTGCGAGTACTGCGCCACCGGCGACTCGCACCAGTGCGAGTCGTACCGCGAGCACGGCATCACCGGGCTGCCCGGA
>WNFW01006693.1_pt1 | contig 10081 bp, 11 predicted proteins | sample 5400131 | NCBI WGS metagenome assembly WNFW01 (sample SAMN13153362, study PRJNA577476) | soil metagenome | isolation source: 20 cm soil or saprolite under grassland replicate 1 | place: USA:California | collected 2016-06-15
GCCACCGCGTGGCGGGTTCCACCAATCGGTCGCCGCGGCGATCGGTGGCGAACTCTAAATCGGGGGTTTCGTCTCAATAAGCGCATTTTGGACTGCGCCGACAAAGCGAAACAACGATGCCGCTTTTCCACGCGGTGTAATCTCGGGAGCGTTGAGCGCCAGGTGCTTCGCGAATGCCCGTAAAGCTGAGCAAACAAAAGCGGTGTGGCGTTGCGCTTCCCACCGCACTCCAAAGACGCGGGCCCTATCGGCTCAGTCCGTCCACCAATCGGTCACGACGATGACTCCGTGGCCCCTGTGACCGTTTGCGCTATAGCGACTGGGGCACTCGACCAAGTGTGAAATCGCGATTGGTCAAAGTCTCTGCAGGAGTCGCCTCGGCGGTTCTTTTCGCCGCCCATCGCGCTCTCATCGCCGCCGCGAGCTGCTCACGACGTTCTGCTGATAGATTGAGTTTCCTCTTCTTTTTCTTGGGGGCGCCTGGTCTTTTTGCAGCGGCCGGTTTTGCCTGAGATTTTGCTGTTGAGCCACGGTTCTTTCTGCGTGTAGCGGCAGCCCGAGCCGCCGACTTCTTCCTCGCTTTTGCGGCGTTTGCTTTCACTAGCGCCTCAAATTTCTGTTTCAGCTTGGCAAGTTTTTTTGGACCTTCCAGCAGTCGAGTCTCGAGGCGACGGATCTTTTTTTTGAGGGTCTTGAGCTTCATAAGGGAATGAGAGCGCTTGTCTAGATAGAGATGAACGAATCGATTTCGAGCTTAATGACGAAATCTCGCTAATGTCACGTCATTGTTTCGCGGCCACGTCAATTCGCACGACTTCTTCGCCTTTCACCTCGTGCCTTCCTCGGCCATCATGGCGAGACCGACGCTTTCACTTGCAAACTGGCAATGGCTCCAGACGATTACGAAGAAGGAGAAACACATGTCCCAAGAGAATCAGCTGGCTGCTAACCATTCTCATTGCCTTTCACGCCGGCGTTTCCTCGCCGCCGCCGGAGTCTTCACCGCGGCTGCCTGCCTCTCTCCACGGCGTCTTTTCGCCGAAGGTGAAAACATCGTGCTTGCGGCGCGCAAACGTGCCGAAACCGCCAGCATCACCGTGCAAGCCTTGCGCGGAAATGTGAGTGCTCTTGTCGGCTCGGGCGGAAACATCGCCGTCCTCATTGGAACAGACGGCAAAGTGATTATCGACTCCGGTTACGCGACCTCTCGCGCCAGGATTACCGACGCTCTCGCTAAGATGGATCCGGGGCCGATCAAATATCTCGTCAACACGCATTGGCACTTCGATCACACTGACGGCAATGCGTGGATGCACGGAGATGGAGCGACCGTTCTCGCTCACGAAAACACGCGGAAACATCTCGCAACCACCACGCGGGTGGAAGATTGGGACTTCACCTTCCCACCATCGCCCGCAGGCGCGATTCCCACCGAGATCTTCGATAAGGAAAAGACGCTGTACCTTAATAGTACCACTATCATGCTCTCTTACTACGGGCCTAGCCACACTGACGGCGACGTATCGGCCTATTTTGTTGAGGCTGAGGTCCTTCACTGCGGCGACACCTGGTGGAACGGCCACTATCCGTTCATCGATTACTCCACCGGCGGCAATATCAAGGGCATGATCAAGGCGGCGGAAGCGAACCTGGCCAGAGTCAGAGACAAAACTATCGTCATTCCCGGGCACGGCAAAATCGCTGGGAAACCGGAACTAGCCGAATACAGGGACATGCTGGTGACAATTCACGACCGTGTCGCCGCCCTTAAGAAAGAAGGCAAATCCCTCGAAGAAGCGATCGCAGCGAAGCCGACCGCAGCCTACGACAGCAAGTGGGCTACGTCTTTTATCACTGGCGATGTCTTCACTAAACTGGTCTATGCCGGCGCCTGACTCAGCTTCTACAGCGACAACGCGATCGCCCTCATACTATTCTTGTCGCAGTAAGCGCGCCGGGTCGAGGCGTGAGGCTCGCGCCGCCGGAATGGCGCTTGCAATCGTCGCGACCACGAGCAGAAATATCGCGCCGCCGACAAACGTGAATGGGTCGACCGCTGAAATTTGGAACAGAAAACCGCGGATCAATCGTTGAGCGGCCCACGCCCCCGCCAGTCCTAATATCGTTCCGATCGCTGCAGTTTGCAGGCTCTGCCGTAATACAAGCGCGATCGCATTCGTCCGGCTCGCTCCCAGCGCAATCCGGACCGCCAGCTCCTTTTTCCTTTGTGAAACGACAACCGAGACAACTCCATAGACGCCGACAATCGCCAGGACCAGGCCAGCGACCGCAAATGAAGAAAGAAGAATGGTGGTGAAGCGTTTATCACCGACCTGGCGTTGGACAATTTCATCAAATGTTTGGACCTCCGCCAAGGGCATGTCCGGATCCAAGGCATGCAGCTGGTCTGCAATCTGGTGGACCAACAATCGCGGTTCTAAAGCAGTTCGAACTACGATGTCCTTAAAGCCAAAGTTCACAATGGGGTGCTGCGAGTACAAGCCGACGATTTGTGGCTCCGGAGAAAGCGCTAATCCGCGATTTTTAAAGTCGCTTATGACACCAACGATCGTTACATCGGCATTGTCACTGGTATTTGATCCGGCAATCTGGAGAGATTTCGGTGCTCCAATGTGGATCTGCTGTCCGATAGAATCGCCCTCAGGGAAGTACTGTCGGCTAAATTCCTGACTAACGAGGGCCACCGGTTGACCTGTGGCCGTGTCCGACTCGGCAAAATCTCTGCCTCGCAGTAAAGAAATTCCCAGGGCTTTCAAGAAATGCGTGTCGGTAACGCCAAATTGTGCCGAGGCCACGTCCTGAATTCGACTGACCGGATGTTCCGGCATGTCGAGCATCTGACTCCATCCATTTGTTGGCGGGTAAATCGTTGTGACACTTGCTTCGATTACGCCCGGTAACGCGCGGACTCGTTTTGCAAACTCATCGCAAAAGCGCGTGATTGCTCCTGCATCAAGATACTTGGCAGGCGGCATATAGAAATGCGCCTTTAGCAAATGTTCCTGGCGTATTCCCAAGCTTTGCCGCTCCAAACGCGCGATGCTTTGCACCAACAAACCCGCGACTAGAATGAGCATCAGCGACATCGCCATTTCCGTCCCTACCAAAACATTGCGGATGCGCTGAGCTGCACGAGTTGAGGTTCCAGTTCGGCCACCCTGTTTCAGAACGTCAAGCAAGTTGAGACCGGTCGCCTTGAGGGCGGGAGCCAGGCCAAAAAACAAACTGGTAACGAGACAGAGCAATAGAGTGAACATCACCACCCGCCAGTCGATTTGCATCGAGACAAGTTGCGGAAGATTGCTCGAGTACACTCCTCGAAGCGTTGACACCATGATCTGGGCAACGCCCAAGCCGGCGGCGGCGCCGATCATTGATAAAAGAACCGCCTCAACTAGCAGCTGTCGTATCAAGCATCGCCTTCCCGCCCCGAGTGCAGCGCGCATCGCCAGTTCCCGCTCGCGCGCGGCGTTGCGCGCCAGCAGTAGATTGGCCAGGTTCAAGCACGCGATCAGCAGAATGAGACTTACCGCTCCGGCTAATAAGAATAACATCGGTCGCAATGTCCCTGCCCGAGTGTCGGCCAATTTACCGACGGCGACGCCCACGCCTTGATCGACGGGATATGTCGCTGAAAGTCTGGCAGCTATTGTCCCGAGATCTGCCTGCGCCTGCTGAGGCGAAACTCCAGGCTTCATCCTGGCCAACGCTCCGTAACCACGACCGCCACGCTCACTTTCAGACCAAACCTCGGCAAACGCGAACGGAGTCCATACCTCAACCTTTCCCGGCCTTGCGCCCTCCATCCATTCGGGGATGACGTCGGGCATTACCGCCACAATCGTGTACGGCTCGTCATTGATGAAGATTTTCTGCCCAAGGATGGCGGCGTTGCCGCCGAAACGCTCTTTCCACAGTCGCGTATTAATCGCGGCCACGTAATGGCGACCGAATTGATTTTCGCCCTCAGAAAATAGCCGCCCCATGATCGGATCAATGCCAAGCACTTCGAAGTAGGCGGCGGGCATCAGTCCGACCCGCATTTGTTCCGGCTCGCCCCCGGAATTGCCGAAGCTGACATTCTTCCGCCACACATCGTAGACGACAATCTTTTGAAAACTGTGACTGCCCTGCGCGAAGTCGCGCGCGTCCATCGGAGATAGACCGCCGGGATACCCGAACCCCTGAATCGGAACGCCATCCTTGGTTGAATAGATGCGCACGAGCTGATCTGGGGAATCAAACGGGAGTGGCCGGAGGAGCAGAGAATTAAACGCGCTGAACACCGCCGTGTTGGCACCGATACCCAGGGCAAGCGTAGCAACGGCCATAGCCGTGAACCCGGGATTCTTCAACAGCATCCGCCCGCCATAACGCACATCCCGAAAGAGACTCTCCATATAGTACCCCGCCCTAACTTCTCTGACCTTTTCCTTCAATTGCTCGACTCCGCCCAGTTCAATCGCAGCCCAGCGGCGCGCTTCCGCTATCGAGGCGCCTTCCCGGATTTTCGTTTCGACGAGAACATCGAAGGCATGGGCAAGCTCATCTGAAAGCTCTCGTTCTACTTGTCGTTTTCGAAACAGGTTACGCCAGTAAGCAACGAGACGGTTCATTTTATGTTGCTCTAAGAGCGGCCGCGATCGCGCCGGAGATTCTCCGCCAATCATCCGTCTCGTTTTCGAGCTGACGTCGACCAGCTCTCGTCAACCGATAAAACTTTGCTTTGCGCTTGTTCTTGGATTCTCCCCACGATGCGGCGAGCCATCCGGCCTCTTCCATCCGGTGCAACGCGGGAAAGAGCGAGCCTGGTTTTACTGCGAAGGCGCCATTGGTGATCTGTTCAATGCGATGGGCAATGGCAAGTCCATGAAGCGATCCATGCGCGAGCGCCTTAAGGATGAGTAGATCCAAGGTGCCTTGCAGCAATTCGGTTGGTTTGCCCTTTCGTATAGACATTCTGTATGAAGAGGATGAGCCGGGTCCTATAGACTGTCAATAGGAATCTGGCAGGAACCCCGAGCACTCGACTAAGGCAGAGATCGCTCACGCCACCTCCCTCGCCCGCTCCGACGCAGGGATTTGTCGCATGGATTCAGAAGCGTCGCGATATAAGTTTGAGCATGAGCTTCATGAATCTTGAGCGGCTCCCGTTTGTCGGTATGTCGTACGAGTTCGTCGGCGAGAAAGAAGGCGCGCCTTTCTCGGCCTACATCGTCGGGGCAAAGCCCGGGCAAGGCCCGCCGTTACATAAACATCCCTACGTCGAGGTCGCATTCATCATCGAAGGCCAGGCTACGATCACGGTTGGAGAGGAGCAGCGCGAGGTGAAGGCAGGCGGCATCGTTGTCATTCCGGCAGACACGCCGCACCGGTTCGTCAACTCCGCCGACACCACCCTGCGTCAGATCGACATTCACGCGAGTCCAAAATTCGTCCAAACTAACTTGTGACTCTCTCTGATCTCTGATTTCTGCTCTTTCCCGCTCCTTGCTCCCTGCTCTCTGCTCTCTACTTTCGAGGCGCTCCGCGCAACGTCACCATGGCCATCCGAATCCTCGTCACTGGCGGCACCTTCGATAAGGAATACAACGAGCACACAGGGGAGCTCTTTTTTAAGGACACCCACATCGCGGAAATGCTTCGACTGGGACGTTCGCGGGTCGAGATTACCATCCGCACCATCATGATGGTCGACAGCCTGGAGATGACCGATACCGATCGCGCCCTCATCGTGCAGAACTGCCAGCGGTCGCAGGAGGATCGCATCGTCATCACCCACGGCACCGACACCATGACCGAAACCGCTGCGGCGATTGCGCCCGTGGTTACCGCGAAAACCATCGTCCTTACCGGCGCGATGATTCCCTATGCCTTCGGCAGCTCCGACGGTCTCTTCAATCTTGGCAGTGCGCTCTCGTTCGTGCAGGCGCTGCCGGCCGGTGTTTATATAGCCATGAACGGCAAATGTTTTAAGTGGGACCGTGTCCGCAAGAACCGCGAGCGGGGCGAATTCGAGGAGATCACCTAGCCATTCGCCGCGGCTTGCTCAATCGTTTGGGCGCTTTCCTCTGCCAAGCCTTTCTCATCGCAGCCTCGAGAACGGGCCGTGTTATTTGCCTCAACAGCACTTGAGTGCTTCCACGGCGACCCCAGCCGCCAGGCACCGGTTCAAACATTTCGGGATGCTGGCTGATTAGCTCCTGCTGCTCCTCCGGTGAAAGAACCAGGACGCCGCGGCCTTCATTCGGATAACCAAGGGTCGCGAATATCCTGCCGCCGACCCGAAAGTCCGGGTGACCCATGTGAGCAGCTTCGACTGCTTCAGGAAAATTGAGTGCGATTTCTCGGAACTGTGCCGCAGTCATCTCACTCACTCCCCACTCTGCCGAAACCCTCACCAAAGTGCATATTCGCTCACAATTTTCACGGTCTTCGTCAGGTTGTCGATCTTGTTGCGGATGCGGTTCCAGATCTCTTTTCTGAATTCGGCGTTGGATGTTGGACGTTGAGAGTTCGGCGTTTTCCTAACGACTACTCCATCGTCTCATTACTATTGACTTCTCACTTCTCACTCGTGCCCTGCTCCATGCTCTTGCGCGATCTCGTGGCTGACTATAACAGAAATTTATGAGCAAATCCGTTTTGGTAACTGGCGCGACCGGCACGATCGGGCGCGATGTAGCGAAGCGACTTTCCGAAAAGGGCGCATCTGTGCATGCGGGCGTGCGCGATCAAGCCAAAGCCAGAAAACAATTTGGCTCGAACATTGCGCTCGCGCCATTCGACTTTGAAAATGAGAAAACATTTGCCGGGGCACTCGCAGGGGTGGAGAAGGTTTTTCTTCTGCCGCCGCTGCTGCCAAATCAGCTGGAGGTAATGAATGTATTTGTCGATGCCGCGAAACGCGCCGGCGTTCGCCATATTGTGAAACTTTCGGCCATCGGTATCGATGACGAGACACACCCCACGGCCATAAAATCGCATAGCGCAAATGAACAACACATTCGTGAGTCGGGACTGGCGTTCACGTTTTTGCGGCCGAATTCTTTCATGCAAAATTTTTTCACTTACTTTCCCCCACGCAACGGCACGATTTATCTGCCGTGGGGAAATGGAACGGCCAGCTTTGTCGATACCCGCGATATCGCGAGTGTTGCCGCGAAGATCCTAACAAGTAATGGACACGAAGGAAAGATTTATACTCTCACCGGCCCGGCGGCGCTTGGGATCGCCGAGGTCGCACAAATTCTTTCCGAGATGACGGGGCGTGAGTTTAGGTATGTCGATGTGCCAGAAGCCGCCGCGCGCGACGGAATGCTTCAGGCCGGGGTGCCGCAGTGGCAGGTAGAGCTGGTAATGGGACTGCACGCAGTCAATAAACAGAACCGTTGGAGCGCCGTCACATCCGACATTGAAAAAGTCACCGGTACTCCCCCAACTGACTTCGCACAGTTTGCCCGCGACCACGCCGACAAGTTTCGAGCGAACTAACCGTTCGATGGATTGAAATGAAGATGAAAGGGCTAAGTTTCCTAGAGGCTCTGGTGCTGCAATGATCGCGCACGGGTAAAATCCCAATTCCCAAGCTCTAGGCTCCAAGCAATCCCCCAAGCCGCAATAGCGCGGCAATCAACCACGTTGCCGTCGCCGCTTCCACCATCGACGGCACGCAAACACAATCACCGCCACGAGCGCGAAGACCGCAAACAGAAGCAGCAGAAGATTATGCATGGGATGAGTAATTGAGTAATTCTCATGGGACGCGTAGAAGCCGTTAAAGGTGCTGAGAGCCACAGGCAGCGTCAGTAAATCTTGTCGCGACAATTCAAGAGCACGCTCATTCGGATGATAGGTCGAACCTTGGGCATAGGTGCGGCCGGCCGCATCACGTTCGATGTGGCCGCCGAGGATGTGCGCGAGAGGACGCCCAGCGAGAAATTCGATCACGCGCGCGACGCTCTTCCCGTCCGCCGCGGTGTCCTCGAGCGTCAGTCTGCCCGGCAGCAGAAGATCGCCTGATAAAAGGAGCGCTGTTCTCTCATCGTAGAAAGCGATGTGGGCGGCTTCATGCCCGGGCGTGGGGATGACATCAACCATGCGGTCGCCGACGTCCAAATGCCCGGGCGTGGGGATGACATCAACCATGCGGTCGCCGACGTCCAAATGCGCGACTCCCTCTGGCCAATGGTCAAACTGAAAGAAAGCACGCACGGCGGCCAAGTCCGGAGCGACGATCTGAACATCTGGCGCCGAAGCGAATTGTATGTCGCCAGCGTAATGATCGCGGTGTCGGTGGGTATGCACGATAAGCAGGGGAAGGCGCACGCCGTTCTTAAGCGGCAAAAGCGAAAGGATAGTTTGTGCCAGCGGCATCTTGGCTGGATCTGCGACGGCGCCGGTGTCGATCAGGAGAGCCTTTTGCGATCCAACAAGCAGATAGAGAAAATTAGCTTCCGGATCGACGCAGGGACTTTGACGAAGGATGAAAGTTTGCGGTTCGTAGCTGTACACCTGCAAAGGAGCTTGAGGCGACGCTGCGCAATCCGACGCACCGATGGTCCACTGCGCGGGCAGCGATCCGGGGATGGGCTGCGACCATGCGGGCGTAGCGCAAGACAATATGGTTGCAACCGCCAGCAGCGCCTTGGCCAATGTCGACTCAGAATCTTCCTGAAGGCGCGCAAACATGGTTGACCAGATTAATGCAGCGGTTTGGACATGAAAATTGCGGTACCTGTTTCTTCCTGCAGCGCGTAACGCACAAAACCAGCTGCCTGGTACATGCGCAGGGCGTGATGATTATTGTCCATCACTTCCAGCGTTAACTTGCAGCAACCCAGTTCCCGGGCCTTGCCTTCCACAGCATCGAGCAAACGCCGTCCGACGCCTTTGCCGCGGGACGCCGTTAGAACTACGAAATCATGAATGTTGATGAGCGGTTTGGCGGCGAAAGTCGAGAAACCAATGAAACAGACCGCCGCTCCAACGGGCCGGTCCCCATCAAATGCGAGGAAAATGAGTGTCGTCGGGTGCTTCTGCAATCCTGGGATCAGCCGCGCCCGAACATCGGGATCAAGAGGTTTAGCTTCACCCATCGCGTCTCTCGAATAGGCGTCAACCATTGCAAGCACCGCCTCCTGGTGTTCGGGCAATCTCAAATCGGCCTCGATAATCTGAATCGGCGACGATGCATCGCCCGCCGTGCGTCCGCTTGTTGCCTGCCTGTTTTCCTCGGTCATGCCCGCCAGCCTGCCATTTCGAGAAGCGCGCTCACTGTTCGCCAGTTCCTCGTCGTAGCGACAAGAGAAAACTTTTTTTCAATGGTGTTGTTAGTGAGCTTGCTATTGCCGTATCCGTCCGGGCAATAGAGATAGATTTCGCGATTCAAAATTCGAAATCGTTCCCGTGTCGTGGCCAAATCTTCCAACACCTCGGCCGCTGTTTTCGGCGGAGCATCGGACAAGAATGTGACGTGTAATTTGGAAACGTCGATCCCCTTCACTCTCAGTAACGGGTTCTTGTGAACAATTTGCGCCAGCTCCTTTGATGTCTTGATCAAAACCGGGACGGCAAAACCGAAATCGCGTTGGATTTTTGCCTCGATCGTTCTGGTCAATTCAGCCGGCGACTTTCGTTCCGATTGAAAAACTACGTTGCCGCTTTGGACATACGTCTTGACCTCACCGAAGCCCAAGCCCGCGAACAATGTCCGCAATCGCTCCATCTTTACCATCTTGCCACGCCCGACGTTGATTCCGCGCAGCATCGCGATGTAGGTCATCATTATTGCTTCGTATCCAATTTTGCCGTCGATGTTTTCGGCCGTCTTTCTAAAATTTTCGTTGAATTGCCAATTTGTTCCCGTTAAAAGACAAATGAAACTTTGTTCGCAAAACCGCACACGAATCCAGCATGAATCCTATGAAAATCTCACGAATTGTTCTCGCCGTCTTATTCGCATTGGCTGCAAGTGCCAACACGCTTCGCGCTGTGCCCTCCCTTCCAACATTTAGCTTTCACGAGAATGGCAATGGCCAGCTCGAACTTCCCCTTCTCT
>WNFW01004212.1_pt1 | contig 10079 bp, 8 predicted proteins | sample 5400131 | NCBI WGS metagenome assembly WNFW01 (sample SAMN13153362, study PRJNA577476) | soil metagenome | isolation source: 20 cm soil or saprolite under grassland replicate 1 | place: USA:California | collected 2016-06-15
TCCGCGCGCGCGCACCGCCGCACCAGTGCCCTTGTTCAACACGTCCTTCAGCAGACTGTCAACGAGAAACGCCACGCGCGGATCCAGGGCCGGATGCGTTTGCGGGGTGAATTCCTCGAGAATTTCGCCGTTCGAATTGACCACGCTGCGCACGAATTGCGGCTCCGCTCGCGCGCCCATGGTCGCAAAAGTTGTGTATCCCGCGGCCACGTCGATCGGTGTCATTTCATAGGTGCCAAGGGCGACGGAGGGCGTCGGTTGGATGTTCGAGCTGAGGCCCATCTGCCGCGCCACTTGGACCACACGGCCGTAGCCGATGAGCTCCGCTACTTTCACCGTAGCCACGTTCAGCGAGTTCGTTAGTGCGTCGCGCACAGTGACGCGGCCCATGAACCTTTCGGCGTAATTGTCTGGAGTGTATTCCTTGCCGTCGAATTCGAACGTGGTTGGCTCGTCGTCGATGGTCGTGGCGGGCGTAATAATGGGCTGGACGTTGTCCACGGCGTTGTCAAAAGCCGCAGCGTAAACAAAGGGCTTGAAGACGGATCCCGGCTGGCGGTGAGCGAGGGCGTGATTGAGTTGGCTCTGCCCGTAATCCCGCCCGCCGACGACCGCTTTGATTTCGCCATTCCTGGGATCGAGCGCCACCAGCGCCACCTGTGCCTGGGGAACGGGCTCACTGCTTCCTTTCTTCGCCAGTTCGCGCTTCCATTTCTCGTATCTCTTCGCCAGCAGCGTGTCCACATTCTTCATGCCTGCATCGATGGCCGCGATCGCCGCGCGCTCCAGCGCCGGGTCCAGCGTGGTGTACACGCGGAAGTTTTCGCTCAGCAGTTCATTTTCGGAATATTTATCGAGCAGGTGGTCCTTTACCATGTCGACGAAATACGGGGCTTCTCTTCCGGAACCCGATGCGTGGACAATCCTCAGCGGCTCTTTTTTCGCCTCTTCCGCATCCTCCGCGGTGATGTACTTGTTCTCCACCATTTGCGTCAGCACACGGTCGCGCGCTTGCGCACCGCGCTCCGGACGGCGGTCCGCCGACGAGTAGTAATTGGGAGCGCGAATGATTCCAGCCAAGTAGGCGTATTCCGGCAGACCCAATTCCCGCATGTCTTTCCCGAAGTACGCAACGCTGGCCTCAGAGAAGCCGCGGATCCCGAAGCTGCCGCGATTGCCCAGGTATACTTCATTTGCGTACATCTCGAAGATCTGCTGTTTGTTGAAACGCTGCTCCAACTCCATAGAAATCATGGCCTCGGAGAGTTTTCGGCGCCAGTTGCGGTCCGTCGAAAGAAAGAAGGTGCGCGCCACCTGCATGGTGATGGTGCTGGCGCCCTGATAATGCTGGCTGGTGTGGCGAATGTCAGCCCAGGCCGCGCCGACGATGCGAATGAAATCAAATCCGCCGTGCTCGAAAAACCGTTTGTCTTCCGCAGAAAGGATGGCGTCCACCAGCATTACCGGCAAGTCTTCGTAGCGCACTTGACGCCGCTTTTCGCGAGCGCTATCAAAAAGATTGGTGATCAGCTCCGGTTCGATCTCGGCGGTGTCCATCTCTGGCCCGCCCTCGAGCGGCCGGATGCTCTTAATGCTCTTACCGCGGAACTGTACGGCCAACGCGTTCTTCCGCCCGAAATAGGAAAGCTTTGATGGCCGGATGTCCACGGTGTTGCCCAGCACTGTGTATTGCCCGAGCGCGTTGGGATCTTCCTGCGGGCGGTAGCCCACGCGCGTCAAATAATCTGTCAGGTCGTCGGGGCCCCAGGCTTGCGCCGCGGAGATGTGTTCCGGTGCAGAGAAAATCTGAGTGGTGTTCTGAAAGATGCCCCCGGTCAGGCGCAGCTCAATCATGCGCGAATACTTCATGTAGTAGTAAGTGAAAATTCCGCCTGCGATGACAAAAATTCCGAAGACAATGCCAAGAATCGTCAGGCCGATAGTGGAAGTGAAAAACCCTCGTTGGACCCGGATTTGCAAAAAGTTTCTCCCCTGGGCTGAGCTTCTATTCTCTCGCAATGCCACCCACTAGGAAAGACGGAGTTACACGCCGCAGGGTTGCCAGCAGCGCATCCCCAAATACCGGGCTGGGTATTCGAACCTTAGAACAACGACTTCGTTTCACTGCTCGGAGCAAAATGCAAATCCGCGTGGTACACCAGCACATCCACGGGGACCATGTATTCGAGGGAAATCCTAACTACATTCCCGTTGGCCACGATCTTAATATCTTCCCGCTTTCCCGGAATATCGAGGTCCTGCATGACTTTAAAGATGTTGTCGCGAATCTGGTCCTCGGTGTAGTGGTTCACCATCGCATAACGCGATTGTTCCTGCATTCTGTCGGAGAGCTGATAATCGTTCACGTACGCTGGCACGAGCTTCCAGGCCGAGTAAATCCCCAGCACCAGAATGACTACAATGAGGATGCCCTTTAGCTTGCCTTCGCCGCGTTCGAACCGGCGCTGCCGCAACTCCCGGCGCGCGCGCATGCCGTCGCTATACACTCGGATTCTCTCCTCGGCCGTCTTTGTCGCGGCCTGTCCGCGTCGGAGAACGGCGGTTTGCTATTTCCCCTATAAAATCAAGCTAGCACCGCGTGGCAGGCATGTCGAGGAAATGGCGAGGAGGTGTTGCGGGAAAGGAACGGGTAGCGCCAGGGCCGCGTGGGACAGACTTCAGTCTGTCTTCTTTATTTTTGTTGCAGGGCTGTTTTCAATAAGCCCGGGCAAAAATTGCCTTGCTCTTGGCGGGCTGGGTGCAATACACACACTTACCGCTCGCGCCCTCTTGCTCCAATGGAATGCACCGCATGGTGGCGCGTGTTTCTTCTTTGATTTTCGCTTCGCATTCCGCGCTCCCGCACCAGAACGAATACGCGAAGCCATTCTCCACGGCCTTCTTTAGCTCATCGTAATTTTTCGCGTCGTGCGTGTTGCTTTTGCGGAATGCCAGCGCCTTGTCGTGCAGCGATTGCTGTATTTCCAAGAGCAATTTCTGGATCGTTGTTGGAAGATCGGCGAGCGATGCGCTGACCTTTCCTTCCTTCCCGGGACGGTCGCGCCGCGCGAGAATCGCGGATTGTTTTGCTACATCTTTGGGGCCGAGTTCCACACGCAGAGGGACTCCGCGCATCTCCCAGTCATTGAACTTCCAGCCGGGGCTCTGCCCTTCGCGCTCGTCCAGCGTCACGCGAACGTCTGCTTTCGCAAGTTCCGCCTTCAGTTTGCGGGCCGTCTCGAAAACCGTTTTCTTTTCTTCATCGGTTTTGAAAATTGGAACAATCACCACCTGATAAGGCGCGAGCTTGGGCGGCATCACCAGCCCCTGATCATCACCATGCACCATGATGATGGCGCCCACCACGCGCGTCGAAAGTCCCCACGAAGTGGTCCAGCAATGCTGCAACTGGCCGTTCTGGTCGAGGTATTTCACCTCGAAGGCTTGCGAGAAATTCTGTCCGAGAAAATGCGACGTGCCGGCTTGTAGCGCTTTTCCATCGCCCATCATTGCTTCTATCGAATACGTCACGTCGGCGCCCGCAAATTTCTCAGCGTCAGACTTTTTCCCGGGAATCACGGGGATCGCGGCATCGGTAATGGCAAAATCCGCGTACGCATTCAGCATCTGAATCGTCTCCGCTTCTGCTTCTTCGCGCGTGGCGTGCGCCGTGTGGCCTTCCTGCCAATAAAACTCGAGCGTGCGCAGAAAAAGCTTCGTGCGCAATTCCCACCGCACCACACTGTTCCACTGATTCATCAGTACAGGCAAATCGCGGTAGGACTGAATCCACTTCGACCACATGTGTCCGATGATGGTTTCCGAAGTGGGACGAATGACCAAAGGCTCGGCCAGTTCTTCGCCGCCGCCGATGGTTACTACTGCCAGTTCCGGCGAAAACCCCTCGACGTGATGCTTTTCCTTGTCGATAAAGCTGCGAGGAATCAGCAGCGGAAACGCCACATTCTGATGGCCGGTGGCCTTGAATCGCCGGTCGAGCGCCTGCTGCATGTTTTCCCACAGCGCCCAGCCATAAGGCCGAACGATCATGCAGCCGCGCACCGGTGCGTAATCGGCGAGCTGCGCCTTCAGCACAAGCTGGTTGTACCACTCGGAGAAATCCTGTGCGCGCGTAGGGAGCTTGTCTTCGGCCATGAGAAGGTCGTCCGGTCCCGTCTGTTGCAATTCGTCGTGCGATGTAAACTTTAGAGCGTATCGGACGCCTGGAGGTGTGTCAACGCAGGCAAGGTGCGCCGCAAGACGAAACGACACAGCATAATTTTGGGTTTCCCCTCCCAGACTTGCAACTTCTCCCCCCATCTTTCAACGGAACCTACGGCAAACTCGATGGCGCTGGCACGCGTGAACATACTTATCTGCTTGGCCCACAAATCTCGCTGCCTATGAAATTCTCGCCCTTCGCTCACGCTTTGATCGGCTTCGCCAGGGAGTCGCAGGACCCATTTTTGCGCGGCGGATTCAACGATCTTGGCTCGAGCACGTCGTGGGCAAGCGCGGTGGGCGGTGGCATCGACTGGCGTGTGGCTCCTTTCGTCGCGATTCGGGTTCTTCAAATCGATAGCATCCACACGCACCTGCACGGCGCGTCGCAGAATCAACCGCGCGTCTCCGCTGGCGTCTTGTTTCATTTCTAAATCCGGGTCTGACCAAGTCTTGGTCGAGCCGATTGCCTTCCTGCTAAGCTCTTGCAGCAATTTCGGACCCGCATTACTATCGCATTCGCTCCGAATGGATTCATCGGGGCGAATTTCCAGCCCGCGATTCTTCTCTGAGGGAGAAACCACGCCATGAAACGCCTCACCCTGCTTTCCTTGTTCGTTTGGACTAGCCTGATCGCCGCTCCTTTCGCCGGCGCGCAAGACTGGGCAAAGTCCGCGCTCGCAAAATCGCCTCGCCACGGCGAATGGGTCACCGTAAAGCACGGCGACCGAGCGGTCGAAACCTTCGTGGTTTATCCCGAGTCGAAAAGCAAGACGCCAGTGGTGCTGATCATCCACGAAATTTTTGGCATGACGGATTGGGTGCAGGATTTGGCCGACCAAGTCGCTGCCGCGGGCTACATCGCCGTCGCGCCCGACCTGCTCTCCGGCATGGGAGCAAACGGCGGCCGCACGAATTCCTTCGCGGAAGACGCGGTCCGGGAAGCCATAGGCAAACTCAACCCGGATCAGATTACTGCGGACTTGAACGCGGCGGCAGACTACGGGCTGAAACTGCCAGCTTCGAGCGGTAAGCTCTTCGTCGGCGGCTTCTGCTGGGGCGGCAGCCAGACATTTCGCTTCGCCACTAATCGCCCGGACCTGGCGGCGGCGTTCGTCTTTTACGGCGGACCGCCGGAGAAAGACGCCATGGGGCGGATCAAGGGGCCGGTGTACGGCTTTTATGCCGGAAACGACGCGCGCATTGACGCCACCATCCCCGACACAGTCACGGCCATGAAGGCCGCGGCCAAAGCGTATGAACCGGTGACGTATGAAGGGGCGGGTCATGGCTTCATGCGCGCGGGAGAGGCTCCAGACGCCACCGACGCTAACAAGAAAGCCCGCGTCGACGCCTGGGCGAGATGGAAATCCCTGCTAAGCAAGTAAGAAAGCTGGCTCTTTCCCCTCGGCCATCGCTCAGGGGAAAAAGCCCTCCTAAATGAAAGCACGCTACGCGCTTCTGGCAGCGACTTCAGCCTGGGTGATTTTCCTGGTGGCGCTGGGAGCACGGCTGGGCTTTGCCTGGAACCAGCAGCGCAAGTTTCCTCACGACGTGCTAACCGTGGCGATGTTCAGCCAGGAAACGGGGAGCGTCGCGCAATCGCTGGCGATGGGAAAAGGATTCAGCTCGCCGTTCGGAAAAGAGACGGGACCTACCGCGTGGCTGACTCCGGTTTATCCGTTGCTGGTGGCGGGAATTTTCCGTGTGTTCGGGATTTTCACGCGCGCGTCGTTTTTTGCGGTGGTTTTCCTCAACGCGCTGTTTTCGTCCGGCGTATGTGTGGCGATTTTTCACGCGGGAAAGCGTGTGGCTGGCATCGGAGTGGCAAGCGGAGCGGCGTGGCTGTGGGCGATTTTTCCCAATGCGGTGATGATGCCATTCGAATGGGTTTGGGACACTTCGCTGGCTGCGTTGCTGGCCGCAACGATTTTGTGGGCGACGCTGGAGCTGGCGGAATCCACACGGTGGCGCGACTGGTGCGCCTACGGACTGCTGTGGGGCCTCACGCTGATGACCAATCCATCGCTGGGTTCGCTTCTGCCCTTCGTGCTTGGGTGGGCGACGTACCGCGCGCGACGCGAAACAAAGCGGCCCGCGATGAAGCCGGCGCTGGCGGCCGCGGTCATCGCGATTTTGTGCTGCGTGCCGTGGACGGTGCGAAATTACATGGTTTTTCACCGGCTGATTCCGCTGCGTTCGAATCTTCCGCTTGAGCTGTACATCGGAAACAACGAAAACTATGCGCCGCGCGCAACGTGGCCGCCGAAGATCACGAAAGAACGCGAGCTCGTTCGCTACTTCCACATGGGCGAGATACCCTTCATGGATGAAGAGAAGCGCAAAGCGCTGGCATTCATACGCGCGTATCCAGCAATCGAAGCGAAATTGATCGGGGAACGATTCGTAGCGTTTTGGACAGGACTGGTGAGCCCTTGGCAGGCGTTCCTGGCCGCGGACTCCCTGCTGGTCCGCGTGTTGCTGATCTGCAGTACGGCCGCGGCATTGGGTGGACTGCTGGGAATCGCGGCGCTCCTCTGGAGGCGCAGCCCGTATATCTTTCCGCTGGCGGCTTACCCCGTCGTGTATCCGTGGCTGTATTACATCACGCATTCGAACCTGAGATATCGCCATCCGATCGATCCGCTAGTATTGCTGCTGGTGGCGATTGCCGTTGGAAGTGTATTGAAGAAATCATCGGACCTGCCCAGCAAAGCGAGCGCGCCAGAGCTTCTTGGGGAACCTGACGGAAAGAGTTGAGTCGTTTTTCGGACTCTTCTTAGGCCGAGTGGACGCGCTTGAGAAGCTGGATTTGCCCCGCATGGTAGACGGCATGGCAGGTAATACCGAGCACGAGGTTGAAGCGCTCGGCGTCCGAGAGCTTGGACTGGATGCGACCAGCGCCGAGGTCCGCAATGATGGCCACGAGCCGGCGTTGCTCTGTTTCCACCACAGCCTGGACCTGGGTCCAAGAGAGGCGAGAAGAATCGGGTAAGTTGAACCAGTCTTCCCCTTCTAGGACAAAAGCCTGCGGTGCTACGCCGGAGAGTTGTCCGCGCATGGAACGAGCACAGTACGCGTGATGCAGTGCGACTTCCGCGATGTTATGACGCTCCGGCGATGGTCGCCAGAAGGCGAGTTCGGGTGAAACGTCAGCGAGTGCAGCTTTCAGGTCCGCGCCGTGCCAGGCTCCGGGGCCATAACCTTCGTCAAGGAGACGCGTTAGAAAGCGCGTTTCCGTTACTTCCGAGCTCGCTGCTTTGCTGCTGGTGCTACTCATGGATAGCCTCCTTGGTGGAAAAACGTCTGAGTCGAATCTTAGTCCCTCAGAAGCAACTGCCTCGGACTGTACTGTTAGGAAAGCCGCCGGGCGCGGAACTCACCTTCGAGTTTCCAGGTCTGGCCGTCGGAATCAAGAGCTTCGCCGATCCAATGAAATGAGTCTGCGGTGATCTCTGTGAAGCGCCAGCGCGTGGGTGTACCGTCAAGACGAACGCCTATTTGAACGATATCACTACCGATCCTGCGCCCAACTTGCTGCTCGCCATGGCCGGTCACGGGGTTGATCCAGTGAATGCGCCACGCCTGAATCGTGGGATCCCAAACGCGCAAGGTCGTGCCGTACATATTGTTGGTCTTGTCTAGGTCTGGGGACCGGTCTTCGGGGCGCGGCGTGATCCATACGTCCTGAATGGCGCGCCCTTCCAACACCCACGCAAAGTGCGCTTCGCCTCGGATGCGTTGCGCCGAGACATCTACAGCCTTGTAGTGGAGGACTTCAAGTTCCCAGCTTCCAACCAACCAGCCATAAACATCACCCGATTCACGAATTTCCAGCGAGCGGCCCGGAGCCGCCAAGAGCGCTCCGAAGCTTTCCCACTGTCGAACTTGCGTCGCCTTCATAATGACGCCTCCTCCAATCCAGTCCGCCTCAAAAGAGCGTTCCTTCTAGGACTCCTGGAGCATCGAATCGCTGTAGTTCAGCGATTTGCTAGAATCGTTATACGGCGTCGTTCGAGAGGAATTCTTGGCAAAAATTGCGGTCGAATTGGAGCAGGCGGTAGCGCGGCGCGGCGCGAACAGCGAGCCCGGCAGTATGATCCAGAGTATTCTCGCCGAAGGCGAGGGCTGGCATGCGGCTGACGTGGTATGTACGTGCGGCCCGCAGGACCGGCCTTTCGAAGAGCAACATCCCTACGTCACGATCGCTGTCGTTCTTGCGGGAACATTTCAGTATCGCGGCTCGCTAAGAGGTTCCGGGAAGCGGCAGGAGTTGATGACGCCCGGCGCGGTTCTGCTGGGCAATGCGGGACAATGTTTCGAATGCGGGCATGAACACGGATTGGGAGACCGCTGCCTTTCGTTTCGCTACACTCCGGAGTACTTCGAGCGCATTGCGGCGGATGCCGGAGTTTCCCGCGGCCAACGAGATTTTGGATTGTTGCGGTTGCCGCTGATACGTCCGTTGTCGCCGATGATTGCGAGAGCCTGCGCTGGGCTGGCTCAGCGTACAGACACATCCTGGGAAGAACTCGGCGTGCAACTCGCCTCAGAAGCCCTGGGACTTGCGAATGCGCCATTGGCCGGTACTAGCAACGCTCTTCCGAGCGCCGTTGCGCGAGTGACGCGAGCTGTAAGGATGATCGAGCGGCTAGCCGATGGCGAGCTTGCTCTGGGAAGCCTTGCGCGGGAGGCGGGACTAAGCCCCTACCACTTCTTGCGCACTTTCCAGCAGTTGACAGGTGTGACACCGCACCAATACCTGCGCCGATTGCGGCTTCGCAAGGCAGCGGTGCGATTGGCATCGGGACGGGAGAAAGTTTTGCACATCGCGCTGGATTGCGGATTCGGCGATGTGTCGAATTTCAATCGCGCCTTCCGGGCGGAGTTTGGAGTCAGTCCGCGAACTTGGAAGGCTTCCTCCCAGCAAAATCCCTAAGAAGCTTTGGCTTCCGCGTAGGCGGAAAACTCTTCGTAGGTGCCCTTGAAGTCCTCGATTTTCCCGTTGTGACAATGCCAGATGCGCGTGGCGACTTCGTCGATCACGTCGTGGTCGTGCGTGACGAGCAACACCGTGCCGTCGTAGCGTTGCAGCGCGATGTTGAGCGCGTTGATGGATTCGAGATCGAGGTGGTTGCTCGGCTCGTCGAAGATGAGAACGTTGGGCTTGAGCAGCATGAGGCGGCAGAAAAGAATGCGCGCGGTTTCGCCGCCGGAGAGCGCTTTGATGGGCTTGGTGGCGTCGTCGCCGCTGAAAAGCATTTGACCGAGAAGGCCGCGCAGGGTTTGCTGGCCGGCGAGCGGATCGAATTGCGCGAGCCATTCGATGACTGTGGCGCCCGAAGTTTTGTCGAGGTCGTGTTCCTGCGCGAAATAGCCGACGCTGGTTTCGTGGCCCCAGCGGACGGTGCCGCCGTCGACGCCGAAGTGCCGATCGGATTCGTCGATAAGACCCGGCGCATTGCGAACGAGTGAACGAAGCAGCGTGGTCTTCCCTACACCGTTGCGGCCGAGGAGGCCGATTTTTTCGTTGCGATCGACGTTGGCGCTGAAGCCGTTGATGACTTTGAGGTCGCCATAAAACTTTTTTAGCGATTTAAATTCGAGTGGATGGCGACCGGAGGGCTTGGTCAGCTCGAATTTGATGAACGGGCGTTGAATGTTGGATCGGGCGAGTTCGGTGGTTTGCAGGCGTTCGACTTCTTTCTTGCGCGAAGTGGCCTGGGCGGAACGGGTGCCGGCGGAAAAGCGCGCGATGAAATCCTGCAACTGGGCGATTTTCTTTTCGCGCACCTTGTTTTCGGATTCGATGCGCGAGCGGACGGACGTCTTGGCGAGGACCATGTCGTCGTAGCCGC
>WNFW01004214.1_pt1 | contig 10078 bp, 11 predicted proteins | sample 5400131 | NCBI WGS metagenome assembly WNFW01 (sample SAMN13153362, study PRJNA577476) | soil metagenome | isolation source: 20 cm soil or saprolite under grassland replicate 1 | place: USA:California | collected 2016-06-15
GGCGAAATCACGCGGACGTTCCATCCCGAGATGACCCTCGCGGTGGAGGACAACAACGTGGTCGTGCGCCGCCCCTCGGACGAGAGCTTCCACAAAGCGCTGCACGGCCTGTCGCGGACGCTGGTCGCCAACATGGTCGCCGGCGTCACGGAGGGATTCCGCAAGCAGCTCGAGATCCAGGGCGTCGGCTACAAGGCGGAAGTGCGGCCGTTCGGCCTGCAGCTCGTGGTGGGGTTCTCCCATCCGGTGAAATACGAGGCGCCCCAGGGCGTGAAGCTGACGGTGGACAACAACACCCTCGTGAAGGTCGAAGGCGTGGACAAGGAAATGGTCGGCCAGGTCGCCGCGGAAATCCGCAGCATCCGGCCGCCCGAGCCTTATAAAGGGAAAGGGATCCGCTACGTGGGCGAGCAGGTCCGGCGCAAGGCCGGCAAGACCGCCCAGGCGGCGACCAAGTAAGCCATGCGACCCGTTCGAAAGATCAAAACCAGCGCCCACCGCCGCGCCCGGCGCCACCTCCGGGTGCGCAAGACGGTGACGGGCTCCGCGGAGCGGCCGCGGCTCGTGGTGTTCCGCTCGTCCAAGCACATCTATGCCCAGGTCGTCGACGACAACACCGGCGTGACGCTGGTCGGCGCCGCCGACAGCTCGGAGGGCATCCAGGTCGACGGCAAGGGGAAGGTGGCCAAGGGATTCGCGCTGGGCCAGCTGATCGCGCAGAAGGCGAAGGCAAAAGGTATCGCCAAGGTCGTCTTCGACCGCGGCGGCTACCAGTACCACGGCCGCGTGAAGGCGGTGGCCGACGGCGCCCGCAAGGGCGGATTGGAGTTCTGATGGCGATCGATCAGGAGCGCGAGGTCCCGGCCGCGCCCGGCGCGCCCGCCGCCGCAGCGCCGAGCGCCGCGCCGGCAACCGAGGAGCGGCCGGCCGAAGCGGGTGGCGGTGGGGGTGGTGGTGGAGGCGGGGGCGGCGGCGGCCAGCGCCGCGGGGGCGGTGGTGGGGGTGGTCGCGGCCGCGGGCGCGGCGGCCGCGGCGGCCGGGGCGGGGAGCGTCGCGACGACCGCTCCGCCCGCGAGGGCGACGGCATCCTCGAGAACGTCATCGCGATCAACCGCGTCGCCAAGGTCGTCAAGGGCGGCCGGCGATTCAGCTTTAACGCGCTCGTCGCCGTGGGCGACGGCCAGGGGCGCGTCGGTATCGCCACCGGCAAGGCCAACGAGGTGAGCGAGGCCGTGCGCAAGGCCGTGGAGGCCGCGCGCCGCCGGCTGACGGAGGTGCCGCTCACCGGCGGCACCATCCCCCACGAGGTCGTCGGGCATCACGGCGCGGGACGCGTCCTCCTCAAGCCGGCGGCGTCGGGGACGGGCGTGATCGCCGGTGGGCCGGTGCGCGCCGTCCTCGAGTGCGCGGGCGTGCGCGACATCCTCACCAAGAGCCTGGGGTCCACCAACCCGCACAATATGGTCCGGGCGACGCTCGATGGCCTGCAGCACCTGACTACGGCGCGACGTGTGGCCAAGGAGCGGGGCATCGAGGTCGACACGATCCCGTACAAGGCGCGCCAGGAGGCGACGGCTCGTGGCTAGAAACCCGCCGACTCGCAAACGCCGCAAGAAAGTCCGCTGGCGGGATCCGGGTAAGCAGCCGGCGGGGAAGGGCGAGATCCGCCTGAAGCAGATCCGCTCGCCGATCGGCCAGCCGCCGGCGTTGCGCCGCACGCTCGAGGCGCTGGGCTTCAAGCACCATCAGGACGTCGTGGTGAAGAAGGATCACCCGGCGCTGCGCGGCATGATCTACCTGGTGCGCCACCTCGTCGAGGTGACGCCGGTGAAGGACGGGAAGTAAGCGATGGCGACGACCAAGGCGAAGACGACGAAGCGGCGGCCGAAGGCCAAGGCCGCGAGCGCGACGCCGCCCCACATCTCCCTCAGCACCCTCGAGCCCCCGCGCGGCTCGCACCGCGCGCGCATCCGCGTGGGCCGGGGCCCGGGCTCGGGGATCGGGAAGACCAGCGGCCGCGGCCAGAAGGGCCACAAGGCCCGCACCGGCGGCTCGACCCGCCTGGGGTTCGAGGGCGGGCAGATGCCGCTTATCCGCCGCATCCCCAAGCGCGGCTTCACCAATCCCTTCCGGGACCCGGCGCAGGTCGTGAACGTCCGGCATCTGGCGCTCCTCGCCGAAGGCGTCGAAGTCACCCCCGACACGCTGTTCGGCGCGGGACTCGTGCGTCGGCCCGACAGCCCGATCAAGCTGCTCGGCATGGGCGAGGTGAGCCGGAAGTTCGTCGTCCGCGGGGTCACAGCGTCCGCCTCCGCCCGGGCGAAGATCGAGCAGGCGGGCGGCACCGTCGAGGGGTGAGCGCGTGACCGCACCGAAGATCCCCAACCTGTTCAAGGTCCCGGAGCTCAAGGACAAGATCCTCTTCACGCTCCTGGCCCTGCTCGTCTACCGCATCGGCGCGCACATCGCCACGCCGGGTGTGAACGTCCAGGCCCTGGCGGACTACGCCCAACGGTCGCAGGGGACGCTGTTCTCGCTGTACGACCTGTTCGCGGGCGGCGGATTGTCGCGGGCCGCCGTGTTCGCCCTGGGGATCATGCCGTACATCTCGGCGAGCATCGTCTTCCAGCTCGCGGGGCCGGTGTTCCCGGTCATCGAGAAGATGCAGCGCGATGAGGAGGGGCGGAAAAAGCTCACGCAGTGGACCCGCTACCTCACCGTGCTGCTCTGCCTGTTCCAGTCGTACGGGTACTCGTTGTTCATCCAGTCCCAGATCCCGGGCGCCGTGACGATGAACCCGTTCGGCTTCCGCCTGCTGACCATGCTGACCCTGACCGCCGGCGGCGTGTTCATCATGTGGCTCGGTGAGCAGATCACCGAGCGCGGCATCGGGAACGGCATGAGCCTGCTGATTTTCTTCTCGATCGTCGAGCGCATCTGGCCCGAGACGCTGAAGACCATCGAGACCGTCACCACCCCGGGGAGCGACTTGACCATCCCGAAGCTGCTGGTCGTCCTGGGGATGATGGTGCTGGTCGTCGGGGCGACGGTGGCGGTCACGGTGGCCGCGCGGCGCATTCCCATTCAGATCCCCCGGAAAGTCATGGGCCGGGGCCGCATCCGCGAGGGGCAGAAGACCTTCATCCCGCTGCGCATCAACTCCTCGGGCGTGATGCCGATCATCTTCGCGCAGTCCCTGATCATCGTCCCCGGCACGCTGGCGCAGTTCAGCAACATCCAGTGGCTCAAGGACTTTTCGACCTACTTCAATTACACCTCGATCGCCTATCTCCTCACGCTTGCGGTGCTGATCGTATTCTTCGCTTACTTCTACACCTCCATCATCTTCAACCCGGTGGACCTGGCGGAGAACCTGAAGAAGCAGGGCGGCTTCATCCCGGGCGTGAAGCCCGGGGCGGCGACCGCCGACTACATCGACGAGGTGCTGTCGCGGATCACGCTGCCCGGCGCGATCTTCCTCACCTTCGTCGCGGTGCTGCCGATCATCATCGGCAACGTGCTCAACATGCCGTTCGGCTTCGGGGGTACGGCCTTGTTGATCGTCGTGGGCGTGGCGCTGGACACCGTCCAGCAGGTGCAGCAATACCTCTTGCTCCGGCATTACGACGGCTTCATGAAGGAAGGCCGAGTCAAGTTCCGCGGCCGCACGCAATAGCGCCGTGTTCGTCCTGATCCTCGGGGCCCCCGGTTCGGGCAAGGGTACGCAGGGCAAAATCCTCGCCGAGCGTCTGCAGCTACCCAAGATCACCACCGGCGACATCCTCCGCGCGGCAGTCAAGGATGGTACCACGCTCGGGCGGGACGCCAAGAAGTTCATGGACCAGGGGCAGCTCGTCCCCGACACCCTGATTCTCGAGCTCATCAAGGCCGAGCTGAGCAAGCCCGAGGCCAAGAATGGCGCCGTGTTCGACGGCTTTCCCCGCACCGCGGCGCAGGCCGAGCTCGTCGACAAGCTCTTGGGCGGCGAAGGCAACCGCCTCAACCACATCCTGCTGCTCGACGTGCCGGAAGAAGAGCTGGTCCGCCGCATGATGGGCCGCGCCCCGGTCGAGCGCCGTTCCGACGACACGCCGGAGGCGATCAAGACCCGCCTGGCGGTCTACCAGCGCGACACCGCCCCCCTCGTCGCCCACTACGCCCAGCGGGGGGGAGGCAGCGTGCACCGCGTGCCGGGCACGGGCACCGTCGACCAGATCGCCGAGGAGATCAGGCGGATCATCGGGCGATGAGTGTCACCATCAAATCGGCGCGGGAAATCGAGACGATGGCGGCCGCCGGGCGCATCGTCGCGGGCACGCTCGCCCTCGTCCGCCGCCACGTCCGGCCCGGCGTGGCCACGGCCGAGCTCGACCGGATCGCCGAGGACTTCATCCGCAGCCACCCCGGCGCCCGGCCCTCGTTCAAGGGGTTGTACGACTTTCCGGCGACGCTGTGCACCTCGATCAACGCGGAGATCGTGCACGGCATCCCCTCCCCGCGCCGGGTGCTCGGGACCGGGGACCTCCTCAGTGTAGACGTGGGCGTGGCGCTGGAGGGGCTGCACGCGGATTCCGCGGCCACGTTTCCGGTTGACGAGGTCAGCGCCGAGGCGCAGCGGCTGCTGCAGGTAACCCAGGACGCGCTTGCGGCGGGCGTCGCCGCGGCGCGCACCGGCAATCACGTCGGCGACATCGGGTACGCGGTGCAGCAGGTCGCCGAAGGCGCGGGGTTCTCGGTGGTGCGGGAGTTGGTGGGGCACGGCATCGGGACGAGCTTCCACGAGGAGCCGCAGGTGCCGAACTTCGGGAAGCCGAAGCGGGGCGCCCGTCTCACCCCCGGAATGACGATCGCGATCGAGCCGATGGTCAACGCCGGTGGGCCGGAGATTCGCACGCTCGAAGACAAGTGGACCGTGGTGACCGCGGACGGCTCGCTCTCGGCCCACTTCGAGCATACGGTGGCCATTCAGGAGAGCGGCGCGCCGCCGCGAATCCTGACGACGACGGACTAGGCGCGGTCCAGCCGCTCCGCCTCCTCCAGCAGGTCCCGGCTGTTCGCCGGATCCGCGAGCGCCGCGACGTTCACCCGCACATTCTCGACTGCGCCGGCCAGCGCCGCCCGCGCCAGCTGTCCGGCCACCTTCGCGTCCGAGCGCGCGCTCTTGTTGCCGATCTCGCCGAGCTCCCCCGCCAGGGTGACGAGGCGCGCCGCCCCGCGCGCCACGGCGAGCGGCGTCACGGCCGCGCCGCGCAACGCCTCGTCGACCGCGGTCCCGCGGCCGGGGTCGTCCTTTGAGATTTTGTAGGCGGCGCTCACCCGTCCGTACGCGACCGCATCGTCGTCCACCAGCCGCCGCAGCTCGGCGCGCAGCGCCTCCGCTTCGGTGAGTATCTCCCGCGCCCGGCCCTCCGCGGCTGCGTAGGCCTTCCGCCCGATCGTCAGCCGGCACACCATCGCGACCAGCGCCGCCGCGAGCGTCCCGGCGAGCGCCGCCGCGCTGCCGCCGCCGGGGACCGGCGCGGCGCCGGCCAACTCCTCGATCCAGGCGTCGAGCGCGGGTCCTTCGGTCTCGCGAATCTTTGCCTCGAGCAGGTGGCTGGCCGCGTCGGGAAGCTTGAGGTGCGCCGCAGCGACGCCCAGAATCGCGCGCTCCGGAATCAAACCCACCACCTCGCTCTTCGCGACCGCGACGCGGCGCGCCCGCGCCTCGGCCTCCACGACCGCGAACACCGCCGCCGGAGGCGTGACGTCAATGTCCAGCAGGTTCATCGACACCTGCGCCTGCCCCTCGACCAGGAAGCCGCTCGCCTGCACGGCGGGGAGCCCGCCGCTCGAGGTCCGGATGCGCTTCGCGATCTCCTTCGCGACCCCCACGTCCGTCGTGTCGAGGTAGATGTTGTAGGCGACGAGGAACGGCCGCGCGCCGATCGCCGTCGCGCCGGCGGTGGGATGGATGCGCGTGGGGCCGAAGTCGGGCTCGGCCGCCGGGTCCGTGCCGATGCGCTCGCGGAGGCCCTCGAACTCACCCTTGCGGATGTCGGGCAGGCGCTCGCGCTCGGGGCGGGTCGCGGCGCGAGCGTAGAGAAAGACCGGAATCGCGAGCTCGCGCCCGACGCGCTCGGCGAGCTGGCGGGCGAGCTGCACGCAGTCTTCCATCGTGACCCCGTGCACCGGGACGAACGGCACGACGTCGGTCGCTCCCATGCGGGGGTGCTCCCCGCGGTGCCGGGTGAGGTCGATGCGCGCCGTCGCCACCTGCATGGCGCGAAACGCGGCGTCGAGCGCCGCGGCCGGCGGGGCCACGAACGTGAGCACCGAACGGTTGTGCGAGGCATCGGCCTGAACGTCGAGCAGCTTGACGCCGGGCACCGCCGTGATCGCCGCGCGCAGGGCGTCGAGCACGGCCTGGTCCTTGCCTTCCGAGAAGTTCGGCACGCATTCGACCAGCGGCGTTAAGTTATTGTAATCCCGCACCTTGCGGCCCCCTACCTTTTTGCCTTAGGTTCTCCGCCCATGGCGCGCGTGTTCAGCGGCATCCAGCCCTCGGGGGAGCTGCACCTCGGTAACTACCTCGGCGCCGTGCGCAACTGGGTGCGCCTTCAGGATCAACACGAGTGCCTGTTTTGCGTCGTGGACCTGCACGCCATCACCCAGCCCTACGATCCGGCGACGCTCGGCGAGCGCACGCTGGAAATGGCGACGGGCCTCCTCGCCGCCGGCCTCGACCCCGACAAGTGCACGCTGTTTGTGCAGTCACACGTCCCCGAGCACAGCGAGCTGAACTGGCTGCTCACCACCGTGACACCGCTGGGGGAGCTCGAACGCCAGACCCAATACAAGGAAAAAGCCCAGCGCCAGGAGAGCGTGCCGGCAGGGCTGCTCAATTACCCCGTTCTCCAGGCGGCGGACGTGCTGCTCTACAAGGCCGGTCTCGTCCCGGTGGGCGAGGACCAGGTGCAGCATCTCGAGCTGATGCGCGAGATCGCGCGCCGCTGGAACGGCCGCTTCGGCGCGGGCTTCTTCCCGGAGCCGCAGGCGCTGCTCACGCCCACGAAGCGCGTCCTCGGGCTCGACGGCCGGGCCAAGATGTCCAAGAGCCTGGGCAACACGCTCGGCCTGTTCGAGGATCCCGACGCGATCTGGCAGAAGCTCAAGCCCGCGGCGACCGACCCCGCCCGCGTCACGCGCAAGGATCCCGGGAACCCCGACATCTGCAACATCTTCACCATCCATCAGGGATTCTCGACGCCCGCGCAGCAGGCGGATGTGGCGCACAAGTGTCGCACCGCGGGGTGGGGATGCCTCGACTGCAAGCGGCTGCTCGCCGACAATATCATAGCGGCGCTGGCGCCGATGCGCGAGCGGCACGCGCGCCTCCGCGCCGACCCCGCGCGCGTGCACGCGATCCTGCGCGACGGCGCGGCGCGCGCCCGCGCCATCGCGCGGAAGACCATCCGCGCAGTCCGCTCGCGGATGGGCCTGCTCGACGCCGTGGAGGAATGATGCACGACTTCATGCAACGCATGGTCGAGGTGTTGCAGCTCGAGCTGCTGGCGCAGCTCGGGCTCGCCGTGCTGCTCGGCGGCGCGATCGGCCTGGAGCGCGAGCTCGGCGGCAAGCCCGCCGGGCTGCGCACCAACATCCTCATCTGCATCGGCTCCGTGCTGTACACCAAGCTCTCCATGACGATGGGCGGGCCGACCTCCGATCCCACGCGCGTCGCGGCGCAGATCGTCACCGGCGTCGGCTTCATCGGGGCGGGGACCATTCTGCACGCGCGCGGGGCGGTGGTCGGGCTCACGAGCGCGGCGACGATCTGGGTCGTCGCCGCGATCGGCGTGGCCCTCGGCGCCGGCCATTATCCCGAGGCGCTCGGCGCTACCCTGCTCGTGATCCTCGTGCTGCAGGGGCTCGGCCGGGTGGAAGGCCTCGTTTCCCGGCAGTCGTCCCGCAGCCACCTCGTGGTGCACGCGCGGCCCGATCCCACCGCGCTCGAGGAGCTCGAGGCCCTCGTCCGCCGCACCGGACTGGAGGTCGAGCGGGTGGAGTCGCGCCGCGAGAACGTCGACCTGGTGATCGAGTACGACGTCCGCGGTCCCAAGCGCCTGCACGACCAGGTGATGATCGCCATCCTCCACCATCCCATCGTGCGGACCGTCTCCACCGGGGAGTGACTCGCCGGCTCGTCGTCGACCTGCAGTCGCCCCGGGCGGCCTGGCGCGTCACGCCGGACGCCGTCCGGGCCATCCGGGACGCCCTCGGCCACGGCTGGGAAGTCGTGGAGGTGGACGCCCTCGCGCCCTCGGACGGCGACGGCGGAGTGGGTACGCCGGAATCCGCGGCCGCGGCGCGCGGCGCCGAGATCTATGTCGGATATGGGGTGGCGGCGGGCGTGGTCGCGGCCGGGCGGGGCACCTTGCGCTGGGCGCACAGCGGGACCGCCGGAGTGGGGGGCAGCCTTGCGGCGCTCCGAGGCAGTGGAATCGTGCTGACCAACTCGGCGGGCGTCCACGCCGAACCGATCGCGGACTGGGTCATCGCCGCCGTGGCGTTTTTCGCGCGCGGTCTCGACCGGATGCGCGAGTTCCAGGCGGCGGGGCACTGGGCCAAAGCGGCGTTCACAGACCTGACCGAGCCGGTGCGTGAGCTGCGCGGGCTGCGCATGGGGATCTTCGGGCTGGGAGGGATCGGCGCCGCCGTGGCGGCGCGGGCAGCGGCGCTGGGAATGACGGTCGCCGGCGTCCGGCGGCGCCCCGAGCGGGGCGGCCCGCCCGGGGTCGCGTGGGTCGGCGGGTTCGACGCGCTGCCGCGCCTCGCCGCCGAGGCCGATGTGCTGGTCATCGCGGCGCCGCGCACGGCGCTGACGGGAGCCGCGGTGAGCCGCGACGTGCTGGCGCGGCTCCCGGCGGAGGCGGTGGTGGTCAACGTCTCCCGCGGGGACCTGCTCGACGAGACCGCACTGCTCGAGGGGCTCGACGCGGGCCGGCTGCGGGGCGCGGCGCTCGACGTGTTCGCGCGCGAGCCGCTGCCCGCCGGCCACCCGTTCTGGCGGCACCCGCGCGTGCTGGTGAGCCCGCACGCGGCGGGCGTGACCGAGCGCTTCTGGGAGCGTGAGACGGGGCTGATCGTGGAGAACATTCGTCGCTATCTTGCGGGAGCGCCCCTGCTGAACGTGGTGGACCTGGAGGCCGGGTACTGAACGCATGGAAAAGATCATCAAGGCGGCCGTAGACCGGGGGGCGTCGGACCTGCACATCAAGGCGGGCGACGTGTTCCGCGCCCGCATCGACGGGCGGCTCGTCCCGCTCACCAAGCAGCGGCTTACCCCCGATCAGACGAAAGCGATCGCCCTGCGGCTGATCGCGAGCGAGGAAGACCGCGCCAAAATCGACCGGCTGCGCGATTACGACTGCTCCTGGGGGATGCCGGGGATCGGGCGGTTCCGCGTGAACATCCTGCGGCAGCGCTCGTCGTTCATGATCGTGATGCGCGTCATTCCCTTCGACGTGCCCACGTTCGAGAGCCTGAAGCTGCCGGCCGTGCTGTCCCAGGTGGCGTCCGCGGAGCGGGGGATGATCCTGGTCACCGGCGTCACGGGATCGGGCAAGAGCTCGACGATGGCGGCGATCATCCATCACGTCAACCAGACCCAGCACAAGCACATTCTCACGTTGGAAAACCCGATCGAGTTCCTGCACCGCGACATCAACTGCTCCGTCACCCAGCGGGAAGTCGGCGTCGACACCGACGACTTCCGCATGGGCCTGCGGGCCGCCCTGCGCCAGGACCCCGACGTGGTCCTGATCGGCGAAATGCGCGACGTCGAGACTATCGACACGGCGATGAAGGCCGCGGAAACCGGCCACCTGCTGATCTCGACGCTCCACACGCCGGACACCGTCACCACCGTGAGCCGCATCGTCGCCATGTTCCCGCCCGAGGAGCAGGAGATCGCCCGCATCCGGCTCGCGGAATCGCTGCACGCCGTGGTTTCGCAGCGCCTGCTTCCGCGGGCCGACGGCCACGGGCGCGCGGCGGCGCTCGAGGTGCTGATCTGCACCGGCTTTGCCCGCGACCT
>WNFW01004219.1_pt1 | contig 10072 bp, 9 predicted proteins | sample 5400131 | NCBI WGS metagenome assembly WNFW01 (sample SAMN13153362, study PRJNA577476) | soil metagenome | isolation source: 20 cm soil or saprolite under grassland replicate 1 | place: USA:California | collected 2016-06-15
CGTTTTGGGCCGACCCCCCGGCATGCACTGTGGGCGAACCGCGGGAAACATATCTTGGCGAACGTTCATTCCCGCTCGTCATGCAAAACGTTCATCGCTATTTTCTCTACCTCGCGCTTTTTTTCATTTTGGTTCTGACTTATGACGTTTGGAAAGCGCTCTGGTTTGTAAATCCGGTGACCGGCAAAGCTTCAGTCGGAATCGGCATCGGCACACTTGTGCTCGCGATCAATGTCGTCCTGCTGGGCGGCTATACTTTTGGTTGCCACTCATTGCGGCATTTGGCTGGCGGCTTTCTCGATCAATTTTCCAGATCGCCTGGCTGTTATCGCGCCTACGCATGTGTGAGCTGCTTCAATCGTAGGCACATGCTTTGGGCATGGCTCAGCTTGTTCTGGGTCGGCTTCGCAGATCTTTATGTGCGGCTTTGCTCGATGGGCGTATGGCACGACTTCCGGATCGTTTGAACGACGGGAATCGAGATTAGAGAATTGTGAATCGAAATTCGGCTGACCGCGCCTACTAACACTATAACGATTCACGAATCACGAATCTCGATCCACGACTCCCATGCCTGATTACGAAACCTTCGCACATGACGTTCTCGTCATTGGCGCGGGCGGAGCAGGGCTGCGTGCCGCGATTGAAGCGTCTGCTGCGGGAGTTTCAGTTGGTTTGGTCTGCAAATCTCTTCTCGGCAAGGCGCACACAGTGATGGCCGAAGGCGGCATTGCGGCCGCGCTCGCAAACGTTGATGAGCGCGACAATTGGAAAGTGCATTTCGCGGATACAATGCGCGGCGGTCAATACGTGAATCAATGGCGCATGGCTGAGCTGCATGCGAAAGAGGCGCCCGATCGCGTTCGCGAACTCGAAGCATGGGGCGCAGTTTTTGATCGCACGAAGGATGGCCGGATCTTACAGCGCAATTTCGGCGGCCACAGATATCCGCGGCTCGCCCACGTGGGCGATCGCACCGGGTTAGAAATGATTCGCACGTTGCAGGATCACGGCATTCATCAAGGCATCGACGTTTACATGGAACACACGATTCTTTCCTTGCTGAAAGACGGCGACCGCGTGGTGGGTGCCTTCGGTTACGAACGCGAGCGCGGCCGGTTCAAAATTTTTCGCTCTAAAGCCGTTGTCCTTGCGACCGGTGGAATTGGTCGGGCCTTTAAGATCACGAGCAACAGTTGGGAATACACCGGAGACGGACATTCACTTGGATATGAAGCCGGCGCGGAATTGATCGACATGGAGTTTGTGCAGTTTCATCCCACCGGAATGGTATGGCCGCCGAGTGTTTCCGGAATTCTCGTTACCGAAGGTGTGCGCGGCGATGGGGGAATCCTCACGAACAAGGAAGGCCGCCGCTTTATGTTCGATTCTATTCCCGACAACTATAAAGCTCAGACCGCTGACAACGAAGAAGAAGGCTGGCGCTATACTCAAGGCGATAAAAATGCGCGGCGCCCGCCGGAATTGTTGACGCGCGATCACGTCTCGCGTTGCATCGTGCGGGAAATCAAGGAAGGACGAGGAAGTCCACATGGTGGCGTGTTTCTCGATATTTCATGGATCAACAAGAAGCTTCCGAATGCAGAGGAATACATCAAACGCAAGCTGCCGAGCATGTATCATCAGTTTAAACAGCTTGCCGATATCGATATAACGAAAGAGCCGATGGAAGTCGGCCCAACGACGCACTACATCATGGGCGGCGTGCGTGTGGACCCGGACACACAGATGTCGCGTGTTGCTGGATTATTCGCGGCGGGGGAATGCGCGGCCGGCATCAACGGCGCAAATCGGCTCGGAGGAAACTCGCTTTCGGATCTTTTGGTTTTCGGAAAACGCGCCGGCGAATTCGCGGCAAAATTCGCGCAGAAAAATTCACACGGCAAGATCGACAACGACAAGGTGGAAGTGTACGCGCGCGAAGCGTTGAAGCCATTCGAGAACAGCAGCGGCGAAAATCCATACTCGGTGCAACGCGATTTGCAGGAAGTGATGCAGCAGAATGTTGGCATTGTGCGCGATGAAGGCGAAATGCGATCGGCGCTCGATCATTTGAAAACATTTTGGGAACGCGCGGCGCGTGTGGGAGTCACAGGCAATCGCGATTTCAATCCCGGCTGGCACACTGCGCTGGATCTAAGAAATCTGCTCACGGTTTCCGAAGCGATTACGCGCGCGGCGCTGGAGCGCAAGGAAAGCCGGGGCGCGCAATTCCGCGAAGATTGTCCGGAGAAAGATGAGCGCTTTTCGAAAGTAAACACGCTGATACGAAAAGGCGAAGGCGGCGGGATGGATGTTCTATTGGAACCGTTGCCGGAGATGCCGGATTATTTGAAGCAGATTATCGAGGAGATGAAGTGAAATTGCTTGAAGGCTTTTGACCGCGTATTACGCGGATATCCTGGACAGTTTTTTAACAGTGTCATCCGTGTTATCCGCGGTTTAGAGATATGACAACGGCGACGTTCAAAATATGGCGCGGTGACGCGAAGGGCGGGCAGTTTTGCAACTACACCACGAAGGTTTCCGAGGGAATGGTCGTGCTCGATGCGGTGAATCAGATTCAGGCCACGCAAGCCACCGATCTTGCGTGCCGGTGGAATTGCAAAGCAGGCAAGTGCGGATCGTGCTCGGCGGAAGTCAACGGCATGCCGAAACTGATGTGCATGACGCGAATGAGCGAATTGCCGCTCGACAGACCGATCACAGTCGAACCGATGAAAGCGTTTCCGATCGTGAAAGATTTGATCACGGACGTATCCTGGAATTTTCGGGTAAAGAAAAAGATCAAGAAGTTCAAGCCGCGTCCGCCCGACGCGCCGGACGGAACCTGGCGAATGCAGCAGGAGGACATCGATCGTGTGCAGGAATTTCGAAAGTGTATCGAATGTTTTCTTTGTCAGGATGTTTGCCATGTTCTCCGCGACCACCAGATGCACGAGAAATTCATTGGACCGCGTTTTCTCATTCACGTCGCAGCGCTAGAGATGCATCCACTCGACACGGAGGATCGTATCGAGGAATTGCGAAACACGCAGGGAATCGGTTACTGCAACATCACAAAATGCTGCACAAAAGTTTGTCCCGAGAGCATTGAAATTACCGATAATGGAATCATTCCGCTAAAGGAACGTGTAGTGGACGACTTTTATGATCCGTTTGGTTGGATTTGGAGGTGGTTAAGGAGGAAAAGTAATTCGTGAACCGATAGTCTTGTTCGATTTAACGATACGTTTTAACCCATGTCCGAACTCAAATCGCTCCACAAAGAAGCCATTCCCGCCGCGCTGGAAAAAGCGGAGCGGTATCGGTTGCTCAACGAACCGGGCGAGGCGGAAAGCATCTGTCTCGATATTCTGCACGTCGACTCCGAAAATCAGCAGGCGATCATCACTCTTTTGCTGGCGTTGACCGATCGTTTTGAAAAGGGTTACGGCGTCAGCGATACACAAGCGAAGGAATTGCTGTCTCGAATAACAACCGAATACGAACGCGCTTATTACACTGGAATCTTCAACGAACGGCGAGCCAAGGCGAAGTTGAGACAAGGAACGCCTGATTGTCGGTTTCAAGCATACGAGTTGTTTCGCGAAGCGATGACCTGGTTTGAGAAAGCGGAAGCGGTTCGTCCGCTCGGCAATGATGACGCGCTGTTGCGCTGGAATACTTGCGCGCGAATCATTGAACGAAACAAGCTTGTGCCACGCCATGAGGAAGAACCAATCGAATTTCTGCTGGAATAGGAAGATAGCCTTCGAGCCTGTCTCGGCCGACAAGCACCTTGCTCGTCGATTTCGCTTCTAGCACAAGACGACAGGCTGGAAGCGTGTCGGCCGAGTCAGGCAGGATGCCTGACTTCCATTACACAATTGCGCCACCGCAGGTTGAGCCCGCGCCTGCGGTGCACCCAAAACAATGATCGCCGGTCATGATCTCGCGATTGGCAATCTCGTCTGGATCGATTTCCCACAAGAATATCGGGTTGCTTCCGCCGTTGCTGGACCATCGCATTCCAAGCTGCTGGTTAAAATCGCAATCGTAAACTTCGCCGCGCCAACCAATGCTGATCGTGTTGCGGCACATGAGCCCATCAATCGTCGCGGGATTAAACGCGCTGATCAGGAGGTGCATGTACTCCTCGAGTTTATTGTTATGCCGGAGATAGCTCGCGAAGCGGCCGATCGGAAGATTTGTAATCGTGTAGAGTTTATTAAACACAATGCCAAACTCGTTTTTCAGTTCGCGTTTGAAATCGAGCTCCAATTCAGCTTGTGACGGCGGCAAAGACGGTCCGATAGGATTGTAGACAAGATGTAGCAGTAGGTCCGGGTAGATTCCGTATCCTAACGAGTTGAGCAGCTGCAAGGCGGCGATACTCCCTTCGAAAACCCCTTCGCCGCGCTGTGCGTCCACGTTTACCGGCAAATAGCATGGCATCGATGCGATGATCTCGACCCCATCGCGTGCCAGAAATGCAGCGAGGTCCTCGTAACCTGGCTCGAGAAGAATGGTGAGATTGCAGCGATCGATGACACGTCGCGAGGGTTGCAGCTCTTTCACTCGCTCGACGAAGTAGCGAAAGTCCGGAATCATTTCCGGCGCGCCACCGGTAACATCGACAATTGAAATCTCGGTCTTCGCCAGCCAATCCATAATCCGATCAATCGTCTCTCGCGTCATGATTTCCTTGCGTTTCGGCCCGGCATTTACATGGCAGTGCACGCAAGTAAGATTGCAAAGCTTGCCCACGTTCACTTGGAGAATTTCGGCGCGCGCACGACGCAGCGATACGGAATTTTCCGCAAGCATTTGCGCGAATCGACTCATTTCAAATCAGCAACAGCTGCTCCCTTACGGCGTGCATTGTGAGGCTGCACGGGCGCATCGTAGTTCTCGCCTTTGGTTTCTTTTGAATGCCGCAACAACGTGCGCGAACATGGGCCCTCTTCTGCCTTAAACGCTTCGATTGTTACGGAACGAAATTCAATTCGTTGAAGCGTGCGCCACGGATGGGTGTCGCGTTTTAGAATTTGGATTCTATGGAAACCAGCTTTCTGAAACGCGGCGAGGAAACTCTGTTCGGTGAACGCACCGGAAATGCAGCCGCTCCAAAGCTCCAGATCGTTTTGCATTTCCTCCAGCACCTTTTCATCGCTCACAATATCCGAGATCACTGCGCGTCCGTCTTTTTTGAGAACGCGAAAAATTTCATCGAACAGTTGCCGTTTAGATTTCGGCTCGAGCAGATTCAGCACGCAATTCGAAACGATCACGTCGATGGATTCGGTCGCAATCAGGGCGTGCTTTAACCGCAATTCTTCAGCAAGTTGATCAGCAGCGAGGAAGGAAGCCGCGTCGGTGATCGGACTATTTTTTAATTCTCGATCCAACAATTCCAGATCGAGCGCCAGATCCTGGATCCGGCCTTTGCGGAACTCTACATTCGCGTAACCGATGCGCTCCGCGACGATCGGTGCGTTACGCCGTGCGACCTCCAGCATTTCGTCGGTCATGTCGATGTCGATGATTTTCCCTCCCGGTCCGACGATCTGCGCGGCGATAAAGCAGATCTTTCCCGTGCCGCTGCTCAGATCAAGAACGGTTTCGCCTTCACGCAAATAACGCGAAGGGTCGCCGCACCCGTAATCACGCTCGATCACTTCTTGCGGAACAACTTTGAGATACTCTGATTGATAATCAACCGGACAACAAAGTTCCTCCGCTCGTTGTTTTGCTCTCGCCGCGTACCGCCGGCGGACGATGGTTTCGGTGCGCTGAGATTGAAGCATTCTTGATGCGAAGCTTTAACAGAGCGCTTTATTCGTGAAAAGCATGGAGTTCTAAAGGTTGGCAGCGAGTCCTCCGATGAATGCGATGTTGTGGATGCGAGCATTTCTGAGTGAGTTGCACGCCTGGCAATGGCTCGGGATTTTTGTAGCCCGGGTTGCAGTCGGTTTGCTGTTCTTTCTTTCCGGCCGAGGCAAACTTTTCGTGCCGGAACAACGTGAACAGATGCGCGAAACGTTGGTAGCGGCGCATGTTCCTTTCCCCGAGTTCAATGCTCTGTTTGTTTCGACGGTCGAGTTCGGCTCGGGCTTGCTTCTCATCCTGGGCGCACTCACGCCTATTGTGTGTGTGATGCTAAGCGGCGTGATGGTTATGGCCATTGCGACCACCGCAGTTCGAAGTATCAAGGCAACGTCGCTGCTGGGGTGGCTCTCCGAATTTTTGTATCTTCCCGAGGTGCTCTATCTGGTGATTCTTCTGTGGCTTTTGCTCTCAGGACCCGGCTGGTTCAGTATCGATCACTTAGTCCTATGTCAAATCCGGCTCTGATGCGATAAGCACTGCCCCAGCGCTTACGCGATAGAAAATTATTCAAAAAAAGAGAAAGAAATGGTGCTAGAACTGAAAGGAGCATGTGAAAAATGCAGAACGGCTCTTATACCGAGCAAGGTGGCATACATTTGCAGTTACGAATGCACATTTTGCGCGAGTTGCGCGGAGCAAATGAACTTCGTTTGTCCAAACTGTGAAGGTGAACTCGTGCGGCGGCCCCGTCGCAAAGGGCCGTTTAGTTCCGGCGCCCCTGCTGCTGACGCATAATTCGGTAGGTGAGAAAACAACGAGCAAGCGGTGAGTCGGCCATCCTGCGCGTCTTTCCTTGCGGAGCTAATTCTAGCTAATCGGTGCGCGGTCGTTTCACGATGAACACCGTGATGGAGTTCGCTTTCCGCTCCGACCCACGCGCGACAACACGAATGAGTGGGCGATTGGGCCTCACGACGTCCCACGCCACGACGCGGTCCGTCAGGACTGGCGCTTTTTCAAGCTGACCGATCTTGTCGAACGGCATCTCCTTTCCAGGCCGCAGATAAGCGGCGATATACGTAATGCGCTCTTTCTCGTCAGCTTTTACAAAAACCGAGCCGTAGTCCGTTTTTGCCAGTTGCCACGAAACCTTGTGCTTACGCTCGCTCTGCTGGGCCGCTTCGTCCACTTCATCGATAGGGCGAGCCGTTGGTTGGCCTAACGAATCAAGCTTGCCGTGTGCACTCTCGAGAGTGGAGTCCAGCTCGATCCCGAGAATCGCCGTCTGCACCTTGACTGATTGCGCCGCAGCCAGGCGCTCCTTGAACGGCGCCAGCTTGGGAGGTTTAGGCAGCGAAGGCGAAGCCGCCGACGAAGGAGTCGACGCAGATGTTTCGACATTCGGCCATCCAAACGTGAACAGACCAACAACAGTGAGCGCCGTCGCCGGCAGCGACCGGAGGATCACAGGTTATTCCTGTTCACTTCACTTTGAACTCGGTCCCTCCGCGGGTGAAATCCTCCAGCGCCAACGAGCTCGTCTCGAAAGTCCTACCTCGCAGACCGCACAAGGTTGAACCGGAAACAATCCCCGGATGGCCTGCTGCCGTGAGAATGGCGTTGAGCTTCGTGGTCGAAACGCGAACCGCGATCTTGCGATTTGCTTGGTCGATGGAACCGAAGTCAGCATTTCCGACGATCGTATCGGTGGTGCTGCCATCGAAGTTACGCACAGTCGTACCGTATTTATAACTAGGCACGCCGGTCGAATCGGTGCTGGCTTGGACGAAGAACTGGTCGCCATCGTCCGAAAGACCTTTCGAGTAGGAGTTGCCACTGATGTTGACGATCCCCGTCTCCGGCACGTTGGCTGCGAAATACATCCGCCAGGTAGCTAGTGGCGGGATAACAGCCATGTCCGAGAGCTGCATTGTTGCCGTAATATTGAAAACACGGTTTATCTTCGTCGTGACATACTTGATGGTGATAATGTCCACCGCGCTAGGTTCCGGCGCGACTGCGAGCAGGCCGCTATCCTGGTCAAAGGCGAAATCGGTCACTTGTTCACCGGCCGGTCCTGGCTGCATCGCCTGCGGCGTAACCCCACCATCAGGAGGAGGAGTCGCCCCTGGCAGGGCAAAGGGCTGCGCGGGAAGAGCCGAGCCTTCCCTGACGCGTGGCAGGTTACCACCTTTAATCGAAGGGCCGGTGATCTGCCGCGCGACATAAGTATTCCCATCGAAGTCATTATGGTCATCGGTATAGCCAATGACTGCCGCGCCTTGCGGATCGAAGTTCACCTGGAAGTAATCGATCAGATTTCGGTTCGGCGATTCACCAGTGAGCGGCAGACCCTTGAGTGAGATGTTAGCGGCATGAATCGAATGGTCGCTCGCCCGGACGATGCGGAAGGTGGGAGCAAGCGCATTGGCATTGAAGCTCTGGGCGAAATAGACGCGCCACCGGGCATTATCGTTATTGCCCTGGTTGTCGGTGCCATACCAGGCTATCCCAACTGTGCCAGGAACCGGTCCGGTCGCGATCCATGGCATGAGGTTGACTCTTGTGGTCAAGTCTGCCGGGTTATTAACTTTCACCGGGCTTCTCCACGTGGCGCCGTGGTCACTTGAACTGATGAGGAAGATATCATTGCCGTCGGAGTAACAGAGATAGACGGGGTTGGGCGTGGCTCCGGTATTAGCCACTCTCATGGCGACGAAAATATTCGCCGGATCAACCGTCGTTGGGATCGGTTGATAGAGGGTGTAAGTCAGCGGTGGAAGTCCGGGCGCCGGCGGTATACCGACCGCTAACTGTCCATCATTACCACTGATATAGACTGTGCCGTCGATCTGATCGACATCCAGCGCGCCCGTTTGCGACATGGTGCCAACCAGAGTCGCAGGCCCGTAGGTAAGTCCGCCATCGGTTGACTGCTGAACAAAGACAATGCCGGCGCCAAAGTTGCGATATTCAAGAAACACCGTGTTCGGGCCGTAGGTCCCCATCCATTGGCGGTCGTTAACCGGCACCCCTCCGGCAAAGTTGCCGACAGGGTTAAATTCAAACGTCGCTCCGTGATCCAGCGACCGCCCGACCGTCACGTTCGCCGCCGTGAGACTGGAATAAGCCAGCACTGGTTCTCCCGTCGCGCCAATCCCGGTGAACGCACCAAAGCCTGTGGCAAGATCAATATCGCCACCACCGAGCGCCCCGGCCGACAATTCGTCCTGCCCGGCGGCTGAGAAGGGAGAATCGGGTTGGCCGCGATAGATCGGCACCCGCATTTTTGGATCAAAGGTGGTATTAAGAGCGCCCGCGATGGTCGGGCGCAGATCGAAATACCAGAGGTCAACCCCGGCCGGCACGCCGCGTATACCACAGACGTAGTAGTTGCCTAACGAATCGACACGGCTGCTCGGTTCGCCATCGCGGGTCGCAGTCTGCGCTTTCACCGTCGAGTTCGGCGCGAAAGTCATCCCGCCGCTCAGGTAATTCGCCGTCCTCTGAACCTGGGCAGCCTGTACCGTGATCGTTCCGTGGGGCTGATCGACCCCAGGAGTATTTGTGAAGTAGACCGCGATGACATTGAAATCTCCCGTCCCGTCGCTGTTGGGATCGATGACGGTGCTTTCACTTGTACTCGGGACACCGCCTCCGGAACTGCTCACCAAATCGCCATCCGAGCCATCTGCATTGCGTTTATGGATGTAGAGATCGTAGTCGTTGCTGCCGGAGGTCCACTCAATTTTGACCGCAATGGTCTTGCCGGTGTAATTGCCGGCTGTCACGTGGAGGATAAAGGTATCCCGATTGACGCCTTCAATCGCGGTTGTTTCATCGGTGGCTCCCGTGCCGATGGCTGTGCCATCCCATTCGACAGGCGTGGTCGTGCTCGGATCGACTGTGCCTTGAGGAGGATTGGCTGCATGCGTGACCGCGATGCTGAAGAGCGAGGCAGCGCAGGCAGCCGCAAGAATGCAAAATGAATTAAGAGAAAGAGTGGATGGTTTCATAAGGCTGATGTGTGGATTAAAAGCGGATTGACGTTTAATATGGAGTTTAAAACATTTCGTATCAGCAGGCCGTAATGGTCTTATTGTGAGGTTTTTATTCTGCTTTGGTTAGTAAAGTCCTGGACCATTAAAATGAGAATGAAACTTCCTTCTGCTGACGTTGAGCTTCACGAAGACGCTCGTCTGCTCGTCTGGGGACCGCGCTGCAACTAATCGATCAGGAG
>WNFW01004220.1_pt1 | contig 10072 bp, 8 predicted proteins | sample 5400131 | NCBI WGS metagenome assembly WNFW01 (sample SAMN13153362, study PRJNA577476) | soil metagenome | isolation source: 20 cm soil or saprolite under grassland replicate 1 | place: USA:California | collected 2016-06-15
GGCGCCGCAGACCTCGCGCAGCGATACCTTGAAGTCTGCAAGCTTCTCCTGGATGAACAGCCGCCACACCGTCGGCGGCGCGCACAGCGTGGTCACGCCACATCTGCCGATGGTCGCGAGCAATCCCTTGGCGTCGAAACGCTGCTGATTGACCACGAACACCGTGGCGCCGGCATTCCAGGGTGCGAACAAGCAGCTCCAGGCATGCTTGGCCCAGCCCGGCGAGGAAATGTTCAAATGGATATCGCCCGGCAGCAAGCCGAGCCAGTACATCGTCGACAGACCGCCGACGGGGTAACTGCGCTGGCTGTGCCGCACCAATTTTGGCTTGGCCGTGGTGCCGGAAGTAAAATACAGCAGCATCGGGTCGTCGGCATTGGTCGGCCCATCCGGCTTGAAGCTTTGCGGAGCATCTGCGGCCTGTTCGTAAACCAGCCAGCCCTCGTGCCTTCCCGACGCGCCGGCCACGATGCGAATGAGACGATCGCCGCCGAGCCCGGCAAATTTCGCGATCTGATCTTCTGATGCCACTACCACCCGGGCACGGCCGCGATCCAGCCGGTCACGCAATTCATCGGGCGTCAGCAGCGTGGTCGCGGGAATCACCACCACCCCGAGCTTCATCGCCGCGAGCATGGTCTCCCATAAGGGCACGACATTGCCGAGCAGCAGCAACAGATGATCGCCGCGCTTCAGCCCCTGCGCGCGCAGGAAATTCGCGACCTGATTGGAACGGCGTGACAGCGCCTCGAACGTGAGCTTTGTTTCCCGGTTGTTGCCGGCATCGACGATCCACAGCGCCGGACGATCCTTGCTTTGTGGATCGCGCGCCAGTTCCGCATCGAACCAGTCCAGCGCCCAGTTGAACGGCACTGGGTCCGGCCACTTAAATCCCTCGACCGCCGCATCGTAGTCGATGCGATGCTGGAGCAGGAAAGTTCGCGCTTCCTGGAAAGTGGTCATATCTCGCCCTGCCTGATAACCACGGCCGTCATTGCCGGGCTTGACCCGGCAATCCATCAATCTTCGATTGAGTCTGTTAGATGGATGCGCGGGTCAAGCCCGCGCATGACGATGATTTTTCTGAAACGTCTCACTTCCCCGCCAGCTCACGGACATGCTGGATAATCCCGGAGAAATCGACCCCGCCATGTCCCGCGGCGTCGAACGCCTTATAGATCTCCTGCGCATGTTTGCCGAGCGGCGTCGCAGCGCCGGCCGCCTTTGCCGCGTCCTGCGCCAGCGTGAGGTCCTTTACCATCAGGGCCGATGCGAAGCCCGGTTTGTATTCATTGTTCGCAGGCGAGGTCGGCACTGGTCCCGGCACCGGACAATAGGAGGTCAGCGCCCAGCATTGCCCCGACGAGGTCGAGGCGACATCGAACAGCGCCTGATGCGACAGCCCGAGCCTTTCGGCCAGCGCAAAGCCTTCGCTGACCGCGATCATGGAAACGGCCAAGATCATGTTGTTGCAGATTTTGGCCGCCTGGCCAGATCCGGCACCACCGCAATGCACGATCCTCTTGCCCATGTTTTCCAGCACTGGCTTTGCCGCCGCGAATGCCTTGTCGTCGCCGCCACACATGAAGGTCAGCGTCGCGCCCCTGGCGCCGCCGGTACCGCCCGACACCGGCGCATCGACTGACGTGACGCCATGCTTGACCGCCAGCGCATGGGCCTCTTTGGCGCTTTCGACATCGATGGTCGAGCAATCGATGATCAGCGCGCCTTTTGCCATGGCCGGAACGACCTCGTTCCAGACCGAGATGACATGCTTGCCCGCGGGCAGCATCGTGATGACGACTTCGGCGCCTCTTACCGATGCGACCGAACTTTCGGCGATCGCGGCGCCGTCGGCCTTTGCCTGATCGCGCGAGGCCGCCACCAGATCGAACGCGACCACCTGGTGGCCGGCCTTGACCAGATTGGCGGCCATCGGCCCGCCCATGTTGCCGAGACCGATGAATGCGATGGTTGCCATGTCAATTCCTCCAGCAAGGAGTTTCTATTTGTTATCGAATACGAGTTCGTCGGCGCCGATTTCCGCGAAGTAAGGCGCGACCATCTCAGGCGTCACATCCTCGATCCGCGGCGGCGACCAGCGGGGATTGCGGTCCTTGTCGATCACGGCCGCACGTACGCCTTCACGAAAATCGTCGGAGGCGAAGACTTGCAGCGCGGCGCGATATTCCCGCACCAGACATTGTTCCAGCGACGACGACGCCCGCGCCAGCCGCAACAGTTTTAGCGTAACGACCATGCCGCGGGGCGACTTTTCGCCTAACGTCTTGAGCGTCGATTGCGCCAGCTCCGAACCATCCCGTTGCAGCGCAGCCGCGATATCCTGCATCCGGTCGTGGGCAAACCAGCCGTCGATGCGCGACTGCATCGCGGCTACCGGCCCTGATGTCTCGCCGGTCGCAAAGCCATCGATGGCGTTTTTTACCTCGGCAGAACTCACCCCTGCCCGAACGTCGACGAGCGCCTCGCGCAAGGCGGCGAGCTTGTTCGAAGGCACCATCGCATCCGCAAACCGCGCATAGATCGCATCGGGGCCGTTCATGGTCTGGCCGGTCAACCCAAAATAAGTGCCGATCTCGCCCGGCGCGTGCGACAGCAGCCAGGTGCCGCCGACATCCGGGAAAAAGCCGAGACCGACTTCCGGCATCGCCAGTTTGGTGCGCTCGGTGACCACGCGATGGCTGCTGTGCGCCGACAGACCGACGCCGCCGCCCATCACGATGCCGTCCATGAAGGCGACATAGGGTTTTGCGAATTTGGCGATGCGGGCGTTGAGAATGTACTCTTCGCGCCACAGGATCTTGCCGAGATCGCCTTTGACTTGCGAACTCTCGTAGAGCACCCGGATATCGCCGCCGGCGCAGAGGCCGCGCTCGCCCGCGCCTTCCAGCAGGATCAATGCGACATCAGGATCGGCCTCGAAGGCGTCGAGCGCCTTGTCGATGTCGCGAAACATCTCCAATGTCACCGCATTGATCGTTTTCGGCCGGTTCAGCCTGATGACACCCGCCGCACCCTCGCGCCGCACGACCAGGTCGGGCTCAGCGCCCGCGACGGCTGCGGCGGAAACCGTCATCGCGCGCCCTCGATCAGTTTGCGTGAAACGATCAGCCGCATGATTTCGTTGGTGCCTTCGAGGATCTGATGCACGCGCAGATCGCGCACGATTTTCTCGACGCCGTATTCGCTGAGGTAGCCATAGCCGCCGTGCAGTTGCAGCGCCTGGTTGGCGACCTCGAAACCGACATCGGTGCCGAAGCGTTTTGCCATTGCGCATAGCATGGTCGCGTCAGGATCCCTGCGGTCGAGCGCCGCGGCTGCCCGCCACACAAAGGTCCGCGCCGCCTCCAGCTCGGTCGCCATGTCGGCGAGACGAAATTGCAAGGCCTGGAATTCGTCGAGGCGTTTGCCGAAGGCTTTGCGCTCTTTCATATAGGCGAGAGCCTTGTCGAGCGCGCTCTGCGCCCCGCCAAGCGAACAGGCCGCGATATTGATGCGGCCTCCGTCGAGCCCGGCCATCGCGATCTTGAAGCCGATGCCTTCGTCGCCGAGCCGGTTGGCGACCGGCACGCGCGCATTCTCGAAACTCACCGCGCGGGTCGGCTGCGCATTCCAGCCCATCTTGCGTTCATTGGCGCCGAACGACAGCCCCGGCGTATCGCCTTCGACCACCAGCGTCGAGATGCCGCCGGGTCCGTCACTGCCGGTCCGCACCATCACCACATAGAGGTCGCCCTTGCCGGCACCGGAAATGAACTGCTTCTGGCCATTGAGCACATAATGGTCGCCATCGCGTACCGCGCGGGTCCGCAATGCCGCCGCATCCGATCCTGCGCCGGGCTCGGTCAGGCAATAGCTTGCCAGCAATTCCATCGTGCACAGTCTCGGCAGCCACTTCTTGCGCTGCGCCTCGCTGCCGAAGGCATCGATCATCCAGCATGCCATGTTGTGGATCGAGATGAAGGCCGACACCGTCGGACAGCCCTGCGCCAGGGCCTCGAAGATCAGCGCCGCGTCGAACCGCGTCAGCGCCGAGCCGCCGACGTCGTCGCGGATATACACGCCGCCGATGCCGAGCGTCGCCGCCTCACGCATCACATCGACCGGGAAATGCTTCTCCTCATCCCAGCGGATCGCATGCGGCGCGATTTTCTCGGCGGCAAATTCCCGCGCCATATCGCGAACCGCAATCTGGTCGTCGTTGAGAGCGAACTGCATTAACCTGACCGATTGATCAATTCATCGTCGGTATCGAGAACTCGGCGCCTTCCTTGACGCCGGAGGGCCAGCGCGCGGTCACCGTCTTGGTCTTGGTGTAGAAGCGGATCGAATCCGGTCCGTGCTGGTTGAGATCGCCGAAGCCGGATTTCTTCCAGCCGCCGAAGGTGTAGTAGGCGATCGGCACCGGGATCGGCACGTTGATGCCGACCATGCCGACATTGACCTTGGCCGCGAAGTCGCGCGCGGCGTCGCCGTCGCGGGTGAAGATCGCAACGCCATTGCCATAGTCGTGATCGGACGGCAGCGCCAGCGCCTCGTTGTAATCATGGGCGCGGACCACCGACAGCACCGGGCCAAAAATCTCTTCCTTGTAGATCCGCATGTCTTTTGTCACGTTGTCGAACAGACAACCGCCTATATAAAAACCGTTCTCATAGCCCTGCATCTTGAAGCTGCGGCCATCGACCGCAAGCCTGGCGCCTTCCTTGATGCCGATATCGATATAGTTCTTGACGCGATTGAGCGCCTCCCTGGTCACCAGCGGACCATAATCCGCCGAGGGATCGATCGAGGTGCCGATCTTCAGGCTCTCGACGCGAGGGATCAGTCTTTCCATCAGCCGGTCCGCGGTGGTCTTGCCTACGGGCACCGCGACTGAAATGGCCATGCAGCGCTCGCCGGCCGAGCCGTAGCCGGCGCCGATCAGCGCATCGACGGTCTGGTCCATGTCGGCGTCCGGCATCACGATGGCGTGGTTCTTGGCGCCGCCAAAGCATTGCGCGCGTTTTCCCGTCGCAGCCGCGCGCTCATAGATATATTGCGCGATCGGCGAAGAGCCGACAAAGCCGACGGCGCGGATATCCGGATCGTCGAGAATGGCGTCGACCGCTTCCTTGTCGCCATTGACGACGTTGAGGATGCCCGGCGGCAGTCCGGCCTCGATCATCAGCTTTGCCAGTTCCATCGGCACGCCGGGATCGCGCTCCGACGGCTTGAGGATGAACGCATTGCCGCAGGCAATCGCAGGCGCGAATTTCCACATCGGGATCATGGCCGGAAAATTGAACGGCGTAATGCCGGCGACCACGCCCAAAGGCTGCCGCATCGAATAGATGTCGATGCCGGGGCCGGCGCCTTCGGTATATTCGCCCTTCATCAGATGCGGAATGCCGCAGGCGAATTCGACCACCTCGAGACCGCGCTGAATGTCGCCCTTGGCGTCGGGAACGGTCTTGCCATGCTCGCGCGCCAGGAGATCGGCGAGCTTGTCGTAGTCGCGTTGCGCCAGTTCGAGGAACTTCATCATCACCCGCGCGCGGCGCTGCGGGTTGGTGGCGCCCCATTCGGCCTGCGCGGCCTTGGCGTTCTCGACCGCGGCACGAAGTTCAGCCTTCGAGGCCAGCGCCACCTGGGCCTGAACGTCGCCGGTCATCGGCTCAAACACGTCGGCAAACCTGCCGGAAGTGCCCTTGATCTCGCGGCCACCGATAAAATGTCCGATTGTGCGCATGCGTTCCTCCAATACCTCAAAGGGTCCGGTTTTGCCGGCATCTTGCAGTCTTTGCAGCGTTTGGAAAGGGGCCTTGTCAGCGCGGCCCGTTTGCGAAAACGCGGGCTTGGCCGCATTTTCGCTGGTCTATCGCCAATGCCGGATGCGATTGTCAGCCGGACGCGATCAGTGCCGTGCCGGGGAAGCCGCTTTGGCCGCGGACTTTTGCGGCGTGCGCGCGGATTTCCTGACTTTCCCGGCCGCGGCCCGAGCCAGCACCGCCTCGCGCCCGGCGCCAAGAATTTCGTCGGAAAACTCGCCACTGCCGGCGACACGGGCCAGCACCATTGTTCCCATCATGGTCGCGATCGTGGCCATCGCCTGTTTGCGCGCGGCTTTGCGCGGCAGGTCCGGAATCTGCGCCGCCAACACGTCGATCATCTGTTCCAGCTTGGCCGCGAACGCCTTGCGCGTCTTGGGGCTTTCGCGGGCGATTTCCGCGCCCAGGGTCGGAATGGCGCAGCCATGGCCGGGATCGTCGCGATGCACCGGGGTCAGATAGGAATCCACCAGCGTCGCCAGCCGCTTCTCCGGCGGCGTCGCTTCGGCGAGCTTGCGCCAGCGCTCGGTCGAGCGATCCATCGCATAGGCAAAGGCTTCGATGACCAGCGCTTCGCGCGAATCGAAGTGGGCGTAGAACCCGCCATGGGTCAGGCCCGCCTCCTTCATCAGGTCGGCGACGCCGACGCCATGGGCGCCCTTCTCGCGAAGCCGCACCGAGGCTTTCTTCACGATCCGTGCGTGGGTCTCGAGCTTGTGTTCCCTGGAATAGCGCATGGGCGTCCCATAAGATGTTTCCAGTCATATAATAGCAGCTGTCGCGCCGGAAAGCTGCATCTTTATTTCGTCTTGTTGTCTCGTCTCATTTTGTTTTTGGCGCCTCGCCCACCATCGAGAAGGTCGCGGTCGCGTGCACCGCAAGATTGCCGGCGCCGTCGCGGACGAAACCTTCGGCATAGCTGGTCTGGCGGCCGAGTTTCATCAGCTTTCCTTCCGCTGAAATGGTGCCCGAGCGTACCGACAGTGGCCGGAGGTAGGTGAGTTTCAGGTCGAGGGTGACGGCGCCCTGCCCGGCCGGCAGCTTGGTGGTGACAGCGCAGCCCATGGCGGTATCGAGTAGCGCCGCGGCGGTGGCGCCGTGCAGTAAACCGATGGTGTTTTCCAGCCCCTCATGCGGCTCCAGTTCCATCACGATCCGTCCCGGCTCGGCCACGCGCATCCGGAAATCGATCAGCCGGGCCATCGGCGGCTCCGGCAGGATGCCATCGCGGATCGCGCGCATCGCCTCCAGCCCGGACATGGCGGCGGCGGCCTTCCCGACCGGGCCTGGCGCCTGCCAGTCCACCACGCGCTGCCGCCGCAGGGCTGGGGAGAAAAGGCCGGCGCTGTCGGCGGTATCGATATGGCCTGCGGCTGTCATGGGGTATTCCCTCTATAGATGATGAGCGACATACTAACGAAGTGACGACCGTCTCGCAATGGCGCCGCCGGGCGAGATCCGCGCGAGCCCTTGACACGGCCTCGTTTTGGCTCGGAAGTGGCATCCGCGTATCCGCTCCACTCCTTGCGAGATTGCCCATGGACATGCTCAATCCCTATTGCGGCGTCGATCGCGACCCGCGCGGCGTGGTCCGCCTGACGATCTGCAACGCCGGCTCGCTCAACATCCTCGGCTCGGCCGCCATCAACGGCGTTCGCGAAGGGCTGGAGGCGCTTGCGACCGACCGGCAGATTCGCGTGCTGATCGTCGCCGGCCAGAGCGAGAAGAGCATGATCGGCGGCGCCGACATCAAGGAGATGGCAAAACTCGATCGGGCCTCGGCCGAGAAATTCATCACCGGCTTGCGCGACCTCTGCGAGGCCGCGCGGGCGTTTCCGGCACCGGTGATCGCGCGGATGCCCGGCTGGTGCCTCGGCGGCGGCCTCGAATTCGCCGCCGCTTGCGACTTCCGCATCGCCGCGCATGACGCGAGGTTCGGCATGCCCGAGGTTAGGGTCGGAATCCCCTCGGTGATCCATGCCGCGCTATTGCCGCGGCTGATCGGCTGGGGCCACGCCCGCTGGCTGGTGATGACGGCTGAAAATATCGACGCGACCACGGCGCTGGCCTGGGGCCTGGTCGATGTGGTGGCGCCGGAAGGCGGCCTCGATGCCGCGGTCGAGAACACCGTGGCCGCGTTGCTGGAATGCGGCCCGGAAGCGCTGCGCGCACAAAAAGCCCTGCTGCGGCAATGGGAAGAACTGCCGCTGCAACAATCCATCGACCTCAGCATCGGCGTGTTCGGGCAATCGTTCCTGACCGGCGAGCCGCAGCGGCTGATGGGGGCTTTTGTCAATCGGAAGCGGTAGCTGCAGTCGTCATGCCCGGCCAACGGGTCTCGCTTTCGGCGAGCCCGATGACAGGCTCCAGCGGGGCATCTAGTAAACTCCGGCGATAACTGGACCATCCGCCTTCGCGGATGATGACAGTCTTGCTCGCTGTGCCGGCTGTCCACCTCGCGACAATTTATCCCGCGGCGCCGTTGTAAATTTCGCAACGCATCATATGATGATTATAATCCAACGACTGTCGCAAACATTCAGGAGCATCCGCCATGGCCACAGCTTCCGATCCCGTCGTCATCGTTTCCGCCGCCCGCACGCCGCTGGGCCGGTTCATGGGCGAATTATCGTCGTTTAGTGGATACCAGCTTGGCAGCCACGCCATCAGCGCCGCCCTCGAACGCGCTAAGCTCCCGGCCGATCGAATCGACGAGGTGTTCATGGGCTGCGTGCTTCCGGCAGGACAAGGGCAGGCCCCGGCGCGGCAGGCCGCGCGCGGCGCCAAATTGCCGGACGCGACCGGCGCCACCACCATCAACAAGGTCTGCGGCTCCGGCATGAAGGCCACGATGCTGGCGCATGACATCATCCATGCCGGTTCCGCCGGGATTGTCGTCTCCGGCGGCATGGAGAGCATGACCAACGCGCCCTATTTGCTGGCGAAAGCGCGCGGCGGCTATCGCGCCGGTCATGATCGCATCATCGATCACATGTTCATGGACGGGCTCGAAGACGCCTATGAGACCGGCCGCTCGATGGGCGATTTCGGCGAAGCCACCGCCGAAGCCTACCAGTTCACCCGCGCGGCGCAGGACGCCTACGCGATCGAAACCCTGACGCGGGCGCGCCGCGCGGTGGAAGGCGGCGCGTTCAAGGCCGAGATCGCGCCGATCACGGTGAGGGAAAAAGCCGGTCCACGCACGATCGCCAATGACGAGCATCCGCTGAAGGTGGACCCCGCCAAAATTGCGGGACTGAAGCCGGCGTTCCGCGCCAACGGCACCATTACGCCCGCGGCCTCCTCGGCCAATGCCGACGGCGCGGCAGCGCTGATCCTTGCCAGGCGGTCGCTCGCCGATCGCGACGGCCTTCCGGCGTTGGCCGAGATCAAGGGCCATGCCACCCACAGCCAGGAGCCGCAATGGTTCACGACCGCGCCGATCCCGGCGATCCGCAAGTTGCTCGACAAGGTCGGCTGGAGCGTCGGCGACGTCGACCTGTTCGAGATCAACGAGGCCTTTGCGGTGGTGGCGATGGCGGCGCAGCGCGATCTCGGCATACCCGGTGAAAAACTGAATATCAATGGCGGCGCCTGTGCGCTCGGCCATCCCATCGGCGCCACCGGCGCGCGCCTGATCGTCACGCTGCTGCATGCGCTGGAGGCGCAGAACCTAAAACGGGGCGTCGCGGCGCTCTGCATCGGCGGCGGCGAAGCCACCGCGATCGCGGTGGAGCGCATCGTGCACTGACGCCTTGCATCGTCGCATCACACCTCTTCGTCATCTGGACCTCGAAACAGGAAACGTCATGATCTCCAACTGGCTGTCAGCCGCCCTCGCCCACCGCAACATCCATTACGGCTGGGTGATGGTCGGGGTGACGTTTCTCACCGCGCTGATCGCGGCTGGCACGGTCGGGGCGCCCGGCGTTTTCATCGTGCCGCTGCAGCATGAGTTCGGCTGGACCACCGCGGAGATTTCATCGGCGCTGTCGATCCGCTTCATCCTGTTCGGGCTGATGGCGCCGTTCGCCGCCGCGCTGCTCAATCGCTACGGCCTGCGCAATGTGACGCTGTCGGCCTTGCTGATCGTGGCCTCGGCGCTGGTGACGTCGCTGGCGATGACAAAACTCTGGCAATTGATGTTGCTGTGGGGCGTCGTGGTCGGCATCGGCACCGGCATGACCGCGCTGGTGCTGGGCGCCACCGTTGCCGCGCGCTGGTTCGCGGCGCGGCGCGGG
>WNFW01009976.1_pt1 | contig 10072 bp, 7 predicted proteins | sample 5400131 | NCBI WGS metagenome assembly WNFW01 (sample SAMN13153362, study PRJNA577476) | soil metagenome | isolation source: 20 cm soil or saprolite under grassland replicate 1 | place: USA:California | collected 2016-06-15
CCAGGATGCTCTTTGCTGGTCGCCTTTAGGTAATAGGCGTAAAACGGCTCATCGACGACAACGGTGTCCGGTCGATTTCCCCAGGCGCGCATCATCGCCGTTGAGATATTTCGCGGGCCCGACCACATGGCGATGCGGACTGGCCCAGTCATCGGCAAAGATTCTCGCGCAACTGGCATATTTGCCAGCCGGAATCTACCGAATTACCCGAGATTGCGCGGACAGCGCGACCTAGGTCTTGGCGAAAACGCCCAGCAGCGGGCGGCGTGACGGTGTCTTTGATCGGAAATCGCTGACGAAACCGGTCTCGGTGCGGATCTCGACGTGACCAGCCGCGCGCTTGGCGCCGTAGACTAACACCGAGCCGACTGGCGCCTGATAGGGATCGGACACAGGAAGTTTTTTGAACCCGTAATTGTTCACGAGCTCTTGACCGGCTTGTTTCGCCAGAGGTGTTTGCGGCCGGGATTTCACCACGCCCGCAGCAACGAGCGCTTCCTTCACAAAATGCCAGCACTTCGAAAGCGAGTGCCTACGAGCGCGTTCCTCGGCAATGGTCGCCGCGCGGCGCAGTTTCGGATCGATCTTCGAATCCCCGGCAAACGCTTTCACAATTTTCTTTGGATAATATTTGTCCACGACGTCAACCGACTGCTTTTTCCCAGAAGCATCGGTATAAGCAAATTGTGGCTTCGGCGCCGAGAATCCCAATGCCGATGCCGGGCTGGGACAAAATGCCGCGCATCCTAAAATGGTGAACGTAACGGTGAGAAGTTTTCGCATAAAGAGCGCGACCTATCCAGCAGATCGGCCAGGCCCGCAACTGATTTTTTACAAGAAACGTAAAATTTTTTATTTGACATCTGTGGAACGCCCGAAAGCTCTCCGCGGCTCTTACAGCGACGCGACCAACTCCAGCATTCGCCGGCGCATCTTTGCGTCGGGAAGCCTGCCTACCCCGGCGGCCATGTTATCTTCCATGTGCTGCGGTTTGCTTGTTGCAGGTATCACGCAAGTGACCGCGGGATGGGCCACAATCCATTTCAGAAAGAACTGGGCCCACGATCTGCAATCGATCTCCGCAGCCCAAGGCGGCAGTGGCTTGGCGGCGACCCGCCCAAACAAACCGCTGCCGCCGCCGCCAAACGGACGATTAATAATGACTGCCATGCGAAGCTCCTGGGCCAGCGGCAGAATACGTTGTGCTGCTTGGGGCTCCATGACCGAGTAATTGATCTGGACAAAATCGGGTTTCCAACTGCGCATGGCCCTTTCTACTTCGTAAAAGCCGCGCGCCTGTGAATGGGTGATGCCTGTGTAGCGAATGCGGCCATCGGTTTTCCACTCGCGAAGTGAAGACATCTGCGTTTCCACATCTGACAGATTGTGGACCTGCATGAGGTCAACCTTCCGACAGCGAACCATGGAACGCTGCATCATCGCGAGCCCGGCTTCTTTGCCTTTTGTCCAGACCTTGGTGGCGATAAAGAGCGAATCGAGCAAATGCAATTGTGCGGCCAGCTCGCCTACCACGCTTTCGGCGCGGCCGTACATCGGCGAGGAATCGACCACACGCCCGCCGCGCTTGACCAACAGCGAGAGCACTTCTCCCAGTTGCGGTCTGTTCGCTGGTGTAAGATCGACGTCAAACACGCTCCATGTTCCAAGGCCGATCACCGGCAACTTTTCGCCGGAGGACGGAATCAAGCGCATTAGCATCATGGATGATTCGCTCGCGGCCCGAGCACTGATTGGCAAGAGTAATCCGGCGGTTGTTCCGCCGATCAGTTTCACAGCTTCGCGTCTCTTCATTTTCGATTAGAGATTCCTCGACTTCGCTCGGAATGACAAGAAAGGTTAGCGGCTACATGAAAAGGACGCGCCGTCAGTTCATCGAACTTTCGGCTGCCACTGGCGGCGCACTTGCGATCGGAACGAGATCGGCCACGCTGTTGGCAGAGAAATCCGTGAAACCTCTTCGCATTCTGATTCTTGGCGGCACAGGGTTCACTGGACCATACCAGGTTCGATACGCGCTTAGTCGCGGACACAAGGTGACGACGTTCAACCGCGGGAAAACGCACCCAGGCGAATTGCCGAATGAAGTCGAACAATTGATTGGCGATCGAAACGGCCAGTTGGACGCGCTGAAAAATCGACAATGGGACGTGGCCATCGACAACCCGACGACGCTTCCGGCGTGGGTGCGGGACGCGGCGCAGATTCTCAAAGGCAACGTCGAGCGCTACGTCTTCATCTCGACGATTTCCGTTTACGGCGAAGTAAAAACCGGTCCGGACGAGAACGCGCCGACAGAAAAATACGAAGGCGTCGATCCATACAAGGAGACGCTCGAGGCGATGAAGGCGGGCGGTTACAAAACCTACGGTCCGCTCAAAGCGCTCTCCGAAAAAGAAGCCGAGAAATGGTTTCCCGGAAAAACGCTGATCATTCGCCCCGGACTTATCGTCGGCCCGCGCGACGAGACTGATCGCTTCACGTATTGGCCGGTGCGAATTGATCGCGGCGGCGAAGTTCTCGCGCCCGGTTCGCCAAACGATCCGGTTCAATTCATCGACGCCCGCGATCTCGCCGAATGGACCATCCGAATGGCCGAAGACCGCGAGACCGGGATTTACAACGCAACCGGTCCCGCGAAACCTTTGGGCATCGGCGGAATGCTTGATGGAATCAAGGCCGCACTGAAATCAAGCGCAACGTTCACATGGGTGACGGAAGATTTTCTCACCCGGCAAAAAGTCGAGCCGTGGTCCGATATGCCCGTCTGGACTGGAAAAGACAGCGGACTCGCTCGCGCGAAAATCGACCGCGCGCTGAGTAAAGGACTGACGTTCCGGCCGCTCGCCGAAACTGCGCGCGACACGCTCGCCTGGTTCAAGTCGCTCCCGCAAGACCGTCAATTGAAAATGCGCGCCGGTCTTACGCCCGAACGCGAAGCCGGAGTCCTTGCGGCGTGGCACAAGAACAAAGCATAGCAAGCGTGTCATCCCGGGCGGATGCGAGGGAACCTCACAAAATGCAGGAACACGTCACGCGAGTAAGCGAGATCCTTCGCTCGCGCTCGGGATGACAGCGCTTTTAATATGAAACGCGTTTTCTCCAAGATTGTTGACGTAAAGCCGGACGAGATTCGCGCGCTCTGGCTCGGGTTCGTTTTTCATTTTCTGATTCTCACCGGCTACTACATTATGCGGCCGATTCGCGACAGCATCGCCGCCGGGAACAGACTGGAAACGCTGCCGTGGATGTTCAGTGCCACACTCGTGGCGATGTTGATCGCCAATACCCTCTTCGCGGCCATAGTCGCGCGTATGTCGCGGAGAAAGTTTATCCCGCTCGCCTACGGATTTTTCATTTTCAATCTCGTGCTCTTCTTCGTTCTCATGCGGACGTGCCCGCCAGCGCAGCAAGTCTGGATCGGTCGAGCCTTGTATGTGTGGGTCAGCGTCTTCAATTTGTTCAATACGGCCATCTTCTGGGCATTCATGACCGATCTGTTTACCGTCGAGCAGGGCAAGCGTCTTTACGGCTTCATCGCCGTCGGAGGATCGCTCGGCGGCGTGCTAGGGGCATACATTACGACCCACTATGTCCGAGGCATTGGACCAGCCAATCTTCTGGGGGTTTCCGCCATCATATTCGCAATTGCTGGCTTCTTAGTAAGATTCTTCCCGAGCGGCTTCACGGATGGAAACAAAACGGTCCAGGCGCACGAGAAACCGATCGGCGGATCGATCTGGTCAGGAATCACTCATATTGGCCGTTCGCCCTATCTTCTGGGATTGGCCGGCTCCATGCTCCTTTATACGACGACTTCGACGTGGGCGTATTTTCAGCAATCGGACTTAGCACGCGAAGCTTTGAGGGACAGCAACGCTCGAACAGTTTTTCTTGGGAACCTCGACATATGGGTTAACTCGATCACTGTCGTCATCCAAATCTTCCTCACCGGGCGTTTGTTGAAATGGTTTGGTGTCGGATTCACACTTGTCGCGATGCCGTTCCTTAGCATGATTGGTTTTGGGGCGATGGGCGTCGCGCCAACTCTGGGGTTGCTGGCCATTTTTCAGGTCGCTCGCCGAGTGGCCGCTTACGCGCTGATGCGCCCTTCTCGGGAGATTTTGTTCACCGTTTTGCGCCGCGAAGACAAGTACAAGGTTAAAAGCGTGACGGATACCCTGGGATATCGTACCGGGGATCAGATCGGGGCATGGTCGTATGGTGGTATGCATGCGCTGGGCTTCGAACTTCCGAGCATCAGCTTTGTCGCCGTTCCGGTCGTTGCGGGATGGTGCGGCCTTAGTCTTTGGCTGGCCCGCAAACAGCGGGTTTTGGCGGATGCCCAGCAGCGTCGAGGAGCGACGTTGCCGACCGACATTGCTGCGCCAGAGCCGGCTTAGGCTGCTCGGGCGTCATTCTTTGTTAGGAAGAAAACACATTGCGCTCGCTGGCGCCCAGCGCGAATCGTAAAGAAACAACAACTTGATGGAGGTAAAATAATGGCAACACGAACTGGATCGGCTGTTTGGGAAGGCACACTGAAGCAAGGCAAGGGAACCATGAAGCTCGGGAGCGGCGCGTTCGAAGGTCCTTACTCATTTTCATCGCGCTTCGACGAAGGCAAAGGCACGAATCCGGAAGAACTCATCGGCTCAGCCGAGGCCGGTTGTTACTCGATGGCTCTTTCGGCGAACCTGGAGAAAGCCGGGCATCCGGCGAAACGCATCAGCACAAGCGCTACCGTGAAACTTGAGATAGTTGGCGGTGGACCAAAAATCACGACGATCGATCTAACAACTGAAGCCGAAGTTCCCGGAATCGACGAAGCGAAATTTCGCGAGCAAGCGGAGTTGACGAAAAAGACCTGCCCGGTGTCGGTCGCTCTAGCAGGCACACAGATCAATCTCGAAGCCAAACTCGTGTAGCGACAGGCGTGCGGCCTGCGAAGGCGAACTGATAGAGCAGCCGACACGGCTGCCACACAAACAGAACGGCTACTTTGCGAGTTCGTACAGATATTCGATGAAAGACATCACGGCGCCGTCGAATCCCTGAATTTTCGGGTTCGCCGATTCGATGATGTAATATTCGTCCGGTGCGTGCGCGCCGCTGCCGTGACCGAGTCCGAAGTGGCCGGAGGCAAGCTTGAGCGGTTCTCCGGTAAATACATATCCGGGATAGGAACCGGCGTTGCGCGGCCAGAGCAGCGGATCGACTCCAAATTTTTTGTAAGTCGCGACCTGCGTCTTGATAAGCGCGGAATCGGCAGACGTGCTCGTGGGGTCGTAACCACCGGTCATGTTTACTTCAATGTCCCCGAAGCCGCGCTTTGCCAGGTGCGCTTTCAATGCCGCGAGCGCGTCGGCGGCTTTCATGTCGGGCACGAGACGCGTGTCGATCTTCGCGATTGCCCGATGCGGCAGGATTGTTTTACCGCCGGGCCCCGTGTAACCGCCGACGAGTCCTTCGATGTTCACTGTCGGCTGGAATTCAAGGCGTTCGTTCGCTTGCTCCCACGGCAGATTGTTGATCCAATGTTGCACGCTGAATTGTTTCTTCGCCTGCGCTTCGCTCCGCACCTTTGAGACTTTTTCGATCATCGTCTTCTCCTCAGCGCTTAACGGAAGCGGCTTGGGATAATTGTCGATCATGATTTCGTTGCCGTCGTCGGAGACAAGCGTGTTGAGCGCTTTCACCAAATGCCATGCCGGGCTGTCCACCATCGCTTTGAGCGACGAGTGAATGTCTTTGGCCGGACCGCGCCCCCACTTTGCGCCGTCGGAGACGAGCTCGAGTTCAATCACGCCTTTCGATCCAAGGTTCACCGTCACAACTCCATCCAAATCCTGCGTAGCTGAAGGCATGAACACGCCAACGCATTTCTTCAGCGCGTCGAGCACTTCCCGTCGTCTAACGAGTTGCGGAATGTGCGGCGAACCGATCTCCTCCTCGCCTTCCGCCACCATCACCAGATTGGCCGGCATCTTTTTACCCGCGCCGCGAATCGCATGCAGTGCTGCGAGGAACGCTGCTTCTGGTCCCTTTTGATTCACCGCACCGCGGCCGATGATCACTTTGCCTAACGGCTGCTTGTCCACGATTCGCGCTTCAGTCGGCGGCGACGTCCATTCCGCCGGGTCGAACTGCTTCACGTCATACATGAAATACAGCCCCACTGTTTTCGGCGCGCCAGCATCGAGCGTCGCGAACACGCCAGGTTTGCCATCTGTGTTCAGAACGATCGCCTGCTGAAATCCGGCATCGCGCGCGAGCTTCGCCATGTACTCTGCGCCTTCGGGATAACCACGGTCCTCTGCCGCAATCGACACCTGACCGATCCAGTCCTGCAAGCGCTTCACTGCTTCACCGTGCCGTTTCGTGATCTCGGCTTTGATGCCGGCGAGATCGTTTTCAGCTGAGAAGACGCGGTCAACGCTGGTGATGAGAGCGACAGTTGCTATCAGTGACAGAATTCGTGTGTTCATAAACAAATACTTCCTTAAAGAGCCAGGCTCTCCTGCTTCGCAGTTGATCTGGCAGCGGCGGCAAGTCCACCGAATTTTTTCACCAGCTCGTCGAGTTTGGCGACGTAGTACTCGACGTTTTCATCGCGGTTTTCGGCATCAAACTCTGAAGCGAGTTTGGCAGCCTCGTACGCGGGGACCTTTTTCGGTGTCGCTTTGACGTAGTAACTGATCTGGTCTCCGGGTTTGTAATTGCGTCCACTGGCCAGGGGGAGTGTGTCGGTCTTCATCAATATGTCGATTTTCCATTCGCGGTTCCGAATTTTTCGCTCGAATTCGTCCCGCAGCTGCGAGATTGCCTCGGGCTTTCCTTCCATGATCAGCTTGATCATTTCCTCTAAAAATACGCGCTGGAATTTCTCAAGTCCGCGCGACTTCAGCGCGCCGCCTTTGATGATGACGTCGCCATCTTTGGTCAGGAGGGCATAGTTCTTCGCCTTGTAGCTGAACATGGCGTCGAACTGCTCGTCGATCTCAACATCAATCCCTGATGGTAATTCCTTCGCCAGACGTTTCTGCAAATCGTCAACATCGATCTTCTTAGGCGGCACGAAATAAATTCCGTCGGTATCGACCTCGATGACCTGCGCGCCTTGCGCATTGAGCCACTCGATCATCTTTTTCAACAACTCGCGCCCGATCTGCGTCACTCGCGCGGCGGCGTCGAAATCAGCGAAATGTCCCTGCGCGAACCCGAGGTAACCGTAGAAACTGTTGAGCAGAATTTTGAACGTGTTTTGCAGTGCCTGGAGGTGGTGCTGCTTCGCGGGATCTTTGTCGGCGCGCATTTTCGACTTCGCTTCCAATCGGAACGTGCGGAGATCGGTGAGCAAATGCCGGAAGATTTGCAATTGATCGGTTGCGGGAACACAATCGAATTCCAACATGACTGACGGATAGAGTGATGCGATGTCGCAATGCCAAACGTTGCGCGCCACGCCAGTGAAGAAGATGTCGGTATAACCACCTTCGAATGCGCGCACCATCGGCAGCTCGGGAATGGAATGGCGCTGCCGGAAATATTCGCGCAGAAACAATGCATTAATGCGCGTGGCGTTGCCGCGCACGATCACGTCCTGGTAGTTGTATGGGAAAATTTGCGCCTGGATGAAGTAGCTCGGACTCAACAGTTCCGACAACACGCGTGTTTCCCGAACGCCGCATAGTGCGCGCCGCCGAAAGTCTTCTGAATTGCCCATGTATGCGCGCTGCAACTCCTTCCCCGTTAGCGCTGAAATTTCTTCGCTGTCGCAAAGATCGAAATGCCGGGCGACATCGGTCCGCTCGAAACCAGCCAGAGATCGCATGCCGACGTCGTAAAATTGCGCAAGCAAAAAAGTGTCAACGAAGTGGCGGCCGCCAACCGTGAACTTGGGATAATCGATTGTTTTCTCCGCGATTTGGAGTCGTGACGGTCGCGAACGGAGGAAACCATCGGCGCGTCCCCAATCGAGTTTCGTTTTCGCCTTTTTCGCGCGCGAGACCAGATAAGGCAGATCGAACCGGAATAAGTTGTGACCTTCGATCACGTCGGGGTCGCGTTCCTTGATCAGACTCGTTAGGCCCCTGATCGCTTCGCGTTCCGATTCCTCAACATTGGTCGGATCCACAATGAGCAGCTCTTCCCACCCGCTATTGTCCGATAGCGCAATGCTCATGATGTGGTCGCCCGGGCCGGCGTCCGGCACGCCGGCTACAGTTTCTTCGAACGAAAGTAATTCGATCTGCATGCATTTCAGTCTTTCGAACGGCAGATCTTTGAAGAGGGTACGACCCGTGGCAGTGAGGTAATGTTGCACCGGATCGGTGAAGGCGAAGAAATCGCGCCCAGCTTTCTTGAGTCCATTACGGAGAGCAATCAGTTCTTTCCAACTATCGACCGTAATTAGCCAGCCATACCTGAGATCGCCTTCGAGCTTCTCGGTTTCGATGCCAAGATCGACAACGTCGCTATCGCACCAGACAAATGGATGAAAAGGTTCGACGTCGGCGGCGGTCGATCCGTCATTTTCCCGGCGATAAACTTTCACCGTACCAGTTTCGCCGAGCTCGATTGCGACAATACCGGGTGTCGGATCAGCGGCGAAAAGCAGCGTGTTTTTCTCGAACTCCATCGTCATATTCCGAGCGAAGCCGAGGAATCATCTTACTGTTTCTCCGAACCGAATTAAATTGAGAGACGCTTCGACTTCGCTCAGCATGACAAGTATGAAGGTTCGTTTCTTCTCAATCTTGTCGGTGTCAATGCTGGTTTCGGCGCTCGCAATCGCGCAACAGACGCCGCAGTCACTCGCTGATGCAGAGCTTCCATCGTTGCTCGCCATTTATAAAGACATTCACAGCCATCCGGAATTATCAGGCCATGAGGAACGCACCTCTGCATTAATCGCCAAAGAATTACGGGCTGCTGGCTGCGAAATCACCGACCATTTCGGCAAATACGACAATCCAAACCTGCAAGGCTACGGCGTCATTGGAATTATGAAAAATGGCGCCGGACTGACCGTGCTGGTGCGTACCGACATGGACGCGCTGCCAGTGGAAGAGGAGACCGGCTTGGGTTATGCCAGCAAAGTAACGACGAAAAATGATGAAGGCAAAGATGTGCACGTGATGCACGCCTGTGGACATGATGCGCATATTGCCGCGTTTATAGGCACGGCACGGACATTGCAGCGATTGAAAGGTCAATGGCACGGGACGATCCTGTTCGTGGCGCAACCAGCTGAGGAGACGGGCAACGGCGCGCGGGCGTTGCTCAAGGCCGGCCTTTACGATCGATTTCGCAAGCCAGATTTCGCGCTCGGATTTCACGACAAAGCCGATATGGAGACAGGCCACATCGGCGTCACGGAAGCTTACACGTATGCGAATGTTGATTCAGTGAATGTGACGGTGCGAGGCGTGGGCGGACACGGCGCCTATCCGCACAAAACGAAAGACCCGATCGTGCTAGCGGCGGAAATGATCAACGCCTGGCAGACGATTGCCAGCCGCGAAAATAATCCGCTCGATCCGATTGTGGTGACGGTGGGATCGATTCACGGCGGCACGAAGCACAACATCATTCCGGACGAAGTGAAACTGCAATTGACGGTGCGCACTTACAAAGCCGATGTGCGCGAGCGCGTGCTGGCGGCGATTGATCAGATTGCCAAAGGGATCGCCGCGGCCGGTGGAGTTCCGCCGGAGCGTGCGCCGATCGTCGAAATTCTAACGAATCAATTCACGCCAGCGACTTACAACAATCCTGAACTGACGAAACGTCTCGTCGCCATTTGGAAGGTGTCGTTAGGCAACGACAACGTGGAGATTGTCGATCCAACAATGGGCGGCGAAGATTTTTCCGAATACAGTTTGCCGGACCATTCGATTCCAGCGGTTGATTTTCATATCGGCGCGGTCGATCCGAAAAAGATCGCCGACAGCAAGAAGACCGGGAAGCCACTGCCGAGTCTGCACTCGAGTAAATTCGCGCCCGTCCCTGAACCGACGATTCGCGTTGGAATCATCGGAATGACGACCGC